>Ga0058701_10000024_pt1 | contig 105065 bp, 79 predicted proteins | sample AgamicOrMae_FD_97039 | JGI IMG/M metagenome (GOLD analysis project Ga0058701, IMG submission 97039) | Agave microbial communities from Guanajuato, Mexico - Or.Ma.e | ecosystem: Host-associated > Plants > Phyllosphere > Phylloplane/Leaf | place: Guanajuato, Mexico | collected 2012-06-04
GAGACCAGAGGGGCGCGCCCGTTTCCCGACTCGCATTCAGCCCTCGTGTCGCGCATTCCTTTTTCTTCATGCGGCATCTGCGCAGAGCAAGATTATGACCATATTTTTGGCACGCAGTGTGCAAAGTTTGCACTGCAAAGCAGAAGTGCTCACAACAAGTGGGCTCAACAAGCGCCGCAGACTGTTGCCGACTGCTTGTTGTTGTTGTTTCCGTTTTCGCGCTCGAACACGCGACGCCAGAGCGGAACTTGTTGAGTTTGAGGCGAGCAGATTGTATTCACAAAAGCGCTCAAGCTTGAACTGGCCCCCAAGTGCAGTTGCTCGCAAGCAGCCCCTCAAAGGCGGGAGTTTATTTGCGGCCACACGCATCATTAAGCAGCCCCAGAGGAGCCCTCTGGGCGCCAAATTGGCCCAAACGGGCGCTATTTGTGTGTGTTAGGACACCCAAACACAAGGGCGACACAAATGGAGAGGCAGATGCGGTTCTGGAGGAGCCGCAGAGTGTTCTATGGTGGCAAGCAACTTCGGCCAAAGAGCTGGCGCAAAAGTGTGAAAGCGCCGGCGCACAATTAGCCGCCCGTGATACTGATCTGCGGCGCGCGTGGCCCGTGAATCCGGCCGGCCAACAGCTCACTGGCTGCTGGTAGTCACTGGCCCCAGTCTGCGGCCAGTCGGCGGCTAGTCTGCGGCCATTTGGGCGCCCCAAACGCCCACCGGCCGCGCGTCGAGCGGCGCGTGTGGCCCGGCGGCTAAGCTGCGGGCGCTAGTCTCTTCTGTTGCTGAGCTTCTGTTGGTGCTCGTGCCGCGCGAACTGGCCGCCCGACGACCATTGACTGTTGACCATTGTGGCCGCAAGTGTCCAGCGGCGGCCAGTCTCTCGCAAGCAGAGTCTGCAAACTGCAGCTCTGGCCTAAGCCAACTCGAAGCAACTCTCAGCTGAGCTCGAGACGCGCCAGACGACCTGCCGCGCTGGGCCGGCGCGTGATCCGCTCGTGACAGCTCGCCGGCGCAACGGCGGCAACCTGTTGGCTGTTAGAGCTCGTCTCTTGCAGCTTAGAGTTTGCAGCTTGCAGCTTGCAGCTTTCAGGGCGCCCACTGAGCCCAGTGAGCCGTCCCACTGCTTTGGGCTTTCTTTTTCTGGCCTTCTTTTGCTGGCCAGCTTTGTTGAGCGTCAACAAGCAGAAACAACTTCTTCAAAAGGGCCACTCTCTGGCCATTGTTTTTGCGCGTTGTTCTCGCCATTTGTGCTTTCTGGCCGCCGACGAGTGTCTCTCTCTCTGCAAGTGCTCAAAAAGCGGCCAGAAGAGGCGCAACCGACGGGCCAAAGAAGAGCGCAACTGAGACTGAGGCTGAAGAAATGAAACCGGCCAACTCGGACGAGCAATGTGCAATGTGCCGCTGCTGCAATGTGCAGTGTGCAGTGTGCGGCAAACTGCCCGCAGAGACTGTGTGCGGTGGAAAAAGTGAACGCGCGCCCGCTGAGCTCGCCCAATAGCAACGGACTCTAGTCTGTCCCACTCTTGACGGCCTTTTATTTCCTCGCCACTTCTGCTCCTTCTTCTTCTTCCTTCGCTCATTTTGCCCCGTCATTTTCCTCCAAATTCAACTCAAACTCAAACTCAAACTCCAATCACTGTCTCCATTTCTCGCCGCCATTCCCGAGGCGCAACACTCTCCGTTTCTTTCGGCCAATTCTCCATCAAATAGTTCACCATCAAAGAGCTCAGCAGTGGCTCCAAAGAGAGGCCGGCCGGTGGAGAAAAGTGGGCGCGAGATGGAGAAAAGGGGCGCCCAAATCAGGTGGAAATGCATGAAGAGCCCAAAAGAGCAACTGTGGCGCCTCAGTTTGAGAGTCAGTTTGAGAAGAGGCAGCTCGCAGTGACTGCTTCTGGCAGCTCAAAAACACGCGCCACCAACCTGGGCCCAATCACGACCTCTTGTCTCTTGTCTCTGGCCGCAGACTGTCTGCAGCTCAGTGTGCGCGCCCGCATCCTAAGGGCCCGCATTGCACGCTGCCAACTTGCTGGCCAGTCTTTGTAGAGTGTCTCTGCAAAGACAGTCTGCGGAGAATGTTTTCTCTCCTCAGAGAAAGCATAGTTCCAGTTATAGTTTATCCTCGCCCTAAGGTAACCATAACAATGCTCGATGGGCGAGCCTCAAGGGCCACTGCTCCAGCTTGACTGCTGCAGCCAAAGCAGTGCGTCCAAAGCGGCGCGTGTCGCCCCAAACGAAGTGACAAATGCACAATTAGCTGCGCGACAATCATCGATTATGTTTGCTGCTCCTTACCTCTGACTCTTTTTGCCACTGCTGCCACTTTGCTCTTAGCTCAAAGAGTGCTTTTTGAGCCCCCAAGCTCGTCTCTGGCCTTTTTTATCTGAGAGCTGCTGGCCGAAAGAGAATAAGTCGCAGGCAAAATATGAAGGGCCAACAATTGGGCCGAATTGTTGCAGTTGTTGGAATGGTGGCCTTTTTGATTCCTTGCCGCAATCAAAAAGGCGCAAAAGAGCCGAAAGATGATCTTTAATCGCAACTGTTTCCATGGTTACACTTGGTCTCAGTTTGAGTCAGTTTGGAGTTTGAGCTGAAAATCGAGCTGGAAAAATGGTGGAAAAGTGCAGTGGAAAAGAGGCGAAAAAGAGCAGCAAATGGGCTCCTTTTTGCTGCCAGAAACCACTGTCACTTAGCCGCACACAATCCGGACGGCAAACAAATTAAGTTGGCCACTAATTTCTGCTGCCCCCTTTTTTCTTTCTCGTGTTCTGTTCATTTAAGTGCTTCATTAAGTGGCCGCCAACATTTCTGTGTGGCAACACAGTCTCAAATTCAAGTAAATTCTCAGCAAAAGGCCCATTCGCTTCCCATTTGCTTCCATTTCTCCTCAACTTTGGGCCCCTTTTGCCCCAAATTTGGGCCCTCTCTTCTGTCTTACTCTACACACAGTCTCTGGCCGAGTCAACTTTGCACCATTTTGCACCAATTTTCCCTCTTCTGCGCCCCCCACAATGCTCCTTTTCCGCCCAGAGCTCGTCCCTAGTCTCTAGTTCTTAGTGTCCTCAGTCCTTAGGGCAAGCTGAGGACGCAGAGTTCACTTTTTGGTGGGCGAGCCGCACGCAAAAGTGGCTCGGTGCCCGCTCAGTGCGCCAGATTGCACCTGTGCTCTGTGGCTTAGCTTCGGCTTCATGTGGGCCAGTTTCAGCTCGTCCACAAAGTTTTGTCAAAGCGCAAACTTTTTCTTTTCCTAATGCAGCCAAAGTTTGCACAGACAGACAGACAGACGGGCAGGGCACGCACAAGTGGCCGAGCTTGTGTGGAGGACAAAGAGGCGGCGCAAGTGAGACGAAATGAAATTAGAAACAATGAAACTTGCGGCCAAATGCAAAGCTCAATTAGCGCCGCACAGGCACAGCTTAGGGTTGGCCAAAGTTTGAGAGAGAGAGAGAGAGACAAAAGTTGGAGGAAAAAGGCTGGAAAAGAAGCTGGAAAAGCTGCACAGAAATGGCGAAATGGACTGTCTGCGGTGAACTGGGACGAGATGAAGTTTATTTGTTGGAGACGAACTGGAGAGAGAGAGACAGAAACAAACAAAAAAGGAGGGCCCGTTTTGTCGCCACTGAGCTGAGCGAGTTTGAGTTTGGGCCAAATTGAGCTCACTGGAGACACACCCAAATGTGGCCAGTGGAAGACAACTGTGTGCAACTGGGCACAAGTTTCCAGGTTTGCAGGAAAACTTTCGTCCAAAAGGCGGCCCAAAAGTGGCCAACCAAAGCAAAAATCTCTCCACTTTTGCGCCGCTCAATTCGGCCACTCAATTTGGAGCTCTTTTTCAGCAAAGTTGGAAGCCAAAATGCCTCCAACTTTTCGCTTCCAAAAAGATTTCCAACTCCAAATTTCCATCTCCCAAATTCCCGCTCCTAAACTCTGGCCCGCAAACTTGGTCCTCCAGCCAGTTGCCGAGCACGCCCTCCTGTGTGTTTTGCACAGTCTCAATCTGGAAACTGTGCAAAACACACTCAGTCCCAAGCGCCAGTCCCAGTCCCAGTCCTACTCTAAGCCTGCAGACCAACTTCCAGCCAAAAACACCCAAAGACTAGCCCAAAAACTAGCCTGAAAAGACACCCCAGCCACGCCCCCTTTTGTGTCGCCCTCTTTTTCTCTCTCTTTTTTGGCCTTCTGGTGTGCTACTGTCCTAGTGAGCAACTGTGCCAGAGACAGAGACTGTCGTGATCAATTTATGAGAACAATTGGTTGGCGCCAATTGCGACCAGCTCTCGTCTCTTTGCCATAACTGTCAAAGTTAATAATCGTAAATTAGCCAAGTGTTGGCCGCGAGCTTGCTTCTGTGACTGTCTGTCTGGGCGTGTGTCTCCAAGAGAGAGAGAGACAGTCTGCGGGAGGCGCCCCACAAACACACAGACACTGTCTCTGTGCACGCAGACTTTGGCCACAGACACCCTGAGCTCGCGCCCACACTCACACACTTGGTGGTGGGCCGTTCTTGGCAATAATTGTTCTCCTTAGGGCGCCTTCGAGCTGCTGTGCTGTGCTGTGTTGGAGCCACAAAGAGGCCGGCAAAAAACAAGAAGAATTCCTGTTCGTTTGGGCAAGAAAATCGGATTATTGCGGATTTGGCGCCGCCGAAAGTGAGCTAAGGGGCGAGAAATGAGAAGAAGGAGAAGGAGAAATGTTTCTCGCCTGACAAAACAAACACTAATTGTGCGGCTTGTGCGCGTCGTGCCGCAAGCATTTCTCCACTTTTCCTCCACTTCTTATGCATTTTCTTATACACTTTCTGCATTTTCTCGTGCATTCTCTTCGCATTTCTGCCGCACTGACGCTCGCCCTTAGCTGCGGCCTCTCGCTCGGCTTCTGTGCGGCTTTGCGGCCTCACTGACAAGCGTCTTTGGGGCCCGAAAAGCGGCCACTTTCCGCCAACTTTCTCAAGAGACCACCCTCGACGAGTGCTCGCCTCTAAGGACAAAACTCTAAGAACAAAAACGGCCACTCGAATGTGGCTGAAATGGAAAACAAACGCGGAAGATCATCTGGCCGAAATGGCCATTGATTGGCCTTTGCTCTTCATTGATGGATTTCTGCAGCGTTCGAGGCTGCTCTGCGCCCACACGCAAGTCTGCAGCATCCAGACAGTCACGCGGGAGACAGTCCGCGGCCGCAGACTGTCTGGAGTGAGCTGCAGGTCGGAGAAGGCAGATCGTCTCCAAATGGCGGTCGTGCAGTTGGGGCGCTTGAAGAGTTCTGGAAAAATGGAGATAGTTGGAAGTATCTGCAAAAAGGGGGAAAAAGTGGTGAAAATTTGGTGAAAATTGGACAAACTCGTCAACACTTTGCACTAGTCTTTCAAGTCTTGAAGCAAGTTGTCTGTTGAAGCAAGTCTTGCTTCCTTCAACACAGACAAACACGAGACGCATTACATCATTTCATCAATTCATCAGTTTTGTTCAATCTTCAACTAACTAATTCGCTGCTCTCTATTTTTATTGCCCTGAAATTGTGATTCTCCTAATGTGCATTCGAGCCAGTCGAGCGTGTCCAACGAAGACTGACTCCAATGAGCAGTTGAGCTGCTTTGCTCTTTTGCAGCTCAGCTCGGCGTAGTAGTTAGTATTGGTGGTCCTGCAACCTGTTGTTGTGTTGTTGGGCCCGTCGAATTGGGTGTGTGTGTTTGTTGTTGTTGTTGGAGCAACTGAGGTTAATTGGGGCACTGGAATTGCGTGAGTTTGGCTTTCTGGCTAGGAACAAGCTAAGCTGAGGGAAAGCTTAGCTAAGGAAGCGAAGTGAGAAGTTTGGGCCAAGTTCGTGCAAAGTTCGGCCCAAAAGTTTGAGCAAAAAGTGGTGACGAAAAGCGAAACGGCGCCATTTGTTTTTCTCTTTTCGGAGGCTCGTCTGTCTGAAGGAGAAGCACTGAGCGCACATTTGGCCAACTCGCAGCCGCAGACAGTCTGTGGAAGAAGATGCGAGAGATGCGCCAATTTTGAGCTGCTCTTTGGCCAGTTTTGCGCACTCAGCACGCCGCAGACTGTCCGCCTTGGCCGCCCACCAGAGACAGTCTGTGGCCGCAGACAGAGACCAGCACTGGAAGGAAGCTCACGAGGTGGCCACTCGTTTAGCTTTTAATTTCTGCCTCACACGAAAGGGCCACACAAGCCGGCCAGTTTTGCTCGTCGGGCGGCCGATTTGGCGCCGGCACGCACTCTGCGCTGCTCCTGCCCAGTCAGCCCCAGTCTGCCGCTAACTGTCTGCCGCCCTGCAGCGACTTGTCGCTCGTGGCCGGCCAGCAAGCTGCACTGACAAGCTGGACTCCTTAGGGCCGGCCCTAAGGAGCCGCTCAGGTGGCCAGAGGATGCAATTGGCGCTTTTCGGCGCCAATTGGAAAGTGTCACAGTGATTCGCGCGCTCAAGCCGGGCGAGCAACTGTGGCCCTTTTTGCTCTTTTTGCACTCTGGCCACTCCTAAGCATCGAAGAGAAGGCGCAGAAGTGGAGCAGAAAGAAATTTTCACAGAGCTTAAGTTGGAAATTTGTCGCCCGCAGTGGAATTTTATCGCCGCCAAATCGGCCGCCCGCTCGCATGCCGACCAAACGAACGGGCCTCAAAGTGGCCATTCCTCCAAGAGACTAGCCAGAGACTAGCCGCCGAAGACTAGCCAGAGACTGGCCGACAATTCAATTAGGTCCAATTGGCGCGTGTGGCCCGCCGGAAGTGCGTGTGTGGGCGTCGAATGGGAATTGGGCCCAGCTCAGTTGGGGCTGCCTGCGCGTCCAGAAGTGTGTCGAGAAGGCCAGTGCAGTCCGAGAGGAAGACTGTGGGCGCGCGGCCACAAAAAGGGCCCCTTTTGGGACTGTTGGAGAGCGCCGCTTTATAGGCGCGCGGCTGGACACTCGCTCGCTTGTGGGGCGCTGGCTCGTCTGCGGGCTGGCTGGCTGGCTGGGCGAGAGTGAGGCTGAGGCTGAGGCTGAGCTTGAGCTTGAGAGTGAGAGTGAGGGCGCCCCGGAGACTGTGTGTGGCGCAGTGGTCGGGGCGCGCCTATATACGCGCGGGCAAGTAGCTGTTTTTCGTGCTCGGCCGCCGGCGGTTCCAGTCCTCTATTCGTCTGTCTGTCTGTGTGTGCGCCTGTGTATGCGTGCACTGGAGAGTGTAGTGGAGAGTGCACTAGAGACTGTAGTAGAGAGTGTGGTAGAGAGTGGGCGCCGAGTAGAGAATGTGGCCGTGTGGCTTGTTGGTGCGCCAGTTTGAGGCGGCGGCTGAGCTCGCGGGCGGCCCAGCGCAGAGTGCGTGTGCCAGAGACTGTGGTGCGTGGCTGCCTGTGCGTGGCTGCTTGTGCGTGGCCGCCGAGTGGTGCACGCACTCACTAAGAGCGCCAACTCGCAGCCAACAACTCGCAGCCAACTGGCAGCAAACTCGCACTGATCGCACACAGTCTGCGGCCCATCGACGCTCGTCTCTTGTCAGCCGACACAATGCACTGGCGCGCACCACTGCTGCTCCCCAACCGCCACCAAGACACAGGCCGCCAAAGCTCCAACTCCAAACAGACTGTCTGTTGTTGCGCGAACAATCCTTTAGCAGTGAACAAGCCAGCCAGCCAGCCAGCCAGCGGCCGCCATTCCCCAGCCGGCAGGTGATCTCTCTCTCTCCGCTTTTTGCCCCTCTCCTTCTGCACTCTTCTTTCCGCTCTCTTCTCTCTGTTCTCTGTTCGCGCTCTCGGCAAGCTCACTCAGATCGGCAAGCTCGCAAAGCTCAGCCAGATCGCTTGCCGGAGAGCCTAGCTTGCCAGGCTGAGCAGCGGGCGAGCTCGAGCGGCCCACTTGGCACACTTGCCAGCACTTGCCAGCAGCGCCGACGAACTAGACCAGGCCGGCCAGAGCAGAGCCGATCCATTCGATTTCGTGGATGGTCCATCCACGTCTGTGTTTGGCTCTGCCCATTTGGCTCTTTTGGATCTCTTTTTCCCTCTTTTTCTCTCTCCATTTCGCTCGCTCGCCGGCTGCTCATGAAATGTTCGCCAGGCCAATCGAGCGGCTGCGTGTCGGCGCCAAGCTGCTCGCTGCTCGCTGTTCAGAGATCGCTGTTCAGCACTAGATGCTTGGTCCTAAGGGCTGGCCAACAAACACACAATGAAGGGCCACTCGAAATGGCTGCAAATGGAGCTCTGGCTGAATGGTGGTGGCCAAACTGAAGCTCAAGCTCGAGCTCAATGGTGGCGGCGTCACGCGGCCTCCACTGAGCAGTGTGGGCCAGAGACTAGCTGCGGCGCGCAAACAGCAGCAAGCCAAAAGCAGCCAGCAAACTGGGCTCAAACTCGCACTTGCCAATCAACGAGCAACGCCAACTCGAACGCACACACACAGACACAAAGCGCTCTTATAGACTCTCTCTGGTTGGCCGCCAGAATATTGAGTGGCGGCCCAAGTGGCAGAAGTGCGCCAAAGGCAAGCAAAGTGTTCCAGCGCCACAGGAACAGTTTCATGGCTCGTCTCTGGCTCTGCTTTGGGCTCTTCTTCTCTCTCTGCTTTTGCCTTTGCCGCTTCTCCTTTGGCCTGCTAATGCCCAACAAACTGGCACACGCGAGCGACAATTACAACAAAGGGCGCACAGATTTTCTCTTCCTCTTTTGTCTCTCTCTCTCTTACTGAAAGCTCGGAGCAAACTCTGAACGAAAACTGCACCGAAACTGCACTGAAACTGCACTGAAACTGCGCGCCCTTAGCTCCACTCAACTCGCCCTCGGCTCAGCTTTGTCGCCGGAAGTGGCCTTGCTCTGCCGCATTGGCGCCCTCCTTTTCGCTGAATCATTTTTCCACCACTCGTTTGGAGGTTGGCCTTCAGCCAGAGACTGTCTCTGTTTCTGTATAAGAGTCTGTTCTGCGCGCAGAACAGACAGTCGCACACACAGACAGTCGCGCAGAAACAGACAGCGGTGGGCACACATTTGCCCGTTTGCCCATTTGCGTCCGAGTGTGACGCCAACTGTGACGCACAGGCCAACTGAAGGCCGCAGAACGTGGCCACCGGAAGGGGGCGTGGCGCCAAAGTGGCCCGAGTGGCAAAGAGTGGCAAAGTGGGAAGAGTAGAAGAGAAGAGCCGCAGAGTGTCGCGCGTTCCAAGCGGCGCGCTATAGGCACTGAGCACGAAAGGCGCTCGTTCGCTTGGCCTTGTTTGCCGGGACGCTTTGTTTGCCTATAGGACGCGGCTGGCGAGCTTTCGGGGCGCAAACTCGCGAGCCTTAAACTTGCACTACAGACTAGGGTCCAAGCGAAGTGATTTTCAGCCACCGGCCGGAAGTGATTTTCGACCAGATTTTATGGAAATAATGGCTAAATGCTGAGAAAAGGAGTTAAATGGTGAGAAAAGGAGGCCTAAGAGACGGAGAATAAAAAGAGACAGAGATTGAAAACTCACCTTTGGCTGCGCTCAGCCCTAAGGGTGCGCGCCCCAACTGCTAGTGCGCGATGAGACTCTGCTTGGCTTGCTGCTGCTGCTGCTGGTTGCGCTCACTGTCCGGCTGCTGCGCACCAGCAAGAGTGGCCGAGCCGGAAGTGGCGGAGGAAGTGGACGAGCTGGAGGCTGAGGAGGCGCACGAGCTCGTCTGATCGGTGCGTGTGGGCGACTGTTGCTGCTCGTTGGTGGTGGTTGCCTCTTGGTGCAGTTCGGCGGCTTGTTGCTGTTGGAGTTGCTTCAGTTGGGCGCTATTTGGCTGAGACTGAGACTGAGACTGTGTTTGGGACTGGCTGTGGTTGTCGCCGCTTGGCTGGCGACTGGCTTGCTGCTCGAAGTGCTGGTTCAGCCGCTGCAGTTGCGCTTGCTGCTGCTGCTCGTCTCTTTCCGCCTTGAGACTTCCGGCGCTCGCCGCCTGCTCACCGCTCGTCCCCAGCGGCTCCTCGGCGCCAACTCTTTGCGTCCGCTGCTCGCCCTCGCTCGCCGGCGAGCTCGTGCCGTTCGTCTGGCTGTGGTCGCGGCGCGCCTGCTTCGCCCTGCTGGCCGGCGGCTGCCCCTCGGCGGGCGCCTCTTCCGGCTCGCCGTCGCGCAGCTTGTTCGAGCGCCCGCCAGCCTCGCGCCGCTGCCTCGCCGAGCCGGCCGCCTTGCCGTGCGGCTGCTGCCGCTTGCTCGCCGCCCCAACGCGCCCCTGTCCTCCCCCACCAGCAACTGCGCTCAGCTCGGCGCCCGCAGCTGCCACGCCCCCCTGGTATGGGTCCGCGTGGTAGGCGTAGGCGTGCTGGTTGGCGATGGCGCTTGCGGCGCTCACATTGGCAGAGGCGGCGGCAGCTGCAGCGGCTGCCGCCGCATACGACCCGAACTGGTCCGCCCCACTGGCGGACATCGGGCCGGCCACGCCCACCTCGGTCGGCGCGAACCCATAGGCGGCGGCGCCCGCCTGCTGGTGCTCGTAGGCGGCGGCCTGCGGGTGCTGCGGGTGGAGGGCGGGCGCGGCGCTGCCGTAGGCCGTCTGGTGGCCGTGCAGGGCCATGGCGGCGGCCGCCGGGTGGTGGTGGTGGTGGTGGTGGGCCGCGTAGGCCGGGTGGGCGTGGGCATGAGCGTGGACATGGGCATGGGCATGGGCGTGCGCGTGGTGGTGGTGGTGGTAGTTGGCGGCCATGTGGGCGGCAGCGACGGCCGGATGGTGGACTAGGTGCGGCTGGGGGAAGAGACTGTCTGGCGCGTGTTCGGCCGCGGCCACGGCGGCCAACTGTTGCTGGTGCTGCTGGGCCAGCGAGTGGGCGTGTTGCTGGCCGCCCGACAACACCATCATGTGCTGCTGGTGCTGCTGGTACAGACTGGCCCCCGAGCGGCCCTCCTGCTCCTCTCCAGCGCCGCCGCCAAGCTCGCCGCCGCCCGTCTGGCCCTCGTTGGCGCTTCCGGAGCCACTTCCGCCCAGCGTGCGCTGCTCTGGCTCGCCGGCGGACTGGGGCTCGCCGTTGGGCTCGCCGCTATCACAGGTGGCCTGGTGGGCGGCCGACAGCTGTTGCTGCTGCTGCTGCAGGTGGTTGTGCTCGTGCTCGTGCTCGTGCTGGTGGTTGTGGCTGAGGTTGTGGCTGTGGTTGTGGTTGTGCTGATGGTTATGGGCAAGTGTGTGCCCCAGTGAGTGGCGCCCGCGCCCAGACTCTTCCGGCTCGCCGCCAGCTCCCACCTGAGCGGCCTCCTCGTCGAGCTCGTCCAGCTCGTCGTTGTCCGACATGTCCGAGGAGGACATGATGCTGGACATGCGGTCGCCCATCAGCCCAGTGGGCGGGGTCATGCGCTTCTCCTTCTGGCGCCGGTTGCAGAACCACACGCGCACCACCTCCTTCTCGAGCTGCAGCTGCTCGGCCAGGCCGCCAATTTCTTGCGCCGACGGTTTCGGCTGCTTCAGGAAGTGCGACTCGAGGGCCCCCTTCACGCTCACCTCAATGGAGGTACGCTTCTTCCTCTTGCGGCCCTGAGCTTGGATCTTGTCGTAGCTTGTGGGCGAGCCAGTTGACGAGTCGGCCTCCTCCAGCCACTTGGCCAGCAGGGGTTTCAGTTTGCACATGTTCTTGAACGACAATTGCAGAGCCTCGAAACGACAAATGGTCGTCTGGCTGAAGACATTGCCATAGAGCGTTCCCAAGGCAAGACCAACATCAGCTTGGGTGAAGCCCAGTTTTATTCTGCGCTGCTTGAACTGTTTGGCGAACTGTTCGAGATCATCGCTGGTGGGCGTCTCCTCCTCGCCGGATTCTGTTATTTTTAAAATTGTTCATGTTGCGATAATCTAAGGTTAGATGAGGCCCGATTTTTGACAATTTATGCCACTTTTTCACTAATTTTTTCACAACTTTTTGTGTCTGAAAAACAGACACAAAAAGTCTAAGAAATTCCACAAAAATTTGCTTAGAAATTGGCCCAGAAATCCTGTAAAAATTTCCTCCATATTGACGCCAATAAATAGAAGCAAAACTCAGAAATGAACCCAACTCAAGACAGAGCAAAAGGTCAAGAAAAAGGTAAACAAACAATTTCGGGCCTTTTAGACGAAAATCGCAGAGGGGCGTGGCTGCGGGCCCTGTGGAACTAGTGCACATTTTCGGGCATGAGGCCCGCGCACGATTCGGACGGCCCGCGCGCACCAAGTTCACCGTGCAGTGACGCCAATCAGCGCTGAATCAATGCGTCAATCGGCTGCCTTTTAAGGAGGCACAAAAATGACAGTGACGGTCAAGGACAAAGTGCACAATTTTTCAATTTTGCTCAGAGAATCGAGCACTAACTAGCGTAGCTACTCACCGGAACCTGGCCCACTGGCGCCCAGACCCAAGTGGGCGGAACCGAGCACGTTGAGGCCCAAGATGAGCGACTGGCCGGCGTGGTTTGAGGAGGGCCCGTTGGGGCCGGTGGAGAGTTGCGAGCCGCTCATTTGGCTGGCGGCGCTTGCGGGCCTGTTGTTCTGCTGCTGCTGGAGTTGGGCCGCGCTGGACGACGGGGTGGAGGGTCCGCGGGTTAGGTGCGGCGCCTGAGTGGCGCCGTTCTGCTGGCCGCCGTTGAGCTTGGCGTTGGCGTTGGCGTTTGCGAAGCTCTGCTGCTGTGACTGCGACTGCGAGCTGTAAGGCGATTGACTTAGATGGTGGCCCTCTTGGTTTTGGGCGGCCGAGCTGGCGTTGAGCTCGAAGGCGGCGCTGGTGGGCGTGTGCGGCTCGGCGCCGGAAGAGTGCAGCTGCTGAGGAACTTGGTTGCCGGCCGCCTGCTGGTGGGCCGCGTGCACTGCGGCCGCTGCGGCCATGGCACTGGCTATTGCACTGGAGTTGCTGCTTTGGGTTGCGGCTCCCTGGGGCTGGTTGTGCAGCTGGTTGGCCTGCTGCTGGTGGAGCTGGTGGTGCGCGTGGTGCAGGTGGTGAGTCTGGTGGTGGTGCTGGTGCTGCTGCTGGTGAGTCTGTTGGTGCTGCTGAGTTTGGTGGTGATGCAGTTGATGGTGTTGTTGGTGCTGATGATGGTGGTGGTGGTGGAGGTGTTGCTGGTGCTGCTGGTGCTGCTGGTGCAGTTGGTGGTGGTGTTCGTTGGTGGCGATGATGTTGGTGATGAGCTGGCAGGCGCTGGAGGAGGAGGACGAGTTTGAGTTTGAGCCCGAGTTTCCGTTCGAGTTCCCATTGGAGGAGGCCGACGAGGAGCCCGACGAGGAGCCGCCCGCCCCCGAGAGTGCCGAGCCCGAGCCGGAAGAGGCGGGCGGCGTGGGCAGCGAGGAGGCAGCCGCCGCCGCCGCCGCTGCCGCCGCCGCCGCAGCCGCGTAGGCCGCCTGCTGGTGCCTCTGGTGGCCCAGTTGCGGGTGGCCCGCCAGCCCCGCCCCCGCGGCGCCCGCGTAGGCGTGCACGGCGGGCTGCGGCGCCGCCTGCCCCTGCTGCTGCTGCTGGGCCTGGTAGGCGGCGGCCACGGGCCAGGCGGCGCTGGCCACCGCCGCCACGCCCGTTGGCGAGCTTCCGGCGCCCAGGGCGGCCGCCTCCTGGTGGTGCTGGGCGGCGGCGGCCAGCTGGCTGGCGTAGGCCATCTGATGGCGGTGCTGCATGAAAGCCTGGTGATGCGGGTGCTGCTGGTGCTGCAGGTGGTGCTGATGCTGCTGCTGGAGGTGGTGCTGCTGGTGAGTCTGGTGCTGCTGTTGTTGCTGGTGTTGCTGTTGGTGCTGTTGGTGCTGCTGCTGCTGCTGTGATTGTGTGGATTGTTGCTCCTGCGGGTTGCCCATTGCGGCGGCGGCGGCGGCCATTGCGTGCGGGCCAAGCGCGTGCTGCTGGCCCAGCTGGTGCGCTGCGCCGCTGCCCGCGGGGTGCTGCTGCGGGAGGTGTGCGTGAGCGTGCGCGTGGGCGTGGTGCGCCGCAACCGCAGCCGCCTGTTCGCTCTGCGTTTGGCTCTGCTGCTGGGCCTGCGAATTCGCTGCCCCCTGCGACTGGTGCTGCTGCGGGCCCGCCGCTACCACCATGCTCGCCTGCTGGTAGTGCTGGCTGTGCGCGGCCGCCGCCGCCGCCGCCGCATGGTGCAGGTGGGCGTGGTGCGGGCCGTGGTGCGGGTGCGCCGAGTGGCCCGCCGCCACCGCCGCTAAGGCACTCGCGGGGTCCAGCGACGCGAAGGCGGCCTCCTGGCGAGCCTGCTGGGCGGCCGACGCGAACACGGACTGCTGCTGCTGCTGCTGGTAGTGGAGGTCGGCTTGCTGGACGCTTCTTTGCTGCTGCTGCTGCTGGTGGCGTTGCTGAAGTTGCTGTTGCTGTTGGAGTTGTTGCTGCTGCTGCTGAAATTGGGGCGCTAGTTGGGCTTGAGGTTGCTGTTGCTGCTGGCCGATCATTGTGGCCGCCAGCTGCGAGGGTCTGTGGTAGTGAAGAGTTACCGCTGGGCCGCCAACGCCGCCGATGCCGCCGGCCTGGCTATTCATCAGTTGTGCTTCTGCTCGCCCGCCAGATCACACTCACACTCTTTGTCGCCAAATTACTTAAAACTACTCCAAATCACACTCCCAATCCTTAGCCCAATTCTTCTTCTCCTTCGCACCCAAACTAACAGAGACAAACGCACACAAACGCACACACAGACACACACACAAGCGCCCAGTGACTGTCTGGCGCTGAGATGAGGGGCGAAAATTGATTCAAAAAGGTCTCCCATTCAATCCATTGGGCGCCAATGACACTCCTCGCTGGCTGGCTCTCAAATTTCCATTTGCCAATCTTCTGGCCTGTCTCAAGCGAAAAATCTCTTACTGTCTCTCTTTCTCTCTCTCTCTCAATCTCTCACTGTCTGTCTGTCTGTCTCCGTCTTTCTGGCTTTCTCGCTCTGCTCGCTGCAATCTGCCAGCAAGTCTGAGTCTCTCTGCAACTCTCTGACTGTCTCCCTTCGGCTGCTCAAATGGTCGCCTGCTCGCCAAGCAAGCGCCAGTCCCAAACACTGTCAGAAGCCAAACTGCGCACTCGCTGGCACTGCGCAACTGGCTGCGCGCAGAGCCAATCTTCGGCCCGCTCGCAGCGCCATCTGGTGGTCGCCGCTCCATTCCGGCCACTTTGGCGACAAATTGCGCGTGAAACACACTCATCAAAACAAAACAACTCCAAATCCGTCGCCAAACCAGAGCAAAGTTGTCTCTTCTTCTGCCAGCTCAAAGTGCGAGCCACACTCTTTGAGAATTGCTTTTTTCATCTTTTCGCCACCTCTTCACCCGCAAATCATTTGCATTCCTTGCTCAAATGCTCGCTCGCTCGCTCGCTGCATCCACCCTTAGGGGCGGCCCCATTCAAAGCGTTCAAACGAAAGACCAAAGACCGAAGACGTTCCGAAAGCTTTGGCGCCACCGATCCGAGATTACATGACGTCCTTTCAAGCAAGTTTGTGTGTTATTGTTGTGCTTTCCAGTGGTCCCAGTCTCCAATTGGGCTGCTCGAATTAACACGTCCAAAGAGGACATTGTTTTCCTTTGCGGCACAGAAATGGCGCAACATCGCCATTTCAACGCCCAATCTGACGGCCTCAGTCTCCCACTGGCGCCAGATTAGCGCCCGCCTCTGTTGGACTTGCGGTCGCCCGCGCGAGTCTCAACAATTGGACAACTTTTAATCCGGCAACTTGGCCCGCCGACAGGAGGCCAGCGGAAGGGGCGCCGCAGCTAGTCTGCGGCAGCTTTGGAGGGGCAAAGGAAGAGAGTGGAAATTATTCCGCCCTCTTGCGTCTCTTGGCCAAACAGGCGACTGGCCAAACAGGCGACTGCTCACTTGGGCGCTCGCCTTTGGGGCTCCAGTTTGAGTTTGAGTTAGTTGCATTTGGGGCTCCAATTGGGCCAGCTCGTCGCCCTCGACCAAAGGCACACGAAAGGGCCCCTGATTTGCATAAACGCCGCCAAAGTGCGTCCGTCTGCGCGCGGCCAGACGAGCGCGCCAGACTGGGGCCGGCGGCTGACTAGTGGGCCTCTCGATTGGCCAGCTCGGCGCGATCTAAGGGCGCAGTCCAGCGGCGCAATCCAGTGGGCGGCCAGTGAACACAGACAGAGACAGTCTCTGGCGCCATATAGAAGCCGGGCGGCTAATTGTTTGGCTCGGCCAGCCAGCTGGCAAGACTGCTGCTCTATATTTGCCACTCTGTTTGCGTGCTCGCCGAGGACGAGGGTCGGCGCTTGAGCTTGGTGGCGCAAGTTTTCCTCAGCCACAACAATGATGGATGAGCGAGTGCTTTGCGGCGCTCCATTGCATGCCAGTCACGAGTTGTTGCGCGCGACCAAACGGCAGACAGTCTGCGGAGGGCGAGCAGCCAGAAAGCGGCGAAGAGTGCACAGGGCGCGCAGTGCACACTGTGCACCATTGGACACTCACAGTCAAAGTGCAGACTAGCCTGAGCAGTGGAAAAAGGCAGAGGGCAAACCGCAGACTAGCGTCACTGGGCGGCCGCTTTGCTTTCCGGCGTGCTGGTGCGCCTTTCCGCGCCAACCGCCAGCTCGTCCGGGATACTTTTCTGCAAAACGCTTAGCAACAAGTGGTTGGCCCTCCCAATCGGCTGCAAGCCAGGCAAGCCAGCACTCCAAAGGTTCGCCTTGCTAGTGCGCGCTAGTTTAGGTGCAGGGGAACTTGTGCAAACGGCCGCTCGGCTGCCACTCTGAGCTGCTTAGAGAGCGGCTCAGAGTGGCAGACTTTGGAGAAAGCGGCCACAAACGAGGCCTAATGAATTTCCGCCACATTCGGCCGCTTTCGGCGCCGCCGGAAAGCCAAAGAGGCGCAGAAGAGGCGGCCAGAAGGCCAGAAGGCAGCTCCAGAAGCAGCAGCAGAAAGCCCACTGGCCCGGCAACAGTTGGCCCACTGCAGGCTGGCCATGGACAAGGAGGAGCAGTTCTCTTTGAGCAGCAGTTCTCTTTAAACTCGGCCTAATCGGACACAATTGGCCCAAGCTCGAGCAGCAGCACCTGTTCGTGTTGGCCAAGAGCACGAAGTAATTTGCAACCAGCAGGAAGGTGCTCGTTGCATGCACTTGCCTGTGTGTGTGCCATGATGTTGCTCGAAAGTGGCGACTGTTTGTTTATGCATTTGGTTTTATTGGCCACAAGAAAAAGAGAGAGCTCTTTGTTGGGCTTTCAGTTGGGCTTTTTGTCGGGCCCTGAGGAGGGGCAAAGGAGCGGCCAAGAGGCACTCGAGCAGCGTCTTTTCCTCTGGCACCTTGCGAGCAAAGCGGCCGCATGGCAAAGCTCCTCTTTGCGGGCTGAGGCGCGCGTTCGCCCGCCCATTTTGCGCCAAAAGAGCTAATTTCCGAGTCTAATTAGTGTGGCGCGTGTGTCGCGTGATCGGGATTGCCTAATGCGTGCTCTGGAGAGTCTACAGTCTGCACAGTCTGAACTACAGTGCACACTACAGTCTGCAATGCGCGCAATTGCCTCACCTGAGCTCTGCCCGCGTGCCAGTGCGCGAGTGCATCTCTGCCAGCGAATGTTAGCGCGATGAGGCGCGCCCAACGCACGCCAAGCGCAACGAGCGGCCCACCTCAATCCACCTGCGCCCACCAACCTCTGTCTGTGTGTGTGTGCCCATGGAGGAAAAATCAATTTGCGACCACTCGGCCCAACTTGGCCTCCTCCTTCCGGCCGACAACAAACAAACTCGCCGGCCCCCAAGCACAAACTTGGCTCCACTCGAGCGGCCACGCGCACTACTGGGCCTCTCTTAGCCGCCAGTCCAACGGTTTGGGACAAACAGGCCCGAATCTGCACGGCCAGGCCCACACACGAGTGCCCGTCCACTTCCACTTCCATTTCCACTTCTCTCACTTCTCTCGCTTCCACTTCCACTCCTAACCCTCAACACTGGCGCAACAAACGCCACACACAACACGCAGAACGCACACACGCCGCCACGCGCCCTCCATTTGGCCGCACAATGCGCGCCCGCCGGAAGTGGGGCCAGCACTCCCCAAGTGAGTTGGCGCGCGTGTCTGGCCCTTTTTTCCTCCGCTCACTCTTGAGGCAGCGCAGAAGAGAGCTCAGAAGAGAGCGCAAAAAAGTGGCCACTGGCCGCCGACCCTAAGGGCCAGTTGGGCGGCCAGCAAGTGGTGGACACGGCGGCCGATCGGCGGCAAGAAAGAGTCTCTCTTTCGACACGCGCGCCAAGAGGAGACTCTTGCGAGCAGCAGTCGAGGAGACAGCCTCCAAGACAGTCTCAGAGGCGCAGCTCCAAAGAGAGCTGCAAAAAGATGTGCCTAAAAAGAGCTGCAAGAGAAGCTGCAAGTCTCTCTCTTAGAGAGCCACTCGCAGTTGGCGGCAAACACTCGTCGCTTTTGGCGTGGAATCATCATCTCTTTCCATTGAGTTGTCACTGGGATTGTTCTCGAGCCTTTTTTGTCCAAGACTCTCCCATGTTTTGCCACGAACGAGCTCCTCGCCCGACCAGGATCTCTCTCTCTCCCACTTCCTCCTCAGACGAGCCCGCAAGCTCCCGCCGGGCGGCCTCGCTCTCGGCAAAGCTAGTCTCGCGCGGGCCAGCCTTGCGTGGGGCGGCCCAAAGCGGAAACAAAAAAGAAAAATCCAGCAAGACTCGAAAGATCGGCGGCCCAAGAAGAGTTTTGTTGCTATTTTCTGTTTGTTATTTACTCGCCCGCAGACAAGCCGCCGCGCAGACAGCAACAAGGGCAACAAAATTCGGTCCTGCAGTTACGCAGTTCTGCAGTTCTGTGAATTTCAGTGCAGTTGCGAATTTTCAGTGCAGTTCTGTGCGCGCGTTCACTTCCAGCAGCTTATAGGTTGCGCTGCAGTGTGCGAGTTTGGCCCGCGTCTGCAGACAGACCCGTGCCCTGCAGCTTAGGATCGCCCTTATTTGGCTCTCATTTTCCGCAATGTTTCGATGGCCAACAGTCCTCCTCAATGGGCCGCCCGATTTCATCAATGGGCCGGCCGCTCTGCACCAGCAAGAAGCGGCCGCCAACTAACTGGCTCTCTAACAGTTGTACTTGTAGAAGCTCAGACTGGCGAAAAAGTTTCAACTTCCAGCCCGAGTGGTCCTCTTGATTGGGCAAACAATCACTTCCAGTTGTGCAACAAATGCCCCCGAACTGCCATAAAAGAGATAAAAAGGGATCGCAGCCAGTTTTGCGGCCCTCCTCTGCGCTCTGTGTGGTCCAACCTCGACTGGCCAGCTCGCTGAAACAGAGAGAAAGAAAAGCTCCACCGCAGCGAACGTCTGAAGCTCCGTTGACGACCCATCGAGCTTGCTCAACGCCGAGCTGGCCGAGATTCAAATTAGCGTCGGCGAGAAATTCAACACTGACCGCCGAGCTGCTTTTACAATCGTTTGCCTCTGACGCAAGCGCACACTTTAGGGCACAGTGCAGGTGGCTGCAAGCAGTTAGCTGCAAGCAGTTGCTGGCCAGATTGCAAGCAGTTGAGCAAGCAGATTGCAGGCAAACTGCTCCTCAAGCGGCCGAGCAATTCATTCAGGAAGCAAATCATAATAAAGCTAAGCTCGGGCCACTTCTCTTTGCTGCTGCTGCTCGCCGGCCGCCAATTGGAGGCAAATAAAACGAGCCACAAGGAGACGATCGTAAGATTGATTGAAGAACTGCCCTCCCTTTCCACTGCTCCTTAGGGCCACTCTCAACTGGCCAGCAACTGGCCAGAGACTGACTAGAGACCGTCTCGCGCGCTCCAAGTGCGCTCCCAACGCCAAACGCTGCCCCTCGACCATCAATGAGCATCAATGAGCATCAATGGCCATCAATTGGCCACTCTTTGCCGCGCCAAATGCGCCTCCGAGACGAACTGGCGGCCGCTCACTCGCCCCTCTCAGTCCCAGTCTCTAGCCCGTCGCTCAGTCTGCGCTCCAAATTCGGCCTACTGCTGCCCGAAACTCCTTCGCCGCCCGCAACAACAAAGCCGCCAGACTATAGGAACCGCCGCCCGTCCCAATGCCCCGCCGCCCTATAAGCAGCCGGGGCAAGACAGGGCCCTGTCTTGGCGGCGCGGGCCCGAGTGGCGAGTGGCGCTCGTCTGGGCCGACGAGAAGAAGCTCAGCAGGAGCGAGAACTGGCCGGTCTCTCGTCGACGAGAGACCGCCCGCCGAGAGGCCACTTGGCGCCCACTTTGCTTGGGGGCGCTCAGACGGACCGGAAATGGGCCAGTGGCCCAGATTGGACGCATTGGGGGCGCGCATTAGGGGCCGTCGTGGGCGAGACGGCGACTCGTCGTAATGAGCGAGAGGCCTGAGTGAGCGCCGGCCGCACTTCTGGCCGCCCGGCGAGCCCAAGGAGGCCGCTCAACTGGGTCTGAATAATAAACAGGTAAGTGGGCGCGCGAAGGAGTTCAGCAGGAAGTTGCAGCGACGGACAGTGTTTTGTCGCGCTTTGGGTTTGCGAGGGGGCGGGGCGCGCGCAGTTGCAGTACAGTGTAAGTACAGTGTATTACTCGTGCTAGGTGTGCTTGGTGTGCGAGCACAGTTCGCGCACAATCATACAGCCATCATGCGGCCAGCGTGCGGCTAAGGCCCCATACAGTCCAGCACAGTCTAGCACTGTGCTGCAGTGTGCGAGTGTACCTTCTGAGTGCCAAGTTCGATCGCCAACTCTGCTGCTGGCCCATTCATACACTCTCGTACACTTTCGTGCGGCGTATGATTGATCCGAATGAATCAATCAATCATCTGGTCCCAACTCGCGCTTGTTGCCCAAAAACTTCCCCAAACACACCGAGCGGCCCACATAATCATCAAACGACATTTCCCCCGACGACATCCAGCTCGCCTCCGAGCTGGCGGCCCAAATTGTGTCCCCAGATTGCCACACACGCGCACCACAGAGCCCAACACAAACTGCCACAACTGGCTCAAACTATTTCACGCCGCCGCCATTATGCCAGCACTCTGGCAGTAGCAGCAAACGGCCAACTTACCTGCCCCATCACAGCACGAGCAGCGTGATACTTCTCTCTGTCTCTCTCGGGCGGCTCGAATCGCCCAAAACAGAGGCCTACTACTGAGCGCCAGAGACCAGAAGCCAGGGGAGAGAACTGGCCAATTTTGGGCGTGAAATTGATTCGTGGCAGAGCCAGTCTTCTCCAGTCTCAGTTTGCCGCCTGTTTAGTTGCCGCGTGTGGCCCGCCAACTAAATAGATCACTCAATTGCCTCACTTTGGGGCCCAAAGGACAATGGAATTAGCCCGCCGGCGAAGACTTTGCCTTTTTGGAAGCAGCAGAGAAAAAGATGGACCAGCAAAGATGATGGAAAGCGAACATTCGATGATTTCCGGAATGCTAATGTTACGAAGAGATTTGATTTAAATGTGTGGGCCAGCTCTGCACACTTTCTCGCCTCCCTCTGTCTCTCTTTTTGCCTCCCTCTTTCCTTCCATGGCCATTAAAATTCTCTCTCTCTCGCTTCTTTTGATTGATCGGCTCCAGTTCTTTGTTGGCCCCCAAATGTTGTCCATTGAGAGAAGATTGAGAGGAGGCGAAACTTTCACACTTGGTGCAAAAGCTCCAAAAAGAGAGAGAGAGAGAGAAACAAAAAAGGAGACGACAAAAGTGAGTCTGCGAATGGTGATTTGGCTGCAATGGAGCTGCAATGGAGGTGCACATTTGGTGGATGGAAAACTATGGAAAAGCATGGAAAACGAGCTTTCGAAGGCGAGCGTTGCAGTGTGGCATTGAGGCAGCTCGTTGCACCTTATGACTGGCTGCTGGGCCCTAACAAAGCGTGAACTTGTCCACGTCCATTGCGCTCCAGTGGCATACACCACCAATTGCAACAACAACTGAGCAACTGAGCAACTGGTTGCTCCTGCACGTTGTTCTGCCTCTCCGACCGTGAAATCTGGCTGCCTTCTGCCACCGTTCTCTGCTGGGCCAGCCACAATTGATTGCGCCATTGATCACACGAAATGGCAAGTGGCAAGAGATACACTCAGCAGAAAACAAACAAACTAACTAACTAGCTCGGCCCAAGCGTTGAACTGTGGCCCAAACTGCTGCTCACTCGGAGAGCAGCAGCTCTCTCTGCTCTCCGCTGGGGCGCCCAAACGGAATAATAATCATTTGGCCCGAATGGTAACAAGTCAATTGGGAGCCGCTTGTTGTGCTTTGGCACAACAAGTGGCGCCCGTTGCTTGCATCTGCCAACGAGGAAACTGGCTGGCTGGCTGGCTGGCTGGCTAAAATCCAGCCTTAGCCACCGGCTCTGTGTGGCTAAATTGTTACTCTCTGAGGTCTCTCGTTCAGCTGGGAGCTGAGTGGAGTCTGTTCAGAGGCATGCAGCAGGAGCTATCCTTCTCGGAAGGCCGGCCGCTGAGAGTTGTGTTGTGGCGCAACTGTGGGCTAAGCAGTGCAGCAACAGAGAGAGAGAGAGAGAGAGAGGGAGAAAAAATAAAATAAATCGACAAATCGTGATCATGCTGCTCCTCGATGTGTGTTTTTCATGAGCACCACCACATACCCAACAACCCACCACAGTCCAAAGTTTTCTCTCACCCTCAACCTGGGGGCTAGAGGGAAAAAAACCAACCATCCGGCCGGCCCAGAGCTGCGGGCTAGAGTGCGGCCAAAGTGAGGCAAAAAGATTAGGACAGTTAGATAAGCGATGCGTTTGGATTTGGATTTGACGAACTCATTGCGTAACAGCTGAAAGAGAATCATGATTCTTTTGTGAGTGAAAAACAGCATTAACTTGTTAAGCTAGCCACATGACCAGGTAGACGACATCGTTTTCCCCTAAAATTATAAATCAACAAGTCCATTTTTTCCCAACCACTCGGGCAAACAACTTAATTGAGAGAATGATGATTAATTATTGGAAACTTTCGTGCTCTCTAAGCTGGCCACGTTTGCTCCTTTTTTCCTTTCCATACACCAATTCTCTATCATGCCTCCCTCTCAATTGTAATCGTCTCCCGTGGTTTCTTCTTCCTCTCCTTCAACAGAGCCTCGTCCTCGCTGGCCCAGAAATCGTCCTCAACTTCGTCGTTAGAATCGAACTCCAAGTCTAGGTCTTCCAGATCGGGAACATACTTCTTAGACAATTTGATCTCCTTCTTCTTAGGTTGATGTTCTATCTTCTCTACCTTCTCTGCCTTATCCTCCCTATCCGTTAAAGCCTTTTCGAAAACATTCTTATCCTTAAATTTGTATTTCTCGCCGTATACCCCTTGCTTAACACGATTCATGATTTCTTGCTCTATGTTTGTCTCTAATTTTGCGGCTATGATCGCCTTCTTCTCTCTCGCTTTTTCTCGCCTTTCCATCTTTCTTGGTAGGGTAATCAGTTTCTTGGCGCGGAATTTTGTGGCCATCTTACGGGTCCTTTCGAGATATTGGTAGATTTTCGTATACCTTTGCTTACATCTGTGAACTTGCTTCTTGTCCCAGTATGGGAGCAAGACATCTATCTGGGCGAGGCCTTCCTCGTAGTTGGCGGGTAGCGCTATCTTGTCCCATAGCTTACCGGGGAAAGATGCTCTTTCTACAACTTTCTTGCACAAATATATCACTCCTTTATGCTCCCTAACTGTGGCATAATTACTGTTAGCCAAGGGACAAGCCGACTTGGAGCATATACCCAAAACATTGTTGTCGTTTTTACATAGAATTTGTGTTTTGGTCTGATATTTGAAGGAACAAAAACCATTCTTCATGCAATGCCAAAGCATATCATCTTGCTGCATTTTGAATTATTAAATTAATCTAACTCCCTATGGTCAAATGGAATAATTGATAGTAGTTCAATAAATTAAATGGCGCTATTGTGATGAAATGCGTTTCCAAACAAACTCGCGTGGGCCACATGCGGATCTGCGGAATCTGCAGGCAAGCACAGGAGACCTGCAGAGGACCAATGCAATCTTCGCATTAGCGAGAAAGCTCTGAATGAACTGCACCTCACCTTATCAACCTTAGCTATGGAATCTCTTGCCTATTTAAAAACAATCAGGAACCTCACTAGAGGGGCGGTACTAAGCTCCAAGAGGATGATCGCAACTAGTCAGCAGATGTCCAAAGATGCTGAAGATATAAAATCTTATTACTATCCGAACACATCATTTGGAATCAAGGAACGAAGTGTAAAGCCAGAGGGTGAACCGGAAAAACCTCTACAAACCCCATACCCGCCGTTTCCGGATGGTAAGAATCCCAAGACAGGCGAGGCAGGTGGTCCAACTGGGCCAGAGCCCACTCGTTTTGGCGATTGGGAGCGAAAGGGTCGGGTAACCGACTTCTAATGAGGACATAAGGCGAATATCTGGAGGAAGTCTAGCGTGATACCAAACGGTATATCCCGTCGGAGTGCCATGCTAGCAGCTACAGATTTTTATTGCAAGATTCTGGTCTCATTTTTACTTCTGAATAAAGTCATCTTGTTTGATATCGGGTTTGTTTGAGAGATATCATAACGCCCTAACATTTTCATGGAACCTGTGCCAGTCCGGCGCAGAAGTCCAGCCTCGAAAGCTGTGCTGAAGCACCTCTGTGTTGTCCTCTATCGTATGTTGTTGTTGTAAAAATGCGCGGTCCTGTGCGTCATTCGGCTAAAAACAAGCAACTCTTCTCGAACTTTCACAAATAAGAAAGGGGCCCTAATAATTTTCTGATTCATTTCAGTACCATCACTCTGAATCTAATTCACTAGTATAAAATTGATTTTAACTCATCATAAGGTGTCCCGATATTTTATTCTGTCACATATCAACGAATGAACTGTTATAAGGATGGCTATCAATCATCTATTAAGACACACTATTAAGCCAACTCACAGAATACTATTTGCCTCATCTTACAGACGTAATTTATCAACGTACAAAGTTATTGATCACGATTATGATGCTTGTGTTGTCGGTGCTGGAGGCGCAGGTCTCAGAGCAGCATTCGGATTGGTTGAGAAAGGTTTTAAAACAGCCGTGGTAACCAAATTATTTCCCACAAGATCACACACTGTTGCCGCCCAAGGTGGTATCAATGCGGCCCTGGGTAATATGGAGCCGGATGACTGGCGATGGCATATGTATGACACAGTGAAAGGAAGTGATTGGTTAGGAGATCAAGATGCAATCCATTACATGACCCGCGAAGCTCCAACAGCCGTCGTCGAACTAGAGAACTATGGTATGCCGTTCAGTCGAACACCAGAGGGTAAAATATATCAGCGTGCTTTTGGTGGCCAATCATACAAATATGGCAAAGGTGGTCAAGCTCACAGATGTTGTTGTGTAGCCGATCGTACCGGCCACTCATTGTTGCATACTTTATATGGACAATCCTTACGCTACAACTGCGAGTATTTCGTTGAGTTCTTCGCTCTCGATTTATTGTGGGAGGACAACCGCTGTGTCGGAGTAGTTGCGCTATGTCTAGAGGATGGCACAATTCACAGGTTCCGCTCAAACAATACCATATTGGCAACAGGCGGATACGGGCGAGCCTACTTCTCTTGTACCTCAGCTCACACATGCACTGGCGATGGTATGGCAATGGTCACCAGAGCCAACTTACCAAATCAAGATTTAGAGTTCGTACAGTTCCACCCAACGGGTATCTACGGTGCTGGTTGCCTAATTACAGAGGGCTGCCGCGGCGAAGGTGGTTTTCTAGTCAACAGCGAGGGTGAACGTTTCATGGAGCGTTACGCGCCGGTTGCCAAGGATCTTGCATCTCGCGATGTAGTCTCAAGATCTATGAGCATAGAAATACGCGAAGGTCGCGGTTGTGGACCCGAGAAAGATCATGTGTATCTACAGCTACATCATCTACCTGCAGAGCAATTAGCCACAAGACTACCTGGAATCTCAGAAACTGCAATGATTTTCGCTGGTGTAGATGTCAACAAGGAACCCATACCAGTTTTGCCAACTGTACACTACAACATGGGCGGCATTCCGACAAATTACAAAGGTCAAGTGATAACTCATGAGAATGGAGAAGATAGGGTGATTACCGGTCTCTATGCTTGCGGTGAGGCGGCCTGCTCGAGTGTGCATGGTGCCAATCGTTTGGGAGCGAACTCACTGCTTGACCTTGTCGTATTTGGTAGAGCTTGTGCCCATACGATTGCTGAGGAAAACAAGCCAGGTGAAAAATTCCCCACCCTAAACTCAAACGCCGGAGAGGCATCCGTGGCTAACCTGGACAGCGTCCGTCACGCCGATGGGGGCACACCGGCTTCGGCCTTGAGATTGAAGATGCAAAAGATAATGCAAAAGCATGCCTCGGTCTTCAGAACCGGCGACAGTTTACAGGAGGGAGTTGACAAGATGCGTGAGTGTTATAAGGAGATGTCAGATATATCAATTAAGGACCGTTCATTGGTTTGGAACACCGACTTGGTTGAAGCTCTCGAATTGCAAAATCTCATGCTGAACGCAATGATGACTGTGAGCTCCGCTGAGGCCCGCAAAGAATCTCGCGGTGCACATGCTCGTGAGGATTTCAAGGATAGGATAGACGAGTACGACTACAGCAAGGATATCAAAGGACAGAAGAAGAAACCATTCGACCAGCACTGGCGTAAGCACACTCTCAGCTGGATGAGCCCTTCAACAGGCGAGGTGAAGCTCAACTATCGTCCAGTCATCGACACAACTCTGGATCAGGAGGAGTGCAAATCAGTACCACCAGCATTGAGAGTCTACTAAAGGACCCTCAGCGAGATTCCCCCAATCATTTCCCTCGTTTGTGGAGGATAGAAGCATATATGGGAGCACATAAGGACTATTTATAAGCCCCGACTTTGCTAGAGGCGCACCACTCAATGGATAACCTTTCACCGAAAACCTCAGCATCTAATTGAATCTTGGTTTCGAAGCCAACAAGAGATAGCACAACACGCTACAAAAGATAAAGAGCAAAGTTGATCATTAACAATTGTTATTGATTATGTCGAAATTTTTGTCACGTAAGAATGGATCCAATTATACCTATGTGGCATGAATGAATAGAGGGCAAAACTTTCTTTTGACCTAATTTGAAACCAACCTATCCCCAACGGTGAGGTTCATATATGTATGTATGTGCTTGTTGTGAGCTGTGTGTAGGATAGTTTGTCTAGTTTGTTGTATAGCTAGTTCTCTGTTCTAGTTTAATGTATGAGATCACATGGATTTTTTAAGGGTTGAATGTTGGTCATATTTAGGTGGTGATGAGAATCATTCGACGGTGGAATTGGAGAGGTGCCAAACTCTCACGCCATTCCATTTGCAATTTTCCTGAGGCGTTTGATTGCAAAAGCATTTCCTTTTCTCTGCCTATTCCTATTGCCAAATCATTGTTGAGAATATCTCTAGCAGTGGTCCATTTGTATGAACTAGGTCAAGTGGTAGTAGTGGTAGAACAATAACTGGTGCAAGTCAACTTTCATCCAAGCCCGCAGACAGATAATTAATCGGTCGAGCAATCTGTCTGGCGTGATCTGACGAGTGTGGGCGTTAGCTGCGTTGCCAGAAGATGATAGCCCATTGAAGTGAGGGCCTATGGATGGACCAGTGTCTTTGTTTCGCGGCTGGCACTGAGCTCGAGGTCTGAGCTTCGGCGTTAGTTTTGGATGATCTAGAGGAACACGAGGGGTTTATGATTGACGCTGATCACGAGCCAAAATGGTCATCCAACATTGCGGTATTGGCGCCAGCAGGCCATGTGAGTGTTGTTTTTCCCTTCCACAACATTGCGTGCCAGACCATTTGGGCGGCCAAACAATCTGTCTGCGGCCTGTAATAGTAATAACTAACCCAAAAAGGGCCCTCCTCTGTCCTCGTGATTGTTGTGCCCCCAAGGGTCCTCCTCCGCAGCGAAGGAGTTTTAGCAGTTGCAGTGGTTGGAGCACCAAAGGACTAAGTGGAGGCAAAACGGTGGCTATTGGGCGCCAATGGTTCCTTTTAGTGCAGCCCTCGGGGTGATTATCGGCCCATTAGACAGAGATCCTGTGCGAGTTGCGGCAAGCTAGCTGGCCAGCCAACGTGTGATAGGTCCATCATGGTGATGTGCCAAGCCGCATGGTCATAGTGGGCCAGAAGATCCGGCGAGTGAACCATTGGAGTGGACGAAACACAACACTTGGGCCAGTCTGCACACAGCAAACTGGACTGGCCAGTCTAATCTGCTTGGAGCCATTAGTTAGCTCTGGCCGGTGGCGGTATTTGGATCACTTTGAGCCGAGTCTGTCCGATCGACTGGCCCTAGTCCATCGTGAACGGTCTGTCTATTTTTCTCGCCCCAGTTTCACTCGCCCCCTCGCGTATAGGCCCTCTGAGCCGTTAACTAATCATTGTTGCTCATCGAGGCTGGCCTCTTATCCGGCTCGCTTTACTGGCGAGCTCACGCAGACCGAAAGCAGCCAGAAAGCAGCCAGAAAGCAGGCGAGCCAGTGGAGCGTGGGCCATTGTTTTATTATTGGAAAATTCTGCCAGAGAGACAGAGACAGACAGGCCAGAGGAGCGGCCGACCTTGGCTCGAGAGGGCGCCCATGCACAGGCTGCAATGTAAGCGGCTCGCCATTGCCAAGGTGCGCCACTGTGTCGCCGGCTGTGTTCATTTTGCCGGTTCATTTTGGCGAGCTCATTTCGGCTCGGGGCCCTCCCAATCCGGCGCCCAATCCGCCAATCCGCCAATCGGCCGCCATCGGGCGACCAAAGAGCACCACTCAGCCATCTGGCCTCGCGGAGGGGCCATCGAGTGATCCGGTTATCCTGGCTGGAGTCTGGGGGCGACATAGTGGGCTAGATAGGGGGCGACAATACAGTGGCCCCTTTCCGGCGGCGAGCACAGTGGTGTGCCCACTGTGCTCGTGTTGTCACAGTGCAGGGCAGGGCAACTGAGTGGCGCCCCCCGAAAACAGTCTGGCCGGAGAACAATAACGGCGGGGGATAAAAGTGACAGTCGGAAAAAGCGATACAAAGTGGCCGGCTCAGACCACTGTGTTGTCGTGCGGTGATCCCATTCCGGCGCTCTGCTGGCCCTCGCTGCCACTGAGCCTGGGCCACGCAGCCTACAGAGTGGCCACCAGCAACCCATTGCGGCCGGTGGTCCCATCGCCGAGCCTGCGGTGTACTGGTGGCCGCCCATTCACCCACTTCCGGCGTCTGTCTGTGTGCTTTTTGGCGGCCAAATGCAGTGTGCGAGTCGCCCACTTTGCTCACTTCGCCCATTTGCACGCCGTCCCCCAAACTCATCCAGACTCGACACGGAGCACACTCCCCTCTCAATAGACACACACCTAGTCTCCAGACTGGTCCAGTGTCGCCACTCGTCCGTCTGGCCGCCGCTCATCTGCCTTGATCTCCGCCGAGCCAATCGGACCTTGTCTGGCGGGCGTCGAGTGCTCGCCGGAGCCGCACCTGAGCTCTGGCCTGGCTAAGCTCGAGGAGTAAGCTGGAGGCGCCTCTCGAGGTCCACCTTTAGAGGTGCACCTTCAGGCGAGCAGCGCCGCTTGGGGCCCGCTCGGCTGGCCGCCGCTGGTGCTCGACGGCTGGTTGGTGCATGTGGGCGGCGGCCTGCACACTGCGGAGGGCGCCTGCTGGCCAGCTAAATGTTGTAAAGTCTCTTGTTGTAGAGCACAACTCGAGTCGGCCACGTGGTTGTCGTCCAGGTGGCGCCGGAAGGAGTGCTGCTGTTGCGGCTGGAGGTGGTGGTGCTGATGGTGATGATGGTGATGCTGGTGATGCTGGTGTCTGAGGTCGTAGCTGAAGCGTCTGCTCAAGTATTGGCGGCCGTTTTTCAAGCTCAGATGCTTGAAGAAGATCCGGTTGAAGGCGTTGCGGAACTCTGTGTTGTGGATTCCGTAGATGATCGGGTTGAGGGCGCTGTTGGCGTAGCCGAGCCAGGTGAACGCCCTGAACATGGAGCTTGGGATGCAGTCCACACAGAAGGCCCTGATTATGTTTAGACAGAAGAAGGGCACCCAACAGAAGAGGAAGGTGCCCATGATGATTCCCAGCGTGATGGCCGCCTTGTGGGTGGCCAGCTGGCTGGTGGTTTGCTGTTTTGCAGCCGCCGCAGCTGCCTGCTGGTTGGCCAACTCGCTCTGGTTTGAACCCATAAGCTCGGCATTGTGAGCTTGGCCGCCGAGCAGAGATCCACCAAGTGCACCTAGTTGCTGCTGCTGGCCGGCCGCCAGCGAGCCGTTTGCGCTGCCCGCCGACGACAGACGCACCAGCTTGAGGCCGGCGCCCAACCTGGCGGCCACCGTCTGCGGAGTGGCGCGTGCGGGCGCCTCCTTTGCCTCCGCCCGGCCGCCGGAAGTGCGGGCCCCCTCCCCCTCGGAGGCAGACGAGCCGCCGGCGAGAGTGGGGCGCCCGCGGCCCAGCAGTTTGGCCGCCAGGCCGGAAGTGTGCCCAGATTGGCCGGCCGATTTGGCCGCCGAGCTGGCCGAGCTTGCCGAGCCGGCCGACTGCTGCTCCCTCTCTGTGGGCGCATAGGGGCGGCCCTTAGAGTCCTCGGAAGGCTCGTGGGGGCGCACCTGGACGGCGGGCGGACGCGCGGGCAGGAAGGGCTCGCGCTCGCCGCCAGAGTGCAGGCCGGCGGGCGCCCACTGCTGGCCGGTGGCGCCCGCAGCTGAGGGGGGCCCGCATCCTGAGGGCGGTCTGCGCGGGCGGCCCAGCTTGAGCCAGGTGCGCGTGGGGGGCGCGCTCACTCTAGTCTGTTGCTGCTGCTGCTGCTGCTGCTGGTGAGCTGGCTCGCAGGGGGCGAAAGTGACACTGGGCCGCTTTCCGCGCGAGTTGGGCGGGCCCGCATTCGGCCGGCTGTTGTTGTTCAGGTCCGTCTCGAGCTCGGCCGCCTCCACCGTCTTGGCGGCCGACGGGGCGCACACTGCGCTGCTCTGCTCGGCGGCCTCCGCCCCATGCGTGTGGCCGCGCGAGCTCGCCGCCCGCACCAAAGGGCCGCCCGTGGCCAACAGTGGACCGGAAGTGGGCGCCGGGATCGGTCTGGTGATGGCGCGGATGTTGCGCACGTGCCGCTGGGCGCACACGAACAGCTTGCTGTACAGGCCCAGCATTATCAGACAGGGAATGTAGAAGCTGATGGTGGAGCTCACCACTGCATAGGTGGGCGTCAGCGTCAGTGTGCACTGGGGCAACTGTTGGCCTTGTTGTTGTTGCTGTTGAGTTGGTCCTAGTTGCTGCTGCTGGTTTCCTGCTAGTCCTGGTTGCTGCTGGTGCGGGGGCGCCACTTGGGGCGCCTCTTGAGCGGCGCGCTCGCCAAGACGGCCGCTCGAATGGTCGCCAAGAGGGGCGCTCAAATGATCCGCGAGACGGTCTCTGGTGGCAAGCTCGCGCACCCCACTCGTGCTCCTGGCCACTCGAGCGCCCATTGTTGCGGCCGGCGCGCCCCTCGAGTGGCCATTGTCAGTGGGCGGCTGCTGGCTCGCCCGCCGCCGCCAAACCAAATCCGCCTCCTCCTCCTCGCCGGTCTCAGTCTGGCGCGCCGCCGCCAATTGAGAATCGATTGGGCCGGCCTCATGCGGGCGGCCAGCCGGCGCTCCTTTGCCTCTGCCATCCTTTTTACTGCCTTTGCCAGCCAAGCCCAGCGAGTAATTCAATTTGTCTCCATTGCGACAAGGCGGCCCTGTTTCTCCGCCGCCTTGTCCACTCTCTCCGCCTTGTCCCCAATCCAAGTCCATCTTTTCATTTCGGGCCCCTCGACTCTGCGCCAAGTGAGGCCCCCTTTCCGCGCCCCCATTGTCGCCCCGAAGATAAACTGGCCCAATAAAGTCCGCCTGGAGTGTGTCAATGTTTCGCTGGTCGCTGTGGTTGCCTCTCTCCATCTGGCTCCTCCTCTGCCTCTGCTTCTCACTGTCCCCCCGCGGCGCCCTGTCCTCGGCCGCCATTTGGGCCCCTCTGCGCGCTCTTGCTGGCCGCCAGTCGCCCTCCTCTTTGGCGTAATTATCATTAACGGCCGAGCTGTTTCCCGCGCCAAGCCAGTGGCCGCCGCCAAGCCCAAGCGGCGCCCCCAAGAGAACGGCCGCAGCTGCCTCCTGGGGCGCAACTCTTGGACTCTGCTGCTGCTGAGACTGCTGCAGCCTCAGACTGAGACTGGCCACTTGCTGCAGGCGAGCAACACTTGCACTTGCACTTGCACCTCCACTTGGAGCTCCACTACTTCCGGCTAGGGGGAAACCTATGGAGTCGGGCGGCTTGTGCCAGCCGAGGGTGATGGGCACGAAGGAGACGAGGCCAGAGATGAACCAGATGGCCACCACTGCGCTTAGGGCCACCTTTTTCGTCATCCACTGGTTATAGAAGAGGCAGTCTTTAATGTGAATGAATCTGTCCAGGCTAATGGCGCACAGGTTTAATATTGAAGCTGTTGAGCACATTACGTCGCAGCTAATCCAAATATCACAAAACCAATCGCCGAACATCCAATAGTTCATTAGATCGTTGCAAAGGGCAAAGGTCATCACCAGGCAACTGACCAAGAGGTCGGCAATGGCCAGCGAAACGATGAAAGCGTTGCCCAATTTTCTCAATCTTCTATCTGTGAAAATGGCCACACAAACGAGACAGTTGCCCACAATTGAGACTATTATCAAGCTAATTAGCGGCACCACAAGCAGCATGTCGCCCTGGCTTAGTGTTAGTGGAGGAAAGTGCACTGTCTCCTGCAAGAAGTGTTCTCCAATTCTCTTCTCTTCTCTAACTTGGCTCACCACTTTCGAAGAATAGTACTGCTTCCGGTGGCGCTCGCCTGCTGCAAGCTGCTCGCTAATTCTTGGCCGGCTTGTAGACGGAATCATGCTTGTCTTGAACTGGCTGTCTTGAGCAATTTGTACCCCTTCCTCTTGGCCCCAATCTTGCCGCTGAACTGCTGGCGAGCTCGTGCTGTTTCCAGACGTCTGCTGGCCCACTTCCGGCGCGCCCCCCACCCACTGGGCCTCGCCCTCGGCCGAAGCTAAGCTCTGGCCCAGCGCCGTGCGCGCAACCAGCGCCACGCCCACCCACACGAGTCCGCCCAAAGTCCATTTGGGTGCCCATTTGAGCGTCGTTTGTTTGCAGTGTTCTCTGTCTATTCTTTTGCCTCTATCTATGCTCTTGTCTCTGTCTCTGTCTCTAGTTCTAGTTCTGCTTCTGCTTCTGCTCTTGCTTCTGGCGCGGCTCCACAGACGAGGCCTCCTCTTGCGCCGCCGGCCGGCCCCAGTCTGGCGCTCGCTTAGCTCACCAAGCTCGCTCGTTGCCCTCTGGCCACCTGCTCGCCGGCGGCCCATCTTGAAAAAGTCGCCGCCCACCAGCGAGCGAGGCCCACCAGCGGGCCGAGCTCATAAATTCTCAGCCAAGCCGCTGGCAAGACACAAGAGACTGTCTCTCTTTCTTTGGGTCTAGACTCTCTCTCTCTCTCTTGTGAATGTTCCCAATGCTGCAAACTTCCACTTCCAGCTCCAGTTTTCCACTCTCAGCGCTCCTTGTCGCCACCCGAGCTGAGCTTGAGCTTGAGCTTGAGCTTGGGCCCCAAGCAAACATTTAGCCGCCGCCGGCAAGCCAGAAAGCGGCGCCAACTGAGCCCCGCAGACAGAGACTGCCAGTCAAGCAGGAACACAAACACAACAACAAGAACAACAACAATACAACAACAACTACTTCAAACAATTCCAATCGGCCAACAATCTTCAACCATTTGTCTTGCTGCCTCTGCTCACTGCGCCCAACTGGCTCACCACTTCCTCAAGCATTCCTCTGCCGCCTTTTCTCGCTTGCTAATCCAAGCCGGAAGTCGCCCACTAGAGCTCGCTGGATGTTTGTTGGGCGCCAATGTTTGTTGCTCGCTGCACTGGCCCCAAGCTAGTCTCTGGGCCCAAGCTAGTCTCTGGCCCCAAGCTAGTCTCTGGGCGCCGCAATTCCCACTCGGCCAAAGCTTGGCGCTTGAAGCTCGGCGCTTGAAGCTTGGCGGCTGGTTACTGCTCGCTCGCTCGTTCGCGATGGCTCACGCTCGCCAAATAAACGCTCCAAATTTCCACCAGATTTTAGATATCACAAGCTCACTTCTTCAAACACTTGCTCAAGACAAGCAGCCTCAGACAACGTTTGGACTTGGATTTTTGGAGCACAAAAATGTGTGTGCAAAATTGGCCAAATTGGGCAAACTGGCGAAACTTGTTCCACAAACAAAACGTGGATTTTGACGCTTGTTTGTGTCCGATTATCTTCTCTCTGTTCTTGTCTCTTCTTGTCTTTTCGTGCTTCTTCTTGTCTGTTCTTGTTTGTCGACCCTTAGCTCTGGATTATTTGGCTGCTTCGTCGTCTGTGCACTGTTTGTTTGTCCACTTTTCTCGCGCTTCGTTCCTGCACTAAAGTGGCCTCTTCTGCGCTTCTTCTGCACCTCAGTGATGATATTTTCTCGCCCTTTGCAGTCCTTTGCTCTGCATCTTCTTCTCGTTTCGCCTCCAGCTTGTTTCAATCAGTTTCAGATGAGCTTTGGATGAGCTTTGGATCTGGCAAACTTTCTGGCGATTGACTGTTGTTTTTGGGAGAAATGGAAAAATGGAAAAATTTGGCAGCTTTGGCCAAATTGATTCGAATCGAATTCGAGATTGAAGATGGTTAGACTGTGTGTGTTTAGTTGATTGTGCGACGATTATCTTGGACAGTCTCAAGTGTATTTCTGGCTCTGAGTGTGTTTCGTGCAAAACATTTAGCTGCGAAGAGTTGGAGCTTCTTTGCACAAAAAAGCTTCACCAAAAAGTGGAAAAAAGTGTCAATTTCTTGCTCAAATGGGCGCAGTGAACACTCTGAGGAAGTGTTCATTTGGCGCTCGTCGTGGTTGGCCACATTTGGCTGCTCATTTGCACTCGCGCTCGCACACTTTCACACTCTCACATTTTAACACTGGCAAGCTCGAGCTCGCCAACAAGCTCGCGCAATTGCAGCGCCCAAGCTTAGGGCTCGCACTGTTCGGGCGCACACTGCTCGCCGCTTTGCAGCCGATTGTTCTGAGCTGGCTTGCCAGCGGCCGCAGACTAGGCGCCGCTCTGGCCACGCCGCAGCTCGTCCACCACTGCCACTTGACTTTTTGGCCACATATTTCCAGCTCGCTCGCTTGCCAAGCTGCATTCTCGTCCAAACTTGCAACAAACTCCAACTCGCAGCTCCAACAATACAACACGAGCACACAAACAAGCACAAATAATACAAATCCCAATCGATGAGTTGGGCGCAAAATCAAGCTCCAGCGGCCAGACCTGAGCTGTGGGCGACTGTTTGCGGGGAAAAAAGTGGCAATTGTGAATTCCCAATTCCCAGCCAACTGGCAACTCTCGATTGCGCACACTCTCTCTCTCCCAATCGATCACTTTCGCTTCCCAAAACGCACACTTTGCCCGCCAAGTGGGCCGCTCCTAGTCTCTACTGTGTCTCTCTGGCGCTCTCTCGCCTGCTTTTCGCCCCTTTGCAGCCTCGCAACCCGCCGACAGACGAGGGCGCCCCTCGCGCCCACTCGCAGCCAGAGAGGCGCCGCCGAAACAAACTGTTGAGCGTTGCCACACTCGAGCGGCCGAGCTTGTGCAATGCAGTCTCGCCGATCCAAAGCCGCACCACAGCTACACACTGAGCACTGGCTCCATCGGCAGGCCGCTGGAAACGAGAGCTGACGGACAACAATGAGCGGCGGCGGACGAGTGTGTGTGGATTGGAGGGCGACGAAAAGAGTGGCAGGCAAGAGGGCGAAAAGTGGCGACAGAAGTCGCACTCGAACGGTGATGAAATGCGCGCAAGCGCCCATGCAACGCCGCAGCTCCTCGCAGGACCTCAGTGCGCGCGCCGCAGACTGTCTGCGGCCGCCGCACACACTCTGCAGGCGCCGCACACAGTCCCGCGCGCAACAATGCAGCTTTCGGGCCGCCCATTGTCCCACGAGCCACAAGGCGCCCCAAAACGCCCACTTTCTACTTTCCACTTTCCACTTTCCAGCCCTCCTCCTTCGCGTGCGTCTGTCTCCGCGCCTCTTGGCCCCGCCGGCAGACTGTCTGTCCGTCCGTCTGGCTGGCCCCGCGCACAGACGGCCACTTCGGGCAGACTGTGTCACCTGTTCGGCCGGGCGGCGCGCCCCCACGACTAATAAGCTGGCCGCGGGGAGCTTGGAAGGAGCGGCTGGGCTCCTCCGAGGAGCCATGGGGGCGCCCCTAAGGGTTGGCCGCGAGCAGCGAGAAACGAGCAGCGGCCGGCGAGCGACGAGAGGCGCCCGCTCGAGAGCTTTGCACTTGCTAACAACAATGTCTGGCTGGCCAGAGGCGAGCTTGCTGGCGCCCAAGAGCCCAAGAGTGGCGAGAGGCTGGCTGCGACTGGCTGGCCGCGGCGAGACAATCAGGAGGCGCCGTTGGAGCCGCGGAAAGTGGGCCGGGCGTCAACTGGCGGTGACGTGGCCAGGCAGCTGCGGTGGAGCCGGCGGAGCTGTGACGCGTTGCTAGAGACAGACTGCGGGCGGAGCTTTCTACGCCCTGTCTCTAGCCAGTCCCGAGCTGGAGGCGGCCGCGAAAGAGAGCTGAGAGGCTGAGACTGAGCGCCGTTTGTATGTCTTGTGTGCGAGTGTTGTGCGTTGTCTGTTGTGTGCGGCGCGCAGAGAAAGTTCGCTGCAGCTGAGCTGAGCTGAGCTGAGCTGAGCGGAGCTGAACTGAACTGAACTGAACTGAAATAAAATAAAATGAACCTAATGTGCGGTCGCACGCGAGAGCTGAGCCGCCCGCTGCAGACTGGGACGCGCGCGGCTGAATGGGCCCTGAATGATTGCGGCTTGAGGATAATTGAATTCATCGCGAGTCGCAGTTGTCGTTAGGCGGCCGGCCGAGACTCTTGTTGCGCGACGGTTGAGATGAGTGAAAGGCAAAGAGCGCCAACGAGCCGCCGCCAAGCTTGAAACGAGCGCCAACGAGCCGCTCAACTGTTTGTGTTCCCCCCAAAGGCACACGCACAGACACAAATGGGTCCCCCAAAGAGAGACAGCGGCTTGTCTCCGGCAGGCCCGCTCATCTGTCCCGGTTGGCTCTACTCTCTAGCTCTAGCCCGTGTTCAATATGGCTGCAAAGGAGGCAGAATGAGAATAGCTCGTGGAATGAGCCGAAACGACGAGCAAAGGAGGGAGCAAACGAAAGGAGCAAAATGAAAAACTCGCCCTCCATCAAGCGGCGTCTCAGCTTGACGGCGGCCGCACACAGTTGCGAGCACGAGCAACTGTACAACTGTGTGTGGGCGCCCCAAACTAGAGCCAGAGACAGAGAGGCAGAAGTGGAAGTAAAAGCAGAAGTGGAAATATAAGCAAAAGTTGGAGAGACTGAGATGGGCGAGCCAAGAGCCAAGCTCGCCAAGCTCGCCAAGCTCGCAAAACTCGCCATCTCGCCAAACGAGCAAGTCGCCATAAAGGAGAACCTTGGACAACAATCTTGGCCGCCAACATGCAAGAGTTTAAGTGGATTAATAATCGAGCCGCGCGCTTCGTCCGACGATGATGATTACTATCAAGCGCCGGCAAGCCAGTATCATCGAGCTCGAGCTTTGTGGAAGTGGAACTGGAACTGGAAGTGGAAAAGTTGGGCCGCAGTTGCTCGTCCGGAGGGCTCACTTCTATCTGCGGCAAGCTAGAAGTGAGCAGCGAGCAGCGAGCGGCGAGTGGAAGAGAGCAGAAGAGGAGGAAAACAGAGCTAAGGAGCGCTAAATGTTGCCAAATGGGCCCCGCAAGCTCATCAAAATAATCAACTGGCGCCCAACGAATTGCAGCTTCTGGCCAGCTTTTGGCCAGCTTTTGGCCAGCTTTCTCTTCTGCACTGCTGCCCAAAGCTGCACGAAAGCTGCCCCAAAGCTGGTCCGCCGCCAATGCTTAGCTGCGGGCCAAACGAATGCTTGACCATTCGTTTGGCTTGATTTATGTGGCTTGTCGGCGGCATTTTGGGGCCCACTTGGTCGAGTGGCGCGCAAATGGAAAGTGCAAAATTACAGACAACTGTCCGCAGGAGCAGGCGAACATTCTCTGCTGCTTGGCTGTCTGTCTAGAAAACTGTGTGAAACTGCTGCCCGAGACTGTCCTCGGCCGAGCTGCACCTAGTCTCTGGCCCTTGTCTCAAACTTCAAGTCTTCCTCGCGCTCCACTTCCAGCCGGCCGAGAGTGAGCTCGAGGGCGCCCCATTGAGCCCCATTGAGCAGAGTCGAGTTGGACTTGCCGGAAGACGATTACACTTCGGAGATGATCGATAAAAGTCGCCCTCAAGCAGCGGCTCGACAAGCGGCTCAGTTTTCGCCAATCGGGCGCCACTTTTTGCCCCAGACCAGCTCGCGCGTCCCAAGCGTCTCAAGCCTTGTGTCTAGCTCGCCAGCAACTAGCTCGCCAGCAACTAGCTCGCCAGCAGCTAGCTCAGACGCGCGCCTAATGAATTTGAAACACCAAGCTAGTGGGCCGCTCAGCTCAGTTGGCCAGCCGCTCCATTTGAAGTGGGCCGCCTTCTTGTTGTGGGCGCCAGCTGGGCGCGCGCCACTGTCTTCGGGGGCTCGAATTACGCATTCGAGCCAATTGTGCGCCCCTCTCGAGTGGGGCTATTTTGGGCCTTGTTGCTACGGACTGTCTCCAGTTGGGGGGCTGCGAGTGAGCTGCGAGTGGGCTGCGAGTGGGCGCCCACTCGGCGCCCATCCTGAGGGTCGAGGCGGATCAAAGTGGCGCACAAATTGGCGGCTCTGGTGGGCTGCTGGTGGGCGCTTAGCTGGCCACTGGCATGCACAAAGTTGGCAGCTAAACACAATGGAAAAATGGGGGCCACTTTGCATCAGGAGGATCAGAAGGTCGCCCTTTTGGGCTCTCCTTTGGGCCTTCTCTTTGCGCTTTGTCCTTCCCTTCGTGCAGTGTTTGTTTGCGCGCAAGTGCTGCTGACGCGCCGCCCAAACAAGCGCACACAACATGCACACAGCGCAACATGCACCCAGCCCTTCCAGACACACTCACACGTGCGCCCGCCGGACAGACGTCGGCTTGGCTGCCAAGCTCACTGCCAAGCTCACTGGCGAGCTAGCTGGCGAGCTTGATGGCAAGCTAGCCAGCAGAAGAAGAGCCAGAGGAAAAGCCAATGAGAACTGGCCAGACAGGCGAGACACGAGTGGAAGTGTTTTTGACGCGTGATCCCGAATTGGAGGCCCCCTTTTTGCGCGCCCCAATTGGTCTCTTCTGGAAATATTCCTCAGCCCAAATTGTGGCCCCAAAGTATCTCTATTCGTCCTGCTCGCTCGCTCGCTCGCCACTCTTCTGGCCGCCTTCTCGCTGCTCGTCCGCCGAGCTGAGGCCGCATATTGTCTCTGTGGAGCCACTCGGATGGAATCATTGCAAGCCGGCGCAGTGGGGCGCCCGCCGCACGTCACTCCCGAGGACTGTTCTGGGCGCTTAGTGGAGCGCGCAGAAGAGCACCCAGAACAGTCTGAGAGCCAGATTGAACTTTGCACGTTTGCACTTGGCCACTTACGTGACCAAATTTTAAAAAGTATCGCCGCCAAACTGGGCCCACTGGACGCGCCAAGAAGCCGCCCGGCCCTAAGCATCGGCGGCCACGTTCGAGTCCGTCGCACAATGCACACTGCACACTGCACAATGCAGAGCGCACAATGCAGAAAGCGCACACTTGCAACTTCGGAGGGCAGTCTCTGCGTTGTTTTGCGCGTCTCTGCGCGCGGCAGCTCAGCTCTGGCGCGCACCACAAGCCCGCCCAGTCTGCTGCGGTTTCCACGGGCCCACTTTTGCTTCCTCTCACCAAGCTCACCAAGCTCACCAAGCTAGCCAAGCTCGCCAAGCTGGCGCCCACTCGACAGATCGCGGCCAGTCCCAAACTCGAGCACCAAACTGGGCGCCAAACTGCCCCCAAACTTGGCCCCTCAACAGGACGGCCCCTCGCAACATAACGGGCGCACAAATCATGGCGCCTGTTTATGAGCGTCCAAATTGAAAGGCCCTCCAGTTGTTGTTGTCGTTTGCCTCAGTTTCTCTCTTCTCTTCTCTCTTCTCTCTCACACAACTGGCCACTCGTTGGCCGCCTCAAATGGGCATAGAGATCGCATTTTTCTCCCCCCGGCGAGCTTTTGTCTCCTCGGGCGGCCGCCTCACCAACTTTGTCCACTTTGTTTCCACCAGCCAGCCCGATAAGCAGCGACAAAGAGGCCCCAGTTCAGCGCCAAGGAGCTCCACTGAGTTGCCTCTCCGCACCTAAGCGCCGGCAACTCGGCACAAACTGGGCCCAAACTCTCGGCCCATTGCCCTTTGGCGCGGCCCATTGGCGAGCTTTCGGGCGGCCATTTGCGTCGTGTCCAGACGCGAGCCTGTTTCGTGTTTGGGGCGCAAAAATACTCCCAAACACTGTCCAGGGACTCTCTTTAGAGATGCAAACTAATTCTGCAAACTGCACACTGTATGCTGCACACTGCTCACTATATACTGTATACTGTATACTGTATGCTGTATACTGTATGCTGGACAGTGGGCACACAGCACTGCGCTCTCCCAAAGCCACCAGAGAGCTTGGGGCAGGCGAGCTTGGGGCCCATTTTGCCTTGGCCGAGGAGCATATTTTGGCCACCCACTCTGCTGGGCTGAGGAGGCGCACTTGCCGGCCGCAAGATGCACGACACAAAAGGGGGAAATTGGGAAGCTCGAGAGGGAGGCAAAGAAGTGGAGACGAGCTCGCCCTTGGCTCTTAGTGGCGGCCGATCGGGGCCGATCTCTGTCCAAGTGCGAGTTGCGAGTGGAGCATTGGAGCAGTGAGGAGGCAAGTTTGTCGTCCAGCCTAAGCAGTGGGGAAATGGGCCAAGGCAGAGAGGCTGCAAGAGGAAGCAGAAGAGATGCGAGAGGCAAGCCAGATGGAGATCACATCAATTGGGCCCACTTTGCATTGGGCGCAGTGCAGTGCAGTGCAGTGCAGTGCGTTCAATCCAGAGCGTCCAATTCTGTGCGTCCAATGCAAATAGTGCGCATTTTTGTGACACTCTTTTGCGGCGGTAAAAGGGCTCTTTGGGCGTGTAAAACGTGGTACAAACGTGGCCAAATTTTGCCACAGAGACAAGCAGTTGGCCGAGGAGAACAGTTGGGCCAAAAGTAGATTAAATCATCGAGTTAATGTGTCACATTCGCCTCCCTTTTACGAAGCCTAAATGCAGCAACTCTTTGCCGCTTGTTCTGAGCGGCGCACAATCCACTCTGAGCCCAATCGATCGCAATCTCGGCCCGCAGAGTGTTGCCAGAAGTTGCCTGCAGTTGTCTGGAGTTGCCACAAGCACTCCAGTTCGCCTTGGAGTCTCTGCTGGTCCAAATGGAACTGGCAGCCGTTGAGCCTTAGGCCTTGGGTCGTGCAATCCGAAAGCGAACACTTAGGCTGCCAAAGTGGATGCGGCGCCCAAAAGGGTTCTCCATTGGGGCGCCTTGGGTCTTTCGAGTGGCAAGGCAGAGTGGCAGAGACAGTGGCAAGGCAGAGTGGCGGAGACAGTGGCAAGACAGACAGACGGTGTCTGTTTGTTGTGTGCGGCGAGGGGAGAAAATAAGTTTTCAGTATTCTTTGGGGCTCTTTTGCTTCTGCTTCCGCCTCTGCTTCTGCTTTGGGGGATTGTTTTGGATTGAAATTCAATCAGCCAAAATTGCCCCACTCTCTTCGCTTGGGCCAATCAATCAAGCGGCCCCGCCGGAGCTTAGGGCATGTGGCAGAGTGCGCCCAAGAGTGTGGCAGAGGCGCCCCCAACTGGCACCTCGAGCTGCCGACGCCAGTTCATGGGCGGCGCGCGCATCACCATCACTCGGCCGGCGCAGAGGCGGAACAAGTGGCCTCAGGGCGGCTGTCTCGCGGGCGCCAACCAGTGACAGGGGAACAAAGTGAGATAGTTGAGCCGCCGCCGCTTGAGAGGGCCCTCCTCCAGCAATGCTCACTGGCCGGCGCTGGCTGGGCGCAGTGTTGCGTTCAGCTGGCTGTGAGTGTGGGCCCCAGTTGGCAGGAAACGGGCGCACTAAGCTCGCAGTCGCCAAGCTGGCAGTCTCGGCAGCCTGGTGCTCGCATTGTTGGGGCGCAGTGCACTCGGAGGTCGCGCCCTGCAGACTGTGTGCGGCGAACACTGCACTCTGCGCGCACTGCACACTGCGCGCCGCACACAGTCTGCAATGCACACTGCACACTGTCCACAGTGCACACTGTCCATAGTGCAGACTAAACTAGTGGAGACAAGAAACTAGCACGAGTCAGTTGGTTGCCGCCCAGCAGCCAAATGAGCTGGCCGGATTTGTCAGCCGAAAACAAAGAGAAAAAAGGCACCAGAACGGCGCCACTTCCGCTCGCTCGTTTGTCAGTTGATAGTCTTTGGGCGAGGCCAGCAGCTGGGCGCCAGTTTTTGCGCCCAAAGAGTTGGGGGCCCAGTTGCTTTGCGCAGCACTTCTGCCGCCCGGCCGGCCTCTGCTACCAACTGGGCGCCGCTGGAAGCTTGCGGGCCAGAGAAAGAGAGACCAGCCACACAGATACACAGTTGCCGGAACGCATCGGCAGATCGGCGCCCCCACGAACTGGCGCCCCACAGGAAGCGGAAACGGCGCCGCGCAGGGGCCAAGGAGGGCGCTCGCGTGCTAAGGGCGAGTCTGAGCGGCCTGTTTGCATGTCGTTTCCAGTTGGGGCCAGTGAGCCAGGTCGCCAGTGCTGAGCAGTTCGCTGGCTGGCTCTAACAAGTTTCTCGCCAGCCCTAAGCTGCGCCGCCTAAGCGAGCGGCCGATGAGCGCCCGCGAGCGCGTCAATGAGCAGAGCTCGTTAGCATGTTCCTGTTTGTGTGCGTGTCTGCGCGTCTGTGTGTGTCTATTTATCTCAAGTGGCGCCGAGGGGGCGCACTACAAGTACAAGTTTGCGGCGTTGGGCACCCCAAGAGCTAAGGAGCGACGAGAAGAGCTCAGGATTCTGCTGCTCCAGTGGGCCCGTGCTGGCGGCCAGCATAATGCCTCTTGTGTCTTCCTTTGGGGCCATTTGGCAAGCCGGCTGGCAAGCTAGCAAACTTGGAAGGCTGGCTGGCTGGCCACAAGTGCGTCTTATCTTCATCGGCGGCCGGCCGATCTAATTGGGCGCCCGCAGTGCCGTTTGGGGCCGCTCGTTATCTTGGGCTGCTCAAAATATCTGCCCAGTTGTCGTGTTTTGGCCCGTTCAGCCAGACAGAGAGAGAGAGCAGTGTTCTCTTCTGTTTGGTGCAATGTTTGTTGTTGTTGTGCTAGTTTTGTTTGGCCGCGAAATGAATGGCCGCCAGACAAGAGCAAGTGGATGCGCCCGTGCGCTTGAGGCTTGCGCGCAGAGCTAAGCATTGGCCCAAGTCGCTCACAGTGTGCACTGCGCGTCAAAAATAGGGTTACATTTGTGCGCAGCCCTGCACGGAGATTTATCACTATACTTTTGGCGGATAGTGTGCGGCAGTTCTCAGGGCACCACAGTCTGCAGTGCGTCCACTTGCGCTTGCAACCAATGCACTTGCAGCGAGTGCACTTGCACTTGCAGCCAAAGCAGTGGGCTCAATCTGGGTGGGTCTCTCTCAAGTCCAAACAGTGTCCGACTGGGCGCCGATCGTGAATCAAAATTGCCAATTGAATAGAGAGCAGGCAGACAGACTGGGGCACAGTTCCGTTGCGGCTCATCAATCGCGCGCAGAAGAGAGGCCGAAATGGACTCGCCAAAGGGGAACCTTAGGGCCACAGGACAAGAGATGGGGCGCTCAGAGTGGACAAAATTGGAAACAAACTGCCCTTGTTAGACGGCGGCTGAGCGGCGCCACCCGATTGGCTGTGCTGCGCGCTGTCTAGCCGCGAGGAGTGGCCCCTTCTGGGTCGCTTTCGCTTCACTTTGGGTTCACTTTGGGCGCCCCAAAGCGGACACTTGGAGGCTAGTGGTGAGCGAAAGAGGCGCAAACACTTGGAGCTAGAGGGCGAGATCGAGGCGGCACTGAAAGAGGCTCGCGGCAAGGCTCAGGTGGAGGGAAGAGGAGAGATTAATCTGACAATGTGGCGCAAATTTAGTTGTTGCTGCGGCCGGGCAAACAGACAGACAGTTGTTGGGAGCGCAAACACTTGAGCGCCAGCAGAAAGGGCCCACTTTTGGACGGCCATTCTGGTTGCAATTTGAGCTCAGTTGGACAAAAGAGCGAGAAGATGACGGAGACTGAGACTGAGGCGCAATTGCAAGCAGCTTTTGCCGTTCGGAGCCAATTCGATTTGGGCCAGTTTTTGCCCATTCGGCCCAGATTGAGACAGTGTGTGGTAGAAAAGGCGGCTGCAGTTTTTGTGCAGCTGCTTGCCTATCGAGCAAGACAGAAAGACACACAGACAGACACAAAGACAGACGGAAGGAGAGGAGCACTTACCCAAGTTGGCGGCTTTCCTCGAGCGAAAGCGGCCGAGAGACTTGCCCAGCGAGACTTGCTCAGCTGCTTGCGTGTGGCCGACTTGCTTCTGTTTTGCTGCTCGCCCGCGTCTTGCCACTGGGCCAGACAGACGCGCGGCTGCTTATTGTCGTCGAGATGCTTCCAATCAGACGGAGGGCGAACAGAAGCGCCAACTGGCCGCCTGAATTCAGGTCAATTCCTCGCCAAGCTCGCCGCATCCGAGCTAAGCTCGCCCACCAAGACCTCTCGCCACTTTATTCACCAGTCCACTGGCACTTTCGGCAAGCTCGCCCACTTGTCCACTTGGCCTTGTGCTCGCTTGCGTCTCTGCATCAATTCGGCCAACTAATCGGCCGCCGGAAGCTACTCCACTGCTGCACTTTGCGCCTCCGATCAGGTGGCCCTCGCTCTCACTCGATTGTTCCGGCTCGCTTTGGAACGCACTTTCCGCCGCTACTCTCTTTCACTCTTTCACTTGCTCGCCGCCGCTTAAATGTCGCCAAGCTCGCTTCTCGCCAGAAATTCCTCACGCCGACTGGAGCTTGATCCAAAGAGAGAGAGAGAGAAATAATTGCCCTCTGGCGCCTGCTGACCGCCGTCGCTTGAAAGTGGGCCGCCTTGGGCGCAATTTGGCAATCGGAGCCAGTCGAGGGCGCCTCTCGCGGCGAGCTCGCAACGCGCAGACTCTGACACACCGATTGCGGTAACACAATCGGCCCACTAGCAAACGTTGGCCAGCGAGCGGCGCCCCCTGCCTTCTGGCCTCTGCGCTTTCCTTTCTCGCCCGCCGAGCTCCAGTGGGCGCTTCTTTGGAGCCTGCTGGGTGCCACTGGGCGCCATTCGAACTTAGTGGGCGCCACTGGGAGCCAGCGACTCGCAATCGAAGTGTGGCCGCCGCAAAGGCGCTTCCGTTTCGGCTTTCCTGCGGCCAGACGAGCAGGGCCGCAGATTAGGGCGCGCTCGTGTTGTGCTCTGTGGGGCTGCTTGCTGTGTGCATCACCGCATGCAGTGGATGCAGTGCATGCAGCGCGCACAGTGCGCGCAGTGCACACAGTGTATACAGTGAATGCAGTGAATGCAGTGTATAGACTGTATGGAGTGTATACAGTGTATGCACTCACTGTATTACACTGTATACTGTATACAGTGCGTGCTCTCTACTCTCTGCACTCAAAGACCCATGCAACTTGGATGGGGCGCCGCAGACTGGGTGCTGCCACACCACAGCAATTCCAAAGGGCCGCCCGACGCCCGAATTCATCATCTCCCAGCTCGCCGAGGCCGCACAAGAGCCCGTGGCCCACACACAGGACAGCGTGGGAGCCCAAAGCCCAAAAGCCTGCAGTCTGAGTGGAAGTGGGCCCCCAGCGTGCGGTGGCGCAAATTGAGCGCCCAATTGGGCGCCTTGTGCAGGCGGCCCAAGTGCAAGGTGCCTGAAGTGTGGGCGCAAATTTGTCGGCCAACGATGGGGGCGAGTGGATCGAGCGGCTTAGAAGAGGGAGCTAGCCGGGGCAGAGCAGCGAGAGTGTGGCTGTTGGAGAGCGGCTGCAAGAGTGTGGCCGCCAGAAGAGGCCCAGTGAGTGTGTGTGCGAGAAGGGAGAAGGATCTCTCCATTTATTTACTTAAGCGAGAGGGAAGAATTTGCCTGTTCCCTCTGGTGGAGTGTGTTAGTTTTCGTGTTTGCTTTGGCGCCACCAGAGCTTGTTGTGCGCTTGGGTCGGCCTCTTGCAGCCGCGCAAAGCTCCCCGAGCTTAGGTGCGGCCGGGCGACCAATGAGCGCCCAGTGAGCGGCCAGCTCAGCTCAGCTCAGTCGAAGAGGGCCGAGTGCTCCGAGTCGGTGTTGTCCTCGTCTGGCAGGGGGCGCGCAGAGTTGGCCTCGCGCTTGCACGTCTTGGGCGTCTGTGAGGCGACTTGTTGCGACTGTTGCGACTGCTGCGACTGCTGAGACTGCTGAGACTGTTGCTCGGCGAAGGCGCTCGCCGGCTGGCCATTTGGGCGCTGGTGGTTAGCCTGCGTCTCGGCCGAGCTGGCTTGCTGCTGGGCTGCGGGCTGAGCGTCGTCTGGGGCGAGCTGTGCGTGGCAGTGGGACTGTTGCGTCTGCGTTTGAGTTTGGGGCTGAGACTGGGACTGAGACTGAGTTTGGGCTTGAGACTGGGACTGGCCGAGAGGCAGAGAGTGGCTCGTCTGCTGCGAGACGCCGCCCTCAGACAGGCCAACGGCTGACTCGGGCTCCTCCTCGGCGGCCACAATGCTCAGGGGCTGGCCGCGCTCGGCGAACTGCTGGTACATGGAGGCCGGAATGGAGACCAGCTGGCTCACCGGGTAGTAGGTTTGCGAGCCGTCCTCGTTGGTGACCACGATGGTCTGTCCATCGGGGGCGGCCAGCAGCTGGCCCTGGTGCGAGTGGCCCTCCTGCACGAAGATGGCCTCGTGTGGCTGCTGCTGCTGGAGGTGCTGCTGCTGCTGCTGCAGGTGGTGCTGCTGCTGGCTGGGGTGCTGTTGGGCGCCGGCCAACAGTTGGAGCTCGTCGTGGCTGGGCTCCACCTGGGCCGAGTGGTCTGAGGTGGCGAGCGAGGTGATGAGATGGTGGCCATTGTTGCTGGTGCTTGAGCTTGAGTTGGTGTGCGTTGCTGTTCCTGCAGAATTCGACGCAGCTGAGCCGTGCTCTGCGTGCGTTCCTGCGGCGGCCGCGAGCAGCGCGCCAGAGTCGCCATCTGTCGTCAGACTCTGCAGACGGAGGGCGCGCACTTGCGTCCCGTCGCTAAGCGTGATGATCTGCGCATTGCTCGGGTCCACCTGGATCAGCGACACACTTCCGTCCCCGCTCTGAATGGTCTGCACGAACTGCGGGCCCGCCTCGAAGGTGGTCCCCTGCTGTCCGGCGGCCGCAAACACTTGGAACTGGTGCTCCTGGTGCAGTTGCTGCTGCTGCTGCTGCTGCTGAGCTAGGCGGGCGCTGCGGGTGGTCGCCGAGCCGAGCGGACGCTGCGCCAGGCCCACACTCTTCTTGGCCACCTGTTGGTTGGCACTAGTTGTCTGCTCGAGACGATGCGGCTGGCCTCCTCCAGAGAGTGGGTTGCGCCGAGAGGCGAGCTGGCGGCCCGCCGGAAGCTCGTGGGCGGCCGGCTCGGGGCTGGCGGGCTCGGCGGACTCGTCGAAGGAGGGCAGGAGGTCTTCGCGGGCGTGGAACTTGTAGCAGCTGGTGACGATTTCGCGCAAGGTGGTGGTCCACGAGATGCGCTGCTTCTCGTCCTCGTCGCGGGCGTCGCTGCGCACATTGGCCCAGGGCAGCGTCTGGGGCCACCAGGGCGGCCGGGTGGACTCCTTGCCCCAGCCGGGCTTGCCGCGGCCCGTCGAGTACTTGAGCATGAGGGGAATGAAGGCGCGCAACTGGGCCTGGGTCATCTTTTCCACCGGGGTTGGAATGCCCTCAATGACCAGCGGGGGCAGTTCGTGTTTGCCACTCTCGAGCTCGCTGGGGCCCACCTTCATGGGCGTCTGCTCGGCCACCGCCTGCTCCAGCTCACTGAGGATCTCCTCCTTGCAGGCGCGCACCACACTCTCGAGCGGTTGGGCCCCGAACACCTTGAAGTTGTGGGCCGTCATGCCGGGCATTGCGATCAACACGACGGCCTGTTGGCCCACGCGCACTGTGTACTCGTCGATGCAGGCGCGCAGCTTGCGCATGAGGCGCGTCTGCTGCCTGCGCCGCACCGACGGGTTCGTCTCGAAGGTGTGCGGCCGGCGTCTCTTGCGCGCCGTCGCAATGGCCGCCGCCGCCGCCACCCCGGCCGGCCCGGAAGCCGCCAACTGCTCCTGCAGGTGCCGGTCGTCCCGCACACACTCGCCCGGCCCCTCGCGGCGCCCCTTCCGCCGCCGCCCGCGCCTCTTGCCCCCCTGGTCCCGTCGGCGCGCCCCGTACATCTCCTCCTCCTCCTCCTCCGAAGACTCTTCCTCTTCCTCCTCTTCCTCTTCCTCCTCCTCCTCCTCCTGGCCCGAGTCCTGCTCCTCCTCCTCTGAGGACTCCTCCTCCTCCTCCTCCTCCGCTTCCTCCTCCTCGTCCGTGTCGTCGCTCAGCCCGTCGGGCGCCTCCAGCGAGCCGAACGCAGCCCTCGCCTGCCGCCCGTTCCGCCGCCGGTTCTCCCTCTGCTGCTCTCTGGCCGCCGGAGGACGCCCGTTCGGCGTGGGTCCCCCAGCTGAGGCGGCGGCGGCCTGTCTGCGGCTGGCTCGCCGCCTTCCTCCAGCCTCCGGCTCAGCCTCGGCCGCCAAGCTCGTCCCACTCGGACACTGCCCCTTCTGGCCGCCCCCCTCGAGCTGGTGCTCGCGCGCCGAGCTCGCCGCCGCCGCCTCCTCTTTGGGCGCCCGCACGACCGAGGGGGCCCCGTTTTGGCCGCCCGCCGGCTGGCCTCCAGGAACACTGGAGCCGGCCGACGACGAGCTGGAACTCGACGACGAGGTGCACGTGGACGCCGAGCCGGACACCACGCAGTTCAGCTGACCTAAGGCCGCCCCAACAGTGCCCACCTTTTGCCGCTTGCTCGCCTGAGTGGAAGTCATCTGTATATAATGGTCTCAGATGATATATAGACGTATGTATTTTGAATATTTATAATATTCTATAATACTCTTCCAGGTGGGTCTAATCTAATCTATCAACCAGCTTTCAGTCGAGCTCCAAGGCTGCTCTGTCTTGGTCGCCGAACGATATGTTTAGTTGTCTGCCTGCTTCCTGAACTAGCTTGCTTATTTCTATTTTACAATCGTCAAATCAATTGGAAATCCTAATCTTTTGCGAGATTTTTTAACTTGAGTATTACACTAAACAGCATCTGAGGGCCTCACGAGACGCAGACTAGACATACACATGCATACCATTGTCTCTGGAATTTCATCATTGATCCTTTGAGTGATTGGTCATCATTGTTGGGCCCAAATTTAACTCTTTTATTGCCATACAATACAATAAGTGTCTCATGCTTCCTCTTTGGCAACTATCAATCATTATCTCCTCTTGGCTTTGGCCAATCGGCTTCCTTTATTGCACCAAATATACCAATTGCTGCCTATCTGTGGCCTCTCCTTCTCATCTAATTGCTTTCCGGGGGGCCCACAAAAGATTCATCCAACCCAAGAGCCGATAAGTATTTATATCACTGGATAACTAGTGTCTAATATGCTCCATCAAACATTGGATAAGTTCTTGAGATTGGATTGAGACTGAGGTGAAAATTTCCACAAACTAATACTGGAATGTTGATCATAGAGATTTATTGGCTAGTGTTTATTTGCAAAGAGTTACTTAATATTAATTATTGCAAGTCGGAGCTCGTTCGTCAGACAAATCCCAATTGTGAATCCCGAGTGCATATATAAAATTGGAAGTGTGGATACAACTCAGCTTTGGCTAATTGAGATAATTAATTTCAAGCACATCTTGTGGAAATAGACGATGTGACAGAAAAGAGGAAGCGATTGCAGAGTTATTGTTATGGGAGAAGTTTAAACCCAGCCAATACTTCCTGCAGCTCACTTGCCTTCAGCGGTCCACTAGGCTCCCATGGTGGCGGGCCAATAGAGAGCAGAATAGTATTACATTCAAGCAAGCGCACTAAGATACCCTCCAAGAGGGCCTCTCTCTTCAGTTTGGCTGTTCCGCAGACTCAGAACAACGGCCCCATATACTACCATGGTGGCCACCATTGTGCACATAGCGCTTTGTGTCGGCCGCTCGGTGTGTGTGTGTGTGGCTTCAGTGGGGCCCCAAAACACAAATGCGACGCCAGGAATGCAGCTGCCGCTGGCCAAGCCTGTGCTCTAGTGCTGGACATGTGCTGGCTAACTTCCCGCCTCATCAGAGGACCATTCACTTCTCTGCATCATGCGAGAATACCTAGACATCTTTGGGTTCCGAGTGAACTAACCAAAGAGCATGGCAAGAAAGGTGGACACCCCTTTCTGAGGTGCCATAGATTGTCATAGATCTTGTTCTATTCAGTTCCGCCTCCATACCTTATCATATCTACGACCCTTGGGGATTGAAAAACATTATAGAATATCATTCATTGGGGATGAATAAATCTCATGATATCTCAGCGATACGAATGATACTATGAGCAATATCATATCAAATAGTATGAGAAACACGTAGAGACATTTGAGTATAAGAAATAATTGAGTTTTGGCAGTGAAAATAAGGGCATACTGTCCGAGAGAATAGCCATCACGGAAAATGTTTCGTGGGAAGTCCCGATCGTCGCTTGCTTGAATCAAGCCCAATTGGATTAGATGGACCAGGTAAAAAATTATCACAACAAAACTGAGTCGTCTGTTTCGAGTAAATGTGGAGACAGCGCCTAATATAACAGTGAGTGATATAAAAACAATGAGCACACTTTGGCTAATCGTGATCCAATCGATTAGTTTGATACCTTTTTCGTCAACTTTCACATTCTTGTCATAGTCCCCCAGGGAACAGGACTTGTAGTAGCCCTTACATTCTTTCAATTTGAGTTCATACGAGTGATATAATAAATAGGAACTAACGAGTGTTATTGGAAGGGAGGTGAGTGCATGGAGGATGTCCAAATAAAAATAAACATAATGCTGGCAGAGCATAGTAATGCCTGAATCCTGATGGTTAAGTTTGGTGTGGATCTTGGCTGCAAACGCAATGGCTTTTTCGCCTTCACAGTGAGCCTGTTTTGGCCAGCAAAGAGAAAAGACGAAAACATGGCAAATATTCCAATGGCTGAACTCGCGCATGCGCCTACTCCTTGCTTGTCGGGGCTAAAATCTGAAAATCACCTCTATATGGTCTAAGTTGATCCATGATTTGACCAACTTTTGTCTTTGTCATCTAAACGATCTTATGATAATCCAACAGATGATAGATTTTACTAAATTTTGATACCAAGATTGTCCGGTAACAGGATCGCACTTTGCCATCCGAAGCAGCTAAATCACAAAGTTGGAAGCTAGATTTACACTTTGACTATGTTTAAACGATTATTACGCGGACTTTTCTGCACCAATTTTCAACTTTTTTTATATCTTCTTGAAGCTAAACTATCATAGTTTTTGTTTGTTTTAATATTAGAGTTCAATATGGAATTTTTAATTAAACATTTTATCAAAAACTAAGGGTGAAGTTCATGAAAATTTCCTCGCAGCATTCCTTTATGCGCGCATTCACAGCGCGAGTTCTCTTGTCGTCCTTTGCGTGCAGTATATAAACGCTGCGCAGGAAAACAGAGAGTCCACTTGAATTCTTGAGAGCGCACCAGATTCACGACACCCGTTTACTCATTTACCCGCCTAATTCTGCAGCCACCTAACCGGTAACCGCCACATCATTCTGCACCAGAGCAACACGTGTATGTCCTTAGCATCTTTGCAACCATCTTTTCAGTATACAAACCACACAAATAATTCAAAATGGCAGATGTAGCAACAACAGCCCCGTCACCAGCTAAGACCGCCCCAAAGAAGGCCGCAAAGGCAGCAGCCAAGCCCAAGAAGGAGAAGGCACCAGCGGCCCACCCCAAATACATCGAGATGGTAGTTGCAGCCTTGAATGCGCTCGCTGAACGCGGTGGCTCATCCAGACAAGCAATCGTCAAATATATCCAGAGTCACTACCAAGTCGGATCAGACTCTAAAGTGGTTGGAACTCATCTCAAACTGGCCCTGAAGAGAGGAGTGGACTCCGGTGTTATCAAACATGTCAAGGGAACTGGAGCAAGTGGTTCGTTCAAGGCAAACCCAGAGGCGAAGAAGAAGAAGGAGAAGAAGCCAAAGGTAACAAAGAAAGCTAAAGCAACCAAGCCAAAGAAGGCAAAGAGCCCCGCATCACCATCTAAGGCCAAGTCACCATCGAAGCCCAAATCACCAAAGAAAACTGCCAAGCCAGCTAAGGCCGCGCCAAAGAAATCCCCCGCCAAGAAGTCTGCCCCGGCGAAGAAGTCGCCAGTGAAGGCCAAGAAGGCTGCCCCCAAGAAAGCGGCCAAGTAAAGATGACTAATGTAACAAAATGATTCGTACTTAAGCTGAGATCACAGATCCGCTTAAACGGGAGACTAGATTATATATCATTGCCCCAAATATTACCATTTTCATTGACGCCACCGCAAAAATGCAAACCTATCCTAATCATTGACAAAAACCAATGAAAGTAACATTGAAACAAACCTGTACATTGATTGTATTTTACTCATTATGTGAAATAAAAATGTAAAGTTTACTGATTTAAGTTATATATCAATCCTTCAACCGATGGTATTCCATCGACTATTCTTTGTATATGATTCAACATGGTGGACGTTGTATCGAAATGAGTGTAGTAAACTTCCTGCATCCTTCCAGTGAGCCAGCGGTAGGTGCAGTCCATGAAGCTGGTCTGCATGCTCTGCCGTTGGCTAATATGGTCATTCAACAAAGTTGCGAACATTCTGAATACTTGCAATATTAGGTTCTTGTGTGTATCACGAGCTAAATCTAACTTGAGATCCAGTTTTTCCGATTCGTCATTGAATAATTTCTTCTTCTGTTCGTCGCCAGTTTCTGCATTCTCACTCATTTCAACATCGCCATCACTCTTTGGATCGGCTGAATTGGCGCCATTCTGGTCAGTTTCCTCGTCAGCATTTGGTGTCCCACTGCCATCGTTTACGGGTTTTGTTTTAGACTCAATGCGTGATTTTTCGTCCTGTTGCAATTTCGCCTTTTGCTCCATGAGGCTATCAATAGATTTCCTGGACCTCAAGATTGTATTGTTTAGGATCTCCCAAACGAAACTCTTCATATGGTCTGGTTTAACTCCTTCAGAAAATATCCATTTTACAACCTCCTCAGAATCGAGTAAGTCGGCTTTCAATAGTTTGTCCACAAGTATAATCTGAAGTTGTGGATGATTCACAAGGCAAGAATGTGTCGTTTGTAAGAGTTGGATCTGGCCCTGGGGAACCTTTGCTAGAGTCTTCAGAACATTTTTATACTTTCCGATTGCGCTCGATATGTGAGTGAGCGACTTTTGAGCCATATCAAGGATGACGGCGGTAAAAATATCAATCTTAAGCAATTGTTCCGCGAGTTTCTCATCTCTGAGAACAAAATCCTCAGGTAGTTCGACATTGTCCAATTTTATGTTGAGCTTTTGACAAATTTCCACAGGGTCTGCCTTGAAGCCAATCAACTTCCTAACCGTGTCGGTCAATTCTATTGCCCTAGGATGATCAGCGAATACAGGCTGAAACTTGACACACACTTCGGGTGGGATGAGACCAGTGAGGTTATCTTGAACAATCTCTTCAATCTTCTTTCTGAAACTCAATCTTATACAACGTTCCAAGATGTCTCGCACGAATGTTGGCTTCGGTGAGTTAGGTTCCTTTTCGACCGCTTGAGCCCAAGTCTTCCATGGATAGAGAAAACTGGTGTTGTTGAGATGAAAGCTAAACCAGTTAACAACCCTTGTGAAGCATGTTACATTCATGGAATCCAAATTTTCAAACAACACTTTCACCGCTTCGTTTATAACAATGTCGTAATTATTCTTGATTTCATCAGGATTCCTTGTTGGGTGGAATGTTTTCGATAGTTCATACAACAACACATGATACAATATTTCTTCGTGCTTTGGCTTGGGCAAGGTGAGCATTTCACCAAGAATCGTCTCAACTAACAAATGTTTAAGAGGGACCTGATCCCAACTAAACATGTGGGTCAAGTGACGAGCGCACCCCTTAGGATCAGTTGAGGTTTCGTCAATGATTTGTCGTATGTTGTTTTCTATACAGAATCTTTCAATCTTGTCTGAACCGGGTATATGTTTTTGATTCTCAACTACATCGTCTTCATAGATACGGAACACTATACGCGGATGGGGGTAAACATTCTTGTCCGAGTGTGCCGGTATCTGAAAGGTGGGCGAATTGGTAGGTATCAAGCTGGAAGCCATAGTGTCTTTGTATTCCTTTTCATTGTAAGGTCTGAATAAGAACGATTCTTCCCAGTTATTCGCACGGAAGTTCTTCATCTGCACCCAGAGAGAATCGAGATAGTCCATCTGTATTGTCGAATCACTCGACATCCAAACCCTTACACAGTTTAAGTGGTCTTTAGAGCGCTTCGAGAGGTATGTTTCGATTGTAGAGAGCATCTTTTCAAAGTTTGCTTGAATATCTTCTTGTTGAGATAGTTCTAGTGCAACAAACGGGAGTGATGATAGGACAGTATAGACGAAATAATCCGATCTTGACTGTGGTATGTTGTCCTCCAAGGTGCTTTCCAGTAAAAATTCGAACTGTGACAACAAAGCAGATGGCCGTATTACCTTACAATTAACCAAACTTGACAACAGATGGATGATGGTCAAAGCTTCCTGCCATCTCTGTGCCTCCAGATATACAGGATAAGAATCGTGAAGAGTTTGTATGATCTGACAGGATACGTTGTAGCGCTTGACACTGATAAGACCTATGAGTGTAGCGTAAGTGCCTATCCTGGTTGGAAATGAGATGATAGATTTGCATATCTTGGCTGTCAATTGTGTGACACGCTCACCATCTGGGCCACTCTTCATGAGTTCCTCATCGATATCTTTTGCCAGAACGCCGATATCCAGATTGCGGGAGCCGGTTTCGCCGAGCCTCGCAATTTTGTCTTCAATACTTTGTGGGTGCTGATAATAATCACCACGATGTCTCTTGTGAAACTGTTGATGGCCCCCGACGTGTTGTTGGTGTGCATTGAATGGATGACCCCCATGATGAGGTCCCCTGGCAAAATGAGGCTGGGGCATTCCATTTCGGAAACCATCGTTGGCATCGGGAGAATGAGCTCGCTTCTGGCCTCCAAACATGGTGCCTGGTCAAGTATAAGTCTCGATGAATCGAAGGAAATAAGAATACGGGTCTGAGCTGGATTGGAGAGGCTAAGAATTTAATTTATACCCAATAGGGGAACAGCGTGGTATAGTGGTGTAGTGATAGAGTGCCTTCAGGCGACAGCGCAGAACGGGGCGCGAAAAAGCATGAAAACATTTGAGACGAGCTGCCGCTGTTGCGCTCAGCGCCCCCTACAACAGACTGGAGGGCCAGATTTTGATCGATGCTTGTCTCCCCCAGCCAGAGCCTAACTCCAAATGAGGCTCTAATTGGTCCCTTTGCTGACGCAACATCCGGACTGGAATCATTGGTTGGACTTCATGGTGAGAACAGCGTGCTCAGAGGTATCCACAGATCGATGGCAAGCACTGAGCTGTGGAAAAAGAGCTCCTCTAAAGTGTCAATTACATGTGATCGAAACGTATCGATTCATTTGTTTTTTCGTCATCCCTGCTTCGAATGAGCTGTTTTTAATTTTGCTGAGGTCCTCTATTGACATCTGGAACTTCTGGGCAGCCAGTTAGCTTGTATAGTGAGTAGGTTGATCAAGAATTTATCCAAGAATAGGTTGACTTTGGGCGCGAGATTCGAAAGGTACAGAGGCAATAACATCTACTGTGTCTTAGGATAAAGATTGCATTGTCTCTTTCCACCCAATGTTGTTTACCTGCGCCTTAGCTGGATTTTTCTGAGTCGGAACTTCCTACACCAGTGGTCTGCTCCCCATAATGTAGACACTTTGTCGTTTCGTCGATATTGGTTTTACTAAGTATCCCCGCTCTTCAGTTCCACCGCTTGACTGGTATCAACAGAAGTTTCACCAGTCGGTTCTTGCGGTACTATCATGGAGAAACTCTGCCCGAGAAGCTGGCGCCTTGAGCGGCGTCTGGGAGCATCAGCCAGAATGGGTTCTGCTCCCTCTTGTTGCTGCATGATCTGTTGAGCATTGGGTGACACTTGACAGTAGGCACCATCTTGTGCAACGGTGCCCTTTTGTTCGCTTTCATCTCTGGGAGTTAGACGACTCTCCGTCTCATGATGCTGTTCTCGATGACTGGTTTGCTCCTCGCGGGCGGAAGTAGACTGCTCATACTGGGGAACTGTGATGGGTACGTAAATGAGCAGCTGCCTGGCAATATCCATGCTTGATATGGATGGATGAAGTGTTACTGAAAAAACTCGAATGATTCAAATTTGAGTGCTGGCTCGGTTCGTCGATTTGACGGCGTCTCTAGACTAATTGGAAAAAAAATGAGTCGCTCTCAATTTATAGATAGCCGCTCGAGCAGAGAAAGAAGAATTCGCCTGAATTCCTACCTCAGCCATAAGCTTGGATTTTCCTCAAAAGTCAAATCCCAATGCCAACCAATCGGTCACAGAAGCCAACCTCAGCCACCTTTCTCTCTGCGTCCAAAACTACTGATACCCAATGGTTCCGCGTTAATGGTCTTAGTTAAGCTGTAATTGGTGCCAAGCGAGTGGCAGTAGTTTGGCGCTCTGTGGGGGCGTTCCACGAATCCAACCGAATACCTGTTACTTAGCTCGGGTGAACTGGTGGTGAATTCGAGACTATGAACTGAGTGGGAATGTGGAAAATCGATGGCGACAATTGACTGAATCGAAGTGGAGTCACTGGTGGCAGTCTGTCTTTCTTCCTGCATTGTTGTGACGGCCACCAGCTAAGCTAAGGCGAAAAGCTCACTCTTTACTTCAACTAAGCAACTTCAATTCCGCCACCCAAGAGCTAGTTTAGTTGTCCAAGTGAACAGAGAGTTGCCTTCTTGAAACAGCAACTGTCAGTTCGATCGACTTGTTTCGGTGGCTTTCGTTTCGCAGACCTTTTGATTGATTTTATTGGCCGAAAGGGCGATAAGCGCAACTAGACTAGAACAGCTAAATTCTAAATAAACTTGGAATGGGCGAAAAAGTGCCAGCACAATAGTCCGGTGGATCCACAGTACGAGCCTTGAATCAACTTGGTGACCGCCAAGCTAGGGCTTCTTGTGTGCCGCCTAAGTCTGTATGTGAACTCTGTCGGGCGCAACGCCAGCCAGTTGCCTGATTTGCCAATCTTCCAACTGTCTAGTTCAATCCTGCGGCCAATAGGTCGCAACTCGATTAGCTTGATTGTCCCAATTCGAGTGTTGTGTCTGGGGAAAATAGCTCCAATTTGCATGACAATCTTTGCCCCAATGTCCAGCTCGGCAGAAATAAGCAGCACACTTCCTTCAGACACAATAATAATCCATCCAGACAGGGGCCTGGACAGTTGATTGAAAAATGTCAAAGTTGAAATTACGTCACTGGGCAAAACTGCTGAGAGGTAAGGAAATCGATTGAGAAATGGATTGGTGACACTGAAGATTTTTTTGAAAACTTGTAGTTTTTCTCTTCATGGGATGATGTCTGCTTCACTCGAAACATTACTAAAGTCAGATTTTGTGATCGGGATCATCATTGATGGATTGGGACGAATTTATTTTGATGTTGAGACACTCCACTTGTGCTAGTTGGAAACAAGAGCTCAATCATGTGCCAATGTCTCTAAGATCTAAGTCGCTCAGGCCTCTCCAACAGAGCTGATAGTCTTCGTCAACCTTTTGTTTCGTTGCCCACTTGGTCAGTTTCAGTTGGAGCGACGTCTCGAACATGAAGGCCATCGTGCCATCAGCCACCCTCGATACCTCGTCAGTGTTGGCACTCACGCCTTTCCTGTAGCTCTTGTTGTCTGGTCCATGTGGAACCATTGCCTGGTGCAAGGAGGCGCCTCCTGGGGCAAATTCCTCCCCCTTGGCCTGATACTGTCCCTTGATGAGTCCCATGAACTCTGTCATGCAATTTCTGTGGAAATACGGAGGCCGAAAGGTGCCTCGGGCGCATTCCCATCTGGGTGGAAATATAACAAAATCGGCCAACGCTGTGCCTGGTCTACCATGCGATGGACAAGTGAGCACTGTGAAAATGGATGGATCTGGATGATCAACGCTGACGGAATTGACACTGACAAAATTTTCAAGATTGTACTTGTATGGAACATAGTTGCCAAACCAGGCGGCAACATCGTAGTGTGTATACTTCTGTTTCGTTTGGAACAGTTCGTTTTGGAGTTTCCAAACAGTTACATGAATGAGACTGTCCGACTCATCGACCCATGCTGTTGGGACACTGAAATCTCTTGGATTAGCCAGTCCGTTTGCACCAATGGGCCCCAAGTAGGGCAATTCAAAGTGGTTTCCGATCACCTCGAGCACGTAGCCCCTGTTGAAATGATCCTCATCCTCGTCGTTATTGTCGTAGCAATCTATGGAGAATTTCATACCCTGTTGGATGACAAGGATCTCATTTGGAACAACATCCAGTCTGCCAAATTCAGTCGTGACAAACATCGAGCCCTTCTGGGGAACAATCAGAAAATCACCATCAGTATTGACGAAACATTTCTTGTCCATCGACTTGTTGAAATTGTACACATATATTGCCACCGATGAAAGACCCGTCTGTTTACTGAAAGCTAGCAACCTCAATCCCTCGACAAAGTCATTGGGCTCTGTCTCGCCCTCCTCGCCTATGAACTCGAACGGCATCCAACGAGTCTGGCCGGGCACAGTGACGCCAGTATCAAAGCCCAATTGGTGCTCATCTTCGAGACGCACAAATCTGTCATGACAAACTGATGGTCTTTTCCGGTATAACCAGCTGAAGAGGAAAAAACATTTCTCGTTAGTCTGTCTGATTCTTGGTTCCTCTAACTTCTCTTTGGGTAATCGCTCACCTAAAGAAAGACCACAATTTCAGCCAAAAAACTTACCTGCGTCTGTTCCTGCATCTCGGAGCTGTGAACGATGTGCCGGATAATTGTTCAGCAACCAAATTGTGCTTCACTATTTTGGGGTTCACTGTCTTCGGTAAGGCTCCCTTGTATTGCTCATGTTCAGATTGGAATTCGTTATAGAATCCGTGTTGGTATTCGAGAAAGTCTCGGCTGGACCGCATTGTTACATAAGCTGCATTAGTTCCGGATGAACAGTTTTTGTCGCTGCAATTGCTTGTAATCTTTCTGTGTCGGATGTTTATGTGAGCTTGAGAGAAAAATCGAGACAGACAAGGGAGGGCGCTGAATTCAAAGTGGGCTCTCTTTCGATTCAACCAATTGGAGATGGAAAAATTCACTCCAGATTTGGTGAAGACGAATCAGGAAGATAGACAGAGTTAGAGAACCAAACATTCACATGGCAACTTAATGACAGCCCCAAGCAAGAGATTACCACCAATAGATAGTATTGATATCAATTTTGACAAGAACAAACACTAATGGTCTCCGATCCTTCTTTCTTCAGGCGCGCGCCGATAGTTGATTCTGCGCTGGAGGGTAGACTCGACGCAGACTTAGTCTATCGAGATAGATAGTTGTCAAATCATATCTCCAGAAGAATCAGTCTAGCTCTAATGATCAGTAAACATGGAGAAGGGCCAACGCTGGCTCATAATGGCGCAGACTTCTGTTGACGCATGGACTCAAGTCTAAACATTCATTGTTGTCGACTACTGGAGCGAGCGCGCCAATCGAGCCAGCCACACACTGTGGTCGCCAACGGCGTAGAATCCCCTCCTCGACCATAAAATAGGATTAGGTTCCGCCCATCGATGACCCTTTTCAGCTACAGCAGAGGTCCAGAGATCTTGGAACCTCACGTGGACAAGTCTCTGTCGATAGCTCGAATTCATGGTCAACAGGGAATCGGTCAGCTGATAAAGATGCTTGGATCTGGACCGTGCTCCCGCCCGCTCAGCGCTTGCAAGAATGTTGCCAGTAGCGTCTAGCGAGGGGCAGGTGGGCATAGTGAAGGCACTCTAACCACAGCAACGACAATGTAGATTTATCTTGAGCCCACACTTGGGCGATGATTCCACTCAAGATTCAATCCCTAGGCCGCTGAGGCCGCTAGGTTGTTGATTACGGCTTGATGGAGCGCCTTAAGCGTCAACCAATCCTTAAGCATAAATCTGAGGAAAACATTGTCTAACTAGGAGTTAATCATACGCTATTTTGCTTCACTATCCAACAAATCGTCAACTTTGTCCGCTCGTACATACATTTGATATGATCAGATTTGCCGCCTGAAGTTCAAGACTTTATCTGCTCTTGCTGCTGATCACCTAGTAAGCCACAGTCTGTGGTCTCGTCCACTGGGACACTATCGGCCGCTGGAACCTCGCCAACTTTCAGGCCGACTATGCTTGATTCGATCAAGGCATGGAGATGGACCCGGAAGGTGGTAGACACATATAAAGTCACCGCGTGCTCACCTCGCCAAGCTACGAGCGGCATCTCAATTTCGCCGTCATCATCCGAGTCTCCATCTCCGTCGCATTTTTCATCGTGACGGTAAATCAGGATACAGCTCCCCTGCTTGAGTCGCTCTCTCAAATGTGATCCAGAGGTGAGATCGTTCATTGGTACACTCTTTCTCTCCAATAATTGCCTGAGGTCATCCTTGGTTATCGGTACCTTAAGATCACTCTTGACATAGGGTACAATTTCGTTAACGCCATCCTGGCATATCCTGAAACCTGCCTCAGTCTCGGCCTTGGCAAACAATCGCATACCTCCATTTATGAGCTTGACGAATTCTTTACGCCCAGACTCTTCTCTATTGGCGATCATAAAGTTTCGTGTTGCCTTTGAGACGAGATGAATACTGCGTTTTTTGCCAGAGAGACAACGATGGACTAGTTGGTCCACAGGAAAATCATTGGCAAATCCGTAGAAGTCTCTTATCTTGCACCAATCGGCGTCATCTGGTTCCATGAAAACAAACGGATCTTCCCGAAAGCCTCCGTAACGTCTCTTCTTGGGATTTGCTTGCTTTGTAGCCTGTTGTTTTGGCTGTGAGCCATCCTCGCCGGCAGTACCTCCATTTGTCGCCTCTTCCTCCCATGGCAGAGTGGATTTTAGTTTCCTCAAGACTGCCACAAAGAAAGCTCCTGTGTTCTGGATATGGGGCAAAACTCTGACACAACGATCAAGGTTGAATTGCTTGGCTTCGTCAGCATTCGGTGGGAAGAGGCTGGCATGAATTTGGGACGCTTGCTCTGGCTTGACCTCCTCAGGTCCGTTAACAATATTCATATCACGATTCATCACAACCCAATTGCTTACCCCTGGACGAGAATTTAGTCCCTTGAGTCTCTCAGAGCAATCCTCGAGTATCACACCTCCTTTGGCCATTCTTAATATAGCCGCAACGACAGCCTCATCTTCAACAGGATTCATACTACAGGTTGAATAGACAATAATACCTCCCTCCTTCAACAACTCTACACCTCTTTTCAGAATCTTAGATTGCAGTCCGTGAAAGTTATTTGCATTGCCAGTCGTCCATTTGCGCCATACGTCTGGGTTCTTTCTGACGGTGCCATCTCCAGAGCATGGTGCATCACACAATATCCGATCAAACTTGAGCTCGAAGTATTCCTCGCCGTCTTTGTTGAAAGTCATCATTTTCGGTAGTCTTGATGCATCTTCATTGATGATCACACAATTTGGGGAATTAAGCCTATTGGACTGATGAACCAGCATGTAGCATCGCTTATTATCAACATCATTCGCCACGACAAGTCCATCTTCAAAGATAGGTGAGGCACTTTTAGGTAGAACACCGGTGTCATGTAAATCGAACTTGAGGTACTCGAGGAGTTGTGCTGTTTTTGAGCCAGGTGCAGCACACATGTCGAGGATGTTATGGCCACGTTTTATGTCGAGCACGAGGGGTGGTATCATCGAGACTGACTCTTGACGACTGATGAAACCGTTGTCTGTTTCGGCCATGATAAATTTATGCAACTTTTGGAGTATCGGTGATCTCTTCAAATCGACTCTCGTGACGTTCATTTGCCAGGCTAATTTCCTAGGATACCATAGTAGGGGCTCGAGGACGGACATATTGCCTTCGCAGGGTGCACATGGAGATTCGTCCTGCGGTTTAGTCTTTAAAAAATCACAGAATTCTGGACCTTGAACTAGTTTTCTTAAGAATTTAGCTTGTCCGTAGTCGAATGTGTTGATCCTGAATGATGCGGGTAGTGTAGTTTTCAAGCCCTCCATGAATTTGTCAAATTCCTCAGCAGTTATAAAGGATTGTAATCTATAGTATTTGACAAGATTCGGATTGTCTCTCACAATAACTCTGTCATCGTACTTAGCAGTCTCTCCCCCAGATTCCTTCATTTGCTCCAACCTCAATCTTTGCATCTTCTCCTTCCTCCGTTGAGATCTTGTTTTCCTGGAGCTCCTCTTCCTCTTGTTATCTGATGTTTTCTCAGCTTTGGTATCCTCAGTTACGCACTGCGCAACCTCTTGGTCAGTAGGTTGGGTGGGAACTGGTTCGTCTCCCATGATGTATATCTTGAGCAGTGAAGTGGTTGAATCCAAAAAAAGGGTCTACCTTACCAATATTGCTTGTCTCTAACCTCGTATACAGCGAATCAGCAATATCAATGAGATGCGTAGGCCGAGAACTTGCGGAAAATTTGCAGCTTTATCTGCTTTGATCTCAGTGTAGGCCAAGGATTTGTCTAAACAGTAATATTACCATAACTGGGACTGCGAAGGGTCATGATTGATGATGAAATACGTTCCGTTACAAGTAGGGTAAAATGGGACCGAGCACGGTGTCAACATAACCACGTGATGATTGAATTAATTGCCGGCTTCGAACTTCGAAAAGCATGCCGCATGCTTCCTCGCGCGAGCGGGCCCACAGCCTGTGGGCCACAGGCCTTTTGGGACCGGCTACCGCACCCTGTGAACCAGAAAGGGTCCTAAATCTCTAGCACCTTTCAGATCGATATTCAGAGGTCCCTCTCATTTATTTCAGATGGCTGCTGCAACATGAAAAATCTCAGGTAGTCAGGAGCCTACGCTTTCAAGTTTCGAATGAACAAAACCTCAGGAAAGCAGAACATCTACCTAGTCGGGGCCCTCTGTGTCAACCTGAGGCGCTATATTATATTGATCGCAATAGTTACCATATTACTTGTTCAAGCTCTATTATCATTGCATAGATCTCCAGAGGGAAGTGATTTAGAGGAGTCTCAGCGCCAGAGTTGCAACTTTTGTCAACATTTTCCGGATTACAAGAAAGAGCCTCGGATTTTTATTGTGACACCCACCTACTCACGCCATGTTCAACTAGCCGAGCTTACAAGACTATCCCACACTCTTATGCTGGTACCCAACATTCATTGGATCATAGTCGAAGATTCGATAGAACCCACTCGTCTCCTAAAACGCTTCGTTCAACGCTTGAAATTTTTGTTCGGGTTCAAAGCCATTACTCATCTGAACCAGGAAACACCAGAAGCTTTTCGGCTGAAACCAGGAGACCCAAGTTGGGCGAAACCAAAAGGTATATGGCAGCGTAACAAGGCACTCCAATGGCTGAGAGAGAATCAAGAATCCTTAGATTCCGATGGGATCTTATATTTCGCCGACGATGACAATATCTATGACTTGGAACTATTTCACGAGATGCGAGATACGAAAAAGATATCAGTTTGGCCGGTAGCATTTGCCGGCGGCCTTTTAGTCGAAAAGCCACTGGTTGACCTTTCGACTGGAAGAGTGACCTCTTTCAACTCCATGTGGAAACGACAACGACCCTTCCCCTTTGACATGGCCGGCTTTGCAATGAGGTTGCGCATGGTTGTCGACAAATCTCAGGCCCTATTCTCCGAGAAACAGCCTATTGGCTATGTCGAATCTCATTTCATCGGCCAATTCGTTAGTCATTGGTCAGATCTTGAACCAAGAGCCAATAATTGCACCAAAATACTCGTGTGGCATACCAGGATGCAGAGACCAGCACTCCATGAGGAAAGAAAACTAGCGATGCCCTCCAACTATGGGATGGCGTGAGACAAAAAGTGATTATATTAGAGTACATCCATAATTTATAGAAACAAAGACTCTCGCCTGATGTATGGGCTCTTTAATGAATCATGTATAATGGATTGATTGTCGGTATCTCATAACACGGCTATCTTGTAACGTATTGCTCATTGATGATTTTCGACAGTAGGCTTCTGGGAGGGCGCTGCTTTCAAATCAGAAGATCCTCGTTTGATCGCCAAAAGCAAGTTATCACAATTTGCTCGATTTTCAGTCTAAACAAAAGTCGACTGTTTAAGTTGCTTTCTAGAGGTGTCACGAGCTACGATTGTATTAGTTACATCCGGTCGGCTTGATAGTAAAGCATCCGTGGGGGTTCTCTTTCCAGCTGTCATTCCAGCGTTGTCAGTCTCGGCGTTTGACGGAGCATTTGACTCCGACCAACTGCAGCAACTACAGCAACAGCAACGATTGTCGAATTGTCTCTCATGTTTATCACAAATGTCCTTCTTTTCCCGCCCACCACTCATTGGCAAGAGGTTTTCTCCATTTGTCGTGGCGACGCCGCAACCGATCGAGTCACTCTTCCGACTCTGGCACCATGGGCACTCATCCACTGGTCTGCAATTAGAGCAGTACTTATCAGTTGGCTCATCATTGTCTGGTGGAGTTGTTTGCGGCGTTTGATTGGGTAGGTTTGGTGTGGACTTGCAGTTGTATTTGCAAATTTTGGCTTCACCAGAGGCGTTTTTCCTACAACCATCATTGTCATTTAAAGCAAGCGCACTGGAACTAGCGATAGCCATTCCACAGTGGTTTCGCCAACTGAGCTCGGGTCCCTTCAGCTGGATGCTATGCGACCGGGGCCCTTTGGTTACACGCTCATCTAGCAGCTGGTCCGAATCGGAGTCATGAGAGCAACTAGGACTATCATCGTCTATTGGCGGAGCTGGTTGGCGGCATTGGGAGGAGATCGCGGAGGTTGAGGTAAAGGTGGAAGAGGCAAAGGGCAGCAGCGATGATGTGGCCGACGAGCTCAAATGTGAGGAGGCGGAATTCATTTCACATTCCACATCCTTTGTTCGCCTCACTAGACGCGATTTAACCTTGGTGCCTGTGGGTAGACAGGTTGTAACCATCAAATCGTTCGTTCTGGCCTCTTTTTCTCCCTCTGATCCGCAGATGTTCGTTGTCGCCTCACCGAGGGAGTGTCGGACTGCGTGATGGTGGGATGGATATGAGGGATATGGGGGCAGTTTGGTTAGTTAGTTTTCTGACGAATTAAAAAGGCTAATTAAAGCAAGACTGAGAGCAATTGATGATTATAATATGCAACCATGAGTGCAAATGTCTCCTCTGGCTGGCCACTCTGGCCCGCCTCGCCCCCAAAACGCCAGCAAGTGCCTGCAAATTGGGACACCTGTGAGCGAGACAGAGGCCAGCTTAATGGTCGAGCCTTGAAAGAGCTGCACACAATGCTAATTCAGCCGTTCGAGCGTATCACATTTGCATTCATCAGCAACACTTACATTGCGCCCCCTGATGGGACACTTCCGTTTGAGCGTCCAGCCCGCCAGACACAAGCCCATCAGACGGTGGGCCCTCAGGGCTCTTTGCTTCGGTTGTGATGTGGCCTCGTTTTGAGAGTTGCTGGAGCTTGTTGTTATTGTTGTCAAGGTTTGTGCCAGTTTGCTGTGCTGTTGTTTGGTGCTCTTGGGGGCCTAGGAAATGGACAGTTGAACTTCGCTTCTCACTTCCAATTAGATGCATGTCATTTGATCCGAAATTGTTTATTGCTCTCGACTGGTGATCACAGGGCGCGAACTTGGACCGTCGCTTCAAGGGGACATCGGGCATGATATAGAATAGTATCAAATGGGATGGAATGTGAGCAGAATTTGAATGAAATTGGAATAAATAAATAAAGTAGATGTAACATTGGTCAGTAAGACATGATTGAGAGTCCTCACGGAGACAGTCCGTGTTATTTCTTTCAATTCAACTGAGTGAACTCTGCTCAGTGAAAGGACTACTACTTACGCTGGCCACCAATTGATTGTGGTGCAGATGGTAGTGCGGAATAAGTCCGGAGCCGATCAAATTGGATGAAGATGACGTGGTGCCCTCCAGGTTGGCTTGCGGCGCCGTTGGAACTGAGACCACTCGTCTCCTCTGGCGGGGCAGTTTCTCTCTAGCTTGTGTATGGGAATAGAACATGGTAAAATTGGACACAATAACTGGAACTGGAAGTGCAATGGTTAAGACGCCAGAAATTGCGCACAAAGCTCCCACAATCATGCCCATATAAGTTTGCGGCTTTAGGTCCCCATAACCCACGGTGGTCATGGTGACGATGGCCCACCACAGTCCTAGTTTTACGCGAAGTGTGTTATTTTTTTTATTCATAGCGATTGCCGCCAATCGGACAACAAGGTTTGGAGCTTCTGTTAGTTTATGTGAGTCCAGAGAGGCCAGAATTGTGCACGGCATCAATCTTAGTTCCGCCGACTCAATGGCGTAACAAAACTAAAGTGGACCAATGAGATGGATCGAGTGCAACTCCATGCCCAGAGGTGCCCCTTTCCGGCTTCTTTCAGCACGTGGGTGGCACAGGAAACATAAACTGCCGCAAACTTACCCTCTGGAATGGACTTGAAATCGTTGTGGGGATTTTGTTGCAGCCGCTCAGTGTAGTAGATAAGCGAGGCGAAGATTATTATTCCCAAGAGAAGAAATCCAACAAGTAGCAACAGCTCCTTGGCACTGGCTCTAAATGTATAGACTAGTATCTTGAGTCCCCTTGAGTGTCTTGTGAGCTTGAATAGTCTGAGAATTCTGATGATGTTCAAAAAATCCAATATGTCCGTCTTATTGCTCGCTGTGGATAGGTGTTTATCTGAAACAATTAGGTCGTAAATAAAGGAAACGGTTGCAAGAAAATCGATTACATTAACACTATCACGCGAGAATGCCCTTCGATCTGGGGCCACGAGAAATCTAATCAGAATCTCGAACAGGAACCAACTATTGCAAACGCACTCAATGTAGAAGAAGCTCACATAAGTGCCGGTCCTCTTTTTGTCTAGCCACCATGTTTTTTTCACCCTCTTCTTCGTGGCTCCACTCTTGGCCTCTTTTGTTGATGCTGCTCTTCCTCCATCGGACGTAATTGGCCTGCCGGTCGCTTCTGGAGTGTCGGCTCTAGTTGGGAGCTGTTGTTTCACTAAATCCACATTTTGCCTCGCATCTCGTTCCACCAGAGCTTCGAAATTGATTGATGCTGATTGCCAGAGAACTGTGGGCGCGGAATAAAATGAACTGGCATTCGGATAAGAAAGTCTGATAGTTTGCAGTGGTGGCCAACCTTTGGTCTGTGAAATGGGGCTTTGTGATGTTGATGTTGATGAAGGCTCCTGAGTGGCAGCAAGCAACTCGCTAGCCTCCAGAATGTTCACTGGCTCCTGTTCTATAACGGGCACTTTCATGGATGGATGGGTTTTAATGCAAAATGAGGCGGTTGAAACGAAGATGAAAAAGACCGAAACAATTGCAATCAGTTTGGCCAGATAAGAACTATATGGCTCATCAAAGAGGAGCCAAATTTTTGGCTTCAACTTTTGCCAATAACTCATTTTGCCCTGGCAATACTGTTCATGGTAGCCAAATTTTTTGGCCAAAAACTCATCATCAATTGAGTGCAAATCAACGCTCGTATCAAGGCGATCCAAAATGGCCAAAGTCTCTTGTGTGTCACGGTAAACTGTGTAGGTCATCCAACAGCATGGCTCCACTTGATTAGCATCGAGGCCCCAAAATTCGAGCTCCTCCTCGAACAAAGGGCCGCAAACATTCGTCGGATAGTGCAATTTGCCCGTTCGATAATAGTTCAATATTTGAGCAAAAACACCTGGATGCCTGTCGAAAAAGTACTCCTGCTTTATGGGATCGTAATTGCCTAGAGACTCGGTTAGGCGCGACAAGCGAGTTGCCGGAATCTTCCTCAACGTCGACTTGTAGACCTTGTATCTGATGCCTCCGATGTTTAGGGTGATCCTGTTCTGCTGGTCGCAATCGCCCATCAAACCAACTCCACCCACATTCAGCCCACCCACTCCAGTGGCTCCCCCAATGCCACTGGCCACCGAAATGGTTGCCCTAATTCCACCCAACTGGCTCCCTTGTTGTCCGAATGCCGTTTGATTCGTTGCTTTGGACATCTTTCACCAAATTGGACAATCCAAAGCGATTTCATCATCTTCTTCACCCACAAACGAACGGGGCAATGGGGCACAAATTCCTCCAAAATGCACTGTTTTCAAAGCATCATTTTCTACTGGTTCTTCTTCCTTTGGATGGAAACAACAATCTCAGAAAACGACATCTAATCAATTTTAATCAGTAAAGGCCAATGATGTGATCATTTCGAGAACCAAGAGTGAGGAAAGGTCTGTTTGGCAAAGTTGGCTGGAGTGTGGGAATATTTCATTTGTGGAAAGAAATTGGGTTAGTATTGGTCAATTTTTTCTTGATATGCCAAGTCAGGAAATCTGTCGGAGACCTTTCTTGTAAATTTAGCCATCTTTCAACTCGGCACCTCCATGGTGCTGAGTTGAAAACTCATAGTCCCAAATGCCACCATTGTAAAGGCACCTAGACAGATACGAAACAATCTTAGTCACCTGCCCGCCTTGTCTGTTTCGAGCCAGCTCTAATCCATCAACAATTCCTCCAAGCTACCGGTCTATGATCTGTGTATACTGGATCATAGACTAACGCTGAATAGGGCACCAAGATCGGCTCAGAAGAGGTCGAAAGCGACAGAGACAAGGAAGAACAGGACAAGAGTGAGGTCAAAGAAATGGCATTGGATGTATGAGGAAACAACAATTGAGTTGTTGGAACGAATTGGAATCAATTCATTCTCGGCTGACTTTCGCCCCTAGCCTAGTCTCTCGGGTGGCCGCTTTGCGTTTTATGGATTAATTCGAATTGCATGAGCATGGCTAATATAGTTGTGTGCCCTTATGCATTGGAGCATATGCGAGTTGAGCTTGCACGGACTAAGCTCTGTGGCGCATTAAACAAATCGAGATGAACTCTGCTAAGCTAGCGAGCGGAAGAGTTGAGCAGAAAGAGAGAGAGAGAGACAGTGGTCGAGTGAGTATCTCGACGCAAGGTCGACTAAAGTGGGGCGGACAAATTTGTGCACGTTTCGTCGTAAACTGGGCGCTGTTTATATCTTTTTTCTGGCCCAAAAAGGGGCCAAGTTTCGTCAGTCTGGACCCGTTCGAGCTGGTAGCTTAAGGATTCGTGAGCAAAAGATAAAGATGAAATACTAGCCACTCGAGATGCAACTCATGTCCCATTGGCGCCACCGACGAGCCACAAAGAGGGCGCCCAAACAACACTCAGTTGCACACAATAAAACAAATGCTCCAACACTGGTGGACTGTCTAATAGAGCATTTGGGTCCCGAAAAGAGCAAAAGGACTCCCAACAAGGCCGACGAGCTCCACTTAGAGGGGCCAACTCTTAGGGGGAGACCTTGGGCTCTGCTCTAAGGGCCGCCGGTGGGCAGACTCTAGGAAGCCGAAAGAAGAGGAGTAATAAGTGGAGAGAGCAATATGTATGCGTGAAGGTCGATCACTTGGCCCAAATGATATTCACCAGCCAGCGTGTTCGAGCAATTTTTCGAACTCCTCGCCGGCTGGTGGCCAGCCGGCAAGCTGGTGAACTGGCAAGCTGGCGAGCTGGCAAGCTGGCAAGCTGGAAAAGTAATAGTAATTGAGGCAGAGGCTATTACTTATCGTTCGGCGCCACCTTTGGTTCAGATTCAGCGCAAGTCTGGCTGCCAAGGAGGACATTTTTGGCCCATTTTGTGCCATTTTTGCGATCGTGTTTGAGTGGAGGCCGTGCGCTTGTGCTTGTGTTTGAGCTTGTACTTAGGTCAAACTTCTGGGGCCACAAGTTGTGGGCCGTTTGCTGCGAGAGGTCGCAGGTCGTGCCAAGTGCACGCTCGGACGGCCCCAAGCGAGCCAATGGGATGGACAGGCGCCACACTTGGCTGGCCAGGCGTGCACTTGTACGTTGTCGATATGGCGGCCGATATTGAGTCCCATCGTTCATGTGCAGCCTCCTGAGCTTGGTGGCGGCGGCGGCGGCCGCCTCTGCAGACTGTGTGCGGCTGAGGCCAAAAATAATAATCACGCACCGAAATGGGCGGCCACAAAACAAGCCGAGCTGGCCAGTGGCGCCCCGGCGAGCTCGGCGGCAGACGAGCTTAGGTGGCGGCCGCCTTGACGGTGGAGCAACACGCGCGCGAGACTCTCTTTGCTCGGCCAGCTTCTCAAGCCGTTGGCCCGTCACACTGGCACACAGTCACAGTTGCAGGGCGCAGCAAGAGGCAAACAGGGCGCACAGTTGCACATAAATATTCAAACAAAATCATCCTCCTTTTCCGGCCTCCAACTCGGACAGGCCAACAATGATGTCCATTGGTCAGCGCGTTCCACTGGCCAGCGCTCTGCAATGGACAACGTGGGCCGCCTGATTTGGGGCGCACAATTTGGCCCCACGCCGAAGTGACACACAAACTGCACAATGTACAGTCTGCAATCGTCCGGCAAGACCAAAGGCGGGCGAGCGTGCCTTCTGGAGCTTCCTCCGGCGTCTGTCTCGAGGCGCCGGCCGTCAGCTGGGGCGCCGTTTCCGTGCGCCGCAACTGGACAGCGCAATGACGACTTTTGTCGCCAATTGCACCACATCTCTGGCGCCCAACGGAGAGCCGCCACTGGACGCCTGCCGGTGGGCGCCTCTTGTGCAGCGGCGGCGGCGCCAGAGCAGAAGTGGCGCCCCAAATGGCTCGCAGTAAATGAGGTCGCCGAATCAAGAGCCGCCCCAGCTGAGCGCCAGAGGAGGCAGTGTGGCCAGCGAGGAGCCACAGTGCACACAATGGCCGCCCAGCTGCAGGCATGCACGCTATCTGGCGGTAAAAATGATGAAGCGCCCCTCCAGAGTTTCCTGCACTCTCTCTTGCTCGCTGGCCGCCCACCCGCAACTGGAGGCGCGTGCCCAGCCTATTGGGTGGCCCCACTGAGTGCTTTGCCTTGGCAGAGAAGTCGGCCGCTGCACACAGTCTGCGCGGCCGCCCTGCTGCAGTGCAGACTGTCTGCGGGAACTCAAGCGGCAAGCTGGCCGCCCATCTTTGGCTCTTTCCTCCAAACTCGCCTCGCCACAACCATTCTGCGCGCCCAGTCGCCCGCTGAGGCACTGCTCTGGCGCCTCCACTTGGCTCTTCTGCCGAAATGGAGACGCCCACTGGAATCGGAAGCGGGCCCACCACTCAGACACAGTCTCGGCCACGCGCCACACGGACACGAAGGAGTGCGCCGTCTGATGAGCTTCGGCCAACTGGAGCTCGTGTGGGCCAATTCTGCCGCCTTGATGCACATTAACTCTCGCAGCCAAGCCACCAAACAACAAGGAACAAGTGGCCCGGAACGCGCAAGGCCGCCCACAAGCAGGTAGGCTGGCCACTTCCTGTTTCGTCGGCCTCTCTGGCGTGTCTCTGGCGTCTTTCTGGCCAGCTGGACTGCTGCTAGACTGGAGCTCGCTGGCTGGCTAGCTAGATTTTGCCTTTCATGGTGGCGGCCCTTAGCTTGCATGGCTTGGAGAAATGCTGGCGCTTGTTAGTCGCCGTTTGGGACACCTTTTTCGCCCCGCTCGCAAACTCCCACAAAAGAGCTCCAGTCTTCAAAGAGCCTCTTCGCACTTGCGCTCGAGTGTGCGGCCCACGAGGCGAGACAGTGGTCGGCGAGATGCACTAAGATGCAGACACTGAATGGCGCCCATTTGGGCCCCCAACTGGCCTGACGGGAACACAAATTGGCCCCCAATGGAGCGCGAGGAGGCGCCATTCTGGGTGGCCTTTTTTCAGCTAATTGGCTGCGACAACTTTACGCCGCCCAATGAGCTCGGCCGAGGACACTCTCTGGGCGCTTGCTGACTTGCTGGCTCGGTGGCGACCTTCTCGCGGTGGCGACGCCAAAAGAAGGCCAGAAAGGGCAGCTTGCCAGCAGTGGGCAGCTCGTCAGCAGTGGGCCGTCGCTCTCTCGGCCGGCCACAATGGGAGGCTATCATTGGGGCAAATGGGCCATCAGAGCGCGCGGTTGGCCCAGAGACAGTCGCTGGCAATTGCATGGGGCCCGTTTTGTTGCAATTGGTGGCAAATTTGTCGCCTCACAAAGGAGACGCTGAATTGGGCAGACGGGCAGAGGCGAGACTGGCCTCAATGATTGGCCGTGCGGCCACTGGCTAGTCACACGCTGCAGGCGGAAGTCCGCAGCGAGGACGCAGCTCCGACGGTGCGCCGACTGGGCCCTTTGGAAGAAGTGGGGCCCAGCTTGACAGTTAAATTGGCTCGCCGGCTGCCAGCGGCCCAACGGTGTCAGTGTACAACAGCTTGACGTGGGCGAGTTTGGCGCGGGCAAAAGTGTGCGTTAGTGTTGCAAGTGTGGCGCTCGGTGCAAGTCTGTGGCGCAGTGCAAGTGTGCGGCTGGGAACGAGCAGTGTGCATTGCTGGCGTGGCTGCACTGCTCTGGTGCGCAGCTGTGCTTTCGAGGAAACCTTTTTCCAGCTTGGGCTCCCTCTTGGCTCAGCTCGCCTTAAGCTCTGCTGGCCCCACTTTCATCTTAGACTTGGCTGGCTGAGCCTCCACACTTCTGGCTGCCCCCACCAAGCGGCACTCCTGGTCCTCTGGTCTCCTGGTCTCTGGCGGCCGGCGGGCTGCTTGGCTGGCTGGCGAGCTGCTCAGCGGCTGGCCGCCCGAGTGGAACATGAATTTTGCCACCAACCCTAAGGGAAGTGAAAAAAGGCCGCCCATTGGAAAGGGCCGTTTAAAGTATTTTTTCCGCTGGAGTATTTTCCAGTCCGAGTGGGGCCCAAGTCGAAAGATTGCGAGTTTGTTGGCCCGGAACCGCACCAGTGGGGCCGTTTGTTTTCCCACTCACTGCCGATTATTAGGGACAAATGCGGCCCAAAGTCGAACGGGGCCCATTTGTCGCCAAATTTCTCAACGGTCACAGACCAAGACTAGTGCCAAAGTGGCTAAGACCGAGGCTGAGGGCCGCTCGAGCGGGCAGCCAAAATGATCGCCCGGCCCAATCGGACCGTTTTTGGGCAATAATTGCACGGCCTAGTCTCCCGTTTGGCACTCTCTTGGCCTCTTCTTGGCCTCTTTTTGGCCCAACTGGAGCTAAGTGATGGCCATTTTGAGGATCCGGCGGCTCCAAAGTGGAGCCGAATTGGAGCAATGGAGCATCGAGGCGGCGCGCTTGCCGCCAGACAAACTCCGTCAAGTTCACACACGAGCTGCGCGCCCCCAAAGAGCAAAGGCCCAGAGCAAAGGAGTTAAATTCATATAAAGAGGCCGCACGATTTGCAAACGAGTGCGGCGGACAAGCTCGAGCCACGCTGCTCGGGGATGCAGAACGAGTGGAGGCGGCGGGGAGGCGCTTTTTGGTGCGAGATGTTAAGATGCAATAAAATGAATCAATTGGAATGGATCGCCCTTAATGGGCGTGCCCAAATCGGAAAGGCGGCAACTTTTCTCGGGGGAATGGCTGGCTGGAGTTTGGGAGTCGCTCCAATTGGTGGTCGTAATCACCAGCGAGCAGAGAGGCAAACGTGCGCCAGCAATGAGCAACCAGCCGGCCAGAAGATTTCGCCTACCAGATAGTGTCTGCGGAACGAGCTTGCCATCTCTTGGGCGGCGATCCGATGCGATGGAGCTTGGGCCAGTTAGGGGCCGAACAAAAGTGTGACTTGCTAAGGAGGCGCCGTGCAGTTGGAGGCGATCTGAGGCTCCTGCGGGCGGTCTAAGTGCGGCAAAGAGAGGGGCCAGCAGAGGCCAGAAGTGGACAGAAGTGGGTCCTGAGGGGCGGTCATAAGTGGAGGGCGTTTGGGCTCACTTTGATGCTTGGAAGTGGGGCCAGAAGTGGGCGAGAGAGAAAAAGGGGAAATATTCAGCCGGCGAAATTTGATGCCCAAATCATCAATCTTTCTCTCTCCAATGGCGATCGATGACGAGCAGCAGCGGCGGAGGAGCAGCAGCGGCAGCAGAGGAAGAGGAGCCAGAGACTCGGCCAGGGTCGCGCGTGGCTTCCGACTGGGATCCGGCTGGGCGCCAGCAGGAGTCTCGCGCGGCACCCCAGCGGAACGAGCGCCAGTGGCCAGTGGAGGGGCGCTTGCTGCAAAACAATGCTCTGGGCGCCGCCAATCGAAGTGAAACGGCCGGCCCGCAAACAGACAAACGAGCAGCAGGCGCTCCTCGAGGAGTGAGGCGCGCCTGCCCGGCCGGAAGTGTGAAGGCAGCGCCGCTCGCCAGTGTGTTGGGCTCTTTTGAGAGTTCTCGCCGGGGGCTTTGCGGCGACCAGCTGGTGCGCGCCGGCTGGGATCTAGAGCTGGAGGCTGGCGACTGCTCGCTGGGGCAATCCAGCGCCAATTCAGCGCCGATCCAGCGCCAGTCCAGCGGCAATGCGACGCGCGGCTTTCGAGGCGTCGGCAGAGAGGGCGGCCCGCACACTAAGCTGCCGGGCGAGCCGCTTCCGTGCGGCCGCCAGGTCCTGGAGGCCGCAAGTGGGCTGCTTGTGTGAGATGGGCCGATAAACATTGGAAATTGCCAAGCGAGCCGAGCGACCAACACACTGCCACCGCTGGCCACTTTTCAGCGCGCACTCAGCCGACTCCTCGCAGTGCGCCAGGCCCAAGCTCGCCCCAAGCTCGCCCACTGCACCGGAAGAGACACACACCGCTTGGCAAGACCATAAATTATACGGTCACACAGGCAGCCAAGGGCGGCCGGCCAGTCGATGTGGAGGCTTTCAGTTGGGGCTCAGTTGTGTTCAGAAGGGCAGCATGTTTTGGGCCAGCAGTTTCTGTTCCGCTTTGGGGCATCTGCCACGCGCCCGATCCAGCGCCAGTCTCCACCTTTGGGGCCCAAAATAGTGCCCAGCTAAGCGCGGACACCTTTTCCTCCCGCTCCTCAGAGCTGGCCTGTTCATTCAAAGAATTAAACTTGCAGCCGAGGGGGCAAAAAGTAGAGCATAAAAAGAGCTCCCCGAACAATTTGGGCTTGACAATTGAGGCGGCCAAATGGGCGGCCGAAAAACGTGCCCCAAAAGCGGCCTCGAGATTGTCCGCCAGAACGTTGTGTCAGCCGTATTTTGCACATCCATCCTAGTCTATCTTGCACCCTCGTCCCGCCAGAGGCGTCCAATTACATGGCCAGACGAGCGCGCCCAACGAAAGGCCGCCCTCAGACCGCAAGCTGGTCCTCAGCCTGAGTGCTCGCTTTGGATGCAGTTTGGGGACAAACATTGCCACTAAACAAAAAGCCACACACTGTGTCGTTCTCGTGCCGGAAGCTATGTCGATCTAAAGCCAAATGCACCTCCCAGTGGTTAGAGTAACATGGGCCTGTTGTTTTGCATATCGCCCTTCGCAACACAGTTGCATGCAAATGGTGAGCACGAGGCGCTGGCAGTTAGTGGAAAACATGCATCCTTCGGGTGCAGTTCTGGATTTGGCCAGACACTGGAGCTTGTTATTGCTATTGTTGTCGTTGCTCTCCTGCCGCCCACCAGAAAGGACAATCCAACGGGCTGGTCTCGTTTGCATGCACTAGAGACGAGCAGCCACATGGAGCTCGTCTCTAGTGCTCTAGTCGCTCCCCGAGACTGTCTAACTGGGCCCACGAAATGATCGGCCCAGCTAAATGAGGACTTCTAATCGAGCGATTCAATCTTGCCCGATCTGTTCACTTCATTGGAGCTAAATCATTCCACAATGGTCTCTCTCTCTCTCTCTACATTTTGCTGCTGGCCCACTCTCGACAGACAAAGGAAACCTAAGAGATGCCGCTGGAAAGTGTACACATGCGCATGAATGGCAGTTGGGGCAATATCTGCTGGTGCTGCTCGTGGCCAGATTAGCGGCTTTCCATGGAAATCGGTCTGGAGAGAAGGCGGAAAGGCGGGTGAATCTTAGCGTGTCTCGTTTAGTGCTCAACTGTGGCGACACTTGTCGAAAATCCTCATTCTCCATTCGCCCACTTTGGCCCACCCACAACCATTCGAACGATGCGGCTTAGGGTCGAGATAACATCTGCACTCTCTACGATGCTCACCTAAGGCCCTAGAGCTTGGCAATTCGAGAGAAGCTGGTCAACTTGGGCCACCATTTCACAAAGATAATCTCTCTAAATCTCCCCAACACCAAATGCTAATCAGCCTCTGGTGGAAAAGTGACTCCTGTGGATAAATCCAACAAGGCAAAAGGGCACTCGAGGGCAGAGAGTCGAGCTTTGGCGCAGAAATAACGCGGCCAGATTTTTGCTTCTCCCAACTGGACAGCTCAGGAAAAGAGCTTTGTCTCTTGCGCCATTTTCCTCTGATCAGCTCTAGGGGTGGTCTCTTGGTCGAGCGTGGCCTCAGTGCAGAGCTAAGGTGCGCTAAGGTGCAGCTCTTCAACGACCATGAAGACTCTGAGCTGGAGTCTTGGTGGAAAAAGTGCAGACAACTTTGGTTTTGGCCGCCAGACAGAAATGCACAGTATCAGGTCCTAGTTTGTTCCATTCCACTTACCTCAAGCTTGTTTTGCCCTCCTTCTTATTCGAGACAGTCTAGTTCTAGCATGCGACGGACTTTGTTTGATTATCCTCGAGCAGTGGCGCTCGCTGGGTACTTCTATACAGCCTTCCAGACTGCGAGGGAAACTCGTGCCAACTTCTCTCTTCGACACTCTAGCCAAGTCTTTCGTCCAATTTTTCCATTCTACTCTTCTGGACTCAATCTCTTCGGACAGACATTCGGCATTGAGGGAACATTGAGTGCCAGATTCTTCTCTTTTGTATCTTGCAAGCTTGGGAAAAAACGGCAAATGGCAATCAGCTAAAAGACGGACGCTGATTCATCAACAATATTGCCTCCCTGCTCACTTCTTGAGGCTTCGATCGTCCAATTGGATCGGCACTTTGCAAGTGTGACACGAACCTCGTGGACCATCAATGAGCGAGGCCAGTTTTGTTTGGGGCCCATTTGAGATTGCGTGAAGGTGAAAGGTCGAGGGGGAAAAAGCAGCGCCACTAATGCCGCCTGTCGTCGTTTATTTTCCTCATAAAAAACTCCCAACAAGTGATCATCAAACAACTGGGTTGCTTCAGTTAGAAGCGCAAAATACGTTGAAGCATGCTATCGGATTCTAGGAGGTTCCTATTTCTGGAAAGAACAGTCGTTAGGTTAGCTTTTTTTTAAGCTTGCATGCGACAATATGACTTTCTTTGAGAGAATGCCATCCAGTTGTGGACTCATATTGGCACAGACTGGACCGAAATTTCAAGTGGCAGCTAAGAATTAGAAATGTGTTCGAGCGCTATGGCAAATTGTATGGATGGGCCGAGTTTTATCTCCACTTCAAGGGCTGGCCAAACTATAACCTGGCAAAATTTCTTATCATAGACCTCAACCTCAGTGAAGGACCCTAGTCCAGTCGGTTCAAAGTGCACTACTGGAAGGACAGCGGATGCTAGATGCGTGCTAAATGGTGTAAGATGAATGATATCTCGGCAGTTGAGCACAATTCAATTGTCCTCGATTCGTGCGAGTTTATCCACTTTTTGAGCCCATAGTGTCCATGGCCCATATTATCGAGAGCGTAGACTAACTAAAACAAAATAAATACCGACTCGGAATAAATCTATCGACATGAAGAGTACTTTACCCATTGGATGGTCGATTTTCGATTCGAGCGACTCTGTGGAAAGAGACACAAAACTTATCCGCTCGCAATGGTTGTGTGAGTGACACAACCTGTATGATTGTGTAAGGAGCTGAAAAGTTTAAGCTCTCAGATCACTTCCCCATCAAGGAATCCAACTGGGGTCCACGTGTATCAAATTTATAGAGGAAGAGTTGTGGTGTCTAGTAACGAACAAGGCAAATGTGACGTAATCTGCGTCGACAAGTCTCCTTAGACGAGCCTCGTCACTTGCCCCGAGTGAGTATTTAATCTGCCGCGCCAGTACACTTCAGTCCCGACAGCATTGCATGATACTTTGTCGTAAAGAGCCATCCAACGGCAATTGGGTAATTTGGCGGCAAAAGAAAACATCTTGGCGACTCATCCGCCAAAGAAGGAACCAAGTCTCTCCAGCGTTCACTGTTAAGCCTTGCCGCAATCGAACACCGCTGGAGACATCTAAAATCTATCTCGAGGCTTAGATCAAGTGAAAGTGGCCAAACTTTCGTATCGATATCTCTTTCTCCAAATTACACGCTAATCTCACCGCATGACTAAGACTCACAAATCACTTGGGGAGACCCATGAGGATTTCCTCAAGCTAATATCTTCCCGGAGTTTAGGGTGCAAATCTCTATTGCATTCTGTTCGACCTTCAATGATTGTCCTGGCCAGGTAGTCGAATCTAGAAGAATCTCCGCCCAAACTCTGTCTTTGTTTCTTGGGAGATTTGCAAAAAGTGCATGGCTCAAACACTAAGAGTGAACCATTCTCGGCCTCTCCAAATTCGCAGAAAGCACTTATGATTTTCTGCCACCATTTTCGGCAATTATCTTCCAAGTCTAGACGAAACAATCAGACTTGCATTTGTGAGAGACAATAATCATCGCATTGTCAAGAGTTGAACCAGATGATTGTTCGCCCAATCATTTGTGCCACATTCTGTCCCATTCACAAGTGCTCGAAGAGTGCACAATGGATTTGCCACTCCAGTGTGAAAACTACTGTTTCCTAGTCTGTAAAGCTTAAGTCTGTTAGTTTGGCAATTACAGACTCGCCGTTTTGGCCTTGCTTGTGAGTGGAACAAAATCTCGACCAAAGCAAAAAAGTTAAAGCCAGTATATGTGCCCAGCTCTCGAAGCGCCCATTTTGCAGGACAATTTTTGCCCTTTTTCGGTGTCTCGAGGGTCCAAGATGCTCTCGAGAAGACTGCAAGTTGGTCTTTGGTAAACTTGGAGCGAGTGATAGTTTTCTGTTCACACTCCATCCAGCAGGACCGAGTTTTTGTTTACACTCTCGAACTGTCAGCTATCTCGCTACCCAGCTCAATGGGTTAGTCTAGCGTTCGGAATGTGGGTTTTCGTGCATACAGATTAAATCTGTATGAGAAATGATGCGCAACTTGTGAGAATTGGCCGCATTCCAACGTGCCAAAGCTAGAGGTGCATAAACCACACGGTTCGACCGAAGAGATTTGCAATAAAGAGATGCAACCAAGCTCACTGGTGGCCACTTGGCACCTGTTGAATAAGGCTCCCTCATTGTGCAACGCTTGATGAAAGCGTCTGGGTCTTTCCAGGTGAGTTTCGGTGTGCTCTTTGCAGCTTTGCCACTTCCTATCGAAGCTCATCTGTCACCGAACTGGCCCGCATCGTGCTGAGGATCATCTTACAATTAATCAACTCACAGTGAGAGAGAGAGAGAGAGAGAGTTTCCAGCGAGAGAAGAGGCCATATTTCAATTGCATAACTGCTGTGTGACATAAACAAACTATCAACAAACAAACAAACAACCAGTTGCGACTAGGAGAAGCTTCGCCGCCTCTGCCTCATGCAGTCTTCATCTTGATGCGCCAGAAGGCAACACATTCTCCTCCAGCAAGTGAGGCTTACATAATTAGTATCAACCCAACACAAGTCAGCATTCTCGATCACAAACCCTTACCTTTGGCGAAAAGTTGCCCTCCTAAGAGAGCTCGGCAGTTTGGCAGATTGTCACAGTTGATGGGCCGCCTGGAGGCTGGAGAGTTGCTCTCCAATTTAGGCAGGCAAGTTGGCTTTCGAAGGTGCTTTCGGAGGTGCTTTCGGAGTAGCTCTCGAAGAGCGGCGGGTGAATGTTGTTGTTGCTGCTGTTCGTTTGAGCATGAGGACGATCAAATGCAGCCCTGTCACGGGCCATAATCCTTTGGCTCTCGGTGCTCTTGGGTGGCAGGCGGAAAAAGGGAAATTGGTGTCGCCAGTTTCTGCCTCTGAGCAGCTTTGCTGTTGATTCTGGTGCACCAAGTGAGCTGGAAAAGTGGAGGACTGTCTGCAGGGCAGAGGCGAGGCTTTTTCTCCGTTGCCAGTTTGTCGCCACTCGAAACAGATACTGAACAAGAATCTGGAATCTGCTCGGGACTTTTGTTGCGGTTGCTCTCTAGGCACTCATGGCACTGAGTGGCTAGCTCAGTGTGGGACTGGAAAACCAGCGTGTCTCGTTTCTTGTTAGTCCAGGCTGGTTGGTGGAACTTTTCTAGCTAGTCTCGAACAAAAAGACACCAACTACTTGCAGCAATTCCAAGTTCCATGCGGCGCAAACGAGACTCAATTGTTCTCCCTTGCAGGATGGTTCTTTTGTCAGCCACTCTCTAAGGCCGCTTCTTGCTAACTGTCGACAAAGAGAAAAAGGCAGACCAAGAGAGACCACTTTGGCCGGCACATCCATCTAGACAAGAGGGCGGCCTTTTGCCATTGGAGACTGTTGCAAGTGAACTAAATTATCTCCAACTTTGAGCGGCACAACAAGCATAAGAGACACTGGCTGGTTGCACAAACACTTGGGCTCACACAACCATACTGCTCGCTCCAGTCCACTATCTGCCCTCCCCCCTTTCATGGTTGAGAATCCCCTCTGGCTTGCCACCACCGACGAGCGAGTAGGTCGCTCGTTGGCGGCTCTGTAAGGCAAGGGGGAGTTTGGCGAAAGTGTTGCTCGAGCGAGTGACCTTTGCACCGACTCGGCGCACTCAAGCCAGATGACCACATTCCGCGAAACACACTCACTTGTTGTTGTCATCTGTTTTATCCTCATCGTTAGAGAATATCCAGCTCTAATGCTGTACACTGATCAGTTTGTGGTTCTCATTTTAGAGCAGATTCAGCCAGCTACTGTGTGCAGTAGATTGGAGAATTTTGCGAAAGAATTTCTGGAAGAAAGTCTGTCGATGGGGCGCAAAACAATGTTTTAGATAAGCGTCGAGCGCCAACCATCCTGCTCTCTGACGAGTGTTTGCCCCTTGATTCCGCAAAATTCCATGAGAAGAAAATCATTTGCAAGAGAACAAAGTGTAAGAAGCAAGCTCAAGAAAGGTGAGCAAAGTTACCCAGAAGGTAAGCCGAACTTTTCGACAGAAACAGTGAGTTATAAGAAAACAGTGAGTTATAAGAAAAAAATTCCAGCCACTTGTTTGGCGCGTGTGCAATCCGGCTTCCAAGTTGCTGCTCCAATCTCTGTCTAGTGCACAAGTTTAGCCCAGTCTCCAGCTATTGGAAGTTTCACGATTAGAATCCTTCCAATGGCCTCTCCTTATCTTTTGAAACTCGAAGTTGTTGCATGAGCCTATCAGACCGATGAATTCTCCGTGATCTACTGTGTCGTTCTGTCTAGTTGTAGTTGCGGTTCTTTCGTTGTTGTTCCGCTCAGTCTAGAGTTTACGCATTCGCATTCGAAGCAAGAAAGAAAGGAAGTCTAGGTGAGGGTTGTTTCTTCCCTTCAGCTTCGGGGAGGGAGAACAACAACTTGCACAACCAGAGTCTCGCTCGAATGCAATTGGCAAGTTTCGCCTGATTTCTGTTTCCGGAAAATGAGCTCCCCCTTTCTGTTCGCTGATTGACTGCTCGTTTTCCAGCATCAACACTAAGTAGCTGCCTCTCGACTTGTTGCACTTCTATTCAGTGGATTGCAATCGCATGTCGTCCAATGCAGCTCTGAATGCTTCCCAATGCTTCGGAGACACGTGGACTCACACGCTCCAAGAAAGGCCAGACAATAATGTTGAAGATTGGCTTCGGTCCAGACTTTTTGGAAAGAATCGGAATTGAATTGTTATTGGAAAAGATCGCCAGCCCGATGGACTGCCAATTGGCCGCCAGTTAAATGGAGCCAATGGAGCCATTAGGGCTAGTGGAGAGTGGCTGTTTTGTGGCGTCTCGCTTGGTGTGTAGCCCAGCAGGCAAGTGGGCTTCTCGAGGGCCTTCGTTGATTATGGCAAAGGAATCTAAAAGCTCAAAAAACTCGTTTCTCTTGCTCGTCATCGTTCGCGAACACGGTTCAATGAGCGGCAAGTCTTCTTGAGTAAGGCCAAGAGGGAGACTTTTCACACTCTTGCTTCCAATGACTATTTACGAACAGACAAGCTCAGGTTGGGCCGCACGTCTTGCTGTTTAAGAGCAACAACAAGCTGGAGCACGAACCATTGTGGCATCTGATTAATCGAACTCCCTCTTCGAGCCTCATCATTGGGACCGAAATGGGAGGCAAAAAGGTCGCCATTGCTCCAGACGATGTGTTATCTTATTGCTCGATGAGACTCACAACCGCGTCTGGCTGGTGTGGATTTCTTCTTTTCTTAAAAACTTTTTTTCTTCTTCCAAAGACTCCATGAAGTAAGATTGTTTCGTTCGAGCTCCCCCGAAATTTGTGGAGATTCACTTGGCGCTGGATTGGATGCTCAAAGGTGAGCGCCTCGGGGAGGCTAAGTAGACGAAGGGGCGAGATTATGAAACTATTTGTTAACTAGCAGCCAAAGGGGATGGGGAAAAGCGCGGGGGAGAGACAGTGTGCAGCCTGCAACACGCTCAGGGTAAAGCACGCAACAGCAACAAGTGGCGGCAGGCGCCTTTTCCCCTGAGACTGTATGTATTTCTCTCTCCATATTACTATTATTATTATTATTATTGTTATTGCATTTTGTTTTATTCTTTTCTCTCGTTGGCGCTCATGTTATTGTGTTGCCGTTGTGTTGCTACGCGAATTGCGCGCGCAGCTTTCCATGCGAGCTCGCCTCTGTTGTGGCTCGCCAACGATCACTCGCATGCCCAACGTGAGACAAATTCCTCCTCGACCGGCCTTTTCACTCTTCAACTACTACCCCGAGCCAGCCAACTCAGACCCCCCAAAGAGACAGAGTGACACAGTTGAGGAAGAGCGAGAACAGAGAACAGAGAAAGGGAAGGCCGCCAAGACAGTGGGCCAGATAAATACAACCGAAAAATATATAGCAGAAGTGTGTTAGTCAGATATCGAGTGTATAACCTCGAGAGAAAGAGCTTGAATCGAGATAAGAAGCTCTGGCGACATTGTTTCTCTCGAAAAGACGAAGCAACAACTGAGCAAAAAGCTAATCAAAGTGAATCTCCAAAATCCAATCTCCAACCCCAAAGTTGAGACAGTTTTCCGAGCTTTCCGACTCGAAGTCAAGCCGAAAGTTGAACGGAAAACTGACAATCGGCGGCCACTTGCACTCATTTCCGGCCCGATAAATGTTGACAACTTGAGCGCCCGAAATTTGGCACACCTTTTCCATCTCGAAGTGATGTAAAAATCCGACGTAACAATCCTGAAGAAGATCCAGCAAAGCGAGTGGGAAGAGTATCGAAAAGAAAGAGTGGGGAAAATATATTGTGTCGAATAGCAGGCGAGTTTCTCTCGCCGCGCAACAAGTAAACACAGCTCAAGGCTGAAGAGCAAGTGGACAGGATGGATTTGTCATTCTCCGGGGCTGGATTTATGGGTAAGTATTGGCGGTGGATGAGCAGTTTGGGCGGCGTTGGAAAGTTGCAGGAAGTTCCTGTGAGCGCAAAAAAAAACTCAATGGAGAAGAGCGCAGCATTGGGACCTTTTGTGGCCCAGAGTGTTGCAGTGGAGAGGATGCAACACTGTGCATCCTCTGCAACAGTGTGGCGCATCTGAAAGTGTCCAAAGTGCAGCAGTGCAAAGGCGCGCAAACACAGTGCAGAGTGGCTGTGAAGAGCACAGACTAGGCAGAAAGTTGGGCTAATCTCATGAGGAAATCTGGCCTTTTGTTTGTGTTTTGCACTTTTCAGCTCGCATGCAACAGTTGCACTTTCCACGCCGGCGCTGATCTATGGATTTTTGTAATTTCTGTAATTGAGCCGGCAAAGGATGAGCAGCAGCAGCGGCAGCAAGCGAGCACGACATCTCTTGCTGGTCTGAATGGTGAGCTCTTTTCCGAGGCATTTTGGACTGTCAGCCGAGAAGGAAAGGCTTGACTTCAATTGACGCCATTTGATGCTGCTTGACGCCCCAAAACACCGCTCACTCCGGCTCGATACTCACAGAGACTGTTAGCACATCCTCATGCAAAATAAAGGTCAATGCAACGATCGAACTAACGAAATGATGATGTACTCGAAATTTTGGAATAAACAAACAAAGGGTGCTACTACTTTGGCGTGGTGAACTGCTGGAACAAGTATGTGCCGCGCGAGCGTGTGCGTCGCGTGGCCGGCGCCTCGGCGGGCTCGCTCATCGCCGCCTACTACCTGATGGACCTGCCGCTGGACGAGTGTCTGGCCAAGGTGGTTGAGATGACGGAAGACATTAGGAAGCGGCCGCTCGGCGTGTTCGACCGTTCGAACCAAATAGTGGACATTCTGCCGCGTGTGCTGGACGAGATCTTTCCAGAGGACGCGCACAAACGGGTTAACGGCAGGCTGTACGTGTGCATGACTAGGTTGCGCGACATGAAGGCCGTGGTGGTGAACGAGTTCGAGAGCAAGAGGGACCTCATTGACGCGCTCAATTGCAGCTGTTTCATTCCCGTCTGGTCGGGCAATCATGTGAGCACCTTCAGAGGAGTGAAACACATCGACGGCGGTTTCAAGAACAATCTGCCCGCCTTTGACGAGCACACAATTCGCGTTTGCTGCTTCGCCGGCCCAAGCGACATTGCTCCTTATGATCCGCATAGCCAACTGCTGCAAACGAGCGTCGCAGGAATGCCAGTCTATCTGACGTGGCGCAATTTGGGCCGCCTAAAACGCGCCTTGTGGCCCCCACCAGCCAGCTACATCATGCAACTGCTCGAGCAAGGCTTCCACGACACCAAGGCCTTCATCCTGTCCAACGATCTGATCCAGTGCCACCAGTGTTTCGGCCAACTCGAACACGACCACCAGCCAATCTACTCGAGGCTCAAGAATCCCACCATCAGTCCCGCCTGCACGCCCGCAGTCTCGCGCTCCCCCTCCTTCCGGCAGCTCGCCGGGCTCCTTCCGCTTGGGACTGAGACTGGGACTCACAAACCGGAAGCGGAAGTGCCTCCTGTGGGCGCCCCCAGCGAGTACTTGGGGTCTGCTGGAGGCGAGAAAAGGCAGGAGGATGCGACGGCCCAGCGGCGGGCGAGACTGAGCTCGGGCAGCTCGGCCGAGGGCGGCTCGCTGGGCTCGTGCGAGTCCGCCGCCGACTCCACCACCTCGTCGGGCGTCTTCTCCAACGAGGAGCCCCCCACCGGAAGCAGCACGGGCGGCAGTCAGCAAGCTAAGGGGCGCTCGCTCGGCTCGCTGCTGCGCACCAGGCTGGGCGCCCTCGCGCGCAGCCAAAAGCGACAGTCGTCGGGCGAAGGGGGACCCATGGGGGCTGGTTCGGGCGCGCCCGCCATCGTGCTGGAGACGCCGGACGAGGGCGAGCGCCGGTGCGCCGAGGAGCTGCTGGCGGCAGAGTGTCTGGAGTTGGGCGGCGGAAGCGGCGGCGGAAGCGCGAAGGAGGAGGAGCCGGCGGAAAAGCAGCCACACTTGGACGAGGCGGACAGCAGTTGGTCGGAGGAGTCGCTGGTGCAGAGTGCGCGCATTAAGCTGCGGCGCGGCAGTCGCTCCAAGCCGCTCGTCTCGTGCGGCCCCTCGCCCATGGACAAGTTCGTGCGCCGCATGAGCAGCACGCCAGTGCAGGAGACCAGCGCAAACGAGCAGGCCGAACAGGAGAACTGTGCGCAGGACAAGGAGCGGCCCGCCGACCAGGAGCAGCAGCAGCAACAGGCCGGCCTGCTGGGCGCCAACCGCTTCGCCATGGCGCCCTCGCCACTGCCCAGCTGTCCACCTTCGCCCAACCTGAACAGACACTGCGGCGAGTGCTCGAGGATGCGCCAACAGGCTCGCCTGGACGAGCTGGACGAACAGATCAAAAAGCAGGCCGAGCTGTACAGAAATTTGAGCTCCGAGCCGGATCCAGAAAAGGAGTTCGCCAGTCTCATCGAGGGCACTGGATTTCGCTCAAAGGTGGGCAGGTTTTTCCGCAAAATCACCGGAAAGAAGAGCAAAAACGAGTACGACTTCCACGAACTCTTCGACCAGCCGCGCGAGATTCCCAGTCTCTCGTGAATTTCATTGGCCGCTCCACTTTGGCCACTCAATTTTGGTCGCCTTTGGACAGGCAAAAAGGGTGCAAAAATGTCTAAATTTAGCCAAAATTCGTCCATTTATCCAGCTGCACAATTGGATAATAGTCAAGTGCTTGTAAAGAAGTGCAAAATGACTTTAGACTGAGCAAAATCTGCAATAGTTTGTTAAATATTGCAAAATATTGCAAAATATTCCTAAAGATTACTATCGAAAATATTCGAAAATATTTCAAAATTATTCAAATAACGTTGCAAAATACAGTCTCTAGGTGGAAACAGAGAAAATTCGGCTAGAAAAGTAGGAAATTTTCTTACGAATTGGCCACAAATTGGCCCCAAATCGGCCACAAATCTTGCCTGGTTAATGCCAAGCAACAAGTGGTTGTCGAAGACAAGAAACAAGAAATAAGTGAGCTCGAAGTGAGGTTAACTCTCGCAGACATTCAGATGAAGTGATATGTGTAGATCTAAAGAAAGGGGGAAAAGAAGAAGGCGCTTGAGCGCGAATAAAATAGAACAAATCTAAAACTAGTGAGTTATAACAGTGATCGGTGATTCAGTGCCTTCTTAGGGTGCTTCTTGAGGCACATTTTGTGGGGCACACTTTGTGAGACACAGTTGTAGGAGGCCAGAATCTGCCTCACTTCGGCTCACTTTCACTCGCATTTCCACGGGGGAGGAGCCCCTCTTGCTACGGCAGAAATGGCCACTTCTGCCGTGGACTAACTGCGCCTCAGACCTCCTCTGCAACCTGAAGAAGCCGCCGGAGCCGCCGCTTATGCAACGGCCTGCTGCTTGGGGAGGACTGAGCGCCGGCCTCAGTGGACAGCAGCCACCTGAGGGGGGTTCTCACGCGCTCACTTCCTCCCGTTGCTTTGCTTGTAGGGCCACAAGGCTAAGAGCAACAAGGGGCGGCCCAACGGAACATGCACGTACGCGGCGCTCGCAACGAGAAGCATCCGCCGAGCGCACCGGGCGCCTGCAGACTGCAAACTGCAGTGCGTCGGGCGGGCCAGCGCAGAGTGTGCGTTGTGCGTTGTGCGGCCGAGGCTTAGGGTTCGCGCGTTCACGCAACGCAGAGCGCGCCTGTTGCTCGTGGGAATTGGGTTGGTTACGTGCGCGTTGCCGCTTCTCAGGCTCGTCCCTGCGCTTTCACTTATTGGCCACTCTGGGCGCCTTCCATTTCGCTTTCGCTTTTGCTTTGGTCTGCTCGGCGCTCACCGTTCAGGGCGGCCCGAAGTGCCATATGGCCGCCCCTTCCTCCCGTGTTTGTGCTGAGGGGCGGCCGCGTTCCCGGCCGCCCCACTCTGCCACGGCGGCGCCCCTCTCACCGGCTGCGCCCATGCAACCGGCGGCCGCCGAGCAAGGTAAACAGCGGCCAGAGGGGCCACCACTTTCACTTCCTCCTCGGCAACTCGGGGCCAACCTTGACCAGCGACCGAGCGGCCTCCACGACGGGCGCTTATTTTTAGTCCCCACCGGAACCGGAACTAGGCAGTTGGGTGCGCGTCGTGGGGCGCCGGCGGCCAGTTGTGCGCGAGGAGCAGGAAGAGCGCGCAACTCGTGGCCCAGCCGGGCGGCCTCGGAGCAGCTTCGGGCGGCTCTCTGTGTGGCGCTCGCTGTCTGGCCGCCCGCTGGCCCGAGTGCGGCCGCCAACTGGCGGCCCCAACCAATCAACTGGCCCGTTGCTCGGCCGCTCCTCGGCCGCAGCCCCAGCCCGGTTAACGGCCTCAGTCTGCGGGCGAGCAGAAGAGGAGTGTCGCCAAGCGGCGGACAGCAATGCGGAGGGGCCACATTGCTGGCCCCTCCTGGCGAAGTGGGCGCCAGATGCGCTTGCGTCAGAGGCCCGCCGAGGTCGCCGGTCGGGAGCGGCGGCCTGAGGGGGGCCGAGACAAAGGCCCGCTGCTGAGGAACGGGCAATGGAAAGTGGTGGGCTACTACTTTCCACTACTTGTTGATCGCGCGCGCGCCTTCACTTTCGCCCATTGGAAAACGGTCCGCGCGCTCACTCGGCCCGCTAACCAGCGCGCGCATTCCCAGCCAAAGGCAAAGGCAATGGCAAAGCACTGGCAGCTGCGGCGCGCCAGCCGGACCCGCGCGACACACTAGCACGCAGGCAGCGCTCACTGCACACAAGCAGCGGCGGCATTCCTCCTTTTGGGCCTCACTCCAATATAGGCACTGCAGTGAGTAGGCACCGAGCTTTATCCGACAGTTTGGGGCCCGCTCAGTTCGCCACAGACACTCCAAGGGGAAGCGAGGGTGGCCCAGTGGACAGAAGCTAACAGAAAAGTGTTAATTGCAGAAAAAGTGCTCGGCCGAGTTTTAGTCAGGCAGAAGTGAGAGTTGATTGGCCAGTTTCCAGTGTCCCTCCTTGAGGCCCGCTGCTTAGGTGCGGCCAGAGGTCCAAGAGCGCCCATGTTGAATCTATTGCAAATCGCCCAGAACATGGAGCTGCTGAGTAGCATCCAGCAACAGTTGCAGGCGAACGCGGCGCTCGTGGCCGCCGCCTCGCTCAAGTCGGCCCAGCAGGCCCAGCAACAGATGCAGCAAGAGCAACACAGCTCCTTCCACAGACTAGGCTCGTCAAGTGTGCAAGACAATGTGGCCAGACAATCGGGCGCAATGAGCCGAGCAGCTCAAGTGCGGCCCCTGAGCAGCCAGAGTGCAGCAGCAGCAGTTAGAGTGGCCAGATCGAGCGGCGAGCTGGGCAGTGGCGGCGAGCTGAGAGGAGCTAAGGTGTCGCAGAGAGACGAGAGCAAACCGCTGGACTTGTCGATGAATAAGAAATCGGCCGTCCAGTCGCTGAGAAGGCCCAAGGCGGCGCACACAAACTGCATGATGCAATACAACCATAACCAGACTAGCAGCAACATCACCGCCAAGCAGCCAAGTGATCTGAGCGGCAATACGAAGTGCGAGCAGCAGCAGCGCCAACTGTCAGCGGCCACCCACAATGGTCAGCTGAAGGAGAGAAGCTCGGCGCTGGCCACCAGCTCGATGGGAACGGCGAGCTCGCCCTCGTCCTCGTCGAGCTCTGGCTCGTCGCTCATCGGCTCCAGCGGCCAGGTGGCCTCCACGAGTCGCCCATTTGTGGCGGATCCCGAGCTGAAGCAGCAGCGGCAAGCGACAAACGGCAAGAGACAGCGCCTCCACCAGGAGCAACTGTCGGCGGCCACTGGAGTGACGTCCAGTCTGCAGAATAGGCCCAAGTCGATGGTGGGCCACTTGCCGAGTGGAAGGAGGAGCACGCTCAAGGGTTGCCGGCGAGCTCGAGTGCAGCAGCTGGACGGCCTTCAGGAGGCGGCCCGGCTGGAGGAGAGTCTCGAGCGGGCGGCCGAGGAGCTGCTGGCCGGCAGTGCAAAGGCTGGACACAGAGCTGCTGCTGGAGGCAAGGTGCGCAAGAAGAAGAAACAGTCTCGCAACCATTTGTGCCTCTTTTGTGGGCGCTCCTTTTCCCGCTCGGACATGCTGACCCGCCATTCAAGATTGCACACAAACATCAAACCCTACCAGTGCAGCAAGTGTCTGCAAGTGTTCAGCCGCAGCGACCATTTGTCAACACACGAGCGCACGCACACGGGCGAAAAACCCTACCAGTGCGACTACTGCGCCTATAGTGCCTGCAGACGTGATATGATAACCAGACACATGCGCACCCACACGGGACACCAGACAACAACCACTCCGACAACAACCACAACCGGCTCTCATCAGACCATTAGGTTGACGGCCAGAAAGACGGCCAACAGCTCAAGGCAGCTGTTGCAGAAAAATGCACGACGACGGACGAGACTCAGGTCGGACAGTTTGTCACAGTTTGGACAAACCATGGCCAACGAGGGACTGGAACAGGTTTGTGCAAAGATGGAACTGGCTGCCTCAGATAATCTACACACAGAAGAGGAGGACGTGTCCACTAGTCTGATCAATTTGCACGACGACGACGAGGATGATAATAATAATAACGATGGAAATAATAACGACGATGAACATTATGACTACAATCACGAGGATGACGACGATGATGTGCTAACATGACATTGTTTGGCATTCAAGATAAAAGATTAGGGCAAAAGAAGGTGCCCAGTAGAGTCAGATGTTTGCTCATTAGGTTCAATTTTATCGATGCTCAGCATCAACAAAGATCAACTATCAACAATTTCAATCAAATTTTAATAACAAACTGTTTTCCCTATCAACATGGTTCAATAAATAACAATCACACAATTTTACTTGCCATGCTTACCCAAAGAGATCTCTAGAACATTATTGAAATCTTGCGCTCAGGATCAGGGTGGAGTAATGTTGGCGCTCACAATCGTCGTTACTCAACACCAGCAAGTGGCCAAAAGGTTTCTGCTCGGATCCTCGAGGCTCAAAGAGGGTCCTGTTTTTGCCCAACGACGACGACTGCTGACCGACAAAATTGAGGTTAGTGTTTGTGTTGACCACGAGGAATTTGTTGGCTCCCTTGGTGGGGATCTTCTGGACGAGCACGTACTCGGGAGAACAGTCTGTTGGGGGCCACCAGCCGCCACTTGGGGCATAGATGGAAATCGAGTGAGCCGATTGGAGGAAGAGCAGAGACCTCCTTTGGTCCAGCAGCACCGATTGGATGTCGTCGAATTGGTTCGCCTTGATGGACTGGGTTTCGACTAGCAATCTTTCGCTTGCCGACGAACGCCGATGAGCAGCAGCATTGTCCAAAAACAATGGATTCAAACTGAGCCTAAATATTCTTGTCATTGCTTGAGCCTCAATGTTGCTAGTTATTGCCTCACTCACCACCAAATGATGGCCAGAAGAAGGGCCGGACATGAGCGGCGGCCTCTTGATGAAATGCAACCTGAGAGGTTTCACTAAACGACGCTTGTCCAGGACTTGGCCCTGTTTTAGGCCAAAATTGTACTCGTAAATAAAGAGATCACCTATTTGCTCCGTGTCCTGCTGGGCAAGAGCCGCAACCAGCACCACCTGTTGGCCCTGAACCAGTTGCTTCTCACCATATGGGGCGCTTAAGATGTCCAAGTCAAAGACATTTGTCAACATGGGTAACACATGTTGTTCGCTAAATTCGACCCCATTCTGCTTGCCAACACCAGCCGATGATGATTGGCACCTGATCAATGGTGGCCCAGTGGTCATGTGCTTGCCCACTTGACGCGAGACACGAGGATTAGCTAGGGCGAAACAGGCCACCATCTTGAGTCCGTCCCAAATAGCGAATGGCCTCAATGCTGTCGGATAACCGTCGATAAATATTTGATCACGCAAATCGTAGCGACCCCAATTATTATCCCAAACGTAAACCAGCACTTGGGACATTGATTCGGCGGGCAGCTTAGGTGGATGTAAGTCGAGAATAAACAAATAATAGATTCCATTCACAATGAGAGATTTGGCCAATATTGGCTGCGACGTGTCCGATAGTTGTGAGCTAAGTGTGTATTGCGAGGCATACAAACTACGGCTTCTCTGGGGCGCCATCACGGCTATGGTCTGGCCCCGGTGCAAACATGGCTCGCCCGCTTTGCTCATGCCTCTCAGCAACAACAACGGGCTTCCCTCCTGGTTCAAAATCGGATTGTCCGCATCGCCAAGCAATGGCCCAAGTAGGGGATGTTTCTGGGCTATTTCATAGTAGAACGACACAGACAAATGTTTGTTGATCCTAGTCGACAGCTCCAACAATGATTCGTTTCTCAGACGCTCCCAATGAACCAAATAGTTCATGTCGGCCGGGCCACTTGGCTGAAAGCCGCCCACTTGATTAGTGTGCAATTTGACGAAATTATAATTGTAAGTGAGGTCATCAAAATTCTCTCGTCCTCCCTCGTATGGCCTCCTGGGTGGAGGCGGCCTTGGAAAGATTAAGTTGGTTACTGGACGAGGAGGGGCGATAACGCCTGTTGGAGGCCCCATCTGGCTCCAGTTGGGTCGCCAAGTTGTCTTGATTGCCGACTGGTTGATATAATTCAAGGGCCGCGGCATCATCACCATTGGCCACTGGATACGAGCTGGCTCCTTCTGGATCACGTGCACCGGCGGCATCTGGCCAGCAGTCCAACCGGGCAGGTAAGGGTTGGGAATCGGCTGGGAGGGTGGCCGCTGAATGGGACGGACGACTGGCCATGGCTGCGGCATGATCATAGGTCGTAGCACAACGTCACCTCCTTGGGTCTGGTTTCTGAGTATAGCCTGGCTCGAAACATCGATATTCTGTATCTTGCCTCCCAGTACGAGATTATCCACTTCAGCTGCCTTGAATCTTATTGAGCTGTTGCCGACCAGCCTGAGACTTGGCTTATCTGGTCGCTCGTAGAGAAGTAATGCCACAAACTGTTGCAGATCTATATCGTTTATGGAGCCAGTTGATATTTCGAGACTCTTTCGAATAAGAACATCTTGATAGAATTCCAGGTCGCCTTCAATCAGTTCGTCGCTCTGCAGGAGAAGATTGAATTTCATCTCATCTTCGGTTAAACCGTCGATCCCGAAACGCAAGAAGGCCCTATCGTTGAATTGCAATGGAGAGTTGAACGTCTTGCTGGCCAACACTTGCTGCGGACTATCGATCATCACTGCGTCCGAGTATAGGCGCTGCAAGTCGATGCCGTTCAGTGATTTGGTTTCCAAGTTTGACTTGGGCAAGATGTGCAAATTTTCCACCTCAACATGATTGTAGATAACCTGTGGACTGTCATAGTGCATGGTGTTGGTGAATATTTCGCTAACATTCAGTCCATTGAAGAAGCCAGTGTGTATGTCGCCCCCAACAACAAGTACATTCTCTATATCCAAGTGGTCAAAACTCATGGGAGCGCGTATTATCTGAGGATAATCAGCCCTGGCAATGAAGACATCTCTCATTTGTAGCTCATTAATTTGGCCATCCACATATAGATCGTCCACACTGAAATCACCAAACACCTCCTTCAATCCTGTGCGGCTTTCGTTGATTGCCTTGCTCACTGCGTGCGACAGTGGCGCCACATTCAAATTGTTGAAGCTTGAGCCTATCTGCAGGGTTGAGTTTATCATGAGGCCACTGGCCAAGCGTAAAGTACCGCGTACAACCTGGTTGCCATATTTGGTCAAGAAGGAATTAGTCAGATTATTGAATCCATTAATGGAGGCACATCTAATGTTTCCGATCGATATCGGCTGAGTGAATTTGAGTCTCCTGTACTTATTAGCCGGGATCCTTGACGCATGCTGGGCCAGAGAGCACAAATCTTGGACCGGCACACCATTTATGGCAGAGGCAATGTGTATGCCAGCATTATCGTCAAAACGAGCCACAGGCCTTCCCTGTCCAGTGGTTAAGCGATAATTAGGGAACCTGAAGGGTTGGCCATTGTTGTCCGAAAGCGAGTTCAACTGTGTCAGATCCAGTTTTCCATTGATTTGGCCCCTTATGTGACTGTGGCCGCCCAAGTGGATAGAATTGAGGATCTTGTCGCCTGTCAAGAACTGTTCACCACCATCGTACAGAATGGCCAGCTCACTTTGGCCCGTCTTATTGTTGAACACCACTTGAATTCCATTCAATGCCTTGCCCACTTGGAGATCACCATCTACATGAACATCGCTATGGAAAACGAAAGGATTTTGCAGGTTGTAGTTTCCATCTCGCATCAAAACATTATCTGGATGAATGTGAATACCATTGATTGGACCATCGACCAGCATATCAGCCCCATAGGATACCACCACTTCGCCGGAAAATTCCATGGGGGCGCTCACGTTTTGTGGGGAACTCTTGAACAGAGTGTTGCGCCAGAGCTCATTCATGTCTATTGAGGAAAGACGACAGTTGGGTGAGAAATGTATGGGTCCATTGAGGATCAGTTCCTCGAATCTGATTGGTAATTTGAAGTTGTTCTGACGATCAGAGCGTGCTATTTGGTCCAGATGAGTGTCCAAATGGAGCCCGTTGATTGTCTCAATGCGAGAAGAGTCCGGCGAGGAACTGGCCGACCGGGGCGACCTCTCGAGTATCACTTGGCTGAATTTCAGATCCGCCGGCACAGTCTGAAGGCCGCCAGCAGTGAGAAAGGTGCTCCTGTCGACCTGTTGGCCAGACCAGCGCTCGACCAAAAGATTGCTCATTGAAAAGAGCGGCTCACGAAGACTCTTTCTGCCCGTTATAGGTCGCAGTGGAGGCACGCCTCTGGAGAAGACGATCTCGTCAACCTGGAAATCATTGAGTGTGTCGAGAATTCTCGTGTCGCCCAGCAGGACAAGGTGCTCGAAGCGAACGTCTCTGTTGATGATCATGGTGCGGCCGCTAAGCAAAGCTTGCTCTTGGATATTGCTCACATCTTGGCCATTCAGGAAGACGGTCTTCATTTGGGACAAGTGGGGACAGCGAGGCGGCTGGAAGGGATTCATGAGGGCCAAAGGTGGTCCAGGAAACTGGTTTGAGTTTGGCGGGTTCATGCACTCGAAGACGAGCCGGTTGAAGGTGAGCGGCGTGTAGACCTTCTGGAGTGTTCCATCATCGACAAGAATCTGTTCCACTTGTTGCATTGTGCGGCCAACATTTAGGTCAGTCTCGTCGATTTGGGCGAAAGCCTGCGTGTAGTCTGCCTCTTGGACGCGTGGCTCGAAGTGGTCAATGAATGGCTGTGGGGCCGTTCGGATGACTCTTCCAACCTTGTGGGCGTACAGAAGGTTGGTGACGTGCAGGTCGCCCTCGATGGTCAGGTTTCCGTGCAGCTCAATTGGGAACTCTTGGTCGATTTTGGGCAATTCGGCCAGCTGGCCAGCCAGCTGGCCGAGACTGTCTTTCAGCACCTGCTCAATGGTCGACTTGCACCAGTTGAGCAGCTCCGGGCCCAAAGGTTGTCTGGGGGCGAGCGGGATGAAGGCGCGTTTCTGGGTCGAGTTGTTGTTTAAACTGCCATGGTTTAGCCCATCTTCTTTGAGTCCGTCTTCATGATTGGGCCCCATCGAGTCGGGGCTCAAGAGCTGGCCAACTGGGATCTGGTAGAGCAGCTCGGCGGAGACTTCCTGCTCGGCCTCGAGCGAAGAAACATTGGACGAGGAGGAGTTGGCCGTCGTTTGGTTTGTTTGCTCGTCGATTGCAAAAGGGTCTCTCAGTTGAGTGTGCGGCTGGTTGGAGAAGGCGAGCGTGGGCATTGGAATGGGCGGCTCGCTGAGCTGGTCGCGCTTGCTCGTGGTCGAGGGGCTGCTCTCGTTTTTGGGACTAGTGTTTCCCTTTTGGCCACTCTCCAGGCCTAAGGTCTCCTGGTCCTGGACAGTTGCAGGCGAGCCGCCAACTGTTGCAGGCGAGCCGCCAACTGTTGCGGCCGGATTAATGAAGAGGCGCAGGGCGGCCGGCGGCTCCATCGAGCGCCGGTGCACGCGCCCCTCCTGGCCCACTGGGGGCAGTCCATAGTGCGAGGGGGGCGCAGTCTGCGGTCCAGGCACGCGGCTCAGGTTCAATCCGTCAAACAAATAGATGGAAATGGAGTTTGTTTGCGCCGAAGCGAGCGCAATGATCACGTAAGAGTCGCCCCAACCGTAAGTGATGGTGTCCAACTTGGTGGCCGTGGGGGCCCCAATTGAGCGGTAGGCGAGAAATCTGTCGCCGAAGTATTTGTAAATGACAAGGCCAAATTGGTTGGAGTCAAGCTGGTTGGTGGAATTGTTGTTGCTACTTTGATACGAGTTGGGCTCAAAGGGGCCTCCACTAGCCAAGGGCTGCTGCCACTGCAGACTGGGAGCGGCAGCGCTTGAGGCCTGGCCCACAATTGCTATGTAATAGTCGCGTTGCAAGGAGTGTCTGTGGGTGACAGCGAAGGAGCTGGCGTCCAAGGCCACCCTAGTTGCCAGCGTCTGGTGCTGGACCCAGTTGAGGTTTGCGTCGCCAAAGTCGAGCTTGTAGATGAGCGAGTTGGTTGGCGGAATTGGGTCGCCGTGGTGCAAGTATTGTTCTCGTTGTTGTTTGGACAATTGTTGCATTGATTGCTCTTGCTGTTGCTCGGCCAAGTGCTCCTGATCGAGCGCCTCCAGGGCAACGATGAGGAACTCTTGCCCGTTGATGTGCATGGGCTCCAACTTGTTCACTCGGGCCTCCTGCGGCAGCTCGATCAGTTGGTATTTGTCGAAGTAGGTCGAGCGCCACGAGTGGATGCTTATGATGGGGCCCAAAGGCTGACTGTGGCCTGGAGAGTGTCTCTGTTTTGCGTGCACTTGGTTGCCAGTTAAGTCGGCACTCTCGCCGCTCGAGTAGGGCCCTAAGATGCGTTCGTTTGCAATGGCCAGTTGCCACTCGTAGTTGAGCTCCAGTTTCCACACGCTTATGGCGCGCACCAACTGCGAGTTGATGGTGTGCTTCTCGTTGATGAACTGGCCCGCCGAGTTGATACTGTACACGGAGGTGCCATTCACGCGTCTCGAGTCGCCGACAATCACCCGCAACGAGCCGTCCTGGTCCACAAAACTGGCCATCTGGTCAATGGTCGCCTCGAGCACCTCCCTTGAGAAGATCACCTGCCCAGTGCTGAACTGGATCACATTCAACTGGGGCAACGCGCCGGCTCGTCTCTGCAGACAAATGAAGTGCAGGCCACCTCTGAACTGGTAGTTGGTGTTTATCTGGATGGCTCTCGGGCAGGGCGAGCGGGCGGCCTGTTGCTGGGCGCTGGCCACTGAGCTGGTCTCATGGCTGACAATTGGGCCAAGTGTTAGTGGGAAGAGTAACAAAGTAATAAGCCAATACTTGGACACCATATTGTGTGTCTGGTCAGTTTTTGGGAGTTTTTTTTCTCGGGTGAAAATTAGATCTCAGAGCATGCTGGTTTCATCTTGTTAATGAGATGCTGAATTTTGCAGTGAATTTTGTCAATTTTCAACAACTGGCACGCAGGCCACCAAGACGGATCGGCGGGCAGACTCGATGGCGCCAAGCTGGGCGGCACGAGAGCGCCTGCAAGAGGAGGTGAAACGCCTCCAAGGCGCCACTTGCAGACTGTGGGCGGCCGCTCGAGCGATGCGGCCGAGCACACAACTGTTGCTCGGGCGTGCAAGAATGGAAGTTTGCTGCACTGTTTACCATTGGGCGGCGTGCAGTGTGCGGTCTGCTGTGCGCGCGGTCGCCTGCATTGCCGGTCGCAGAGTATGAGCGAAAGATAGAGTGTAAAGTGACTCACGTGCGCGCAGTCAGGAAAACTGGCACACAGAACAGAGGTTGATGGGCGAAACTAGTTGCGAATGACCGAGATGAGGGGGTGTCTCTTTTCCAGCGTGTTGCGCACACGTGAAGTTGTGCATACTTTATTTTTGGCTCGCAGTGCACGCTGCAGCACAGGCAGTGTGCGCTCTCCGTGCGGCAGCCACAGGCCTGGCCGGGCGGGCAGAAGCCACAGTCTCTGGCGGCTCCTTTCGGGATGCCCACGCCATTTGCGGCCGGTTCAAGGTCCCCGTGTGCCCCCATTTACCGTGCATTGTTTGCGAGCCCTTCCAGGGGGCCCAGTGGCCAGAACTGAGAGGCCGAATTGGCCACCGTTCGAGCCATTCAGGTTTGAGTCGGCGGCAAGGCACTGTAAATGGACGCATCCCAGTGGTGTCCTTTGGTTTGGCTTGGGGGACAGCCAAACCAGAGTCGCCCGCCGGGCCGGCATTTACGTAAGAGCGAAAGCGGGCGACTGGAGAGTGGCCAGGCGGAGGCGGCACTCTGTGGCCAGGCCTCGTGCTGGCGGCCCGGCTCGTGGGTGCGAGAAGGCAAGGAGGCAAGCAGCGCAAAGGGAGGCGAAGAGGCTTTTCTGAGAGCATGGGAATGTCTCACTTTCTGGCCCCTGCGTGGGCTGCACGTCTGAGGTGGGCAAAAGCTGCTGACCAGCTGGCGCTGACCTTGATTGTGTGTGTGTGTGTGTGTTTGGTGTGCCCGAGAGACTGTGTAAGAGGCTGGTGGTGAGCGTTGGGGCAGTCTGTTGTTTGTGGCGCTGTGCTGGCGTTTAAGTTGTTGTTGAAAAAGGTTGGGCAACCGATTACGTGTATTATCGTTGTGTGTGTGTGAGAAAAATAGAAAGTGGAGGCGGCTTCTTGGGCTTCTTGGGCCTCTTGGGTCCGGCGTGGAGAGAGGCGGCAGGATGCGTGCCGGCGAGCGGCAACGGTGGTGCGGACCTGACGAGAGGCGCCAGGAGAGTGCGGCGGGCGAGTTTCCCACGCAACCGGGCGGCCACTCCGCACAACTGTTCGCCCCTGCACGGAGAGCGCACACCGGCCGCCTCTGTGCGCTCTCCGTGCCTAAGGACGCGCGCTCGTTACGTGACGACGGCCTGCAGCGTGGGCCGCAGCAAAGCGGAGGAAAGCAAAGCAATGCAAAGCGCGACGCCCAACCAACCGACGGCCAACCCGCAACAGCCACTCGCTCGCCCGTTTGGGCCCCGCCCTCCTCGGCCCGCGACAACTTGTTGCTTGCGCTCGTGGGAATTGGGTTGCCAATGGCCGGCCAGTTTGGGGGCGCCGCTCAGAAGGGCGCCCCCAAAGTGGCAGTCTGCCGGCGCCCACCCCAGCGGGCCATAATTGAAAGTGGGCGAAAGTTGGCCCCTCTCTCTCTCTCTCTCTCTCTCTCTCTCTCTCTTCCCACTCGGCCTCTTCCTCTTCCGATCTGCCTCTTCCCCCACCCATTTGCGCCTCCCCCTCTGCTGCGTCTCCCCCAAGTCTCCCCAAAGTCTCCCTCAAAGCGGCCCCACCCATTTTGTTTTCTCAAAAATTCGATTACGAAACAGGCGGACGACTGTTGTTGGCCCGTTCGCCTGTTGGCCCGTCCGCCCAAGCAAAAGCAAAAGCAAAAGTGAAACCCAACTCACAGATGTCCTTCCTGTGCGCTCACAATTCACTTCCGCCCACTTCCGGCGCGCTCCAAAGCGCCGGCGATTGCGCGGCTTGAGTGCCGCCCGAGGACTGTCCCTTGTGGACTGGCCACTGTCTCTGTCCAAGTCCAGCCGGTGGCCAACGGAGCGCGAGTCCAATTAATGAGTGGCGGGTCATTTTTGGAGGAAGAAGAGGCAACGGGCGGCCTTTTGACGCTCAAATTGCGACATAATCACGCCATGAGGTTGCCACAGGAAGGCTCCAAGTGGTCACAAGTATGCCACAAGGCCCATTTTTTATCATTCTTATCCCGGAAGAGAATTATGCTTCAGATTTATGCGCCGGATTTCAACATTCTCGCACTTGGATATAGACAGATTCAAATTATTCAATTTTTGGGCAATTCCAGAATTTTTCCGGAAGAGAGAAGCTCTTGCCCTGAAGGTGTTTACTTGGAATTTTATTTATAGCTAATTTAATTTAGTATATTCAGTTTCCCTAGCACAAAAAGATGCCAACAACGCGCCCACTTCAATCACTAGCAACTGGCAACTCATCTGTTGCTGTTTTATATTTTGGTGTTATATTTCATAATATTTTATAATTATAAGGTCTCCAAATTGGAAAATGATAAACCTGCGGTGTAAACGCCATTAAAAAGGAGCAGAAATGGGGCCAATCTGCGACTGGGACCAGCTGTTGTCTGTGGGGGCTAGTCTTCGGTTGGGTCTGATGTGGGTGCGTCTGTGGCGCGTGATCATGTCTCGTCTGCAGGCACTGTAGGAGCACAGGTCGCACTGGTAGGGTTTTTCTCCTGTGTGCGTGCGCTCGTGTGTTGACAAATGGTCGCTGCGGCTGAACACCTGCAGACACCTATTGCACTGGTACGGCTTCAGGCCCGAGTGCAGTCTCGAGTGCCGAGTCAGCATGTCCGAGCGCGCAAATGAACGCCCACAAAATCGACACAAATGGCTCCTCTTTGTGGCCCCTTTTTCGACCCTCTTTCCCACCGGACTTCTCCTCTCCCTCGGGAATTCCACACCCTTGTGTTCCCCTTCCAGGTTGTCGCATTCGTTCAGGCCGAAAATCCTACTCGCTGCCGTCTCCAGTTCTTCATCCTGATCCTGGTGCTCACAAGTGGTCGTCGACGAGACGGAACAGCACGACGAGGTTGAGCTCGACGAGGGCGACGACGCCCTCGAGCCGTACACTGTCTCTGGCGCCTCCTGGCACGAGGGCAGCCTTTCTGTAGGCTTGTGTTCTGCTCTGTGCTCGTCGAGGACAGTCCGCGTTGTCTGCAAACTGTGCCCACCCAATCTCCTTGTCTTGCTCATCGAGAGGTCCATTGGAAGCATCGTTGCATCTAATTGGTCCAGCGGGTTCGCGGTGAAGCAGCTTTCCTGAGTGACGATGAAATTGGTCGCACTGCTTGCCTCTCTCCAGCGGAATGGCTCCCTTCTGGCGGCCGCTCTTCTCATTGCATGGATCCTTCTCAATTCCAGTTGCTCCACTTCGAGCTGGCCACTGCGGTTTGCCTTTGGGTGTCTGACGGGCTTTGCTTGCTGCTCTGCTGCCTCTTCTCCAGTGCACTTGGAGGCCATGAGTGCGGCCTGGATGGCCTGAAACTGGTGTAGAATACTGCTCGACTGCCAGATATCCATCTTGGACCTCCTTTGATGATGTGCTCTTCTTGGCGTTCTCCTGAAGAATGAATTCCCATTTCTCTCGGCTCATCTTCAGATGATGAGCCAACAATTCCGGCCCCACAGCTAAGCTCCGGCCACGCTTCGGAACTCAGTGGTTTGACCATAGGAAAGGCTGGAAGGTGGGCTGAAGTGGGGCAAAAGTGCGGAGGAGCAACAGTTCTGCCCCAAGCACAACTGTGCACCGGTCTTCAAAAATACAATTACATTTTTGCGTAGCGTCGCGCCCAAATTTATCATCTTACTTTTGGCCGAGAGTGTGCACGGGGCCTGAGCTGTGCGCGTGGCGCCACTGCGGTCGCGCAGTTGCGCAGTGCGCAGTCTCTGAGGGCAAACTTTTCATTTGGCACCCACCCAGAAGAGCCCACCTTGAGTCTCGTGGCAAAAGAGGCTTTTTTGCAGGGGCGAGATTTTTGAAAAAAGTCGCTCCCCAATGAAAAGGCTCGCCGGTTCAAATGGCGTTTAGTTTCAGTATGTCTCACTTTCCGCCCGCACTTCGCCGCGTGTCCAGAACATGTTGCAGCAATGCACTGCATCATTCTTGGTGGCACCAACTTGGTGCGCAACAGCACGTGGACTGTCGTGGGCTCTTGCAAGTTGCAACTGGCCTCAGGTGAGGATGAAGAATGAAGAAGAAGAGTGGCCCCATTGGATTCAATTCATCTCGCCGAGGCAAAGGAGGTGCTGCTTTTGGTGCAGGACGCTGGCGGAACGACTTCTCCTCAAGTGTCGCTTGTGTTCCTACATTTGGCCTGTGTGAGCCAAAACAAGATGGAAAAAGGACCATGCGAGGAATCAACTCTCGATCAATCAAGGGGAAAATGGTGCACGAAATCTCAATAAATGTATCTCGAATACATTTTCCACTTGGTAGAGAACAAGTTTCTCGCCGAAAAGCATAAACTTTTTCCAAAAAACGACCCTCTCAACTGGAGGTGACACCATTGGCCACCTTAGACTATGTTGACATAACATCGACTCTAAGGTTCGGCCAAGTGTTTGGAGGGCGCATTTTTGATGCATTTTTGGCCCCACTCGCGCGAACAAATGACATGGTGTTCGAGAGATTGAGAAATGGCCAAATGGACAGTCACCAGAAGGTTAGGTTGACGTTATTGAGAAATGAAATTAGAGAAAAAGAAAATAGAGAAAACTGCTCGAGCTGACCCTTATTCTGCGCCAGAATAAACAATCGTTACCTGACTACTGCTTCTCCTCTGGTCTAACACGAAAAAGGGAACCAAAAGCGCAACAATGAGGCAGAACCAAGCGGCAGAGTAACATTTTTATTAGCACCATTCTTAGGTGGCCAGTCTGAGTCCAAGCATGACATGCGATCATGAAGAAGAATGTCGCCTTTGATCGATACTTCTCTCTGGCCAATTCAATGCCAGTTCAAAATTTTCTTGACCAGCACAAGAAACAGCAGAAAAGGCCACGAGCCAGAAAGCAACACCAGCTGAAAGTAGGTTGAAAAAGTGAGGCAGCCAACAAGTCGGCCCAACCAATTTCGCATTGACTGAATGGGCAGACTTTCACTGGTGGATCTTGCATGAGTTCGAGACATCTCCATCTGGCTTCTGTCTTGTACTGTGATCGTGCAAGATCTCAAACACTGACTGGCCTCTCATCTCTGCACTGGAGAAAGTTGTCCTAAGGTAAGATAAGCTCACAATCCAATCGAGAAGAGAAAACAAAAGATACATCCTTATGCAGACCCAAAGTGGCCCATCCGACCAATTGGATGCGATGAATACCCTCATTCTTTTCATGCTCGTTTATTAGAATTATAATCGCTATAACTGAAATCCTAAATCTTAGATAACAAATAAATATGCTTATTGCACATTTAGGGACTCATCTATGCTCTTGTTCCTTCAATATATATATATATATATATATGCACGTTAGACGTAAATAAATCAATTTGACAATGGTTTTCACCCAGCCAACTCAATGGTCTTTGAGTCGGAGCTATTTTGGATAAAATTGGTGATATTCTTGGAAACTATCATTTACCATCATCGGTCACCATGTTATGATATTCCGATGTGGCATCGTTTTTGTTTCCATTGGGATCTTTGATTTCTTTGCTAATGTTGCTATTGATCTCCTTCTCCGCCTGGATCGTAGGGTTGACATTAGACATGTCTTTAGCGACTATTTTTTCTGGTATCATTGCATCAGGCTGGCCAACACTGCCGCTATCTAATTCGCGTCCAATGAGATCTTCAACTGATTCAGTCTTTGCTTTGCATTCTTCCTGCTTACCTTGGGAATCGGAGGCACTTTTTGGTGCCTCGGCTAATTCTTGAATTGACCCTTCATCTTCCTTTAGAGAATTGATCAGCAAATTGGCTTCATTCGCGTTTCCATCAATAGAATTCTGCCTACTCAACCGCAACATCTCCTCTGCAATAGTTGAGCTCGGACTCATCGTTGCGGCAACATTTATCGGATCAGCGTTAGGGTTCAAACCAATGTCATCATCATCATCCGAATCACTCTCCCGAGTGAGATTTAGGGGATGAGTGAACCCCGAGCTAAGAGGTGCCTCAGCAATTGGCAACTTTGATGTCGACACTTCAACCCGATTCTCTGCAGTTGTTGGTGCAACTATCTCGGCCGTCGATCCATCAGCGAGCTCAGCCGAGTCGGCCTCAACACGCTCTTCATACGCCATCGCACCTAGCCCGGCACCCTCATTATATCTGGAAGGAGAGGCGGTTCTTAGAGGACTGGTAATGGAGCGAGCCGTCGCTGCTGTCGCCCGTGGATCTAGAATCAGCTCATCATCACTATTAGTAAGATGATTGCTCAATTTTAGTTGCTCGTCACTGTCCATATCGTCGTCCAACAAGTTACCGTAAGCATTCGTGTCCCCGCTTTGATCAGCTTTGCTATCGCTACTTGAAATATTTGCCGGCGATATCAAGTCCGTATCTTGGGCTCTATCTTCCTTTTGCTCTGGATAGGTTCCTTTTCCCTCAGAGATACCAGAAGACTCTATGTTGTTATCAAACAAGTATGGTTTGTCGCTATTGAAGAATGCATTTGGAGGCTGCGCTTCGTATGACTCTGTCAACTTGATATCATTGAAGCTGCTAACAATTTCTTGATTCGACTGATTCTCCAGTTCTTTCTTTTGTTCTCCCAAATTGACTTCCTTACTGTTTGGTTCCACTATGTTAGAACTTTCTTCGTCTTTGGAATGAGATATGTATGTTTCAACTTTATCTACTTCACTTTGGTGTGCCAGTAAGGTGTTGTTATTCTCACCTGAGTCAGGAGAGGCTTCGATGTTTGTGGATATTTCAACAGATTCACGCCTAGTTTCTGAGGCAATCCCCGATGAGCTGGCTGCGATAGAATCGCGCGATAACGATTTCAGATCCGAGCGCTCAGCCGGCTCTTTGTCATTATCCAGGACCGGATTCTCCGAGCTTGCCAACTGTTGTGTTTCTGCTTTGGTCTTGGTGTTTTGTTGAGGAACAGCATCTTCAGGATCATGCGTTGTTGACAATTCGGTGAACTTTTCGCTCAGTTGATCAGCTGACAAAAGTATTTCACTGTTCAGGCCCTGATGAGCCGAAGCCGAGTACGAGTCGCTGCGCTCTCTTGCTATCTCAGATTTGATTACCATTTCATGCTTTCTTTTTGCCTCGACTTCAAGCAAATCAGCCACATTCATGAGCAATTCATTATTGCTAGGCAACAGATCTTTTTGATCACTATCGTGGGACATTTTCTCCTTGCTAGACTCTTCGCTATCTGATCCTTCCGATGTTCCACTCAAACTCTTTGATTGGATTTCGCTCGACTCTACGGCTTTATCCGGCACATAGCCAACATCCGAGCTTGGGGCCTGCTGTTTGGGCTCTGTCTCTATTAGATCGATATCGTTGGCTGCCTCTGAGATTCCGGGGCCCTCTGAGTGATGAATTTCATCGTCGGTTTGCTTATCAATCAAGTCATCGGTTGATCCAGCTGATGCATTCGATACGTCATTTGCTTGCTCACGAACAATATTTGTGGCGGCCTCTTCCGATATTTCACCAATGATATTTTCCGTTGTTTTCTCAGAAGCTAGTTGTACCTTTTCGTCATCGTCAATTTGCTCAGCCAACGTATGGTGATCAACTGGATGAGTTGGTAATCCTTCTGACTCGATGGTTCTAGCATCTTCAGTTGAGGTTAGACTGCTATCTTTTGTCGACTGTTCTTCTGCTAAGATCTTCTGAGTCGAAGTTTGGGATGTCTCTTGATCATTAGATATTCCTGAAGGCCTTTCCGAAGGGCTGATA
>Ga0058701_10000025_pt1 | contig 105029 bp, 84 predicted proteins | sample AgamicOrMae_FD_97039 | JGI IMG/M metagenome (GOLD analysis project Ga0058701, IMG submission 97039) | Agave microbial communities from Guanajuato, Mexico - Or.Ma.e | ecosystem: Host-associated > Plants > Phyllosphere > Phylloplane/Leaf | place: Guanajuato, Mexico | collected 2012-06-04
AGATAACATATATATCTGAACTCTCTGGATACACACGTTAGTCTGGCTCTCTCTGGTGCTGGTGGCGGCCGCGTGCCCTCACTGGCGCGCGTTTCAAATACTCAATGTATTCATTACACGCGGATCATTCTCCTTCAAAACAGCCACACATTTCCTCACTGGCAGATCACATGTAAATTGTCAATGGCTCGGTTTGTCATACTTATCATATCCTTGCTCGACTTTTCTGTTAGATCTTTCAGTATTTGATATTATTGGGCCAAGATGGGGCCTCCAGGGCGTACAGTCTCGTTCGTCTCATGCTGTAACGTATCCATGAATAAGGAGCATGTTATTATAAAATCTATCGACATGGATTTTCCATTGCTCATTGACCGTAGAACTCTCGAGATGAGTATATCTCCAGCAACAAATCTTCCAGACGTGAATCTTGGGGACATTCAGGGTATTGTAGGAATCAAGCATCTTGTTAAATACTCTTACTTGATAGGTGTAAGTTCTGCCACCCTAATCGATCGCAAGAGGAACATATGCAAGATAGACAGTGTATCAACATTCCCTATACAGGAGTACTCATCTTCCCAATATGACAGTGAAAGAGACACTCTAGAATGGCAATGGGAAAAGACGTATCTACAGATGATAAGTGACCTTTTCAAGAAATGCAATTTTTACTATTCTAACACCTATGATCTAACAAATTCACTGCAAAGAAATTATGAAATCAGAGATGGGTCCAGTTCGAAGCAATATAGTCAACATCCCGACCAGAGATTCCAGTGGAATTATAATGCCCTAGAGTTGTTTGATGCATATCATACAGAGATTAGTAGGTTTAGGCTGCCAATCATCATGGGATTTGTGACGAAGACGTCTATCGATGAGGGGCGTAAATTCGAGATGCTGTTGATATCGAGACGTGGAATACGGCGAGCAGGTACAAGGTACAATAGAAGAGGGGTTGACGATCAGGGCAATGTAGCAAACTTCGTTGAAACGGAACAAATTCTAGATGCCCCTGGTGGTGAGTCATCATATGTGCAAGTGAGAGGTTCGATTCCCATGTTCTGGGGTCAGACTCCAACCTGTAGATACAAGCCAGCAATAGAAATATATCAGGGAGACCATGATAATGCAATGGTTAAACATTATCGTGATCTTAAGGCCTCCTATGGAGCTGTTTCGGTGGCATGCCTTATCGATCAAAGGGGACATGAGGCCCAATTAGCAACAGAGTTCAACCAGAGAATGAGCAAGATCCAAGCGCTCATAGATGTGAGATATCATTATTTTGACTTCCATAAAGAGTGCGGAAAGATGAAATGGCATCGACTGAACTTGTTGATCCAGAAATTGAAGCCTGAAATTGATTCCTATGGTTTCTTCGCACTGCCATCGTCAGGAGTTTCCAACATAACTAAGCAAATTGGTGTTGTCAGGTCTAATTGTATCGATAGCCTGGATAGGACCAACGTGATCCAAAGTATGATATCTGAATACATACTAGATATCCAACTCAGAGCGCTCAACAATATGTCGCTATCCCAATTTCCAGCCTATATCAAAGAGTTTAAGAGCGCCTGGGCAGATAATGCCGATGCTTTGAGCACTCAATATGCTGGTACCCCTGCTCTGAAGACGGATTTCACACGAACAGGACAAAGAACATATGCTGGTATCTTTCGGGACGGTTTCAACTCTGCCACCAGATATATTCTAAACAACTACTTGGACAATTATCGCCAAGATTCAATGGATTTGCTGCTCGGCAACTTTGTGGGTTACCCAAGTCCGACCTACAGACCTCTCGATCTAGCGAGCTATTCATCCACATTCCCGGTCGCCGTCGTTATGTTTACACTTGTGGCTCTATACGTCTACTTCAGGTACGACTCGATCAGGTTCCTAGAAAATTGAAGTTTAGGGATAGACTCGCCAGAAGACTAATAAAGAGATCCGAGGCCTTAATCACGGTATAACATATTATCGATCGAACGGTGGACATTGTTTGATCTACATTCATAAGTTGGAAGCGATCATCAAAACTAAGTGTTATCGGATTCTTTGTCAAACATTGGTTTCAACGTGCGTAAGAAAACCGTAAGAAACAATCGTACGCGTACTTTTTCTTATTGTTATCCCCGGAGCGCTGATTTGTTTTGCAGCCTCCAACGACTTTTCAGAAGCGCGCCCATTTGGGGTCGCAGTACTTTTTATATGCCCATAATGAGGGATCGGGGGACTCCACAAAATTTTAGAGATACAAGGTTGTCTAACTCTAATTGACATCATTCCTCTTTATCTGAGTCGAAGCCAGCTCCAAGAGTGGTGAGTCGACTTCGAGTTCAGATCGAGTGTTGATATTCGTGCTCAATGGTGTATGCGAACTTCGTATCATCAACGAGGACCAACTTCTGACTATACAAGATTTGCCAAAGCTTATATTTCATGACCAGCATTATGAACAAATCGAATGATCGGACGATCCCTATCCCCAAATTTATCACATAGTATCGATCTTTTGAAAGCCATGCAATTTAAGCGCACAACTTTTTGTCGTGGTATTCCCCGCCAAAATTCTCTTCTCTGGAGCTTGACTCCAAAACTTTATTAGGACAGAAGTTTCGCCAAGACACTGATGGTTGCTACCTCTTAAATAAGCATGAATTTTAGAAACCGAAACTCATAAGAATCAACTCAATCAACTAGTTCTGAGGAGCTGCTAACTTTCACAATGCATTTAGGTTAAGCAATGTAGCAACTCCACTCAGATCCAGTTGAAGACCAAAATTTTACCTAATAATCGACTGTCAACTCGACAAAAGATTTTGTCAAAAGATGTCTCCTCCTGTGGATATTGATCCGAAAGCAAAGCTCAAATACGTTGGGCATAGGCCAAAAAATGATCAAAATAATCCTACAAGATTCAAGTTGTTGGATATAATCAAGCACGTCGGTTGTTTCTATGAAATAAGTCCTGAAAGGTTATATCTAGTCTATTTAGCCAAAGATGAGAGCATGGACGACTTTCTGAATCAGGTGGATGGGAGCTCGCCATTCATCTTCTGGAGCGCGCGAAATAATCCAGAGCTCTTCTATGAATCTTTCAACATGGATTTTGGGCCCTTCAACCTGGCAGTCACTCACTCATTTTGCAGCAAGCTCAAAGTCTGGTTGGATACCCAGCCATATCGTAGCCCAGATAAGATTATTGCAATAGTTTTGGATAACGAGGATACCGAAAGGAAGCTCAATATCACATTAGCCGTAGCCATAGCCTCAATGGTGCTTCTTAATCTAACCGACGAGGAAGTCCTCGAGAGGCTGGGCTTCTTCATGATGTACAGCGGGCTCATTAACGAGCAAGGTAAGCAACTCGTCTTCCATGAGAAAAAGAAATTCAACGATGTCAGTGGTAATCAATCATTCATGTCCATAACTCTCGCAGATTGTATAAAGGCCTTTCATGCAGCCCTTCATTTCAAGTTCTACGATTATTACGAGTTTGATCAACTGGAATATCTTTTTTTTGAAACAATAGTTTCCGGAGATTTGAATTGGATAATACCAGGGAAGCTGTTGGCTTTCGCGGGCCCGGTCGACAGACCAGATGCATCTCGGCGTACTCCCGACTTTTATTACCACTACTTTAAGGACCATGGTGTTTCGTCGATCATACGCCTCAATGAGCCCGAATACTCTGGAGAAATCTTCAAAAAACTAGGTTTCGACCACCATGATTTGATATTCCCGGACGGTTATCCTCCCACCACAACGATTGCCGAGAAATTCATCAAGATTGTAGACGAGGCCAAAGGAGCGGTAGCAGTGCATTGCTATGCTGGTATAGGTAGAACAGGAACATTAATTGCAGCCTACCTCATGGCACGATACAACTTTACCGCCTACATGGCTGTGGCATGGACTAGAATTTGCCGGCCAGGATCTGTGATAGGTGAGCAACAAGATTGGTTGTTGTTCAAATTTAATCAGTATAAAGACACCATTTCCCCCTCAAAGCCAGCTAAATCACGTAAAACAAAGCTCAGAGATACATCTGGGGTCCCTGAAATCATTAATGAATTTGATCGCTCAGAGGATAGACAGACAAGAACTTCGTACGCAGAAGCAGAGAAGACGTACGGACAAGCGAGAGCTCTAATCATGACAAAAAATCAAAGAGATTTAGAATTAACAAATCGACCTCAAACAAGAGACTTCGATAGAAAAAGAACCACACGTCAGGCTGTAAAGCGAAGTTCTCTGGATACTCAAGATGCGTATCCATCAACCCTTAAACAAACGCGCACCGCCGAGAATCTTATCCTCGATCTCGGCAAAACGGTCCCTTGGGCTTTGTACAAAGACGACATCTTTCCTTTGCAGGGCAAGAGAAATCCAGACGTTTATAGAATCAGGGATGGCAAATATGAGTGGAAAGTAAAATTTCCAAAGTCTGATTATGTTGATTTCAGACACAGCCTCAATAGCGATCTATCTGAGGATCTATCAATGGAGTCGGACGAAGATCTGGAAGTTCGAAGAGTCTCACTTCGTTTCATGTACGAAAATGACGAGTATCCGTCGAAGAAATCAGCTGCCAAGAAGAAAAACAAAGATTTCATAACAGAGGTTGATTCTGCTAAAGTTCAAGCCTCAAGACTTAGACCCTTGATCCTCTACGCCCTCAGTATCATACTATGTTTTATTGGTCTCTAACTCAAACGACCACTTTACGACGAATTCAATGATTGAAAGTTTTATTCAACCATCTTTAGCACCTAGACGATACGTAGAATTCACTCAAAGCCCAAACAAATGATTGCGCGGCACTTAGGTGCATAACATTGCTCATCAGCTTTACATGGTATGGTAACCTAGCCATATCCCCCACAATCTGAATAAAAAATTAATTTAACCTCCCTAGGCACTTGAGCCAAATCACGGCTACCCGATTGTTATGTTCAACCTCGTATTTGATTATGAAATTTCAGAGAACCTGAATCCAGCCATTCGGCGGCGCTCTCCTACGTCCATTGACATTTATCCGCTGTTGTACCGTACAACTTGTACGCCTGCGCCACCTTAGACGAGCACGCAGTCAAATCTGCACGTGTTTGACAGAAAACCATGTGAAGATCATATCGGTGAGCCAGCAAATCAATGAATTAGCCAGGTATTATGAGAGAAATATCTTTTGTCAGCAAACTCAAATTCCCTTTCGAAGGTAGTATCACCAAGCGGGCCCTTGTGCTTGGAGATGCTGACAACGACAAGGTAAGCAGATCAAGGTCTATCCAAATTTACTGGTCTAACAGATCTCTAAACGTCCCCTAACAGATGATCTCGAAACCTATCGTAGAATGATGAGCTGGTTTGCGCCAATCTTCAAGGAGACTTGGCCGTCTTCAAAGGATCCAATAGTGACAAGTTCGCATACGCCTCTGAGTTGGGAATGATCACGGCTTGCATTATAGCAGATGTCATCAATGTAGGTAGAAACTTCATTGCTGCCATTAACATGGAGGGATGGCTTTTCATATTTGAAGTTACTCATAACAACCAGTCCATGAATAGCTCGCAATCGCTCTATTGTTCGGGCAGCGAACGAAAGCCCCAAAGAGAGACTATTAACAGCGACGAGTCACTTAGAACTCCATCCGAGCATCCCATTAGATTAGAAAGTCTTTATGAACAACGCATGCCCGCTAACTGTAAGGAGCTGCTCTCAGCGGACTTGGACGGAGATGGTCAAAATGAATTGATCATTGGATTGACGGATCGAGTGTTGCGCACCTATAAATGGATTGATCTAGGACGGGATCGGGGGAAATTTGTTGGTCTCTACAAGTGGGAGTTTGCCGATCAAATAGGTTCAGTTTCCCTGAATCCAAGCAGGCGTGAGAATTGCTTGGACATTATTGTTGCACAACCTGGTGGGACTTATGCCCGTCTCGAATGTTTTGACAAGAAACCCTTGTTTAGCTCGTCTTCACCCTCAAATGCGTCCAGCTCCTCCCCGATTAGTGAACCCTCCCAACGATCAGATACAGGCACCCAAGTTTCTCATGAAACAAAAGACAATGCCGGTGAATCCAACGATGTTAGGACCGAATACATCAGCAAGCTCACCCCAGAGTACCATCAGCTAGCTCTGGCACAAATGCGTAACCACCACATAAGCACCGAGATTCTTGGAGGCCTTAAAAATGGTCCCACTCCGGAATCGTTCACCTCTCTTGTGATAGCAACTCTCGATGGAACCCTTATGCTAGTCAATAAAGACCAAATCCTTTGGTCGCTCCAGGTTGATCATCAACTTTTCGCCTTGGCTTTGATTGAAAAAAATAAAGAGCGCTCCGGATGCCATACAGAACCTGGGTCACTACCGCAATCTGACTCAACCTGTACCATAGTGCCCACCTCAGACTCGTGTGATCATGCCAGTGCTCCATCGTCCATATCACCAACATCAAAGTATTCAGGCCGTCTGAAAGACCATGAGATCGAGGATGACAAACAATATCTCGTGGTTTGCGCATGGAATGGGAAAACTTATATAATTGATGAAGACAGAAACTATCTACGTTTCAAATTTGAAGAAGCAGTGTCGGCGTTCACGGCTGGTTCATACTACTTCAACGGTACTCATCATTCAGCACTAGTATATGCAACCTTCAATAATCAAATAATATTGTACTATGATGTGGTTTCGAGAGATATCAAACCGACATTCTTACTCGATGAAATCATCAGAAGCCCACAAGCTTCAGAGCTTCGCAAGAAATTGCTGCTATTAGCCACAAAACTGGACTACAACTGCCCGAAAGATGAGAGCTTATTTCAAGACTCAAATGCCGAAGCATTATACCACTTGGTACATGACGTCTTGTACGGACTCGGTGATGATGAGTTATTACAACGTTGCTAGGTTTGCGATAACCTCGTCTCACTCAGGGGAAGTTTTAATATAGTTTGGTAGTCCATGTCTGATCAACGCCTAGACGATCTAGGCTCTAAAGAGAGATGGTTCTGCCCTAGAGTAACATTGGAATTCATAGTGAAAAATAATTGTAAAATACTGTGGTCGTATGAACCAACATTATGTTACTGGTTATACGATTCAGCTCAAACCATCTAGGACGGGTTACAGGTGTGGGGACGATTCTTTCCTCAGCCGATATCTCTTGAGGGCCTCATTGAACTTCTCACCAGTGGTTCTCTTTGCTAATAATTCCCGTAGATATTGCTTCCTGTCTTCTAGACTTTTGGGCTGGTTCTTCTTGAACGTAATCTCTTTGAGGTCGGCTAGCTCTGGGACTTCGTCGACTCCATCAACATTCTCCCCCTGGTCTGGCTTTCCTGTTGGGGTCTCTTCATCTTTAACTTTGTAAACCTTCTCAAAGTTCATCAAGCGATCGTTCTCAGAGTCTTGACGCTGTCTCTTAGACTCTTCTATCTTATTTATCTCAGCTAGTTTCCGCTTGTATGCCGAAGTGATGATGACCTCAGTTCCCTCCAGTTCACCCTGGAGCTCTGCCTCCTTTCGGTCCTTGGCATATTTTTTAAACTTCCTAATCTCTTTGTCAGATTTTCGTTCATTTGCGGTCTCGATTAATCCTCGCATGTATCTAGAACCTTGTTTAGTCTCTGAGTCTCCCTTGGGGTTATCCTGGTCCAAACTTGCCTCATTTTTCATCTCATCATAGACCTCATCGTAGCAATAAACAGACGGGTCTATATCGTCCGGCTTTGTTGATTTTGGTTTCCTTGACATTTTTGTATGGAATATAAGTGCCTCTGCTAAGGTCATTCTCGATCATTGCTGTCGAAAAACCCAAGCTCCCCTTGAGGACCGAAACATCGCAGCTGATTGTCGGCAGAATTTGCGTCGCGCGCAACGAGTGCGAAAAAGCCAAGTGCTTTCTCATCATTCCAGAAGGTTTTAATTCAGTGCCAATGAGTATTGTTTATCTGCTCGTACTATTGGCAATACATGCATCTTGTCTTCTTCGTTCTTTTAGTTATCCACTCTTACAATAAACAATTTGATAAACATCAACTTGTTTGATAAAATGAATAATAGATTGAACAAGTACAAGTACCCTGGTGCCAAAAGATTAATGCTGGAAGCCCAGGAGTTGAGAGAGAAGACAGAAGACTATTGTGCCCAACCAATCGATGACAATCTAGTAAGTAGACTAAATATAAGAACGTCGGATGTCGATTCGATTAGAGATGATTGCTATATAACTAACACGACATACCTCGATTCGAACCAATGATGTGCAGTTTGAATGGCATTTCACCGTTCGGGGACCACCAGATACTGCCTTCGAAGGCGGATATTACCATGGACGATTGAGTTTCCCCACTGAGTATCCAATGAAACCACCCTCCATCATATTATTAACACCCAATGGGAGATTCACTACGAACAAAAAAATATGCCTATCTATATCCGGTTACCATCCAGAAACGTGGCAACCATCTTGGAGTGTTAGAACAGCTCTCTTGGCTCTTATAGCATTCATGCCAACTAAATCTAACAGAGCTATAGGTTCTCTCGAGTTCTCCGATGCGGAGAGGCGCAAATTAGCTGAAAAATCACGCTCTTGGAGTTGCAAAACCTGTGGACCTATTAGAGATTTATTGAAGCACCCCGATGAGCCAAATGATGATGTGAGAAATAGTCAAAGTGTAGCCAGCACTTCAGGCCATCGCGAATCGTCTGATAGTGATTGCGTTGCTACAAACTCGAAGGATTGTTTACAATCAAGTTCCTCTCCAGTGATATCAGGCAATGATCCTAGTGGTAGTGAATATCCCCAAGATGCATCTCAAGGGACCACTGCAGCAATAAAGCCCGAAACGGAATCCAAGATATCAAGTGAAATCCAATCAAGGTTAGGCGCTGATGAGCAAGATAGAAACAGCTCTGACGACGACAAGACAGTTCCTAGGCTCGCCACAGGCAACTCTGGGACAGAGAGAGACGAGTCACAAGAGAGCAACAGTGAGCAGCAAACGGGATTGAATGGTTCATACACACCAGCCTGTGATGGTTCCCGGTCAAATGTGACACCTTTGGAGATTCAAGATAATCGGCGTGCTTATCCTACCCTGGTTTACGCTTCAATATTCATATTGTTGTTTATTTTAATCTTACGGAGGATAGTTATGGTTGTTCAATCATGATAGATATACTGCTAGGAGAAAGAGAAGAAGCTAATCCTAATTATGATATGATGGCGTTGTTTTCTTTTTAATGTAAATTTACAAGCCGGTTCAATATGATCAAATGGATACATGTAACAGTAATTGAATGATTCATGAATTAGAAGCACATTTCAGTAGGAGTAATACCTGTCTTTGTGGCCGGATTGGGAGACGTCAGTTCCTCCGAGTGATTAGCCCTCAGTGAGCATGATCGATCTATCATCAGAAGAGAGGCACCAAGGCTGCCTTGTATTTGCGAGAGCCTTTGTGTTTCATCGATTGGTCGAGTGATTAGTTGAGTGAATCGTTTAGAGGCTAGGATCAGTGAGTCTCTGAAGAGTTTTCTGGCTACTCACCGAACGGTAACAGGCTGCTCGAGGTGGCCGGAAGCAGAGCATAGGGCAGCGCGTGTTGAGCGGCGCCCGACATCATGTTGGGCCCCCCGATGAGTCCTCGGGGGAAGCGGATGGGCGAGTTGTTGTAGGAGGAAAGGGAGCTTTGTGGGCCGGAGTATCCAGAGGGCATGATGGTGTTGGTCGGGCTTGGGAATCCGAAGCGGTTCATGAATGGCGCGTTCAGGTAGTTCGAGTTGATGGGCGCGTTGCCATAGGTGGGCCCGTACATGAGAGAGGGTGCCATCATCTCGTACAGTCTGGAGCTCGAGGTGGCACTGTTGAAGGGTCCGTGCGGGGGCAGTGCCATCGCGGGCCCGCCACCAGCAAGGCCGCCGCCGCCGCCCAGTGCATGCTCGCCGCTGGGCAAGCCTGGCAACTGTTGTTGATGTTGTTGATGGTGGTGGTGGTGGTAATTTGATGCGCTTGCGGCTCGATGGTAGTTTGCCGCATTGTTTGCCGAGCCATGATATGGTTCGGGTTTAATTTGAGGCACTTGCTATTGTTTGTTTTGGCGGATATTCCATTTCCACCGAGGGCCGAATGATGGGTTTTATTGTTGTTGTTGTTGTTGTTTTTTGAAATGTCAGCGTTCAGAGTGAGTGTTTTGGTGGTGGTGGTGGGCAAAGGTGGGCGCCAGATGAGCTGAGTTGAGAGGCGCCCCCGGAGACAGTCTGCAGTGGCCGGCGCTGGTTTTCACTCGACGATGGGCGCAACAAAGTCTGGCCGAGAGAAATGGCACAAGTTGTGTGCTGCCCAATTGGGACTGTCTGCGGCAGAGTGTGCATATTCAATGAGTTGCACAGGCAACGCTTGTTATCAGCCAGCTCAGCTTAGGGCCGCCGCTCGTCCAGCCAAATTCAAATTTCGCCCACTCTGCTCCAAAGGGCCTTCCCAAATGGCGCGCGATAAGATTAATGCATTCAAGGCGGCCCCATTCTGCTCGGTCCAATTCCACCGCGAGCTTCAATGCCGCAAGATTGGCAAGCTCGCGCCGCCGACGCGTCAAGGCCCCCCGCTCGAGAGGCCGCCGCCGCTTGAGCGTAATTGATTGGCCGTCCGCAGACTGTCTGCGGGGCAGACAGAAGACTGAGGCGCGAAGAGCGAGCTCGCTGGAGGCAGAGTGGCCAAAACTGAATACTGGTCGACGAAATAAAGAATCTAAGCCCAGCTGAGCTAAGGGCAAGCGGAAGTGGAGAGCCCAGCGAGCGGCTTGGCGCACACAGAGCGGCCATTTGTGTGGCGGCTTTGGTGGCGCTCATGATCTGTTTATGGTGCAAATTGAGCCACTTCCGGGCCAAATTGGGCGCCAGAAAAGTGGCCAAAGTGGCCAAAATGGGCCGGCCACTGTCTGGCTAAGGGTCGGCGCACTTTTAAGACTCTCATCCAAAGACAGACAGACAGACAGACTGCGGCCCATTACGAGGGGCCCATATGGCGCCATATTGGTTGGCGCTCGGCCAGAGGCGAGCTCCTCTGGGCTCCTTTGGGCTCCTTTGGGCCAGTGCTAATAATGATACTTACCCTTCGGCAGTTGTAAATGAGACATTTGGCCTCCTGCACGCTGAGCGGCTCGGCAATAAGATCGTTAACTTTGGTTATGCCCGTGCAATCGATCACTGTTAGCGGAAACTCGCGCCTATTGCACATGACACACTGGGAGGATAATTTGGCCGGATCCACGCTGGCTATGCACAGACGGACCATTCGTTCGGCGCGCGCTAAGGGTGCTGAGCCGGCCGCCAGCAGCAGCCACACAAACAGTCCGCCGGCCGCACAATTATTGCCCACCGTCGACCACCAGCTAGGGCGCCACCTCCTCCTCTTCCTCTTCTTCTTGGCCCTTCTTGTCGGGCGCCCCTTCGCGGTAATTAGGGGCGCGCATGTGAGGCAGTTTCCATTGGAGGTGCGCGCAGTTGCGCACACAGTGTGCACCGGCTCGCAGCGGGACGCTCCACCGCTGCTTCTGCTGCTGCTTCTGTGTTCGTGTTCGGCTGCGTTGCGTGCGCGCGCCTGCGCCAATTCAAACTCCATTCGGGCCCCATCGCAGCTCAGGACTGTGTGTGGAGCGCGCGCCGAACGGCCGCCTGTTCGCTGGCAGCCCCAAGGAGAAGCTGTTTCGTGTGCGCCTGATTTATGTGCTGGGCTCGTGCGCGCGCCCAACATGACAACTGATTGCCTGCTCGCTGCCTTCACTCCACACAGCTCAGCTCACGAGCTTAACTCAATTCAGCTCAGCTCTAGTTCACTTCGGCTTAGCTCAGCTCTCTCTCCACTGCTGACAACTGCTCTATCAATTATGCACAATTAGCGCAAACTGGCCGCCCTCTTCTCGCCCGCCGCCCAACCACAAGGAACACGAGTTGCATCCCAACAGTGAGAGCTCCCAAAGGCCGCCCGCTGGAGGCCACTCTGCGCCCTCTCCTCTCCACTTCCGCCCACTTCTGCTCACACAATTAAACCCTCTCCTTAGGTTGGTTGAACCCACCGCGCTGCTCACTACTGGCCAGCTCTTCGCCTCTTCGCCTCTCTGGCCGCTCGGCGCTGCTTCCGGTGTCTTGGCTCTGTTGGATGCAAATGGCTTGCTGGGGGCCGCAGTTGGACTCTTGGGGACGCGCCGGCGGAATAACTGATGGTGCGCACGTACACTGCTTTCTGGTGCAGAGACAGTCCTAGACAAGAATGCAAGTGTCCAGGCCAATTGGGACTGGCTGGCGACGAGCTGCGAGCTCGCTTTTCGTTGCGCTCTTGGCTGCCCTTATGGCTCCAATTCTGCCTCGGCAAAGGCTCGCCAATTCCATTTGCCGCCCGCACGCAGACACAAACGAAGACAGACACACACACACAAATGCATTGTGTCACACACTCTCTCTGGAGCACTTTTTCCACCACCGAGAGAGCGCCGGTGTTTGGCGGCAGTGTGAAGTCGAAAAGAGGCGAGCGAGCGAGCGAGGAGGAAATGGAATGTTGGCGAGCGCGGAGGAGAGACAGTGGTCGGAAAAGACAGGAGACAAGCGGCAAGAGCGCAGAGACAGGAGACAAGAGACAAGAGCATCCTCTTGCTCCATTAACACAGATTGGCCGGCCGCTGCAATGGGCGAGCGCGCGCACTTCGCATTGGCCCATTTGGGACAATGCTCAATGAGTGTGATTCGCTGCCAGCACAGTGCAGAGGCGCGCAACAGACGCCCTCTCGCTCTGGCAGCGCACATTCAAGGCCGCCCGAGTTGTGCGCCAGAATAAGTGTGCTCCAGTCTGCAGAGATGAGAGCACAGAACAGTGCACTGTTCGCACAGGCGCGCGCACACTAAGAGTCCACTGGCCTTTGCGCAATGCTCTGCGAACCGCAATTGGCGCGCCCGAACACTGTCCCAATTGGAAGAGTTGGCCGCCAATTCATTCATCTGGCCGCTCTTCTTCCAACCAGCGCCAACCAGCAGCAACACCAAACACCAAACTCCCAGCAAGAAAGCGCCGCCTCAAGGCCGCCCCAGTGCAGTGGGCGCCGCCGCGGCCGCCAACTAGCAGCGGCAACTCCCAATTGGAACTCCCAATTCCCAATTCCCAATTCCCGATCGCGATCTCAATCCCAGTCCGAATCAGACTCAGAATCAGTACCAGACTCTGACTGTGAATCCCAATCTCAATTTCAGTTCCATTGCGCTTTTTGCGACGCCTGCGAGCTCGAGATAAGAAACAAATGATCGGCCTGCCAAGCCGCCGCCGCTGCCCCGCGCCCGCACTTCAACTCGAGCTCGAACTCAAGCTCGTCCGTCGCCCAGCGGCCAGATCGCACCCGATTGGCTCCGCTTATAGAGGCTCGCCAAGGATCCAATCAGAGTGATAGTCTGGCGAGCTTTGCGGCGCCCACTCCGCGACAGTGGCCAGCCGAGATGCCGCAAAGAGGCAACACTTCACAGAGAGAGAGCTGCACTTTGCGCGCGGCCCACAAAAGCGCAATGCAAAAAGCGCACAGGAGGGCGAAAAAAGGGCTGCAGACGCGCGAGCTAAGGTGCGATCGTTTAATTGGCGCCGTCGAATTGCAGGCTCCAAGTGGAGGCAGACTTTGGGCACTGTGGGCGCGCAAATCAAAGCTTAGAGGCGGCGCTCCAGAGCTCCAGTTCCTCGCGCTAATCAATTGCCCGAGACAGTCTCCGCCGGGCTGGGCGTTGTGGCCGAAGCAGAGGCGCACAAGTGCCGCCTAAGTGGCCAACTGGGCGCTTATCTCTCGAGTGCTTGTGGGGCGCTGGCGGCCACGCCCCTCGTTTCCTGGCCGCGAATTATCTGGGCGCCTTCGTGCAGGCAGTTGCAGTCTGCAGACTGCAGCGAGTGGACTTGCGGGCGGATTGCGCGGCTCGCTGGCAGGCTGGGGGAGCTTGCAGCTGGCGAACGCTTGCGGCTGGAAGGCACTTGCCACTGTGTGCGAGCCCAGCGGGCGCAGTGCTGCAGAATAAGCCTCAGCAATTGGCCTGTGCTGCAGCAGAGCTTCACTTGTCCTGAGCTGCGGTAGACCTGAGCTGCAGAGGCGCGCGCGCACAGCCTGCCCTAAGCTGCGGGCGAACACAGTGGCCGGCCGGGCAGAGTTCGCTGGCGCGCACGCAACAGCAATGCATTTCGCCAACACACTGTGCTCGGCAGTGCGTCTGAGCTTTGCAGAGGCACAAAGTGGCGTCAAAAAGACACCTCAGTCTGCCGACTTCTGTCTCCTTGGCGCCCTCTGCTCTGCGCGTTGCGGCAGCTAAGGAAAGGCCGCAGACTAGGACCGCTCGAGGAAAAGCGGCGACCCACAACTTGCGGGCCACAGGCCACTCTGCTTGGCTTCTCCTGGACCGCCAATCAGCGCCCAAGACTAGCTGGAGACCATTCCAATTGAGAGACTGGCACTCAGTGCTCCGGGCGCACTGTCAAGGGCGCCGCAAACTAAGACGCGCTCCACTGGCCCACTCGTTCCGCAAACAAGCTCTCCGATTTCAAGCAATCGGCCCCAAGTGGCGCCCGCACGAAGCCAGTCTGGGGAGGCCCTGTTGCGGCCTTGCTGCGGAGAACACGAGTCGCCTGAAGTGCGCCGCCCCCGCGCCCACCGAGGGCCTATAAGTGAGAGTGGGGCGGATTCAGTTTATCAGTTGCTAAGCGCCCGATCGATGGCCATCCAGCATGTCGAGTAATGGGCCAGAGAGCTCCCCTCGAGTCACGGGCGAGGTCCCTGTGGTGCCGCGGCGACTCGGCGGGCGAGGAAAACAACAAGCGAACGCTCAATTAATGGCCCAGCTCCCACTTGTGTGCCCAGCTTGCCGGCGGGACACCTGCGGCGCGGCGATTGCTCATGCTTGGCCTGGCGCAGTGTGTGGGCCAGCGGCGCTCACTGTATGGCGCGCGGGCCGCAAATCAGCGCCGAGCAGATCAGGCCGAGCTAGACGCTGCCTGTCGTCAGTCTGTGGACAGCCTGCCGTGGTCGCGCAGGGGAAGTTCACTGCTTTTCCCATTGAGTTTTCTCCCTCGGGACTTTTCCCGACTGTATGCCTCCGGCCCCGCCCACTCGCACCTTTGCGCAGTGCTCCCGAAGTCGCGGGTCCGCGCCACGCCCACCCTATGCGCGTCCCGCGCCGTGCTCAGCAAAGAAGCCCGCTCTCGGCCCACGGGCGGCTCCCATTGCCTAGCAATGGACATAAAGGACAGACTAGTGCCGGCCAGTGTCGCTGGAAGACCGTCGGACTGTCCGAAGGGCCTCCGGTCGCCTCCAAGGCTCCCATCTTGCGGTGGACGAGCAACGGTGCCACGCCCCCTCTGGCAGAAATCAAAAAGGGGCCCTCGCGGTTCACCATTGGAGGGCGACCGCGACTTGCTGGAGTGGCCTTGGCGGCGGCCGGACACTGACGGGCGCTGAGCTGGGCCGAACTGAGCTGAGTCGAACTGACGAGCCCAAGCTTGCCAGCGCGATAATGCGGCCCGCACCTGCAGAGGCGCCGCCCGAGCGGGCGGCTCGTGCGTGGCTTTGGATGAAAATTCCCGCCACGTCGCTCGCCGGCCGGCCGCTTTACACTCAGGTGAGCACGCCGCTGGGCCCACTTCCGCCGCCCGTCCAGTGTCTGTGTGCGGGTGCGACGCTTGAGCCTCCGCGCTCTCGAATGGAAGATCGAATTTTCGCCCAAAACTAAGCCCATTTGTTCGAGTTCTGCGGCGTCCAAATGTTGTCGCGCGGCCAGTCCTTAGCCTCGAGGGGCCTCGCTTCGTGGCCTCTCGTTGCGAGCGGCGGAATTCGCCGCTCGGCTTCTGCTGGCCAGCTCGGCGCGCCTCCACTTCCGCCGGCCCCCAAGAGGGCGAGCTGCGAGCGGCAAACAGAGCCTCGCCAGCTCGAGGGAAGTAATAATAGTGCTCCGCGCGAGACTCGCTCGCCCAAAGGCCAGCCAAATTGCCGCCAGCCCGGAAGTGCTTTGTCGCCCGCTGGCTTGTTTGTTGGCCGCGCACAGTCCAGAGGAGCGAGAGAGAGCACCCAGAGAGAGCCTCTGGCGGTGTGTGATTGTTTTGCCAATCGCGAGTGGTCGCGCGGGGCCCTGAGCTTAGGGCACGCGCCTTGCGTCCACTCGAATCTGAGCTGGGCCAGTGTTTATCTCGTTGACGTGCGCCGGTGGCCAGCGGCGCCCGAGGGTGCCCTCAGGCCAGCGCGCACTGACTGCGCTCTCCAGAGGTGGACGCGAGTGCACAAGAGTGCAGAAGAGTGCACAAGAGTGGACACTACCAGTGCGCGAGAGTGGGGCCGCCGATTGGCTCGTCAAGCAAATGAGCGGACGACTGTCGCCGGCCGAGCAGAGAGGCGAAAGCAGAAGGGGAAAAGCAGTGGTGCTTTCCCCCCGCGGCCGCGCCAGTTCGTCTGTTTATGCGGGCGCACACACTTGCAAGCGCACACACTTGCAAGCGCACAGAATTGCGAGCGCACACAGCGCGGTGCTGCCTCCCCCGGGCGAACAAAGTGCGCTGGCCGCTGCCGCGACTGCTTTCCCCCTCGCGCACCTGCACTCTCGCACTACTCTTAACGCTGCTTTCCCCCCTTGGCGGGCACACCTTTCGCCTGCTTCGCTCCGGCCGGCCAGGAATCTCATTTGGCCGGCCTGCGAAGGCGCCCAACTGCGCCCTTTGCTTCGTCACAAACTGGACGAGTGGACCGCCGACGAGCCCTAATTGCGGGCGCCTCTGGACGCCCGAGTCGAGCCGGAGGGTATGCGCGCCGCCAGCCGAAAGGGAAAGGGCCCCCTCGGCTGGCTGCACTGAGCACTGGGCGCTGAGCACTGGGCGCTGAGCGCTGGACGCTGGGCGCCCATTCCGCTGGCCAAACTAATCTGGCACGCTCGGCGCGCTCGACAAGGGCTCCTGTGCGATGGGTGAACGCGCGCCGGCCAGTTTCGAGGAGCGCCCGCCGGACATCGAGTGGCCCCGGGAGGCAGTGGCGCGTGGAAATGAACAACGGGCGAGCGGGCAAGGCGGCCGCTCGCCACTCGCCACTCGGCCATTGGCAGTGAGCGCTAGTAAGTGCGCTGGCTCGGCTTGCGCGCTCGCTTGCCACTGGGCGCCAGGGGGCTGCCTCCGCGAAGCTCGCGGCCAGTGTCAGTGTGCGGCGATTGTTGCTGGCGGCGCGCCGGCGCATACATACAAATGAGCTGCCGGTCAACAATTGGGCGCCGCCCACACGAGATGCACAGCTGCACCGTGCACACAATGGGCCCCAAACAGTTGTCCAGCGGGCGCCATTTTTGAGCCGCCAGACCCACGACGGTCTAGCGGCGGTGAAATGGGCCGCTCGAGGCCGCCGTCTAGCCGTTTTGGTGGCCGTTTTGTTGGCGGCTGGCTCGGTGCGCGCGTCCATTGCGCTGGGCGGCAAATGGCGGCGTTTGCGGAATATTTGCTAAACGATGGGCGCCCACAAATGCCCACAAAGGATGCCAGTGAGTGATGTTGCGCCGGCGACACACAGAGACACGCAGAGCTCAGAGCAAAGAGCTCGGCCGAGGCTAAAGGCAAGCGCCAGCCTTCACACAAACGAATTGCTTTCGGCCGCCATTTAGTTGCGCACTCGTGCGAGCGGGCGCAAACTAAATTACTGCTACGCTCTGCTGCTGGCTGCTACTAGAATCTACCAGCTTCCACTAGCCTCTTCTACTAGCCTTTACTAGCTCAGCCAGCCAGCCAGCCAACCAGTTTGCCTGCTAAAGCAAACTGGTGGCCCGACGACTTGCGCTTCGGATTTCAAGCGCCACAAAAGAAGGAAAACAAATGTGCCCGCAATGGCAAGTGTGCAAAGGGGGCGGGCACTAAATGGAAGGCCCGCAGAAACCTTACCAAATATAACTATCGCCTTGTTTTCCCCTCCCTCTGGGCCGGACCTTGGGACTGCCTTCCCCTCTTTGGCATGGCCCAAGCACAGCCTCTCTAGCAATGCCGCCCCCTCGGCAGCCAGTGGCAAAGGCGGCCAATAGTTCGCCGGCGAACTTGCACAAACACTCTCCTGCGGGCGCACACTAAGCCCCGGCGAACAAGCCAGCGCGCACTCACTGCTGGCTGCTGCTCGTGATGTTCGCTCCGCCCTTCAAACGGGGGCCCCACAGATAAAGCGCTCCTGCTCGGCCACAATTGCGCGCACCAGTTATAGTCCGCCTGGCCCAGGGCACAGATGCGGCACGGAAGCGAATCACAAAGAGAGCACTCGCTGCACAGACACAACAACAACAACAAAGACAACCACAAGCGTCGCGTCTTCCCTCTCGCCCCCCTGCTTTCCCCCCTAGTGCACCGCTATTTGGCGGCTCTCTCTCTCTCTATCTCGCAGAGTCTTCCTCTGGAGACTTCCTCTGCTGAGCAACCACCGGCGCCCCCCCCCCCCCCGCCCCCCCCCCCCCCCAGACCCACCGGCACTTCTCTTCCCCCACTTGAGACTGGCTTTACTCCGGCGGACTGGCCTGTTCCGGCCTCTCGCGCGCAGAGCCGCAATCCCTCATGTCCCCCCCAGTCCTCGGGATGCTCCCCACCTCCTCGGGCAGCCCCGCTCACCCCTGTGGCCTCCTATATTGGCCCGGAAGCGCCGCTCGAGTCCGAGAAGGGGCCTGCGGCGAGAATGGGGCCACTGCGCTGGTCGGTGCTGCTCTTTGCGCGTCTCCGTGGGTTTGGCACGGAGAGGGACCCGCGAGGTGGCGATGAAAGCTCACTGAGACTGCGCGAGTGGTCGCCCCAGTCCCCACGGCAAGGGACTCTCTCAACCCCAGACCTGCGTTTCGCCACGCTTTCCGCCGCTCGCTCAGGGCCCCCTGAAAGGCTGGGAATCGCCCCAGACAGCTGGATCCCAATGTTTACAATGTCCCTGCCTTCCACTGTGCCTCCTCTTCTCTTGCCTCTCCTCCTCGTGGTTCGCTCGCTCAATCCAGCGAACGGTGAGCCTTGTCTATGCGCCTCTTTGGATCAGCCACAGCTTCGCCCCAATCCGTTAGGCCGTCCCGTCGGCTCGCTCTGCACACACCCACACAAACACGATTGAAGCCGAAAGTTCGCCAGCGAATCTTTTTCCCCCTCTCTCGCGCGCGCTCTCCGGCATTCGCCCGCAATCCTCCCGCATACTTCGGGCCCAGAGCGAAATGATGCAATAATCCGGCCGGATTTTGGCCCGCTTTTTTACTCTCGCTCCCAACACGATGGCCCAAACACTCTAGTCCCCAATGTTTGGTGCAAATCGTTCGCTTTTTCCCCGTCTTTTCCACTCAACTAGCCCCCCATGAGCCCCCTGTCCTACGCTGGTTGGCCTGTGCGTGCGTAACCACACCACCACCACCACACAGACGACTTGCACCAATTCTTCCATAGCAGAGTGGCAGAATTCCGAGCAAGTGAAGCGCGCGCCCAGCCAAAGGCGAGGCCTAAGGGGGGGAAAGCATTAGCGCTACTGCAGCCAAGGGAAGTCTAGGGGATCGCCTACGCTTTTTCTCCGCCTCTCTGGCCCTGTGTGCTATTTTGCTGTGCTCGCGCGGATTCGCGCGCGCGTAAACAGTCTCTCTGCTTCAGCCAGTTCGTGTGTGTTCGTTCGAGCTCCAGTGAGAACGAACGATAAGCGAAGGAACGGTCAGTGGTTGTGGCTAGCTTCGAAGCTTGAACATTTGTGCGAGAAGCAACTTCGTGCACTCTTTTATGTGCCCAACAGGAGAGGTGGGGGAAAGAAGTCAGAAATTGAACATCTTCGAGTGTAATTAAAAAATCTATTCACTTCGGGCCACCTAAATTCCCACAGCTAACAATAAGGCCTGGCGCCCAATTTCCACAAACATCAATTAGCACTTTTACAGAGAAGAAATCCCCAAGAAGAAACAGAAGACAGAGTGTCGAAGAAGCAAGGTGAAAGTATTAAGAAAAGCCCACACCTTTGCTTTAGCTTCGCCCACGCTGAAAGATGACTTTCCCATCCTGAAGAGAAGGGAGGTTGGTAAATATTGACCCTGGTTGTCACTTTCAAGAAATGCTATGATCTCCTCAAGAGCACTATCATGATCCCTTTTTATTTAAACACAATTTTTACTCTCATTTATCACTCACAAGAATACTCAAATCCTTCGTATTGGACCAAGTTTCAATCGAAAGCAGCCTAGAAACTATCACTATTGAACTGATAATTTCGAGATTCTAATCGTATTATCTTAACGGCCGTCAGTTTGATCATCAGCTAAGCTTGGAACAATATTCAGTTTAGAAAGTAGAATTGATCATTAATTTGGAGCTAGTTGAATGGACGAATCGTGTGCCGTATCACGAAGAGCTTCACTCTTTACAGTATAGCACTTAAGCAAGAGGCTATCAATATTATTAATTGAATAATTGTAACTTATCAAGTCTATGCTCTGAGCCTCAGAATGTCAGAATCAACACCACTCACCCTTCGTACGGATTCTGTTGCAACAATATCATCAAAAATGATCGCAATAACTTGCTTATTAATTGCATTCTTCAATAGTGAGACATCCCATTTGGTCGGGGCCAACAGCAATAGCATGAAGACCACCAACAACCAACTACAAGCACAGAATACTTACTTGCAACGACCCGATCCAAGTGGCCGGCCACAACTGATGGTAGCCATTTACTGTGGTGGTGAATCATCGACAGCACTTTACCATAACCAATACCTCGATATTGAATCCAGAAAATGGAGAACAGATCGAGATGTAAGAGCATTTTGCACCCAAGACAAACAGGCTATTCTCGATTATTGTAGAAAGGTTTATCCAAGCCATGACATACGTAATATAGTGGAATCAAGTCGGCCCTACAAGATTGAAAACTGGTGCAAATTGGGAAGCTCAAAACGACGATGTAGAGCACGGCTAGCAGTTAGACCATACAGATGCTTGGAGGGTACATTCCAAAGTGATGCATTATTGGTTCCTGAGAGATGTGTTTTTGACCACGTGCACAACAAGTCCATTTGTGAGACCCCTGACGCTTGGAATCGAACAGCGGCCGAAAGTTGTAGTTCCAAGAACTCGATGAGATTGCAAAGTTTTGGCATGCTTCAACCTTGTGGTCTTGATGTATTTTCTGGCGTCGAATTTGTTTGTTGCCCAACCGCTGCAAGTGAACAGTCACACCAGACGAGCGGCCTTGAGGGAAACTCCTTTGCTCAGGCTGCAAATGCTATGGTCACTTGGCCCAAGGCGACAGATGCCGAAGAAAAGTTCAACAACATCAAAACAGACGAGGATCCATCACCAAATGGCCCGAAGAAACATCAGAGCGACCAACAGAATGGCTCTAACTCGGAAGAAAATGATGAAAATGATGAAGATGAGGACGGGGAAGACGAGGACGAATACGATGATGACAGCACAGTTTGGAACAATAATGATGACAAGTCATCGACCACCTCGACCACTACCAGCACCACAACCACCACCACAACAACAACAGAACGACCAATTGATCATTATTTGAGTCATTTTGATCTAACACACGAGCATGACGACTTCAAGAAGGCCGAATTGGCTGTCGAGAACAATTACAGAGATAAAATAACTCATGTTATGAGGGAGTGGAGCCAGTTGGATGGGCGCTACGAGGAGATGAAGAAGACCAACCCTCAGGCTGCCGAGGAGTTCAAAAAGAAGATGACCCACCAGTTTCAAAAGACAATTGAGGCTCTAGAGGAAGAGGGGGCTGCCCAGAGACATCAATTAGCCTCGATGCACGCTGAACGGGCTATGGCTATCATAAATCGACGCAAAAAGTCTGCAATGGATTGTCTAACCCAAGCCCTGGATTTGATGCCTATAAGAACCCGTCAAGTTGAGCGTTGCATAGTGAAACTCTTGAAGGCACTCGAGAAGGATCGTGCTCACACACTAAGACAGTACAAGAATCTGTTGAACTTGAACACTCGGGAGGCTTTGCATGAGAAGAAGATCATTCTGGACCATTTGATCACACTGAACCGAGCCGCAAATCAGAGTATCGCAATGCTAGACAGATCGCCTATCTTGGTTGATAAACTTAAGAGTAAAATTATCACACTGTGGCACCGTCTGAGAAACATTCCCGTGAACGAGCCAATCTTGAGGGAATCTGAGTTGAAAATAATGGAGAAATACGAGGAGGAGGTTGCCCAAAAGAAGATTGAGCGTGAACGAAAGCTCTTGGCCGAGAAGGAGATGGCCCAGAGTCGCGAATCGATGGCGGAAAAGAGTGAACAACAAGCTCAGAAAATTAAAGCCGATGAACAAGTCTCTACCGTGGCATCATCGCCCAATGAGAACAAGAAACAGATCGAGTCTGTGGCAGTGGCACCCCCTCGATCGGAGAATCTAGTCGTTAATCAAACTACACAGTTGGACGGTCAGACCGATCCAGCTTTGCCGACAGCTTCATCATCACATGAAAACTATGAGGTGTCCAACACCGAACAGCAAACCCATTATCAGATAGACTCGGCAAAATTCTCTCATCTCAATGCTGAGACACCCTATCATGAGCTCTCATATACTGTCAGGCATGATCCCCTGATTGACCGATCTAAGATTGGCTACACAACATTCTTGGGATTGACATGTGCCGCAGTGGTTGTCTTGGCGTTCATTGGCGTGAAACTTTATGGTAAAAACTCATCACGCGCCTACAAACGTCAAGGTTTCGCCGAAGTCGGCCGATCGTGTCCAGAGGAGAAGAATGTCACCAATATGCAATTCAATGGATACGAAAATCCAGCTTACAAGTTTTTCGAGGCGGCAGATGCATAGTTGATTGTAAATATTATATTATGAATTATCTCGAGGTAACAGTCACTAGATTGCTGCTTATGATGGTGGATGGAAGTTACTAATTTTCGCGTAGTTCTAGATCAGATCTGAACAGATCATAATGTCATCTTGGAAATGTAAATATGCGCGTCTGCATGTAAAACAATCAATCATCATAGCTAATCAACAAAAACACTAATAAACAAACTATTTAAGTTTTGTTTCATCGGGTTACCATAGTCCACCATTCATTTGGCACGACGTTCTGAATCTTCTCGATGATATCATTGACATCGGAGCACATTCTCAGAATTTCATCATCGAATAGTTGGAGAACATTCTTGGATTCGAAATAGACCATAGATTCGAGTTGATTCAAGTAACCCTGTAGCCTGTCTTCCCGAATCATTTGGGCAACAACTTTTTCAGCAAACTGTGGCGCGACATTGAGGTAGTCGCCGAGATCTTTGAATGAGATGCTTTGATGAGTTTTCGAAATTTTGTGTACCTTGCTCTCAGAGATACTTAACAATGCTGAGGTTGCGGCACGTTTCACGTCGTCTTGTTCGTCATCACGGAGACCATACTGGACTATTGCGTTCAACATCAATTGCAAATCTGTTGTTTTGATTACTGAATTATCAATATCTTGGCATATGTAACCAATGGCCTCCAGGGAGGCTAAACGGAGTTGTTGAGTACTCTGTTGATTTGTCACATTGGAAGCAAGTGCGGGAATTAAAGCTGGCCATTGTCCTCCGGGTAATTCAATGAGTGCTATGTAAGCGACACATTGAGGTGCCGAAGAGGGTCTGAAAACCTCTGTTCCAAGAGCACCAAAGACACGCTCTTTTATGTATAACTTAGTTGGCTCGGGTAAACTTCGCCACCTCTCCTGTTGCTGATATCTAGAGGTTTCATCTCTTGCCGTAAGCTGACTCTTGAGCTGCAAGCCAGCGGCTGCTCTGACAACTGGTGAGTTTTGTTGGTTGAACAAAACATCCGCAAGGGATTGGAGGAAGCCTGTGAAGTCTCTTTGGATATACTCTTGAATGAATTTGGTTGACTCGTTCTGGTCACCCTGAGAGCTCGAAACGGTTTTTTCTAGAACCTTAATTAGTTCCTCCATTGATCCTTTGGTTATATGATGAATAGTTAGCTTGAAAGAATCGAGATCCTAAAAACAATTAGGCCTCCGTGACAATGAAAATCCAATGTTGTTCTTGAATACGTGGAGTCATTTGCACGCTCCTCTCATTCTTCATTCCTGCAGGCTATCCTGTCGGCTTTTTCCTTTTCCACAGGACAAGCCTAGTTCAAATTCTGTTCACCAGGGGCGCTGTGTTCCCAGTACACGTCGCGCTGGCGAATAGAGCCGAAGCACAAATTTCGCAGCACAACTGCTGCAGGCTTATATCTAGCTTGGAATTTCTCTGCTCGCTGGCTGGCCCAATACAGGCTCAGAGTTCAGGCATGCGGGAGTGCACCGCCGGACGCAGCGCGCTAGTGGGAGTGTCGGGAGAGTTGGAATGGAGTGGACCAGGAAACACCGAAAACATTGCCAAAAATACTGGCAAATATTCTCGAGACTTCGGCATGATCATAATGTTCACAACTATCCTCTACTAGTTGCCTAAAGAGCTCCTGGAATCTCTTGCACCTCCCAGCTCACTCTTCCTTCCCGAAGGTGTCGGGAATCGAAAACTTGTCCCGTTACGCCCACCTCCCACACCCGCGAGTATTGTGGAGAGCTGTACATGACGCACGGGCAGACGCACGCACCGAAGCTCAGAAGGGATTCTCTTCACACACACACCAGCAGACGCACACACATAGTTTGAGCGAATCTACGTGCTTGTGTGCGCGGCAGAATTTGCGGTGCGCTCTGTGCCAGTGTGAGCTTGGCAAGCATTGGGATGCTTTGAACGCGCGAACGAAGAGCGACGTCCGACCAATGGGCAAGCAGAGAGTGTCAGTGCAAGAGGGTGGAGGCAACGAGATAGGTGTATTTGCCAGCAATAGAAAGGATAGTTTGAGGAAATATTCACCAGTATCGACGTATGCAAGGAGGGTGACATTTTCTAATATTATCGGATAAAAATTAGTCCACTTTGGAGTCGGTTAAGGAGACAAAATCCAAGCCAAAACACTGGCAGAGCCACCATACCCAGTTGAACTATAATAGGCACACACAAAGTTCGCTTGAAGCTATTTCAGCGCGGACGGAAGCCAATAGTGTGGCGCACAGAAAAAGCGCTCAGAACACCGTCGCATCTGGACTCGCATACTTAGTGTGTCTGACACCGACTTCGCGTGTCTGTGTGTGTGTGTGTGTGTGTGTGTGTCAGCAGTGGCGGCAGCAGCAGCTTGCAAGTGCAACTCAAACTACAGCTTCGCCCATTTGCCTGCATGAATGGCTGGCAAGCTTGCAAAACAGCGCCAGCACTAAGATAAGCAAGCGCGTCGTGCAATATAGCACCACTCATACAACAACGCCTTTTGTTGATGTTTTTGTTGCTTCTCGAGCAAAGTTGTGTGTTCTTTGTTGGAGAATATCCGAGTGCCTGTGGCGTAATCATCTGCTGATTGATGAGCAGAAATTGTATCATTTAGTCAACAAAAAAAGTCCAGAGCAAACAAATATTTAGAGTACGCACCGGAGGGAGTTTTTGTAATAGACCAAGTGGAAATAATCGTCGCCCGATCTAAATCACTCTATAGCCGAGTTCTCACGCGCTGACAGTGGGAATAGAAGTTAAGATAAAATTCGTCGAGCCAACAGTCCTGGAGCGACGGGTCGCAATTGCGTTATTAATGAGCTACAGTCACATCAGCGGGTTCAAATAATTATTACACTATTTTTTATATTGCAATATTGTCTAAGCGAGAAAAGTTTGTAAAGACGCAGATAAGAAGAAGGCTTCCTCTCTCATTAGTGGGTGTTCGACTATTGCAAAGCCACCAAGCTAGCCACGCAGCAACAGACGAGTCTGTGCACTGATTGAAGCCGTAGCTGCAGTATGTTATTGATCTTCTTGATATAACCTTGTACGATCTTCCTCTAGCCAGTTGCACCGGCATCAGTTATTGGCCTCAATACCCAAATATCACAGCACTTGGTTAACGTTCTCGACAAAAGTTTCACTCGCGTCATATCATCACGGACAGTAGCAACACTTGCAATAATGGATGCTATTTGACCCATAGACCATCTATAAAGAAAGTCACTTCGAGCAATAGTAGTTGCAATATCGATTTCCAGTCAGAGAATATATTCATCAGAGGGAAATATACATATATATCTATATATATAAGTACATGATCGAGCAGATTCGACACATGTATTCAGAGATATTTAGATTGATCTAATGGAATAAGTTATTCGAGGTATTACATATCGTTACAGTATCATCTCAGAAATAATCCCCGACTTAGTTTATAAACATCAAGGCTAGTTTATTACATTTGACTCTAGAGAATATTGAACCCTAGAATATAAATACCCACAACATAGTCTATTTTCGCAAGGAGAACCAAGTGTAATCTCATAGGCAATCCAGCGTCAGCTATCTCTAATATCGTGATTTGAGATTGGCTCTAGTGGGGCCAACAAATAAATATGGAAGGTCGTACTCAATTAGCCCCAGAGGCTTTTGACGACTACGATGAGGGTGATTGTCTTATGGCAGCTGAAATATTAACAAACAAAATCCGACAAGATCCAAACAATCACGAGCTTTATTACGAAAGATCTATCTGCCACCATAAACTCGGCAATTATCAAGCTAGTCTCGATGATGCTGATGCGGCAATAGCTTTGGATCCTTCCGATTTCATCCTCCACTACCAGAAAGGCTTAGCTTGCACGGCACTCATGATGACAAAAGTCGCATTAGCTTCCTTCAAGAAGGCTATCGAGTTGCGAGCTAAACAAGAGCACTCTAAGTTATCAGATATATTCGCGCTTATCAGGGGTGCTAGTCAGGAGATGAAGTTCATCAGAACCGGGGCCACAGGTCAACAACATAATCGTGTTGAAGAATCCGTCCCTGGTGAGGAGGCCTCATCTTCGAAAAAATCACGTGACGCCCAACTAGGTATCAGTGGTGAGCCTGTCGATAGTACAACAGATAGACTAACAAAGAACTTGAAATCGCCCGAGCCCAAAATCAAAAAACTTGGTATTGACAATATTAGCAAGAACAACAATGAGCTAGTCGCTAAGAACCGCAACAGTCAATCAGCGAATGGTCTGCCTTGCATGGAGCCGATGGTTTTAAATAATCCAACGAATAGCAAGGTTTCCTCTTCCGCAACAAATTGCAATAGTAGCAGTAGCAATATGGACGATCTGTTAGTTAGAAATCAGATGTCATCTCAGATAAATCCAAAGCACACAGCAGACATATCAAACTCACATACATCCAATGACCAGCATCTGGATGCACAGAACCGGGGATCACAATTTGAGTGGAACATCAGACGTAGCGAAAGGATATTCCTTCACAACACTAATGAGCCTGGCACGTCAAGTCCACAACTGATGGGTGACGTTCATAATCGTTTTCCCAATGATGGACAAGCAAAATCTAAGACAAGTTCAAATCCGTCTTCCATAACCAGTGGAAAAGCACCCAACAAGCGCTTGCATGACAGCTCTACTATGGAGCTCCAGAACAGCTCTCACAGTATTAGGACAACTCCACAGCCAAGGGATTCGCCTGCAAGCAATTATCGAGTGTCAAAAATGGATCTTGATGTGGTTAACGACCAGAAGCCGGGCATCGCACCAAATCATTGTGTTAGTAATGCAAAAGATAAGCGCGTTATCGTGGCGCCTAGTAGCTCAATGCCAGCAACTAGCATCGCTATTGTCCCAAACTCTAGCTCATCTACGAAGGACGATTCTTACTCCTCTAAATACAAGCGTCTTCGTCGCGATCGTGAGAGAGCAAGGAGAGGCACCTCAAAACTATGCACTATCAAACTTAGCGAATTGGACGACCTACACAAACCTCTACCAGGATCTGTCTCTTCAAAGAGAACTATGCGTGTGATTGCACCGATCGATGGGTGGCTTTATTCGGGCGAGCTGAGCATTGATCAGAATTCAGTCAAAGAAGGAAATAGATCGTCTCACTATGTAGTCAAACTTGACGGAGACACCTCAGGAGACAGTTATCTATTCACCCAGGAAACTGTCCTCAACGATGTAATCAAAGAGGTTAGAGTTAAATCTGTCTCTGAACTAAGAAAGGGGGCCAGAATTTGTTGCTACTGGAGTAGGACATACAAGTGCCTGAGCACAGGTGTTGTGACTTCAAGAACATTTGAGGCTACCAAATCATTGGTATCTGTCAAGTATGACAACGGCGATCTATCTGCTTTGCCATTAGAAGATCTACGATTGTTGCCGCCCGATTACCCCAAGTACATGTCTAATTGTGATCCACTTCTATTGGCTAGGAATAGTGATGGGATGACTTTCCCTTCGGAGTACAGTAATCCAAGTACGGATCGAGTTGTGGTGACAAACGATGCTGAAGGAGCCGTTATGAATCCGGTCCCAACTGTGCAACCAAGTGTCCCCGACGAGAGACCGATGACACCAGAGGTGTTAGCCCCGAAGGTGGAAACTCCCGAACTGTCTGATGGTAAGCTACAGATAGACGAAAATTATCAGGTCAGTTTCCAAATAGATCAAGATGATACCGACGACGATGATGGAATCATCCCCACGAATGAGGCAATCGATTTCATAACAAGCGAGGCACTCGGTGACGACGACCAAGAGGATAGCAAGCACGACGATGAGCAAACTGAAATCTCCAGAACGAGCGACAATCGAGACGTAGCGGTGAAAGATGGGATCAGTCTGACAACAAATGATCCCCAGTCGGCGACTGCGGGTGCAAGTCGTGCATCTTCCGAGGAGAACAACTTCGGTGTTGAATATCGACCTTGGATGTTTGAAGGTAGGCCGAAAACGACCAAGCGAAATGGGCGTCACTATCGTGATATCTATACGGCAATCCGACGTGGCAATGAGGTGCTAAGAATTGGTGACCCCGCAGAATTGATGCCCCGAGACGCGTCGATACTACCCTTCATTGCCAAAATCGACGGTCTCTGGTGCACGGGGCGAGGTGAGATGCGAGTTCGTGTCCGTTGGTACTATAGGCTTCTAGAGACCGAGGGTGAACCATATAGCTTAAAAGATGGTGAAAATGCTTTGTTCGAGACGGACCACTTCGATGAGAATGATGTCCAAAGCATATGGAGATCGACCAAGATTCTCTCTTGGACAGAATACAGCAAATCTCATTTAGGACACGATAACAAACAGAATGATGGTCCCCGAGTTTTCTATCTAGCTGGATACTACGATCCGGTCCGGCGCATCAAACATTTGAGATCTGATGTCAAAGAAGCTCAGCGATGAATTTGATCAGTAACCTTGTCATTACATTAAAATATTCAATCTCATAAAAGCTTAATCTAAGTGTTCTTTCTGTGTAATTATTCGCCTGATCAACATAATGATTCTCGTATGTAGTGGATAACGCGAGTCGAGGATTAATCATTTGGTTGTTTCCGCCAAAGCTGATTGAATTTATGAAATAGTTCATTATCACAGCCGCTGGCATTGAATGCGACTTCAATCTCATCTCTTTGTACCAGCCTAGGTGAAACCATCGCAGGGATCAGTCCCATCAAATCGTATCTAAATCCAACGACTGTTGATATGAGTCTATCGTATTACGAGTGACGAATCTAAATCGGGAGAAATCGTATCAGATTCCTCTCAAGAAAACCAAATGTCCTGCTCTCATTGAAATTGTAACCTCTCAATAGCACTTCCGTTCTGCTAAGAGAGTTCGTTTTCAGATCAATCTTTGGAGGCTTCACTTTCATAGAGTTACCCCCACGATCACGGAACTTGCACTATGTTGTAGAACGACTCTTGGAGTACCGAGTGTTCGTCCTCACACAGGTGCGAATCACAGAACTATCCAAATACGATTCGATTTTCGATTATCTTAATCAAGATCTACCAATTTCAGAGCTTGGTCGATAAAATGAAGACCAAGCTCTGACCACTGACCGCTCAAACTTATCCACTGGACGAACGGGGCCGGATAACAACTTTGAGAGATACCCTCAGTGTCCACTCCATAAAGTTAGGTAGAAGGATTATGGGACTGACACCTCTTCTTCAAGATCTACATTATGCTTTCACATAGAACGCACTGTAAATGATGGGTTGCTGCATGTTTCCCATGTATCGAACATTCAAAAGGATGTGATTATCATCCGTCGAGATCCCAGCTTGAATCAACGAAATAGGTACACCCAGTCCCACTTCCCATGGGTTTGAAATCTTATTTGCAGCCGAAATGGAAGAAAAAAATTTCTGCCCGATAACAGGGTCGAACTGTTGACCTTCGCGTTATTAGCACGACGCTCTAACCGACTGAGCTAATCGGGCTGCTCTCTCTTGGGTCAGGCAAACTTTAATGTAACAATGCCTATGGAATTTTCCACGCAGGCCTTCAAACAATATCTGAACAGACATGACGAAATATCAATTGGTTTGCTCGCATATACCTATTTTAATCATCTGAATGTAATCCATTTTTAGGTAGGCAAAGACACGCTGAGCATGGCAATCAAAGCAATCATCTTGATAGGTGGCCCAAACAAGGGGCAGAGGTTCAGGCCCCTGAGCTTCGATGCCCCAAAGTATACTTTCCCCGTCGGCGGTCAAGCTATCATTGGACATCTTATTGAGAGTTGTATTGCTCTCGAAGATCTATCAGAGATACTATTGCTGGGCTTCTATCAACAAGATGGCATGTTGCAGATAGAGAATCTCCAAAAATTGGTTCAAAAATTTGTTGAAAAAAGAAACCACAATGGCGATAATCGACGCGCTCCGGCCATCAGATATCTACAGGAATTTACACGCATGGGTACAGCCGGCGGGATGTACCATTTCCGAGACCAAATCCGGCATGGGAATCCAGAGGCTTTCTTGGTGATCAATGGGGATGTTTGTGGCGATTTCGATTTTGAAAGTATGCTATCTCAACACCGTGCAACGGTTGCGGGATCCGAGAAGATGGGCCTCCCTGCACCTTACATAACTGTGATGACAACTGAGGCTGGTAGGCAGGAATCTATGAACTATGGATGCATAGTGGAAAATTGCCACAGCCATGTCATCGAGCATTACGTCGAGAAACCTTCCACTTTTGTTTCCACTTTAATCAGTTGTGGAGCTTACCTCTGCAGTCCAGAGTTACTTACCCTCTTGGAAGAGACGATGCATAAGAAGCGCCGAGAAATAGGGGCCGGAGACTCTCATATACAACAAGATGTCGATCATTTCGATTATCTGTCTCTCGAGTATGATATACTACAGCAATGCTGCACTCAACCGAGATGCTTCTCATACCGGACACAAGGCTCATGGTGGTGCCAAATCAAAACTGCCGCCTCTGCAATTTATGCAAACCGCAAGTATCTAGAGCAATTCCAAAGGAATGATGGCAACTGTCAATACGCAACCGAACGCAGCGAGGTCTCATCCATTACTTGCGAGATCATAGGCAATGTTTATATTCATCCGACCGCAAGGGTGGACCCGACCTCTGTGATAGGCCCCAATGTTTCCATCATGGAAAACTGCATAGTAGGACCTGGGGTTAGGGTTCGTGAGTCGATACTACTCCAAAATTCCTTCATTGATTCCCACACCTTAGTCTTATGTTCGATCGTAGGATGGAACTGCCGGATCGGAACATGGGTCCGTTTAGAGGGCACACCGAATGAACCAGATCCTAATCAAAAATTCTCCAAGTTACAGAACCAACCTCTCTTCAACAAGGAAGGCAAGCTCAATCCGTCAATATCCGTCCTAGGAAGCAATGTGAAAATTTCAGGAGGTACTGTTATACTGAACACAATCGTCTTACCCCACAAAGAGTTATCGAGGAGTTACAAGAATGAAATCGTTCTATAGTCCGCTAGTCAGGTGTTCTAAAGTATCGCTGTTCATGTTAAAGATGGGAAACCTGCCTTTCCCGAACGGATCCTAATTCCAGTGGGCTTGAAGGTATCATTGTTTTTAATTTATTTATTCACTAAAATTGATGTTGTTCTGAAATAGGCAACTTGATAAAACAAGCTCGTCTTCTACCGTTGGCACTGACTCTTTCTCCAAGTTCAGCACTGATTTGTTTATTGCTAAGGGTTAAAGCATAGTTACTCGTTTTGTTCATAAACGTTTTCTGTACTGAAATCTTATCTTATTTTCGCCTCCTGGCATAGCTTTGTGGGTATTCGAGGTCATCTATGTCTTCTGTCAGTGACAATGGAATCGACTATCATCCTCAAACATGTACCCATTTCTTTGTAAATTAGATTCGGAATCTGATTGGCCACTACTCTATCTCTCTCTGCCTGCTGGGCTGATTGCAGGAGACAAATGAGTGAGGCACGTATGACCTCATTATTGATAAAATTTCTCGAAGAGTTTGTATTTGAGGGTCGTAGAGAGCTGGCCATCTGCATCAAGGTCTTCCTCTCAAAGCTTTCTTGGTAATTTTTGCATCCGTAGCACTTGCACAGATTTGAGCAAAGTATTTGCGCTTCATAACATTCACAATAGTTCTTTAAGCAACCAGATCTTTTGCAATTGCAACCTTTGGTATGACGTCTTCCAATTGCCTCTGGAGCACCCTTGACAGCCTTGCCAATCTTCGGACGGAATGCTTCCGGGTTTCTTTCAAGGCATTGAGAAATAGCCTTCTGCCGCTCCTTTTCCCTAGATAAACTATTGTAACAATCCTTACAATTACAACCACTACAAAATTCACCGTTGGCGAAGCAATCACAGTATAGTTTTAAACATTGTGATTTTGTACAATTACAGGGTTTCTTAGGAACTTCATTGGTTATCTTAGCCTGAATTTGATGATGAGATTGATGACTCGGAGGCGCTGCTATCTGATTTGCTTTTGAAGAACTATGTATTTTATTCGTTGAGTTGGTGGGTGGTATCGGTATGGGTGTTGGTGCTGGTGCTGGTACCGGTGTTGGTACTTTCAAGGAGCTCATTGTGAGTGTAGAAGTGGTTCGTGCGAGTGGTATTAGATTCTTAAAACCAGGAATAAACTTTGTTGAGTTTATGGGAATCAATAAAATCTTACATGGCTTACAAGGCAAGGGTTCTTGTCGTTGCTGTTGCTCTTGTTCTATAGGAGGAGGCTCGGCATGGTGATGACTGCTATTGTTGAGTTCTCCTAAGTTTGATGAGATCTGATCCTCAACTCCTGCTTGCGAAGATGTCTGCTCTTCGTTGGGATGTGGTTCTGTTGCTGGTGTTACGACACTCTCAAATGCAGCAACATCAATATCTGAGAGGTCAAATTCAAACAAGTCTTCCATGATGGTAATTTATAATAAATTTCAATATATATTCGAAGAAAGGTTCAAAGGAGGTACTAATCCATTTTTATTCTTTTTGCCAGGTAAACATTGCGCGTTGAAGCGGTGTGCTGCAGATTGGCAATTCGGGCGGGAGTGCGGTTCGTACGGCCTAATTGTTCTCGTGCGTCAGACCCCGCGTTGCATTTATCGATGGGTTTTAAAATAGTTTGTTTGATTCCCTGGTCCGGTGGTCCTCTCTCTCAGGTCAATTCATTTAGGAGCCACTATGTCTGAGAAAAAGGTCAAGCTGTCAGACCTGAAGGAGCACATAAGCTGCTACCTGTGCAAGGGTTATCTAATAGAGGCAACAACTATTATAGAATGCCTTCATACATTCTGCAAAAACTGTATAGTCAAGTATCTTAACGAGAGCAACAACACCTGCCCAAAATGTGACAATGTTATACACCAAAGTCACCCTCTACAGTACATAAGTTTTGATAGGACGATGCAAGATATCGTCTACAAGCTCGTCCCAAATCTTGAAAGACCCAAGGATTCCAATGATAGTAACAATAATATAAATAGCTTAGGTCATGAAAAGAGCAAAGGAAAAAGCTCCGACAGCAATAAACTCAAGCCTATTGACACAAACGGTCAGGCTGCCAAAGAGAGCAAGTCGTCACCATATGAATTTCATCGTGAGGATGAACAAATCAATTTATTTGTAACAACTCATCCGTCTTGCGAACTCAAACCACTAAAGAACAAGTATATTAGATTATCTAGTTTAGCGACGGTTACACATCTAAAAAAATACATAGCTTTTAAACTTTTCAATGACATGGATCGTTACAAGGAACTAGATCTACTATGCAATGACAATCTTCTTGGTAAAGATCATAATTTCAAGTTTGTGAGCGTTACCGAGTGGCGAGAGAAGGTACCCCCGGTCAAAATAACCTACAAACCACGATCGGACGATTAATATAATATGGCGATGAACTTGTTTAAGCGCAACAAATAGAAAAAAATATCACGCAGGAAGTCCTAACGAATCTAACAATAAAGAATTTGTCGTATTTAAAGTGAATAGCCAAATTTGTCTCAATGTTCTAGTGTGGTCTGGACATATGTGAAGGGATAGATAAGTGACAACCATGAGCCTCTGTCTGAAATTGTTTATTAAAAGAATTGGTAATCACCTGGAAGGGTCATCTATAGATACAAGGTGAGAATTTGTTTCGGTTTAGAGGGAAATTTAGGGAGTAGGTGCTTGACTCCTTGATAGAGCTAGCTTCATGCTCAATGGACCTCACAGTGTCGAAGCAGGCCATGATGATGATGCTTGTCGTGAGCGATTCAAAATTTTTGTGTCGGTAGCTTAATCCATCTCGGCCGCCATTCCTCCCTCGTCGGCGAAATCACCATCGTCATCAACTGTTGCATCCTGGTATTGCTGGTATTCTGAAACAAGATCGCACAAGTTGGACTCCGCTTCGGTGAACTCCATCTCGTCCATACCCTCACCTGTATACCAATGCAAAAAGGCCTTCCTCTTAAACATTGCAGTAAATTGTTCTGAAATGCGTCTGAACAGTTCTTGGATTGCGGTTGAGTTACCGATGAATGTAGCCGCCATTTTGAGTCCACGGGGCGGGATGTCACACACAGCAGTTTTGACATTATTTGGAATCCATTCTACGAAACACTGTTCATTCTTGTTCTGGATTTGAGACATTTGCTCGTCCACCTCACGCATAGACATACGTCCTCTGAAGATGGTAGCCACAGTCAGGTAGCGACCGTTACGTGGATTGCAAGCTGCCATCATGTTACGGGCATCAAACAACTGCTGAGTCAACTCACCGACTGATAATGCACGGTAAGACGCTGAGCCCAGGGATGTCAGCGGCGCGAATCCGGGCATGAAGAAATGCAGACGTGGAAATGGGACCATGTTAACAGCCAATTTTCTCAAGTCAGCATTCAGCTGTCCTGGAAAACGAAGGCAGGTTGTCACGCCAGACATTGTCATTGAGACTAGATGGTTCAAGTCACGATATGAGGGTGTTGCCAGTTTCAACGTTCGGAAACAAATATCGTAGAGCGCCTCATTATCGATACAGAAAGTCTCATCGGTATTCTCTACTAGCTGGTGGACAGACAATGTTGCGTTGTAAGGCTCAACAACAGTGTCAGAAACCTTTGGCGAAGGTACAACCGAAAAAGTTGTCATGATCCTATCGGGATATTCTTCGCGAATCTTACTTGTCAACAGAGTTCCCATGCCAGATCCAGTTCCGCCTCCCAAAGAGTGGGTGAGCTGAAAGCCTTGAAGGCAGTCGCAGTCCTCGGCCTCTTTTCGCACAACCTCTAATACTGAATCAACAAGTTCGGCTCCCTCAGTGTAATGGCCTTTAGCCCAGTTGTTACCGGCTCCTGATTGTCCGAAAACGAAGTTATCAGGCCTGAATAATTGGCCAATGGGGCCGCTACGGACACTGTCCATGGTGCCTGGTTCCAGGTCGACGAGGACAGCTCGGGGTACATATTTTCCTGTAGATACTTCATTGTAGTAGACATTGATTCTCTCGCGTTGAAGGACATTTGAGCCAACATAGGCTCCTGATGGGTCGATACCGTGTTCGTCTGAGATGAACTCCCAAAATTTGGCACCGATCTGATTACCGCATTGACCGGCTTGAATGTGAACAATCTCACGCATGTCGATGGTTAGATGCTTAAGTGATACAATGAATGAAATGGGTAATAAAACGGTATGGGCGCCCTGTTACTGTTGGTTAATAAATGGTTGTTAGCTGAGTATGAAGTTGAGCGGTTAGAAGGTTATAGTTTTCAGACTGTTGGTTGTCGTTGTAAGCCGATTGTTGATGAGATGATGCAATGGTTGATGAGTGGGATGATTATAATACAAATAAATTTAATGAATAGTTGTTGTCAGTCGGTTTGGTATCGGATTTATACGTATCTGTAAGATGAAGTACTGGCATAAGACGTGACCCCTGGGTAAGCGAGTCAAATGTAAACGTCAAGCAAGCGACTTAGCCGGTAGGGGCAGCTACGTTGCCGATGCGCACAATGAGCAATGCATCCTACACGCAGACACCATGCTTGAGAGGCACTGTGTGCGTCTTTCTATGGGCCGATGCAGTCGTTGTGCTGGCCAATTCGTAGCAGTCATCGCCTCTTGGCAGTATGCTGGTGCTGCTGCGGCTGCCACATCGGCGCAGCATTGTGTAAGTTCTCGTGAGGGCAGCAGTGGGCTCAGACCGGCCAGATGCTGCGGCTGCTGGTCGACATGTCGAATTGGCGGCATGTTTCGCCCAGTCGGCCGGCCTAGCAGACGGCCCAAGGCGCAGCAGGACGGGCGTTTCCCTGCATGTCTTCGGCTGCTCGCCGGCTCGCCTCGAGCCAAGCTGAATGCCCGCTCACACTACGCTCCTCCCGTACGAGGACGCCTTGCCATCAGTCCGCCCTTTCCCCGTCCAATCCCTAAGGCCAACCGGCCACGAACCTCGCCGGCTCCTTTTCTCTATCAGTAGAACCACCTCTACATCTTTTCCATTCTTCATTCTCCACTCCCTCGCTCTCTGTCTGCTCTGCTCTGCCCTGTCAGAGAATTTGGACTCAACAATTTCCCATCCATCGACACTTGTCCTCAATTGTCTCCAGCCTTAGCCGAGTGGTCTTTGCGGCGAATTCACTTGATGCCCCTTGTTTTCTGATGATAATGACGAAACGGGACTTGTTTGTGGCGACGAGAGCGCCCCCGCTCGGCCTCAGACACAATCTCATCTCCATGGTTTGCTCCGGCATACACCGACTGCTGGCATTCAATGGGAATTGTTTTGCGGCCGACTTGCTGCATGAATGCAAACCGAAACTGACCCAAAGCACCAGTAGTGGCTCGCGCTTAAGGTCGGTTCAATTTTTGTCGACTGAAAAGTGAGTGTCATCTTTCCCAAGCCATCACTTGGCACTGGAGTCTCAATGGGGCCATGGAGAGGCGCGTGGATTTGGTGAAAAATTTCTTGCTTGCACCTCTACACCTCATTGTCAATCTAGACAAAAAGATGGCAGTGTGCACGAGCCGCCGACTAGGCCAGACTCATTCCATTTCATTCGTGCTGAATTCACTCCTCTGGCCTGACAATCACTGGATCTGTGATGGTTTTCTAAGCCATTTCTCGTAGTTGTTGCCAGGGAAACACGAGCCAGCTTCATCTGATCATAAAGGCGATCTCTATCCTATTGCACCAATCCAGTGGACTTGGTTCTGAAAATTAAACAGAGGGGTGAAAAATTCCTGAACTGTATGGAGAAAATCAACTCAATTGGCCGCCAAAGCTGGCAAAAATTTCATGTCCACAATTGTCGCTGTATATGTGACTGCAGTCTAAGCAGATTATCCTAACCCAAACTATAACCAGCCTGACAAGAGCAATGATAAACAGATACACGTGTTTAGATTGGCTGGCATTTTGGGACAAGTACTACAGGAAAGATGACAATAAGAATAACAATAACAATGCAATGCATCGGAAGACTAGAGATGGCGACTAGAGGGCCGAGTTGATTTTGCAAAGAAAGGTTGACAAAATTGCGTGTTCAATGGAATGGAAATGATCATAATTGTACGCTTGTAGTTAAGTGACAGGCGTCAAAAAGTATTCCGGCAACAAAGAGCAAAAAGTCAGATTTGTTGAGCTATTTCGTCGTCGATCTCCATTGTCTGGTCCCTAATGAAATTTTGCGCTTCATATTTGCTCGAGCGCTCTGCTCCGTCGACCACTTGTTGATGTTTCTTGTTGTTGTTGTTGTCGTTGTTGTTGTTGCTGCTGTCGTAGTTGTTTGAGTGCAACTTTCCGCTCCAGACTGTAGTGCGATCTTTCATCAGGTTGCCAAGAGAACAAGGGGCAGGCAAAAGACAAGATAGGAAGCAGAGAGAATTCAACAAGCTAATATTTGATTGACTTCCCTGCCATCAGATCTCACTTAGTTGATTAGCAGAGCTAGGCGTTAACTGGTTTGAATAGAAAACTTTTGTTTTGACACTAATCTTCCTGTTTCACTGCACATAAAGCCGCTTGCAGCTGAAATAAACAAATCAAAGTTCACTATACACTCGCATCGCAGATTTAAGGAAAAAGTCAATAAAAGTATCAATATCTAGTAGATCAAGATGGCGCCAACGCTAGAAACCATCACAGGTGATCGAAAGATCAATAAACAGCAGGCAATAGTGAGCAACCTGGATGATGAGCAAAAGGTAAAGATAAGGACGAATACGCCATTTCAGAATATGTTGGACCAGATTCAAGCCGTATTCGATCGCCCGGATAAGAGTGTTGATGTTGACGAGATTTGGGACATCTTGAAGAACTATAAATCAAATCCGAGCGATTGGTCAAAATTTGCCTACTACGAGCATGGAAACTACAAGAGGAATCTAGTAGCGGAGCACCAGAAGTACAACGTGATGATCTTGACCTGGGCCCCTGGGACCCGTTCTTGCATACATGATCACTCCGGTTCGCATTGTTTCATGAAGGTGAGTTGTCTAGACGATGATGAAGTGGTACCTCCTCCAGCTGTGCTCCAGGATTTTCTTCTGTTCCTCTTAATTCTCTTACTGATTTATTCACATTGCTATCATCGTGATTTATCTCTCACAGACACTTGATGGAGAACTGGTCGAGTCCAGGTTTGCTTGGCCTGAGAAAAATCAACTTACAGGCGCGGATGGACAAAAGATGTGTAGATTATATGATACCCCAATGCTTTGCAACGATATTCAGTACATTCACGGTAAGTACTAGCGGATTAGTTTGTGATACATTTTGAGAGATAATCAACTCTCAAAAACTCGCGATAATCCGCTTAGATTTCAAAGATACTAATTGATAATCTCTGTTAACATAGACAAAGTCGGCCTTCATCTAGTGGAAAACCCAGACAAGAATCGAACGGCTGCGAGCCTTCATGTTTACATTCCGCCCTACAGAAAGTGCAGAGCTTTCGATGAACGGACCAGCCAGGCGCGAGAATGTTCGCTCAAGTTCTACAGCAAATGCGGGAGAATAATCACCGACGAGTAGGAGCAAAATCTTCATCCCCCACTGGAATGAGAACCACAGAGCCTATATGCACCAAGTTTGGGAAAGCAATAACTGCATAGCATAACTGGCTCATTGAGTGCCTTAGTGATGATAGAAGGCGAGTGTATAAATTCAATGGAAAGTTAGAAAGCCGAGAAGTTGCCTAATGAAGAATGATTTATGTACATATGTCCTTGTAATACTACAATAAATAATATCAATCATTGACGAGAAGTTTTGCCACGACTTCAACGAGATACAGTATCTAGTGATCCAATTCACTGCCAGAGTGATTGTGTCTCGCTTTCGTTGAGGCGAATTCAAGTTTAGTGTCAACTGATGGTAGACTGACAAGGATCGCGTCGCCGTAGAGTGGGATGCAGACCTCCTTCATTGGATCACTAACTTGCTGTGTGACTATCTAATCACTCATCATATGAGACTATTGTTCTACCATTCAATGGTTGTGTCGTCCTAAAGTTTGATTTTATAAAAACACTATTAGATTCTGCCTCTGGGTCATCCGCTTCCTCATCACGCGTGTCCGGTTCATGGCGGAGGGTTGACTTCAATGAACGAAAGCGCTTCAATTGGTTGGCGCTACATTTAATTGGGTGCTTCATAATAAACCAGGTCACCGACTCCAAGAAGGGAGGCGTTGTCAGAGAGCCCTGATAAGACCAATAGGATCTATTTAATGGCAATAGATTTTCAATCCTAACGGCCTGCCTAATGATCGAATGCTCTCCCTTCAACTGAACTGACTTCAAATGGAGACAAATCTTCTCCAGCTCGGCATGATTATGATGATCCTCTTGGGCGTCTAAGAATACAGCAACGACAACCAATCCATCTGGACGCCTCGCAGCCTTGGATAGAGTGTGATACTTGTCCATGTTATAGTGGACAAAATGTAGCTCAGCTGAATACGGGCGATTGTCGACCGTGTGCTCGCTGCCAGCTTGGTCGTTGCGGCCCCAATGACAATGGAATTGATCTAAGCGATAATAGCTGTTTGATTGCAAGTGTGCCCCAGATATGGAGGCAATCATGCTTATTTGATAGGGTAATTTGACTTCCCACGAGAATCCCGTATTGTTGAGGCGCAAGTTTTCCACAGTTGCCGGGTATTGAAAACAAAGGGGCTTATTCTGGAGCTCGTGGTAGGCGGGATTGATGCTCATGATTGATATGGGGGATTGTTTCAGGTGAGGAGCAACCTTTTTGGCCTCCTCCTCCTTGAGATGGCGATCTGCAGAGTTTTTTGTTTATGATAATGACCAATTGATCGATGGTTACAGTGAGAATGAGATTGTAGATGGAGATGTTCTTAGGTTAGCTTCGAGTTCGATTGAGATTAGAACAAATCAGAGAAGGGAAATCAATCCTGAACTGCAAAAAGCATAGATTTGGAGAGCAAGAGAACGGGCACACACCAATATCGGTTGAGGGAGGCTCTGGACTTCTGTAGAGGACTTGCACTTCGTTTGGTTTCAGCAAGGGTCCATAATCGAGCTTTTCCTTTGTGATCACTGAGTGGCTGCCACTGTGCTCCACAGCGCCAGCCATTCCAATCTTATCCAATTTGACACTCGTCGAGGAGGCTGTCTTCTCCTTGCTCAACGAGTTGGCCACACTTGGAGGAATGATGATCTTCATGTGCGGTATAGGTGGGGACTTTTTCTTCGATCGTTCCACTGGATCCTTGCCGGCCGCCGTGGATCCGGAAGAGGATGAGCGTGAGGAGGTCGAGCAGCCACATTGGTGGCCATCATGCCGGGAGGACGATGAACAGCTGCGTTTCTTGTTCTTGCCTCCTCCTTTTTCAGCCTGCACTCCTCCGCCCACCACCGTCGAGACAAGCCGTTTGACCAGCTTCTTGCGAGACTCCGACTGGACCAGCCGCTTGTGCAACTGCTCCTCGTCCACCGCCGTGGCGACTAGTTCCTGTTCCTGAACTGCTGGTTTCTGTTGTGCTTGCTCCTGAGGTCTAGCTTGAGGCTGCGACTGCGACCTATTGGGGTAACTATTGCGTCTCTCTCTGCCTTGCTCCTGCGCCTCAGTGGCCACAGAGGCCTCAGGAGGTCGCAAGGGATGCAACAGGTCGTTGAGGGGCGGGTCTGGTTTGATGTACTCCTTGCGGTGGTGCGGCTGGTGATGGTGGTGGTGGTGGTGTTCGTGTGGGCTTAGGTGGAAGGCTTTGTTTTTCCTTCTCTGTTTGTGCATCCGTTCGTGTATGAGCTCCTCGTTTTCAATCTCCGAGTCGTCTGGATTGGTGCCAAACACGGACACATTTGACGCCTTCTCATCCTCATCGTCCTCTTCACTCGTCGAACGCTTACCATTTTCGGACATTCGACGGAGAGCCTTTTGGAGGAGGATTCAGAAGACAACTAAACACTTGGGGCAATTGCTCGCTCGAAAATGAAGAAACTCTCTCTAGAAGGATGAGGAAAAGGACGTGGATTGTGTATACGAATTTCGAATTCAGGCACGAGCAAATGGGGAAAAAATGAGCTTCAAAAATTGACACAATCAGTATCAGACGATCTGAGTTGTCGAAAAGGCTCATTGGACGAGCGTATTGGACTTGGAACGAGACAAGGAGGTGCTCAAAATTGGCTTGTTGGTCGATATTAACAAGCAATCCTGGGGGTTAGTCTGTACTCTCTCCTCCACTCACCTCGATTGTACTCCATTGCCTGGCGCTGGTGTTGGGCCACTGCCCTATCCAAATGGGCGTCCAGTCCAAAGAGCGAGTAGTCGTAGTGGTCTGTCTGCCTGTAGTTGCGCGCCGCGCGCCACAAGATGCGCTCGTAGTCGACTGGCCCCCTGGCCTTTTGCGCCGACGAGCGAGGGTTCTCGTAACGGATTGAGTCGCTCTCAAATGGTCGACCTTGATTATGATTGTCTTCCTTCTGCCTATTTGTTTCGAATTGTCTCTTGGAAGTCGTCTCTTTGCCCGGCCTAATGCCTGTCAGCTGTGGCCTGACTTTTTGGCCCTCGTTGTCTCCCTCGAGCAAATCTACACTCGACCTTTCCTGTCTGCCCGACTCGAACAGAGTCACTCGAGGCAGCTGCTCGCCGGCCTCTTCGTCTCCCTCCGACCTTCGTCTGGAAAACTTTTTGCCATTCTCATGCAACAAACCTTCGTCTACTTGATTGACTTCTTGAGTTCTCTTGCTCCTTGGCAACGACGATGAGAAAACACCACAACCGCAACTCGAACACAACCATCGACGATCGCTAGCTCCTCCGCCAAGGAACGCAGTGGCTGCTGAACAATTGCGTGAGCAATTGGGAAATATTTCAACATTCAAACGGATAGCTGTGATGTTTGTGAGGGTAAGTTTCGTCGTGGTGGTGGATATTGGTCATGGTTTTGTTCCGTCGAGTGACACATGAAGAGAGAGAGGGCGAGTTGGTTAGGCCAGTTGGTCGTGAAAGAAAGACTGGAGTGGTTTAATGGTGAAAGTCCACACCGAATTGAGTTTTCATTGTTCCACAAAGATGGCGATGAGTGGTTAGAATCGTAAGACCAATGAGCTGGGAAGCCAGTCGTGAGGGGCGCAGGCGCGGTGGGGGACCACCAAACTGGAAACAAGAGATCAGGAACGGAAACATGGACCCATCAGCACTTTTGCCATGCGGAACTTCGGACCTTGCTTGTGATTCTAGCTCACTCAGTATGCACCTGAGTAAGGACATCAATTACAACACCAACCATGGTGGCAATTGGCGGACTACCGAAGGAGAAGGTCACTCATTTGGGCCTTGTTACTCCATAAAGACATGCACAAGAGCTGGATAATTTTTGATTGCACACAAGCGCACCAACTTTCTGTCCATGAATTGTGTCCCCAGTCTCAACAGAATCAGCCTCAACCTGCCAGGCAGGTCACTGAGGTTGCTCAGGCCGACCATCAGCGGCCAGTCAACCTCAAAGTCGACTAGCTGGGTGGCATGGGCGACACAACGCGCACAAATACTGATGCCATAATCTACTTATGGTTCCCATCCATTAGCCCCAATTATCCATCCCTAATTATGGTCCATTTCTCACTACGGCTAATTGATACCTCTCAGGCAAATTCGCTGTCCTAACATTGTCTAACCTACCTGAAAATTTTCGCTCGCCAAAATTAGCATGAGTGTGAAGGTTACGATGAACTGGAGGGCCAGACAAACAACGAGCGGGGTGAGTCGACGGCCAGTTGCCAGAGCGGCGACAGACCAGGCTCAGGACTATGGCACCTGATCTCATCATATCGGGTTGAAGAATTGTTCCAACTAAAAATGCTCCTAACGAATGATCCTAATTGTACATTGTGTCGTTCACTCGAAGGGTGAATGGCTGGAAATTAGGCAAGGGATGCAATTCATCATCCTGGCAAATTGTTGTCCTGGAAGCTCCCCTTTAGTGTCCATTCGCTCGCAGTATTCAGCATAAAATTTGTGACCAATTCCCAATAAATCATCGAACACCCTCTCGGGTGGCTCAAAGGTTGTTCGTGAGCTTAAAAAACAATCTAAAATCTCCTTCGAGATGGGCCTTTGAGTGGCAGTGGGACAATAACAAGACGGAGAGAACGAGATCCGGTCCAACGGTGCGTCTTGGCGCTGGGTCAAGATCAAACATCGATGATTACTTTCATCTCGACGACAAGACCAAAGGGGGCTTATGTCTGTGCCTTATGGACTCTATAACCGTCTGCACAATGAACCATCGCTGGCAGTGTATCACACAAAGTGTGTTGCTTCCAGCAGACTCAATGGCGCGATCGAACGCTGGCCATATCAAGTTCACATCTAACGAACTGGAGTTGACGGTTTCAAGCGAACACAGGCGAACACCGACCAACAGTTGTGCTTCGTATCACAAGCGAGCTAGGCGGAGGCATCAGCCTGGCTCACTTCAGCTCTGTCTCTCAGTCAGCCTCCATTCTCGCATACTGCCTATTTGCGAGTTCAAATCGGTCGGTTATTGTCATGGCGGTCGAATATCGTTCGATGATCTGGAACTCAAGTTGACTGCTTCTACCAATTCCAGTTTGGTGCAATGATCGAATGTGAGAATCTAGAAAGAGAAACACAACATAAGCGAACTGGTTGGATACTCTTTTATCCTTGGGATCCGTTTCTATCACACTATCAAGAAACTTGTAATAACCCGAAGAATGTCAATCGAGTTCGATAGACAACAACCGAACGAACATGCTTTATTTCATTGAGTTCAACCATAGCCTGGAGTTCACCCGCCATATCTACATGCTTAATTGGTGCATTATCAATCCTGAACAACCATTTGCAATCCATTCAATTCCATTGTTGGGAGCCAGGTTGCAGCTGTTGCTGGTGAATTTGTTGCTGCTGGTGGAGCTGTTGTTGTTGTTGTTGTTGCTGCTGTTGTAATTGCTGCTGTTGCTGCAATTGATGCTGCTGCTGCTGTAAAGTCTGCTGAGGGTGTTGATGACTTTGTATCAATACAGACTGTTGTTGTGGGTGCTGCTGGAGCACTTGGTGCATCTGCTGGCCTGGACCTTGCTGTTGATGCTGCTGCAACGTTTGAGAGTGCATAACAGGCCTTGCATGTCGCATTGGCCCGATGGTACCCTGAGCTCCTTGTGCCGGTCCTATGGTTCGAGTCAGGACACCTGTATGTGACTGCTGTTGCAGGATGTTGCGCAACGCTTGTGTATTATTCGGATTAACGTTAACGTTTAGCTGCCGTCCCTGTTGGTTTAGTATCACTTGTGTCCCATGTTGCTGCTGTTGTTGCTGTATGGCCATCCTCTGTTGAACAAGTCTTTGCTGTTGTATTGTTTGATGGCCTGCCGCAATGGGTCCTTGACCCATTGGTTGACGGATCACTTGAATTGGTGCTGCTTGCTGGTGCTGCTGGTGAGACATATGCTGGATAGCGTGACCAGCTTGAGAAACGGCAGGGCTAGTTGTCATACCTATTTGTCCGGGCGCAACATGAATGTCCGGATGATGCTGAGCTTGCTGCTGAAACAGAGCCTCCCTCCTCTTAGCTTCCTGTAGGTCGTTCTCAAGCTTTTGGATATTTTGCAAATTCTGCTGACGATTTTGATTCGGGCCCTGACCAGCGATAACGGGCCTCTGCTGAATCACTTGACCTACAACACCGGGTGGCTGGCTGCTTACTATCTGAGCGTTAGTAATCACCTGTGCCGGTCCGATTGTCATCGATGGTGCCTGTTGTACTTGGCTGTTGCCTACAAGATTACCCGTTAGTTGCTGTTGCATGGGTCCACTATTGTTAGCAGTTCCTGCGGTAATTGTTTGTGTAACACCAAGGGGACTTTCGCTGGTTATGATTTGAGTTGGACCAACAGGACCTGAGATAGTGTGTTTGATCTGTTGTGCATGTGGATGCTGCTGAGTAACGACTGGGGCATTGACTATCATGGTTCCACCAGATTGGTTCGGCTGTTGGAGTGTTTGACCTAAGACACTGGTGGGAACGCTTGAGGTGACAACATTTATCGGAACTTGCTGTGCAGTTTGTTGCTGTAGCATACTTTGAGTAAAATTGACAGTCTTTGTAGTCTGTTGATTATTTGTGATCGGCCCTAATGATGCATTCAGGAGTGGATTTTTTGCCTGGGGCGGTGTTTGACTTGTAGCGGTGGTAACTTGTATTGTCTGAACAGAGGAAGGTCCAGAAGGATTCTGCTGAATAATTCCATGAGTGCCCTGAGTTAATTGATCTGATGGGGCTGAGGCGATTAGAGTAAAATGTTGCTGCGGAATCTGCTGTACGCTCTGCTGTTGCTGCAATTGGTGATTCACAGATGACTGATGTGTTGTCATGTGAGATTGTGGGGCATTGGTAAAAGTCATTTGATTTTGATCAGATTGCTGCTTGTGATGTGACGGATCCAAGGCTGGTTTGTAAATGCTAACTTTCTGCTTCTGAGCGCCTGCAACTCCGTCTAACTGACGTTTGACCCCCTCAAAACCGGGCCCTACTTCTTCTTTCTTGGGAACCAACATCACGTTCGACCCTTTGGTATGATACATCTGGGTCGGACCCATCTGCTGAGGTTGCTGGCGCATAACTATCTGCTGTGTAGGTGGGGCCATGGGAGATGGAGCTGAATATGACGGCTGCTGTTGAGGTTGAGTAGATGTGCTACCCGGTGAGTGAGGCCGTTTCTGACTCGTGGTAATAGGGGATGGCATCTGCTTATGAATCATGGGTGACTGAGGGGACATAATTTGTTGTTGTTGCTGCTGAGGAGTCAATTGATACACTTGACTTGCTTGTTGCGCTGGACTATTGGGTCCAGTAATCTTGTGATTTGCCGAGGCAGGTGATGGCATTTGCTTACTCATGATAGCCTGCTGTTGGGGAGTTATTACTTGCTGAGACTGTTGCTGATTTAAAGGCGAATGACTATGCTGTATAGAGGGGGGTGTAGAATAACTAGATGGCGGCTGAGCAGGCGAGTTTGCTTTTTGGTTAATTATTACTGCAGAGGGGGAGGGCATTTGCTTATTGAGAATTGCCTGTTGCTGCTGAGGCGTCATGACAGAGCCTATTGGTGACGGGTGTGATATGTAATGGGGCGAAGGTATTGGCTGAGCTGGCGAGTTTGGATTCTTGTTGGTCATCTGATTAGATGCCGGGGACGGTATCTGCTTATTAACTGAGTTCATTTGAATTGATTGCTGATTAGATGGTGGTCCCGTCTGATTCGGTTGAGATTGTTGCTGCGTACTGCTTTGGAATGGTTGCTGCTGCTGAGAATAGCTCTGATTGATGGGCATTTGTTGCGTGGCAGGCGAGTTTGGTCCAGCCGTCGCTTGTTGTGCAATAGACATGCCACTCGACATTACAATATTATTATGATTTGTTATCATAGTTGATTGGGTACCTGGATTGCCTTGAGTTGTTTGTTGTTGTTGAAAAACAAAATTACTCGTATGATTTGCCCCATTATTTGATTGATTTGCATTGTTCGAATTAACACTATTTGAGAAAATGAAAGAGTTTGTATTATTATTCTGGTGATTTAGGTTGCTATTGCTGTTGTTTAGGTTATTGGCAGTAGTATTTGCCCCAATCATAGTTGTGGGTGCTATGTTACCACCGTTATTAGTGATGTTCGGACTATTATCGACATGCTGCTGATGATACGTGACTCGTGCCGTTGATTGCGATGTAGAGTAGACTGCTTGCTGCGTGGGCAAGACCGCTGGAACGACTGATGCGCCGCTGTTGCTCACTGTCGCAGGAGTCGTAGAGACATTAGCCGCCTGTGACCGCTGTTGTATTGATGGATTGTTGAAACTTGGTGGACTAATTGATCGCTCTTGTAGCTGGTAGTTTCTCAATAAAATCAAATGACGTGCGTCTCTAGCATAGTGTTTACTCATCGCTGATTGCAAATCGCCACCCGCCTTCTCAAATAACTTGAACAAAAAGGACATCCTCCTTGGAGTTATGATTGATAGAGATATACGCTTTTCGCGCATGCTACTAACAATGTGGTCCAGAGTCACACCAAAATAAGACGGACTTTCGATACACGGAGTCTGATAAGGTGGAGAATTGCAAATAAGGATGCAATACTTTTTTCTTTCTTCTTTGGGTGTTGATGATAGATTTGTTTCAGTAAATCCATTCGATGGAGATCTATTAGCTGCTACTTTGATTTCTGACCTCGATGCTGGGGAGAAATTTGTTTTAGACTCAGTTTCATCACTATTATTCTTGGTGATACCCGAAGATGTCATTTCATTGGTCGAATCTAATTGTTTAGCCTTTGATTGTTTGCTAGACAAAATTTCACTATCGCAGTTGATATCAGTTGGTTTACTATCACCATCGCAATCACCATCATTTGTAATGGTGGCCGTCGCTGCTACTGCAGCTGAAGTTGATGAACTTGTTTTGTTCTTGATGGAGGAATCGTTCTCGACTTCAGTAGATTCTTGCTTAATCTCTATGCCTTCGCCGTTGCCGACAAATTGATGGTTACTGTTATCATTAGGACTGGTATTTTCTTTGGGGGTTAACGCATCATGGTGGCTCTTACCAGTAGGATCACTATTACGATTATTACTGTTTAAATTATCATTGGACTTGTGTATCTGTTGAAAATCATCGAAGATTTGCAACGCCGATGCCAGACCCTCGGTAACATGACCAAAATTTTCTGCTCCACCCCCAACAAATTGCAATGTTTCAATCCATAGTAGTAACTTTTGAGCACTTGAAGTCGGCCCAATACAAATTGAAGCCGGTTCTGGGGCAGAATTAGCTGTATGATATGCAACCAGGGCGAACAAAGTGTCACTGCAACCAACCTCTCTTGCACAGCTACGCTCACTAAGAGAATAACCACAAAAATGTTCTAATGTTGGAATAATATAATTGGTTTTTAGAACATCAATATAAGCTCCCAAATTGGCTGTTGCTTCCACGATGAATACCACATCGGCAGGCATATTTGTTTGGTTGGCTTTCATCGATTAGCTGATGGAAATAGATACGCATTGGCTGAAACTATATGCACGATCAAATAAAAATCTTTATTTACTACAGCACGGTGTGCCATGTTGCTTCTAGAGTAGTTGCACGAAAACTAGAGCTGAGCCTGCGCCGAAACTTTCTGTCTCTGTCTCTCTCTGACTTTCGTTCAAGCCGGCACGATGGCACGAAGAGCTCGCACGAAAAGGCAGCGCCACCTACAATGGCCTCTTGCAGGCACGAACGCTTCTTGCCATGGACTGCGAACGAAAGTGGACTTCAGATCCGGTCTAGTATTGCTTCAGTCTGATTATTGACTTGCCGTCCCACCAGTAGGTCTGCAAGTCTGATATCAACTTGTTCTGATTGGAAACTCTTAATTAAATTGTTGGACGCAAAGTTGTTTTGGTAGATCAAGTGGTAGATGTGGCTTGGACACTTTCGAGTGATATATTCCTTTCACTGTCATCTTGACGTTTCGGTCAACATAGAACGCTATTTGACAGGTTGGGTTTCGATGATGTCGCTCACCAAGTTTTCACATTTGTAGGGCGGACGTTGCGGTGTCAGGGTGTGTAAGTCGAATCAGCGAGAGGCCCCAAGATTCTAACAATAACGGAGATGGAATGAGTCGACATGGTGTTTGACACCCTTGGCGATCGGAACGAGATTAGCATGTCTTCCGAGTGTACTGTTATACCGATCGGCTCACAGGACCCACCTCATCAAAAAAATCGATCAACATCGGAGGCAATATCATAACAGGATTGCTCCTTAAGGAGAAGGTGACACTCGGAAGCTTTGACGGCCCCAAATCGGCCCCAAATAATGTTGGCCCTATTTGCTGAGCTGTCAAAAAGATAAGTTGATCCCCATGCATGGCTGTATCCAGGCGATACATCCCGGACACAAAAATGAGTCGAGTAGAGACAGCCAATACAAATCCTATAGTGTCTCTGGCTGCTCTTGGCGGCTATGAAGAGGTATCAGCTGGGTGGGACGAAAGCTTGTTGTTCGGTGGCTCTCCAAAACATGAATGATCCTTGTCGTTCGAGTGATTGTGTGCGCCGTCCATTTCGGGTTCGGGCAATCCGGCAAGCGGTCGCACGCAGGGAGGCGCGGCATTCGTCCCGGTCGACTCGCACGCTTAAGTAGGGTAAGCTTCCATTTCATCTTCTACTCTCTCCATTCCATTCCAGCCTAATACCGCAGAACCTGCACCATTCCTCTAAGAGGCTGATGTTTAACTGCACAACTCGCCGTTTCCGAAGATCCCCTATTCACTTATAGACTTTACGAAAGAGGAAACCCATATCCACCATGATGATAAGTGGCAGTGAAATATAGAAACTACACTTGGATTGAAACTTCAGCTGGGATCATACCTTACCGACATAAATAACTCAGCCAGGCACATCATAAACTTGACCACATTGCTCTTGAAACAAGCCCATGGAGTAAATTGGCACACTATAAGAAAATTGACTCCATACCGCTCCATTCGTCTTATGTATAATAGAGATACATTTCTTCAGGCTTGTGCTGTATTACTGGATAACCAATATTAGACCATAACATATCTTGATTTATTGGTAGCCCCCTAACGCGATAATGTCGGCCACAGAGCAGATGAGGGCCATGCTCGATGGTCTAATGGGAACAGCTCGTGATGGAAGTGATTCAAAAAGACAACATTTGCATTTCTCTGATCCCAGGGTTTGTAGAGCTTTTCTCCTAGATTGCTGCCCTCACGATATCTTTGCCTCTACCAAATTAGAGCTGGGCGAATGCTCCAAGGTTCATGACCATGCTCTGAGAGCTGATTACCTGCTGGCGAATAAGAATGAGGATCTAGGATATGAACATTCAGCCTTGGATAGACTTCAGGCGTTCGTCAGTGATGCAGATAGGCGTACTGAATATCTGAAACGTAAATTGGCCGAAACCCAGGAAGAGTTGACGGCCGACGAAACTAGTAAGCTTAATAGAGTGCATGATTTAACTGAGAAATTAGGTAAAAAATTAGCTCAAATAGAAAAAGCAGAGGCCGATGGAGATCAAGAAGCCAAAGCTAAATTTATGGAAGAGGCGAATAAGATTAAGAAGGAGCGTAAGGTTGCTGAAGCAGAGTACAAAGAAGTTTCCCGTCCAGCGGCTAGTCATCAGCAACAAAATCTACGTGTTTGTGATGTTTGCTCAGCCTACTTAGGTATAAATGACAATGACTCGAGATTAGCGGATCATTTTGGTGGTAAGCTACATCTGGGCTTCATAACAGTTCGCGAAAAACTAGATGATCTCAAAAAGCGCTGCGGTGAACGAAAGAATAGTGGTCGCGGCCCGGGTGACTCACACCGCTCCTCATATAATGATAGACATTCATATAACTCAAGAGATACATATCATCGTCATAGTAGCAGTCGAGATCGTGAATCTGCCAGAGACAGAGATAGGGACCACAGGGAAAGGGACAGAATCAGGGAAGATAAATATCGAGATGGTGGGCGTGATAGGAGTCGTAGTGGCGGTCGATACTATCGTGAGGCGCCTCCATCATCTGCTGTACCACGTTACGACGGTAGAGGTCCATCATCGCATCCAAGGGACTTAGCCTACACTAGAGATATGTATCGCAATGATTATGTGCCATCATCGAGATCTGATCCTTACCACCACGCTTCGCGCTATCGAGACGATCATGAGCGTCGGGATAGTCGAGAACGTAGGGACAGTCGCGAACGTAGAGATAGTCGTGAACGAGGTGACCGATACTCTTCATCCAGGAGCGGCCGAGGACCATTTGATTCTGGTGGTGACCCGCATGGTTATGATGATCGTGAGATAGCATATCAAAGAAAGCTCAGAGAATGGGAGAAACGCGAAGTTGAAAAGGCTCGTAAGTATGCAATACGTCAAGCGGACGAGGAAGAGCGAAAAGCTCTGGAGGAGCATGAAAGTAAGAGACTCAAAGAATTCCTTGAAGATTACAAAGACGATCGTGACGATATCAAATACTACAGTGGCAGTTGCCTAGTCAGACGCTTGGCCGATCGAAGGAAAGAGATGGAATTAGACGAGGCCGCTAGACAAAAAGAAAAACTAGAACTTGAAATGTTAAGCCGATCTTGTGCTATTAATAATTCATCGCCACAACCGATTGAAGTTGCAATTACGAAAGAAACTGATCCCTCGATCGTTAAGAGCACCCAACAACCACCACCGTCAGGATCCAGTCGGCCTGTAAACGGTAACAACCTTATGAATCAACTTAACGATAGCTCAACTGCATCGAGCAGCAACAATACCACTGCGGTGTCTGATCGATCTAATGATCTTACAGGGTCCATAAACCTGAATGTCCCATCGGCTGCCTCTACTAAGCAAATCAGTAACAAACCCTCGAGCTCCGAAGATAAACGAAAACTCGTTAGCGAGCTAATTGGCCGAATACCAACTGATAAAGACCAGTTGTTCGCTCAGGACCTGGACTGGTCACTGTTGGATGAAAATTTGATGGAGAGGAGGATACGACCTTGGGTCACAAAGAAGATCGCTGAATATATGGGCGAGAAAGAGGTGGAACTGGTCGATTTCGTTTGCACGCTTCTGAACGATCATAAGGATGGGAACTCAATGCTTAAAGAGGTAGCGATAGTTCTAGACGATGAGGCCGAGAAGTTTGTGGTGAATCTGTGGCGTTTGCTCATATTCGAGTTAGAAGCCAAGAAGATCGGTCTAAGAAAATGATAATATGACAAGGGTTTGAGTGTTAAAATGATTTTTTACACGGCAATATTTCCTCACAGTCCAGCCACCAGTATTTATTTGTTACACAATCCAACCACTGGGCAACGATATCATATACAAGTCAATGACACCGCAGTCCAGAGAGAAAGAGAGAGTCTATCTGGCAGGGTAAATAACATCTCCCTAGTTTGTTAGATTTTTGCAAAAGCTTACTTTGCTAAGCTTTAGACTATCAATCAGGTACCATGTCAGTTTGCTCACCTAACTCCAAGAGACTTTATTGGTCAGCAGTTCTTTGGCATGCAGTTGAATGTCTTATTCTTATCACTAAGTTTAATGCGATCCTTATCCTCCCTCTCTGCAGTGATATTCTTGGCAATCAACCTAATAGGACAAAATTCAATGGGAAGAGAAATATTAACTCAAGTTAATATTCTTTATAATAAAGTTGAATGACGATCTCCTTCATGAACGAAAGCAAGCAACCGAGCAGCGCACACATGCCAAGAGAAGTCCTTCACGTAGTCAGTCAACAGCATCAGAATTGCCTGTCGGCATCATCTTCATCTTATCATGCAACTAAGAATAAGAAAGAATAATTACCTGATTAAGCGGCCCATTGACGGAAGCAAGTTTGTACCTGTTTTAACACTTGTTTCAAGGAATACAATATCATACTCTTTGGCCAATCTAAAGCCTTCCTCTGTTGGTACACATTTGGTCTTGTTCTCATTAGTACGCAGATCAATTTTGTTACCAACTAAAAGGACTGCAACATTTTCGGCGGCTGTATCGGAAATAGTGGACATCCAATTTCGAACATTTAGGTAAGAGCGTTTATCAGTAACATCGTACATTAGAATGATCCCGTCGGCCTTTCTGAAATACGAAGCCGTGATGCTCCTGAATCTCTCTTGGCCCCTTTTATTGTGTAGTTGGTGCGAGGTTTTTTTCATCCCAAAGAGGAGAAATGATGTGATAATACGTTCGATAGTTATGATCGATGATTATGATCACATTCATATATAGACATGCACGTACATATGGAAGGTTAGTTGATAAGATGGTGAGACTTGCTAAGAGATGATAGATTGAGAGCAGCGGCCCTGCACTACTTACGCGGTGTCCCAAAGGTTCACAGTGTAGTTGATTCCATCGACCTTGTAGGCTTTAGTTTTGAAGTCTATGCTACAATTTGAGATGATTCCCTGCACAAAGCTGCCATCGATGAATCTGGCCGCAAAGGAGGATTTTCCAACGAATGAGTCGCCCACCAAGATGATGTTGAATGTCGCCTTACTTGGTCCATCGGCCGGCTCAATGATCAGTTCCTCATGAGGAGAATCGACACTGGTGGTCGACTTTGTGTTTTCATGAGACTTGATTTCAGCCGACTTGCTGGCTGGGGTGCTAAGGGGTGACTTTTTCAATGATTCATGTTCATTTGAATCGGGCACCCTTGGAGTTAGTTGAGAGCGGGCGCCAAAGATGACATTTTTGCCAAAATTCCTCATGCTCGACTGCTTCTTGCCTGGATCCAGCTTGCCGTCTCCAAGCAGTTGTTGTTTTCCCCTTTGAGCATCTTGTATGTTTGGCTTTTTTACATTAATACTACTTCCTGACGAGCTGTCATCATCAGCAGGGGCCATTTTGGAAATGTCTCGGCCATTTTGGCCTCTTCTTTCGGCCGCGTCACTCGTCAAACTGGCTCGCTGCTGGCCGCCAGATGATAGGTTTGCCGGGACTCTTGAGCTGGTGGGCACCTTCAATCTGGAGTTGTCTTTCTCTCGCCCGTCGGCCTGCTGCCTCTGTGGATCGGAGACTGTGGAAGTGGCCTCCAGGTCGTCGGGCTCTCCATTGAGATAGTCACTGAGGATGGAGCCCCGTCTGGAGTTTGCGGCACTGTTGGCTCGCAGCTTCTCGTTGAGGATCTGTTGTTGTTGCTCGATCGAGTTCTGGGCCGAAAAATGGTCCCCATCATTGAGATTGCACCCACTTGCAACCTTGATCACTGGCTCAACCTTGTCCGTTATGTAATGGGTTATAACGTCGCTAGCGTCCTGCAGTCGCCTATTGGAGTCCTTCATGAGGCTGAGCTGTTGTTTGATGTGGTCGCACTCGCTCTTCGTTTGCTTGTGCTTCTCGTAGGCGCTGCTCAGCTTCTCCTCGTACTGTTTCTTCAACTTCTCCATCTCCTTCCAGATCATTGCCACATCCGTCTTGGTGTCCAACAGCGACCGTTTCAGCTGCCGATTCTCCGAAAAGGTGTCCTCCAGCTGATTCTTAACCCTTTCCAGCGACTCGCCCGAGTTCACAATGGCCCCATTCGCGTCCAGATGCTCCCCACTGGCCGAGCTTCCATTTGGCGACTTCACCAACTTGCTAATCTTCTCCAAAGTCTCATAATGGTGCTGCAGAGTCTCCCTCTCAGTTTGCATCATTTCCCTCAAACGTTTCTTTTCATTCTCCAGCTCCTCTCTCGCTCGCCTATTGGCTCGCTCCTCAACCTCCTTCAATTGTTGGTCAAACTCTTCGCCCAGCTGGCTGATGTACTCTTCGCGTTCGCGTTTATCTTTGAAGAAAATTTGCGTAAGTATCTGGTTCTCATTCTGAAGCTTCTGGACACATTCCAATAGATCTTGCATTGTTTTCATTTGGCTGTAATTGTTCGAGCTGCTCGTTGTGCTCAGCATGCTGCCAAACTGGCCCGAACAACTGGCCTGCTCGTTGTAGGCCTGGTCGTTGATCAACTCGCCGCCACTGTAAGCCACCACGTTGCTTCCGCCGCCGCCGCCGCCGCCGCCATCGAGCACCCCAATGGCCGCCCCCATTCCGGTGGGACTGTCCTGGAGGCTTGCAAATGGCGTGCCCAGATCGTTGGTGTCCAGGTTGGTCAGGTGGTTGCTGCTCAGGCTGGCCACCATCGAGGGCGAGGACTGGTTGGAGGCATTGGACGAGTTGGTGCTCGTGTTATACTGCAGCACGGAGCTTCTGAATCTGGGCGGAGTTCTGGAGTCGAAGTTTGTGGGACTGTTGCCGTTCGTTGTGGTGCCTAGCGACAGACTGGCCGCCGCCGAGGGCACATTGGACGACTGGGAGACGCGGGCGCGCACTCGGGCCGCTGGACTCCGGCTGGCCGTCTCTCGGTTGGTGGCCGCTCGGCTGGCGGGCCGCGCGCGGCTTGTCCTCGGCGATGGGGGCCCACTGGTCTGCTGTTGTTGTTGTTGTGGTTGGTGGTGGTGGTGGTGGTTCTGCTCGGCCTGCTGCTCGACCTGTGGGCTCGCCTGCTGTTTGTGGTACTGCTGGAAGCCGGCCACGAACTCGTCGAAGGTGATCTGCTCGTTCTTGTCCGTGTCAAGGCGCTCGAAGGTCTCCTTGGCGGCGGCCATATTCAGCCCTATGCGTCGGCACAGCTCCCTGAACTCGTCGCGGCCCAAACTGCCGCTCTGGTCGAGGTCGCACTCGGCAAACAGCTGCCTCAGATTGTCCATGAACGCCGACTGGTTGCTCATCTTCCTAATTTGGGGGACTGTTGGCTAAATAATTGGGGATTAACTGTTTAATTGTGCAAAAATGCTCTTCTTCTCTTTCTTCACTTGTTTGCGGTGGCAAATGGGAATGATTCTTTAGTCTACTGGCAATCATTTTGCAACACTTAACTGTCCATCATCTTGCGTCAACTTGTTGCTCTTCATTTGCAGAAACAAGCCCTCCTTGTTGCTCAGGGAAAAGGGGCACTCGCGCTTGTTGGACTGAGGCTGCCCGTGGATGGAATAGTTTGCATCTTTTTTAGCTAAACAGTAATCTATTGGAGCGGCGAAATAACTGGATGAATCAAGAACAATTAGAGCTAATTGGAATGCGGAATTTCAGATCGAAATTTTGGATAAATTAGGAAAATCTAGGATAATTTTAGCCCGAATTAGAGGACCCCAATGGTGCGCTGGAGAAGAGCAGCCGGAGAGTGTGTATGTTTTTTATCTCGCTCTGCCTCGTTCGCTTCATCGGCCGGACATGCGATTGCATGTCGATTGTGCCTTTGGAGGCGGCCTCTATTTGCGGGCCCACCTTACAGGAGGCTCCAGGCGGCCGGGCGCTCAGCTCGAGCCGGAGCCGATCAGGCCGGAGGGGCAGCATCGGCGGAGGCTGGCCCGCCGCCACTCCGATCGAGCTCGTCACCAGCCGGCCGTGCCATCAATGATGCAGACAAACAACAAGCCCATCAGACACACCATTACGGCCCACCAAAGGGGGCCATATTTCATCCAACTCCGACAAAAAGTGCCCCCCTCCCCCATCAAGACCAGCCTTCGAGGCACACAGACACACACAAACCGTCGAGCCATTTGCCCGTGTGTGTCTGTGTGTTAGAGTGCAGGCCTACCGCTGGCAATCACTCGTGAGTGCAGCTCCATAGCACACTTGTTGCGCTCGGCTTGTGTGGCCTGTTGGCACAATTGGTTCTCCATCACTAAGAGTTCAGTTCAGGTTAGTTTAGTTCACTTTGGATCGATTCGATTCGAGCTGGCGGAGGAATAATTTCCATCATGTTATATTTTCTCCCCTTTTTATTTTGCCCGCCTCTCTATCATTGTCCAATGGCAGCGTATCGCGCGGGACACTAGCTGGCAGCCAAACAGGCGAGCGTTATTCCCTCAATTGTCTTCACGAAACCATCTCGCTCACTTGCCCTTCATCTGGACTCCTTCCACTAACACTTGTCGGCTGCCATGGACCAGCAGCCAGCAGTCTCTGCTGCTAGTGAAAACTTTCCAACGAGAAGCCTTCAAATGTGAGGGAGAGAAGCCCGAAGTTGAACGACAGCCACCAAAGAGAGCCGCTTCCATAGGAATCTCATCGTCCTTTTATCATTCTCCTGCAAATTCGTCCCTTTTTTCCTCTCTTTTCCTCGTGTCTTGTTAGTGTTCTCTTTGCAGTTATTGGACTCCACCAAGAGAGCGATGGAGGAAAAAAAGAACAGCTCTAATTTTAGAAGCGTTTTTCAATAGAGACCAACAGGCAGAGACTGGGAACAAGCGTTTCCCCCTAGCTGAAAGATGCTTGGGGAGCCAAGGGAAAAAGTGTTCTTTTCAATTCGTTCAATTGGTGGACAAGTTAGGGCGCCTTTTGACACTCAAATGGTCTCTCCTGGCCGCAAACACACTGCCTTGGAGGCGGCAATTTTGCGGCCAAAAACTGGCGACCATTGCGAGTGCGCTTTATGCGAGTTCAAAAATTGTGCACTCCTTTTCCCACAACAACAATCTCGAGCAATGTCAGTGGAACAAGAGTGAAATACAGCCAGCAAACAACACTATGACAAGGAGGCAAAAAGTGTTGCTCTTGTTTAGCCAAATCTGGCAATCCCATTAGATTATTGTCAAAGCAGAAAATTGCATCACACGAGGGAGTCAGAGAGACAGAGACAGACTCTAGAGTCTGCTGTGCTGAACACGCGAATGCTTTGAAGCTAGTCTCCACTTAATGCTCGCCCCTCAACCATCGCCACCATTTCGAGAATTAGATTTCCTCTTTTCACAATATTTCTCTCTCCTACTTAAACCCTCTTTATTTACAACGTTTCTGTCTAGCTCTTGTGGGCCGCAAAACGCCCCCAACAATGAACATAGATTAATGTCCAAGCCAGAAAGACGGTCAACTTGGCAAACCTCTCTCGTGGTTAATCTCGTTCGCGTAATTCGCCTAATCTCAAACGAGCTCCAACCAATCAAAAGGCCTCTCTTCTTCTTTCCAGAGGCGGAACAATACGGATTGAGTTTGGATTTTGAGGCGCCCAAAGAGGTCCAGCACCTCTTGTGTGCTTTGTGCCAGATTTTCCATAAGCTCGCCACTTGGATTACTCTTCCTGCCTTTTCGGAAGTGGCGGTTTCGGAGGTGCCGTTTTGTGACTCATTTGGACAAATTTTATCACTTAAACTGTTGTTTTTCGAGCGAAGAATCTTGCTTCATTTTTGAGTTACCTTGTCTCCATTGAGACCAATTCTTAATCACAGAGAAGGAAACAAAGAAAAAAAACTCGGTCCCCAATCAATTCGGCCACACACAAGATGAGCGAGGTGAGTTCATTGATTGGCCTAGAAAATATTGAATTTATTTGGTTTAGTATTTGCTATCGAGAGACAGACTTTGTTTGAACTAACTTCATAATTGGAAAACAAATCGATGCAGGACGAGAAGAAGAAACGCGAGGAGCGCGAAAAGAAGAAGGCCGAGGTTCGGGCCAGGCTGGAGGCTGCCTCGGCCAAGAGCCAGAAGAAGAAGGGTTTCATGACGCCGGAGCGGAAGAAGCGTCTCCGGGTGAGTGAGCGAGAATTGTCCTTGACTCTCTGGACTTACTTTTCTGAGTTCTTTTTGCTAATCTCAAGCAAACAATTATCACGAAACAATCATCAAAAAAACAAAAAACAATTGCTCTTAGGCCTTGCTGCGTCGCAAGGCGGCCGAGGAGCTGAAGCGCCAACAAGAGGCCAAGGCTAACGAGCGGCGCAAGGTGATCGCCGAGCGGACGGGCGAGAAGAAGAACACGGACAACTTGAACGAGGGTCAGTACCAATTCCAATAAATATCGGTCTTTGTATAATCGTCGTCGCAATCACCCGGCAAATCATTGCCCTTCTTCGAGCGCGATGGATAAGCAGCGTTTGCTTGGGACTAGCACTTGCATTCAGCTACAGTCTAGTCCAACAAAAGCACAATGGGAGGAGACAAATTGCAGAATTACACAATTGTACCATTGCACAATTGCACAATTGCACAAATTGAGCAGATTCCGCAAATCGATCTCTTTCTTTCATCCCTTTTCCTCCATTCTTTGGCCGCTCCGAACCGGCGGCATCCATCACTGTGGGCCGACACTAATGACCAACAATCAACAATGAACAATGAACAACCAGACGAGCTGAGAAAACTCTGCAAGGAGTACCATGACACCATAGCAAAGTTGGAGAGCGACAAGTATGACCTAGAGTATCAGGTTCGTCGGATAGATTACGACATCCACGAGCTATCAATGAAAGTGAGCGACATGCGTGGAAAATTGTAAGTATCCAAAACTGTTTCTTTTGGTAGCATTCTTCTCTCGCATTTTTCTCCCGATTTCCAATTCGTCCTTGTTTTTCATTAATCTGCATCTCACACTTTCATACACTTGTATCACTTTGCTGCGAAGGTCATCCTGGCCTCTGGTGCACATTTGCGGCTATTGTTGGCGAGCCGCCTTTGTGAGCTGCAAATATAATTCTTCGCACTAGCTCGACTTGAGCCCTGCAAACAGACAGCTGAAAATCTTTCTCTGTCTTTTTCACACAGACACACACGATCACAACCAAACAATCATCAACAACTAACTGACGACCAAAATTAAATACTCACGCAACAACAAAACAAACTCGCAATACAGCATCAAGCCCACTCTCAGGAAGGTGCCTAAGTTCAATGTTAAAATCGAAAGGATGCTCCTAAATGCGCGCAAAGAGGTTGGCTTTACGGTCAATCTGAAGGCTGTCAAGAAGGACCATTTGAAGCAGGAGGAAACGAGACAGGAGAATCAGCAGGCGCCCGAGTGGTCGCTAAGGCAAAAGCAGCAAGCTAGCAATCCGGACCAACAGCAAGCTCAACAATAATCGTGATTCGGCTTCTCTGTTCCATTTTTCTTTCTCTCTCTCTCTCTCTGTCTTTCGGCGCCCAAGAGAAGCCTTTTCACTTTATCCGCTGCTCTATCATAACTGTGTCTCGCCTGTAGACCTGGTGTGTGGCAGTGAACCCATTCAGCGCACTTCGAAGGCTCGCCGAAAGCAACAGGCGCTCGAGATTGCGGCGTCTTGCCAGCGAACAACGGGCGCCAAATGGAGGGCCAAGCTGGTGCAATGAGCAAAGGATTCCTCCAACTGCCTTGACAACAAGCTCACTTGCAGGTCCTACTTTTGTGTGGCTCCTAGATGGCGGCTTAACAAGCAAAAGCTGGTGAGTTCTGAGCAGAATTTTGAAATTGGTTTGGCGAGCTCGCCGAGAGAAGCCCACAACTTCGGCTCACGCAATGACAAAAAATCCCAAGGTTAAAATAAACAAACTCACGATGCAAGTCGCTTGCAGCCACTCGCGTCGAATGCAAAACCGAATGCAAGTGGCCAAGCTCAACCAGTAGCCTCCAGTTGCTCTCCCTTTTGCCGCCTTTCCGTGTGGCCTCCACCTTGTTCTGGTCTTGTCGTCATGTGGTCCGTGCGAACTGCCATTGGATCTTTTGATTGATTGGCTGTGGGTGGCACTCAGCTGGGCACAGCAAGACCACGAGCTCGTTTCCTCCACTTGGTCGCCGAAAAAGTTGGTGGCCGCTCCAATGGGCAAGCTGTGCTGCAATTGTCGTCTTGGCGCAACTCTCAAGGCGCAACCCTCATTGGCCTGCCGACTGACTGGGTGGCCTGACGACGGCTTGCCAAGAGTGACTGCACGTGCGGGCTTCTAGGCGAGAAAGAAAGAGAGAGAGAGAGAGAGAGAGAAAGTTCCAAGCGGGGCACTTAGCTTAGCTCGGAACTCGATTTGGCTCGTTTGCTTCTCGTTTTTCTTCCCTCTTCTTTGGTTTGGCCCAATTCTACTTGACATTGCGACTGCAATTTGCATACAATTATACAGGCGCCTCCGACAGGCAAAGAAGCGAGCGCGTGTTTCGCATCCGATCGCAAATCGGTTGCCGATTTGCCAGATTATATTTACTTTCATTCTTTGGCCCTCGCGTTTGTCAGCACACAATTTCATGCAAAGCGACAGCATTTGGGCAAAAATCTGCCCTCCTTGAATGATCTTTTCCTCCTCGAAGCTCGAACAGTTTCCTTGCAAACAAACAAACAGACAGACAGACAGTCTGACGGACGGATGAAATTGGGGACGCAATTTGGGAGGCAGCTCGATTTTTAGCCAAAGAGAAGCAGCGAGCGGCTTTCGAGTGGCCGTGCTCTCTTGCGTTGGCTCCCCCGCTTGGCCATTTTGTTTTTCCATATCTTCCACTGTGAGAACCATCTGGCCAGAGGAACCAGTTGAAACTCGTGATCAATTTCAAGCCCATTGCATTGGATTTTGTGTTCCTCCATTTCAATTCGTTCATTCATTCATTCATTCATTCGAACTTGAGAGGAACCCTCATTTTATCTCCCTCATTCATTCGCGCTGGGTCCGCAAATTAGATTGGTCCTACGATTTCGCCAGATCCCTAAAGGGAGTCTCTGGTTGCTGAAGAGAGCACTTGTTCCTTTCTTCTCTGGCAAGCCTAGTCAGTTGTGCAATGTTGTCGCCCGTTTTTGGCGCCGCACGCACCTTTCTCCTGCTGGTGTTTGCACACAATAGAGCCACAACAACAACAACCATGAACAACTAACTACAAGTTACAACACTGCCGCGAACAACAATCTCGTGTGGGCAACAAACTCTCGAAACGCGAGCAACAAGCGATGGAAGATTCTTCTACTCCTTCTTCTTCTTCGTCTCACTCTCCTCCTGATTCTTAGCAGGCCACTTAGGCGGGAGAATACACTTGTTGCTTGGTCGCTTGTTAAGAGAAAAAGAGACCAAAGAGATTCTTCTCCAAAGATAACAGCCGGCCACAATGGGCTTGAGTGAAAGAGCTGAGCAGAGGGGCACCACTTGGAAAGCAAAGGAAGAAGAAGAAGAAGGAGGAAAAGTGTAAAATGTTGGCAACGAAAATTCAATTGGCTTTGAAAGTGGCCATCAAACGGGGAGGAAGAGCAGAGACGAATGCTTTGAATTTGTCTGCCCTTGTTGCTGTTTGTTCATCCATTCATTGCACCGACAGATTGCACTACATTGCATTGCCTTGCATTGAGATGGGCCTGTTTCTTATCGGCCGGCGAGCGTTGGAAGTGCGGCGGCGGCGTTGTGGTGGAATCAGAAGTGGAAGTGGCACTGAAAGGGGAAGTGGAAGTGCTCGTTTGAGTGGCCCTTTCAGTGCTGGCGGGACACAGTCTCGCTCGGCCGCCGGCTGCTTTCAAAGCGATGAGCAGACGAAGGGCACACGAAAAGGATGGGCCAATCAAACTGTCTAACTATCTTTGGGGAGCTTGTTCTCGCCTCGTTCAATCTTTCGCGAGCGGCCAATCACTTGGCCCTATTCAATTGGAGTGTAATTGATCTGTAATTGTCGTCCCGGTTTGATGATAAGCTAACCTGCTGTTGTTGTTGTTGTTGTTGCTAAACGTCGAGCTGGCAAGTGGGCAGAATTCGGCCCAGTTGGCCAACGATGTCGAACGCTGCTCGACGATGAAGCTGACTGAAATGGGCTTCATTCTTGCGCCACTCAAATCCGGCCGAGTTTTGGGCCAAAGATTGATGAATTTCGGCGCCACCTTAGCTTGGTCAGGCCTTAGCTAGCCAGCAGTTTGTGGTGTAGGTGTGCGCGTGGGTCTGTGTGTCGCCGATGGAGGATAAGCGACCTTGGCAGAGTTGGCTGGCCAGTGGCGGCGGCCCGCAAGCGTGCGATGCAAATCAGACGAACTGGCTCGGGCAGGCGTAATTATCCGCCCGCCTTTGGCTCTGGCTCGTGGCGGCTAATCAGATCACTGTCATGGAGGCTCTTTTGGCAGCCAGAGGGCGTTGAGTGCGAAGAGACAGAAAGAAACATGGTTTGCAAGTGTATCACTCGTAGCAGTCGCGAGCAGTTACTCGCCAACCTCGCCGGCTGGTCCACATTTGGTCCTCTGCAGACGAGCCAACCAAGGACCTTGGTCTCTCTGACCCCAAGCTCTTGTCTAGCCTCCATTTTTCCGGCTTGAGGACCACGACTTTCAATTGTTGTTGTCTCCTTTGGGCCATCTTTTTGTCTGCGCTTGCAGTGAGCGCCCTCGTTGGGCACCCTTAGCACGAGAACACGCATCTGGGCCACGCATCTGGCCGTGACACACACCTACACACAACAAACTTCTGCTCGCCCCAAGCAAATTCAAGCTCTCGTCTGCAGCCTGATCGCAATCCGTCTGGAAATGAATCCATCTTTTCCATTCCCAAATTAACTCTTAGACACACAAAGTGTCTAATTCTCGAACTCGCATTGGAACACATTCAAATGGGCGCTAATCTTGCATCGGCCTTACATCAATCTCGTCGCGTGCTCGTTTGCTCTGCTAAGCTGCCTCTCATGGCTCTCTCGCTATCTGCGAATGGATGACGATTTATTTTTAATACACTTTTCCTGTTCTATCTCAATAGAACAGGAACAAGAGAAACAACAACAAGCACCACGCTGAGAACAACAGCAACACTGTCAATTGGACAATCTGACAACAAGGACTAGCTCGAATGCTGCTAATCGCTGGCCCGAGCCAATGACTAGCAATAGCACATAACTAGAGCGCCCCTTGTGTCATGGTGGCACTGCTGGTCCAGGTCGTGCTGTATCAATTGTGCGCCGGCCCATTTGGAGTGGAATGGAGGCGCCCGTGGCCAGATGATGGCTCGGGCCACTCCTCTGCTCTGCAATGTCGACAGTGTTTGTGCACCAAGCTAGCTGGGCAAATGTAGAGCGCGTGTGTCACGAGACTGCGCTCGAGAGAGCCCAAGCTCGTGCAGCTCGTGCAGGCCAGTCACGCCTACAAGTGCATAGAGACGCCCCTCGGACGGAATTGAGGGGACAAGAAAGGGACAGATAGACGAGGGGGCAGTGGTGGTGGAGGAGCACCTGTTTGAGTGCGCGTGTGCGTCCTAGTGTGTTTGGCTTGTTGATAAGTGCCAAGTGTAGGCAAGCCGTGATAACATAACAATTGGCCTGGAATGCGGCCAATTTCTCTAATCGCCAGCACGCATTTTGGTGGATGGAAATTCCACTATATAAGCACCAGAGTGGCCAGTTATTGGGCCACAGTTGAGCAATTTCAATCACAAGTTCAGCATCAAGAGCTAGCTGAGTGACAGAAGAAATTTGACAATTTTCAAGAGCAACCCTCGCCAAGTTGACACAATCAAACCTCTTCCACTGCCTTTAATCGCAAACTCAAATTCAAAGGTAATTAGAGAGCTTTGCGTTTGCATTTGGCTCACTGCTTGATGTCGTTGAGCTCTCTCTTCCTACAAATCAATCCACTCTCGTCCAGAGTGGATTGACCGGAATGAGACAGCGTCTGTTCTGCAACATTAAATCAGATCAGATCAAATCAAATCAATCCAAAGCCACTCACTAACCTCGATCGTCTGTTTTCGCTGCCCTCTACTTTGGATTGAAATCTCTTGGATTGAATCCTGAACGAAACTGAACTAAAAAACAAACTAAAACTTGCGACAAAATCTCGAATGGGCCAAATATGAAACTTATATCTTCAAGCAGAATCAAAATGAACAAATTCGTCGCAGTCTCACTGTTTGCCCTAGTCGCCCTTGTGGCCATCGTCTCTGCTTCAGGCTACGGAAACGGCTACCAGATGCCCTCCTACGGCCAGAACTACGAACGCAAGACAGGCTTCAAGACGGTCATCTACCACCCATATGGAGGAGTCTCAAACAGATTCGACTACCGCACCTTCCCCGCCTACTCCGGCAACAGCTACGGCGGCTCCTACGGCCAGTGAGTATTTTATGATCATATAAATATATCTCCTTTCTTCTTCCAATTTGTTGCTTGCCCTCAAACCAAATCATTCCGGAGAGGCACTTTCCGGATTATCTGGTTATCTCAATTTTATCGGCTCGCAAAGAGTGAGGCAGTCTGGATGCAGCTGAACGAGCTTGGGGAAAAATTGCGACTCAACTAACCGTCGAATTTTCTCCGCCTGTTTCCACCGACTTGGACTCGCCTCCACCAAATGAACAATCAGGCACCCAGCACCTTACATCAAGACCGGCTTGGAGTACACAATCGGAGACAATGGCTACGGCAACCAATACGGTAGCTCGTACTAATGTGCTAGGTGATTAGCAGGCTGGCAGACTGGCAGAGGGCAGGAGACAGAAGGCAGAGGACAGAAGGCGATGCACCAGTGCTTCTTATTGCCTAGCTACTCGACCTTGGCCGCCCCACTGGTTCATTAGTGGGGAAGGAGAGCTTCTGCAGGTGTTGTTTGGTGGTTGGCGAGCAATGCACTCAGTGTGTTGCCATGCTCTCGTGCAAATTGTTGTCTGATATGCAAGTGCCATTTCGTTAGCGCCAAAGAAGTGCGGAAAGAGAAGAGGAAGAGTTTCCTAAGATCGCGCACACACAAACACAGAGAGCAACAACACACAACAACAGCAACAACAACAACAACAAACTTGACGACTTGATGCCACTCGATTCTGGCAAATCTTAGGGATCGAACAACCAACCAACAACGGTCACCGACGGCTCGCCAAGCGCCAGACAAAAGATGATTAAAATTAAACGAAAGTAAATTAAATCCTCCAACTGGTCTAGCCTACTTCTTGTCCTTCCCTTTGGTTCCCTTCTCCAAACCATCAATTCATTAGTAATAACTCCCCTCCCAGCTTCTGGTGTTACTTCCTCCTCCTTTGGGTGGGGAAATGTTCACAAAGATACTCATCATAATGTTCATAAAGATATTGGAAAAAGATATTCACACAAATGGTCGCCGCTAGAGTACAATGCTAGGTAAAGTTTTGCTAACTAAACTTCTGGTTGCCCAACTCTCAGCAAGAGTCTCTTTTGCAATCGGCTGAGAATTTGCCGAGCAGTTTCTACTCGTGATTGACTCGTTTGGCAACAGTTGTGGGCACCAAGCAAAACGACTCGAAGCCAAGAAACTCGATTCGAAGCGCAGCCCCTCGAGCTCAGCTCGTCGGCCGCCAAGCTACGACAAGACCGTGTTCCTCACTGTGGACCTGAACTCACTGTGCTCGATTGAGCTTTGGCCATGTTTCAGTCTCATTAAGCGACTCACATTACGACACATTCGCCGATTAGCTACTTGTTTGTTTTGGCCTCCCCTCACTTGCCAGTAGCATCGAGCTGGGCGTCTATTTGTTGCTGCTCATTCAAATGAGCTCGACACAGTTTCAATTAGCATTTTAACTGAATTTAGGAATTTGGGAACAAACTTGAGAGATTAGAATTGGCAAGAGTTGAAGAGTGCAGGAAACGAGCGCCAAATCGGGCAGAGGCGGGTGGAAAATCGTAAAAGATACATTTTTTTCGCTCTCTCTCTCTCTCAACAGGAGCTTCCTTACACGCGCTCGAGATTGGGACTAGCCCTGAAAGGCCGATCGGCCTGAGCCTTGGGGACACGAGCAACATTACCATGGAGATATTTGTCGCTTCCAGTTGTTGCTTGTTGGAATTTGCCTCCTCCAGCCGCTGGCACTTCTCCGATTCTGCAGGTCAATTTGTAACTCCAAACGAGCAGACGAGTCATTTTCCTCACTCGTGCCAGACCATTGGGACCATCATCTACACTCAAATGGATACAAATTCAATCGCCCTAGTTGTGCTCTAATTAGACTGGCGCCAATGATCGGCCCAAGTTGGGGGCGATCATCGTCTTGCCATCCAATTGGACTGTCTCGCTCATGCTTCTCTCTCTCTCTCTCTCTCTCTGGTTGAGAGTTCAATTTTGACAATTAACAGTTGGCTAAAGTGCAGTAAACGGTGCAAAGGCGAACAATTCGCCTCGCCCAATTGCCATCGAGCGCCCATCGACGTCCCAAGCTCGTCGAAACAAACTGGACGCAACTCTTGTTATTCTTTTTACCCGGAGGCGCCAGAAACTATTAGCTCGGATCTCTGGTTGGTGCTGTCCAATGGACTGTAGTTGCAACTAATCGCTGCGGCCTGAGCGCAAGTGTAAGCCCAGAAGGCAGCTTGCTAGCATAGAGGAGTGGCATAGGAGGTGGTGAAAGGTATTTCGGACTAGAGACGAGCAGTGGGCAAGTTGCGCCAGAAGGATTGAACTATGTCGTGTACAGTGTGCGGCCAAAGGTGACGATGTTGGCACTCATTTGCGCGCTTCATCTCGTTGGAGTTTGAACTTGAAACATTTCTCGATTGTGGAAAGATGATAGACTTTTCATCGTTCGCTTGATGGCTCAAAAGCTCCATTGACTTTCGCCCACTTGGTATGGCCCATTGGTCACAATGGAACATCCATTCACGAACTGAGGTCAGTTCCAATTCCTCGCTGGGGAATACTGATGCGATGCTGCCAATATTTCTCTCAATATATTCTTCATACACTCAATTATCAGTTCCGACAGCTGATACACATCCGACATTCTCATGGAGATTGAGGGAGACGACAATTGTCAATTCGTGCCTTAGCTCGAGATAATTTTGCACCCGACGAGCTGGAAGTACATCGAGAACTTCTGAGACATCGAGAAGCATATCTACAGAGAAAATATAGATAAGCTGAGATCTAGGACATGAAGTGTTGACGCATATCCTAGAGACCAGTTCGAAAGTGAAATTTAGTGGTTCGTTGTCAAATTGAGACTCTCTCAGGATGTTCGGTTCAATAGGCATGATTATTGTCTCATCACGAACCTCATCAGAGGTTCTAGAAAAGACTCCAGCTTAGCTTCCGTTCATGACTCGAAAACGCTCTTGAGCAATTGGGAGCCCGATGTTTATCATGAGAGAGAGTTGAGGTGATGCTCTGGGGAGAGTTATTAGAGGAAATCATCGGGAGAATTGGCACAATGATTGATGATACGAAGGGAGAGAAATCAGGCGGCGGGCGAGAGATTAAATTGTTTATCTGTTTGCCCGACGCGAATCGAGAGGAAAAAATGGCTCCCAGTTGGTTGGCGAAAAGAAAGAGGGAGGAACAGGAAGCGGGGAGTTGGCACAACATGTTGTTTGCCCATTGCTGCGGGCCGATGGAAACTTTTGCTCCAAGTTTGCTCCAAGACACAAAAGAGTTAAGTAACAGGTTGTTGTTGTTGTTGTTGTTGTTGTTGTTGCTGTTGAATGCACTTAGTTTGGGCAACTTTTACAAATGATCGGCCGGAAAGCGAGAGTTTGCGAGGAGGAAGGAGGCGGTTGGGGGAAAAATGATGCAAAACAGCAAGCGCCAGTGGGCTTCAGTAGCGCCAATTTCCAGACGCTTGGGCGGAACTGTGAGAAGCTTAGGCGGCGCATTATTTCCTTTCCTCCGGCCCAAGAGTGGAGGCAAAAAATTGCTCCCGGAGGCCGATTGATCGTTAGCTGTTGGGCTCGCGCAAACTTGATTGGTTTTCGTGGCGCCCGCCTCGCCAAGCGGGCGGCTCTCGGAAACAAAGTGTGCCCTTTTTTGCCTGCCGACGCGTCGTCGTCGCCGCCGCCAAGCCAGTCTGGCCAAGTGAGTGGAGTCGAGTAGAGCTAAGGCTTGGGAGCACCTGTTGCTGGTTAGGTTTAGTCTTGCTGCTTGCTGTTGCCTGCGTGGTGCAGAAGGCAGGCACCTTGCGCGTTTCGCGTGCAGACCGCAGGCCAAAGCGAGCGGCGGAAAAGCAACAAAAGGCGCCTATTTCGCAACAACCATTTCGCCTTATTGAACTCTTTCGCTTTCCCTGTGGGCTTGCCAGCGCACTTGGCCGAGCAGAGCCAAAGGCAAGAGCCGCCTCGTCGACGGCAATGAAAATTTTCGGAGCAACGTTTGGGGCTAGTCTCGTATTCAAATTATGCAGGTTTCCCCCTCGGCTCGTTCTTCTCGCTTTCCGGCGCCGCTCCGGCACAATCGGCTGCAGCCTTAGCCTTGGCCTGGCGCCAGACGAGCCACGAGACGAGGCAAGAGACGAGGCGCCAACGACACGAGAGAGAGAGAGAGGGTTTAATCTCGCCGCTCGCGTGTAGTCGCCCCTAATCGTTGCAGTAGATTTTATTGCGATACTTTTTCTCTCTCTCTCTCTCTCTCCGGCTGGCTCTGTGTTGCCAACAGTGCCAACAAAGCTGGAACAGAGAAGGAGCGAGCTGGAGCGAAGAATGGAGGGAAGAAAAAAGTTACACAATAATCGATTGCTCGCTCGCTCACTTGCATGCTCCAGAAGGCCTCCCATGCAAAGGGCAGCAGCAGCGAAGTGGCGGGGAGCTTGTTGTTCGCCTCGGAGTTTCTTTGTACTTGTTTTCGCCTCTCCTTAGGTGCAGCTCCACAAGTGGGCGTGCTCCTCTCGGGTGTGCACGACTGGGCCGTAAACAAGCCAGGCAGGCTGTGATGATGAAGCCAGCCCCGCGGCCACTCCGAAGTGGCTTGTCTCCGGGGACTCAGCTGGAAAGTGGTGTGCCCTTGGCTTTGCAGGTGCTTGTGTGGCGTGTGGAGCACGCGCAGCTTCCGGTGTGCGTGGGCCAGTGCCTCAGTTTGGGGGATAGTTCAGTGTGAGCCAGTATAAAAGGGCAGCCACTCGGCCCCATTCGGAGTCAGTTCAAAGCAGTCTTCCAAGCATTCAAAGCACTTTGCAATTCACCACCCAAAAAAATCACCAACAAATCCACTTCAATTCGCTATCAAAGCACCAACGATTACAAACAATCACCAAGAACTCAAAATGATTAAGGCAATTGTAAGTAGGCCCAGTGTCAAGTAGAGGCTGCACACTGTGTTCATAAATGTGTGCATACTTTTTGCATACTGTGTGCAATTGTGTGCATACTATGTCAGCCAGACAGAGATGATGAATTGCAAAAGAATCTGCTCACAAGAGACTGAAATGCTCCAACTGCTCTCCGATCTCACTTGACCTTTGCACTAACCCAATTGCACCAACGCAAATTGCAATCCTTCCCCATCACAGATCATCTTCGCTATTCTTGCTGTTCTCGCTGCTGCAGCCAGCGCACAGTATTACTACGGCGGCTACGCGGCTTACCCAGCCTATAGCTACGGATATGCCTACCCATCGTACGGATACGCAGCCTACCCAGGCTACTATCTGAAGAAGTGAGAGCGCGGCCTCACGCAAAAGGCCCACCGGCTGTGATTCTGAGCGGCGTCGTGCAGGAGCCAGAAGACGTCTGAGCTAAGTCCACTGAGCGGCCACTGGTTGCACGCGCACTCGGCTGAGCTCATATCATCACCACCATTGCCAGTCAGCCAGCGAGTGCAACTTAGAACCGCCCAGCTGCTCGGCGCCCCCTCAGACAGACACAAGGACGTCCACTTGTGCCACACACACACTCACACAGCGGCCCATCTTCCCTCCAGAGGATGCGGAAAAGGACGACGGAAAGAACGAACGGACCATTGGCGGGCCCACCGACGAAGCGGAGGGACTAGCCTCCAGCCGAGAGCAGCAGGTTCAAGCTCAACTGAGGCCCACTGAGGATTGGCCAGCAATGTGGAGCTGCAAGGCGGAGGGTGAGATATGGCACACGAGAGATGGCAAGGTGGCTGCACGAGCAGCCACTCGAGACTGGCCGAGCGGACGACGACCTGCACCTGAGGAGCCTGATTGGCGCCTCCTCGGCCTCTGACGGAGACTGTCTGCTGGCTGAAACTGCTGGAGGGCGGCCGGGAAGCGTGGGCGAGCCGGGCGGGCGACTGTGCGAAAGTCAACCTGCGCGCGCTGGCTTCAAAACGCGCCGCCGCCCAACCGGAACCCGTGCGCTTGGCGCCCCCCAGCAGACTCCACTGGCGGCTCTCTGTGCCTGGCCACCGATGGCCCGGATGAGTGTCTGATCCTTGGGTGCAACCAAAGGGTCGTTTCATGATAGTCCACTCGCACCGCTCGAGCTTAGCTCTGGTGCCCAATTCTCCCCATTTCCGCTTGCTCCTCGACGCAGGCAAACCTCCGGACCGGGCTTGCTGCCCTCACCCAAAGGCTGGAGTTGGCTCCATTCGCGCGAATCGGAAGCCTTAAGACGGTCGTCGTTCTTGTGGAGAAAAGGTTACGGAAAATACTTGTCTCTTTTTTACACACACACACACAAACACAAACACACACGTACACAGAAACGCACACAAATGCTCGCAAGGCCCCAAAGAAGAACCCACTTGTTGTCTTTCATTGGACGATCATGCGTCACCCTATCTTCGCTCCCCATTGGGTGTCCCAATCATACTCATCTGATCTGGAGTGCATCCGACTCTTGACGCAGAGCTCCGAAAGCTTGCCAACGGCGCTGGCTCCCTGAGGAAAGTTCTCGAGATTCTTCCGGGCCACACACAATGCCGCTTGGCCACAGCTGAGGGGCGCTGCCAAGGTCGCGATAGCAGAATGCTCAATGTCGAATGAGAGGCGCCATGGGGCGAGGGAAGGGCATTGGAATGCGCATGAGCAGAGATGATGCGAAGCACAACTTGCGGAGCAACCGAAAAATGATAATAAAGCAAAACAAAACAAAACCCATCGTCATCGCATACATCAAAAAACACCTAGTCTCTGCAATGAAACCTTTGCCACTTTCCTTCTTTTCGCAGGCCAGTCGATTTTGCATGTTCTTTTCTCACTAAATCTAGCTCACTCTATAAAATCAATTCAGCAGCGAGCAAAGCAAAGCAGACAGATAGAAGAGGGAAACGCAAGGCGAGAGTGCTAGCTTTGGCCGTTTATGTGATTTAAACTGTATGTTCTTAGCTTTCGCTCCATCATTTTCTCTACTCTTTACACTCTACTGAATGAGAGTAGGTGGCGCCAGCTGCAAGACCCTCAAAACTTGACATCTTTAGGGTTCCAAGACGATGGAAGAGAAAGTGAGAACTGCAATCATTGTGGTATGTCTTGATCAATCAGGATTCTGCTTTTACTTTATTCTTTTCAGCAGAAGGTTTAGGCCAATGTCTAGCAACCTTTGCTTTTTGGTCGGGCTCTCGTCAGAACCTTCGTCTGGATCTTCGTCATCCTCAAAGAGCGGCTTCTCCTCGAGCAACTTCTCGTACAACCAGCGTGTTCGTCTCTGTGCCTGTTTGGGATAAAACAAATTGGCGATCCAATGTCTCAGACGAAGAGCGTAAGCTTCGAGGAATACAGCTCCAAATGTGAGCAATGCCATGTAGAGCAGCCACCTATACGACCGATAGCTAGGCGTTTGGGGTTTAGGTAGACAGGCCTCAAGCGAGTCCAGTAGTTCAATGTCATGTGGAATATTCTTCTCTAGAGAGAACATGAGTCTTCTGTAGAGTTGCTGGATGGTGCTATTATCTGATGCCTCCGTCTGACCAATTTGCAGGCTGACATTTGCCATCTGGTTGCGCAACTCTCTCAGCTGAGTCCTATTGTAACGCACCACAGTTCCATTTTCGGATTTTGAACCCACCGAAACAATGGGCAGTTCCTCGGCAAATAGAATGTCCTTCAGCAGTTTGACAGTCATGCTAATCAATTCGAAAAGGGTGAAATCTGCAAACAAAAAGAACGATATGTAAGCACAAATGATGAGCCAAACTAAACCGGCGATCTTAAGCTTAGTCTTTTCCGTGTCGGCCATTCTCAAACTGAATGGCTGCAGATAATGTTGCTTGTGTGATCTAGTCATGGGGAACAACAATCTCTTGGGATGATGGTCTTTTTTCTCAACACTTTGACCCTCAAGTGAAGCTCTTTGTTGTTGGTCCTCAGTTTTTTCTTTTTTTTCCACCTCAATGGGCGACAAATTAGGGGCTTCTTGCGGTGGCTCCTCTTCAATCGAACTTCGGACGGTATCCTGCAAATTCAATAGATCATCTGCTTCATCAAGTCCACTTCTTGCTGTCAGCTCTTCATCGTCTATGGAGACAAGCGATCTGACGGACATGAGCTCGTCTCGTTCACTTTCGTCATCCAAATCTATCAAGTGAAACTCGTCCCGCACTTCACTCTTCGATTGTTCCATTTCATCCAAACTCCTCTTCTTACGTTTCTCACCCTTGAGTCTTTGCTCATATCTTTTCAAACTATCGTCTAAATAGATGTTGTCATAACCAGGCTCGGTGAGGTAGTGCATTTGATACAGAGTTGCAGTGCCCAGGATCCATATGACTAAGATGAGGCTAATGAGATTGAACATACGATTGATAAGATGCACATACCAGAACTTATCGGCCACATCGGCGCCGATCTCTTTAATAACTGTTTCATAATCTTTAGTTTTAGTCGACTCTAGACTGTAATTGTGACTAGCCTTCACACTAACGTAGAGTTCGTTTTCGATAATCTTCAGAAATGATCTCAATCGTTCGCCCAAAGTTTCGTCTATATATTGCACAGCAGCATAGGGTAGGCTACACATATATGAGGGCAGCTTAACGGTGGCACACAGTGATTCAACCTCCAGAATAAGGTCGCAAACTGAGAACACCGGCGATAATAGCCAAGATCTACAGTCTCTGTATCTTATGCGAAGTAAGTCGTAGCATTTGTGGATGATTTCCTCACTTTGCAGTTCGCAAATGACTGCAATCTTTTTCAGCTCTTTGATCGCTTTCAGGGCAAAATCTTCAATAGTTAGAGCTATGGATAGTAAGATTTCGACCTTCTCTCTCAACTCGAGGGAAAATTTCTTGATATTCTCAATCAAATCGTCGATCACCTTTTCGACAACGATCAATTTCTTGACCACATTCTTGTCGACATATTTATCAGCCTTGATGATTAAATATTGCTTACAGCATCTCAAACTTCCGTGCAACTCATGGACATTATGGTGCAGAGTGTTCAAGGGTCCTCGAGCGAGTTCGGACAACATTGAGCAGAAGATCAAAGCTCTACCCCGATTTGTGAACATGATTGGCAGACACAGTATCAGGATGCTTCTGATCTGGTGAGAATTGTCCACCGCAATGTAGTAGAGAATCCCCAAGAGTGTGGCAAATATGACTGTATAGATCGTGTGGTGCTTGATCAAAACGATATAGACGAATATGTAGAGACTCATGGCGAGCACCATGATGGCATAATAGGTTATCGAGCGCTTCACTGGGCCATTATCAAACGTAGCCTCTAGTTGCCAGGCCAAGTTTTCCGTGGGCAGCAGTTTCCTTTTGATCCGCTCGAAATAATTGATCACTCTTTTGGGAATGAGCTTGCCAATAAGTCTGCATATTGCTTTCAGCACTAGCCATACAAGCTCGAAGAACTTCTTTATGATAAATAGTATGAGATCTACAAACTTGCAAAGCAGATACTTGACACAATCAGCGAGCGCGATCAACAGTCTCAGCCGAGGGTCCAATTTGAGGAGCCCGCGCGCCGTCCGCCGGATCTGCCCATCTCTAGCCCTGGCCATTTCGTTCGTCTCGGCCCCATAGAGCTGGCCAGCAGCTTGTTAAGACTACAAGTATTTGCTGGTGGGGGTCATCTAATGATACCTGCAGGGAGCCCAAAGTGTCGGTTTGTGGTTGTTGCACAACATTACTGAGTTTGGGGCGCTCACTGCTTGTGCGAGGGGCGCTGCATCACGATCGCCTGTTGCAACTATTTATTTTTCCAAACATCATCAAGTGACATTGAGACCCTTCCGGGTTGTGCTCAGCATCTGGATGTCAACTATTAGCAGTTAGGAACAATGGATAATTCAACAAATCCTTCAAGCAAATCACCGCCCTTGATCCTGGTCTACGATTCAGGCCACTCGCTGGGCCAAGATTTGGTGTCCGTGCAACTGGAGGCAGATTCCCCAAGCACCAATAAGAGTCCAGATCCCTCCACTTCGGTCCAAGTGTTGATTATATTTTTGGTTGCAGTCTTTGCCATACTTATTCTGTTCCTCTTTGTCTACTTTTACCTAGTCAAAGGTTCGCGCTCAGAGTTGCCCCTTCATATAGCAGAACGAACCATACACAAATCAATTAGTGGCTCAGTAACAGACGATGACCGTTCGAGGAACATCTTCTCTCATCCAGAGAAACAAATGGCCGTCGATCAGTCGACCAGGAACAGTCCCTCGCCCAAAGATCAAGCATTGCAAGAGATTGTCATGAGAGCCAGATCAAGAACGCCGCCCAAAGAGGAGTCCCTAGCGCTGAAAAGTGGCGGTTTCCAAGTGCACAACTTGTTTGGTGCTCCAATCACACAGTCATCGCCTCATCAAGTTGGCCAACCCGCAACAATAGTTCAGCCCATCGGCAAGAGCCCCATTGCAGGCCAATCGCCTCAAGGCGAGAAGCCGAAATCTCCCAAGTTGCAAGAGTATAAATCTCAGGGAGCAAAGACTAAATCCGGTTCGGGAAACAAGTCGCAGCCAGTTGGGACCAAGAGCTCGCTCGGTGGTAAAGACACCATCAAGGATCATGCAGCGTCAAAATAATGCACCATTTTGCTCCACACATCCACGAACCACAACACTTTAGGAGCAGTTTTTTATTATTATTATTATTATTATGTCAAATAAATCACAATTCAACCTTGCATCACTCAATGGCAATCAATCCCTCTCTTGGGCCCCTAAGAATTTGCCTCGTGTCTATGGTTGTGTATGGTTGTCTATGGTTTGGTTGTGTTGCCGGTGACTATGTGTTCAGCTTCTTCTCGTTGGCCAGCAGCTTGTTGGCCTGCAGCGCCTGCTCAGCCCCGTAATCCAAATAGAGGGACAACATTTGGGCCAATTGCGCCTGCTCCTCCAGCTTCTGGCCCATCTCCTCGCAAACTTCCTGCAACTCTCTCAGGCCGCCGTCCATTTGTTTGTGCCAAATCTGGTTGGCCATCCGAAACTCGTCGTCTCTAGAGGTCGTCTGGCCAATTGGCCGAGGACCTCTGGGCGTGAATTGTCTCACCTCCGTCTTAATCCACGGCGCTGGCAGGAGTGTCTTGCGCCAATTGCTCCCATCGGCATCCTGGAAACCCTGAATGAGCCTCTCCGATGTCCTGCTGGAGGCCGACTTGACCTTCTCCTCAGTGCTGGGCGGGGCAATCTTTTGGCCCTTAGACAGGGACTCGGGCTGAGCCTGAGCCTGAGGAGCTGGGGCTGATTTTATCGCCTTAGGAGAGGGATTGGAAGAACAATTTGGACAACAACAAAAGAATAATTGACAAAAGAAACCTCTGTTCACTTGTTGCACTAGATGTCTTGACTGTTTATTTAAGCCCTCTGCTTGAGCATTGGCCTCTTTGGCTGCGCCAAACGACTGCTGCAAACGTTCGCCCTGCCGATCGAGCTCCTTGTTTGCCGCCTTCGCCTTGGCATCCTGGCCAATGGTAAGCTCGAGAATGCTTCTTCTGAGATCCAGATTGCTCTTGTGATGCTGTTGTGTTTTGTATTGATATTCTTGTAATTGATATTTTTAATATTGATCTTGTTGCTGATGCTGTTGTGGTTGCTGCTGCTGCTGTTCTGGTTATTGATCTTGTTGTTGTTGTTGTTGCTGCTGTTGCTGTTGCTGTTGTTGTTGTTGTTGATGATGATTATGATGATGATGAGGGTGATGGCTATGGTGTTGTGAGTGTTGCTGTTGCTGAGTCTGATGCTGGCGCGCTTGGCTTGGGCCCTCTTTGCCGCCTGAGACGGGCACTGTGCTCGTTTGGTCGGACTGCGAGGGAATGTTGTAGCTCTGGTGGGAAGTGACCAGAGTGGAGCCCGAGCCAGTGGCGCTTCCGGAGCTTCCGGTCAGCTGTCTGCTGGCGCCGGAAAGGTCTCGGTGGTGGTGTTTGGAGGCGGCGGGCGGCTGTTTGCTCTTGTGCACGGTGTACTTGCGGAGCGTCTGCTCTTGGTCGTCGTACTTGCCGCATTGGCTGGTGATCAAATTGAGCACCACCACCACAATCAACGAGAGCACATTCGTGCCCGCCAGCACCACCAATTCGAACCACTTCTTCTCCATCCTTCTTTGCCCACTATTTCGCTGACCAATTGATGTTGACCAATTAATATTGACCAATTGATATTGACCAATTAGTATTGACCAACCAAAAAAGGCCCAGCCCAGGACGGTGCACACTGTGTGCAGGAATCACAGTTGATAGTGCAATTGCCGCATTGGCTGCCGCTCGTCGCTCAGTCGCGACGCAACACCACTATCACCACTCGAGTGCGTCCACAACCCCCCGCCGAGGCCACATCCATTTAGGATTGGGCCGAGCGGCTGCGTGGGGCGGCGCGTCTGCGGCGAGCTGGCGCCTTGCGAGCTCCAGTCTGGCGGCCGCGTCTCGTGGCCGACCTGGAGGTGCGAGTTCGGCGGGCTCCCCGGCGGCGACGGTCAGTTGATGGGTCGCGGGCAGCTCCGCGTCTGGCGCGGCGTCTGCGGGCTGGCCCGACGGAGCTGGCGCGACTTGCCGCCGACCTGGAGCGGCGCGGACCAGTCGAGGACATGGCGCTGCGGCTCAAGGTGCTCGAGCGAGCCCGAGACGTCCTGGATGTGGTGCGGCCGCGAGTTGAGCTGCGAGCCCGACTGTTAGGTCGTCTGGTGCTGCTTGGCGCCCGGCTGCTTGCCCGGCTCGAGATGCGCGAGCCCATGCGGGAACGGCTTCTGTTCGGCTGGCTGCTGGCCGCCGGACCGGCGCTCATGTTCGAGGCACTTGAGCCTCGACGCGACTGGTTGGGCGACGATGACGTGCTCTCGTAACCTGAGTCGTTGGCCGACATGTCTTGGAAGGCTTGCTGCGGCTGCTGCTGCTGCTGCTGTTGTTGAGGCTGCTGCTGCTGCTGCTGTTGCTCTTGCGGGGACTCTTCTTCTGCTCCCTCGTCCGAGTCCTGGTTCTCGTCCCTCGCTTCCTCTGGCTCCTCGGGCGGTACTCTCTTCTGTCTGGCAGCTATATTTGCTGACTTCTAAACACTAGTTGGCCGTAGATAAAACTGCTTGGTGTTCTCACGACCTCTAGCTGAACTGTGTGCCGGCCAGCCAAGGGGATTGTATATTTATACATATCGCCAGGCAGCTTGCCGGAGGAAAATCCTCTCCTTGGCCCCCGCCCACCTTGCGAGGGGCGCGTGACCTCCTGAGGGGCGCCTTCCGGGAGCACCTGTTGCCCAGCTAGTGGGGGGGGGGCTTGGGCGCGCGTGACCTAAGGGGCCGGATGTCGCGCGCGACCAAAAAATTTTCCCCCAACCCGCTGGGCGGAGGCGCCTTTTTTCCTCTTTCCCATCGGTCAGTTTTGGTGAGAAAAAATTTCCAATTTCCCACTGTGGCGCCACAATCAATCTGACACTGACGCTCGTCTGCTTTGGGCCAAAAATTGCCATGCACCTCTGTTGTGCTCCTCAATGGGACAATGCCTATGCTCTTTTTGGTCCTCCTTATTGCCCAATTTACACGTGCCCCCTTCTCAGGCTTCTCTCTTCCGGCCCTTCCGGTCGGAATTTTCCCACTTTCTTTGCCTAAATTCCTGTGTGCCACCCTCGTCTAGGATTTCACCCACATGGCAGCACATGCAGAGCTCGATTACAAGACTCAGGCGGTGCTCAGGAAAAAGGGATACCTATTGCAGAAACGATTGGCCGCCGGCGCCTTTGGCCAGGTATATTCAGCATTGAAAACGAGACCAGATGGAAAGGAGGAAATGTCCGCAGTGAAGGTGATGGATTTGGAAAAGTGTGGCGAGAAGTTTAAACAAAAATTCTTGCCCCGTGAACTGAGTGTCCTAATTCAGGTTAGACATGTTAATGTAATCAAAGTTTTCGACATCTTTAGAATGGGCGGCCGGATATACATTTTTATGGAGTTTGCACCGAATGGAACCATTGCCGATTATATAAAGAAAAATGATGCCTTGAGCGAGTCCAGATCAAAGGTCTGGTTTACACAAACTGGCTCGGCACTGCAATATTGTCATAACAAATTTGGCATCGCTCATAGAGATATCAAAGTAGATAATATTATGTTAGATTATAATAATAATGCCAAATTGACAGATTTCGGCTTTGCCCGTATCGCTTATGATCCGGAAACAGGCCGACTCAATCTGAGCGAGACCTTTTGCGGCACATTGCCCTATTATTGTCCCCAAATTCTCCAAAAGCGACCATATAATCCATTCAAGGCCGATGTCTGGGCCATGGGCGTGGTGCTCTATGGAATGCTGAATAATAAATTTCCTTTCAAATTCAAAGACCTCAGGAGGATGCTTCAGACTCAGCTGAACAGGATATGGAAATATCGAGAAGATAGAGAAGACGTCCTATCGAGAGAGGTGAGAGATCTTATATCGCGAATTTTTGAGCCAGACGAACCTCGCCGACCCTCAATGGACGACGTCATGCGACATCCATGGTGCCTCTCACTCGATGGGCCATCCAAATCGTTCTCGAATAATAGAAGTGTCGAATCAAGGCCCGACTAGCAATCAATCACAAGCTTGGACAGTCAAAGAACTGGTCCAGCCTGAAGACTGGCCCGGCGCCCACAGTCCAAGCTTGGGTGCCTTGATGAAGAGGACAAATAAAGGAGGATTATTGGTAGTAGTTCATTCTAGAGATTGCTCAAGCCGTATTGATGAGCTTCTTCGTTTACTGAAGAAATCACTGACCTCTGTTCTTTCTACAGACAGAGCGTGGAGAAGCTGCACCATCTTTGTGTCTAGTCCTTTTTGTAGGTGCAGAATAGTGCATAGAGCATGCAGACTAAACTGCTGTGGATTCTTACAATCCATTTCTCTTACATCTGCTGGATTGACGAGAAGCTCTACTCAGTGCTTCAACCTGTCTGCTCGATGGAGCAGCAAGCCTTTGTATGCTTAGGTCGTCATGATTATTCTCAAGCGAGATTCCTGCCTCTTAATCAAGTCACTAGACGTCTTATCTTTAGTGTATCGGTCTAGTATCTCTGATTCGTCGTGGTTGATCTTTGTGACTTTTGGTCTGCCAGACCTGATCGAGCCATTCTCTCTGCATCAACAGAGCAGGATGACTCGATTAGTAGAGATAGACTCTACCTCTGCATTCTAGTTCTCTCCTCGAAGAGCTCTACTTTTGGACCACCAATTTGACTCACAGCCAGCTCAGACTAGGAGATCCTTAGCGTCATTTCAGAGTTCACCTGGCCGGTCACAGTGGATCGGTAGAAGATCACCTGTCGGCTTGCATTCTTATCAATGTCTGGTTGAGATCTCCCAAAATCCAAATCGGCCATCGAATGTTGGCACTCTTGCTCGGTTTCCTCCATCCGGAGTCAGATATCTCTATGATTGCGAAGCAAAAACAAGATTGAAGGAGTTTTGGATCTCAAGGAAAGACTTTGGCACGAGCATTGTCCAGAAAATGCTATGCCGTTCTAGAAGATTTTTCCGACAGGATCAATGAGAAGCAAAACATAATGTAGTGTTGTTATCCAAAGCTCTGAATCGCTCAAGAGTTTTATCAAATTTCTTGCGAGGGCCTAGGATTAGCGAGAGGGACCTCTGAATGAGCCAAGTGCCTAGCAATCTGATCTCTGTCAGCTGCACTCGAAGTCACCCAGTTCAACGGTGGTGGCTTTCGCCACCGTCTGGTCCGCCTGGTTGTCGAGACCCAATTATCGTCGAGCACTAAAATGAGCCGCGAAAAAAATGTGAGATGAGCCAAGAATGGTTGTCTCCTGGCGCTGAGAGAATTTTGGCCAAAAGAGAATTTTAAACGAAGAAAAAAATCTAATCCAATTCCCGGTGGCAGAGGGAGCTGCAATTTTTGCCTCAGGCTGCCCGACTAAAAGGGTGGCCTTCAGAACCCAGCTGGCCACGATCACTTTAGACCTCTCACCTTAAGTCTGAGCTTGCGAGTTGGCGAAGTCATTTAACCTCTAATTTGGCCCCAACATCACCTATGCCGTGTTCATCACTCGCATTGAGCTCCTGATGCCCATGAGAAAAGAAATTCCGTTTTCGGTGTGATGCTTCATATCCCATGGTGGCATCGATGTGACGACCTTTTTGTGACACGTACAACTCTTCAAAGTGATGGAAGCAAGATATCCTCCGCGTGGTCAACATCGACTGTTAGAAGGAGACGAACGCCTCGAACAAAGCTTCGACCGTTTCCGGATCGCTTTAAAAGATCCCATCTCTGAGATATCCTCATAAGAAGTTCGAGAGACTGGGATCCCGCCCCATGAAGCTCAGCACCGTCTGGCCGAAAAAAAATGGTCCCCTTCCGATTCTCCATTATTCTGGAAAAAAATCTCGGGATTGTCCAAATCGAACGTTGAAAAAAAAGAATCCGATTACCTCGAGAGGGATCATGACGCATCAGATGGAGACCCGGATTTTAAGGGTCAATCGAGCTTCTTCAGTGCCCTACATCTGGAAGTTCCGATTATTTATCTAACTATCGAGGGAAATGTGAGCATCAACAGAAAGAATTATCCTTTTCGTATCGATAAACTTGATCAAATCGGTGTTCTGACTAGATTTCCTAGCCAACGCCGAGCACGCAGTTCGTACCTTCTCAGAGATTCTTTAATATTCAATTTAATCATTGGCCTTGCCTTCGTGCAACGAGCTTACAATCAGTCAATAATTTATCACAGACTTATTATATGGTGACATTATGAGTGTGTAAATTTTATACATTTTTTGCGATTTTTTCCGGTCTCAAAATATGACAGCCGCTCAGTTGTCATTATTAAAGAGCCAGCTCCCTTCAAAGCCAGTTTTTTTCCTCCATCCTCGATGCCTGGTCCTCATCGGAAGCTCGACCCTCCGTCAGCTTGCCATTCGAGAGCGCTGCCTTGGCGCTCTGCTGGGGGCCGGATGCGAAACTGGTCGACATTTGGTGATGGTGTTGGAGCGCCGAGTAGTTGGCCCCAGCAAGGCCTCTGTTTGTGCTCGCCTTCGGGCCACTCTCGAGTCCATTTGTGGCGCTGCCATTGAATTGCGACGAGCAGAGCGACGAGGAACAGTCGACACTATGCAGCAAAGTGGTTGAGGACTCCTCCTGACTTCCGGGCGACATTTCCATGAGCATGAAACAGTTGATTGGGTCGCCCAATTGGCTGTGAGACTGGCCAGAGTGCACCATCGATGTCTGATGGTGGCCGTTTGGCAGCAGTTCCCCATCGAGCACCAGCGAGGAGGCCACCAAATTGATGGGCGAGCAGCTGAGCCGATCGGAAGTCTCCAGCATCAGACCTGAGCCCATTTTGGCACCGCGCGAGTCGGCCACCTGTTGCAGGCGGCCGGCGGCGAGCAACGTGCCGTGCAACTGGCAGCCACTCCTCAGCTCGTGCTCCCTGCAGGCGCCCCTCTGGCCGAGCGAGCACTGATCTCTTTGGCCATTTCCGGTGGTTGTTGTGGTGGTGGTGTTTGTTTCGGGCGACTCGTGGCCCGAGTCTGGGGCCGTGTTTGCGCTGGCCGAGGAGCTTCCGCTGGTCACTGGCCGCCCGGGGTGGCACTTGTGCGTCTCTTGCTCGTCGTCGAGCTGCGAGCCGGCCCTAAGCTCCGGCTGGCCGAGGGCCGTCTCTCTGCCCGCCCACTGAACCGAGTGGCCCAGGTCGAAGGCCACCACCCGTTTGGGCGCCCCGCTCGCCTGGGGGTGTCTCTGGCGCGCAGCTCGGCGACCAGCCGAGGTCTGCGTCTGGCTAGCTCGCTCCGCCTCGGCCCACTGGTGCTCCTCGTCGGCTGGGTCCCCCTTTGGCGGCTCCACGTAATAGTGGTCGCTCAGGAAGGAGTGGCCCCCGTAGTTCTGGTGGCCGCACACCAGCTGGCTCTGGTTCGTCCGCCGGTCAATGCTCCCAAACTGGCCTAGACCTCCCGCGCGCCCACCCACCAACTGGTGCTGCCCCCCGCTGCTCACCAGCATCGGCTGCTGCTGCTGCTGCCCCAGCGCCGCCACCCCGCCCACCCAGCTGCGCCTGTCCAAACTGCCCACCAGCTGGCAGCCCGCCAAGTGCTGGTGGGCGTGGTTGTAGGGCGCCAGCGGAGCGGCCGAGGCGATACTTCCGGCTTGGAGACTGCCCGTAGTGGTGAGCCGCAGGGAGTCTGAGCGGTGGCGCTCGTGGGCGGCGTCAGTCTGCAGCTGGCGGGCGTCCACCTGGAGCTGGCTCGCCACAGGCTCCAGGCCCAGCGTGTTGAGCAGGCGCAGGTCGAGCGAGCTTGGGTCTAGGGCCGCGAACACTGCGCCCTCGCGCTGCTGCCCGGCCGACTCGGCGCCCCTTCCGGCCGCCTCGGCCGAGTCCTTCGAGTCGTCCAGCAGGTGCTGGTAGTGGCCCGTGCGGAGCAGCCCGTTTGCGTGGCCCGCAGCCTGCAGCTTGCCGGCCGCCGAGCACTTCCGCCCCCCGGAGGCTGCGCCCAAGTGGCCGGAGAGGCGCCGGCCGGAAGGCTCGCTGTCGCCGCGGCCGCCACTTCCCTCGCGGTCCTGGTCCTCGTCGTCGGCGTCGCGCTCGTCGTGGTCGGCGGACTTGTCGGCGGCGTTCGAGAGGCCGCTGCCCAGGCGGCTCCGGCGGGCGCGGGCGCGTCGCCGGCGCGCCACGCACGACGCGAACAGGCCGCCCACGTAGAGCAGCGCCAGCACGGCCGACAGACAGACTGCGATGGCCGCCGGCACGGCCAACAGCGGCCGGCCTTTAGCGTAGTCGAGCGCCCGCTCTCTCAGCTGGGCCAGCCGCTGCGCCCACACCTTGGGGCCCGCGCCCTCCACGAGCCGCTGCTCCTGCCGCTCGGGCTCCCTCGAGTCCAAGTGGCCCGCACGGCGCCCTCCACCACCAGCCACCTCCTGCTCGTCCAGCGCCCACGACTGCTCCTCCTGGCGCTCGCCGCTGCGCATCACCAGCGACTTCTGGGCCCCACTTCCGGCCGCCTGTCCCTCAGGCGGCGGCTCGTCCTGGGGCGCCGTCCTCAGACTGGAGCCCACCAGCTTGTTGCCCTGCATCTCGACGGCGGTGCCGCCCGCCTCCAGCAGGCTCACTTTGGGTCCAGTGGCCGCAGACTGTTGTCCGCGAGCGTCGCCCAACGATCCACTGCGAGCAGTCCCAGAGACTAGGTCGCCCTCGTCGGCGCTCGTCTCGCCGCGCACCACCAGCCAGTCGCGCGTTCTGTTGGCCAAGTTTTGGCCGTAGATGAGCAACTTGTAGCGGCTGGCTGGCCTCAGATTGGGCACGCTGAACTGGAACTCGTCGGCCAGCTGGACGGCGTCCACCAGTTTGAACTGCTGCTGCTGCTGCTGCAACATGTGCAAGTGTTGCTGGTGCTGCACTCGATTCTGCAAATTGTACAAGTGTTGCTGTATGGGAAACTTGGCGCTGTAGGGCCGCACCAAAGCCAGTTGGTCCTGGTCGAGATTGTGCTGCTCTCTGTTTGTTGTTGGCCGCGCGGCCACGTAGTAAACGTCGCGCGGAGTCTCCCTGAACAGTTTGTTCTCCTCCACAAGCGTCTTGATGTGGCCCAGCTGCTCGCCGGCGCCCACAATCACGTAGGCCACCAGCTCGTAGTTCACGGCCTGCTGCTTCCCCTGAAGGCTGCCCTCCCGGACGCTTAGCTGCTCCCCGCTGGACGAGTTCGCTTCCGCTTCCGGTTGGGCCTTGTACAGCTCGGCCAGCAGCCAATTGGGGGCAAACACTAGCCTCTGCTGCTGCTGGCCCGCCACCAATTGCTGCAACTGGTCGCTCGCGTTGGCCGCACTCTTCAGCGCCAAGTAGGGCGACTCGAAGCCTGTCCAAGTGGGCCCTGCCCCGCCACTTCCGCCCCCGCTACCTCGCAGCGAGCCCTGGTCAGCTTGGGGCCCGCTGTTTCCGCTGGCGGCCATTTGCGACTCGTCCGTCTTGAGCTGCTCGTTCTGCTTGCACTCCACCAGAAGACTGTTGGCCGGCCGCTCCTGCTCCTTAGGGAGGGGGGCCAGCGAGCAAGAGTGGCGCAGAGTGGGCACTCGGGCGCGCATTATCTGGAACAGACACGCCCTCTGCTGGAGGCCAACCTCGTTCTTGGCCTTGCACTTGACCAGCACGCTCGACTGGCTTTCGTCGCGGATTTTCAGCTTCAGCTTTGAGCTGTAATTGTATATTTTTTCATTGTTACTTTTGGTTAGTCTTGAGCTCATGAATAGCCGAATTTCACGAGAATGGGATCAAAGTTTGCACCCAAGAGAGAGAAGCCATAAGGAGGCTTAAGATAGACTAGGATAGACTTGGAAACTCACCCCAATTCGTCTATTTGGTCGTCCATCGAGGCGTCTCGGGCGAGCCAGTCGGAAATGTTGTGCTGCTCGTGCTCGGCCGCCTTGGAGGCGAACCAAGAGTAATGCACATATTTGGACGGATTGGCCTGCACTGCACAGTCGAGGATTATTGTCTGCCCGACGGCGGCCTCAAAAACCATTCTGAGCGTTTCCGTTTCCGTTTTTGTTTGTATTTCAAGAGCGTGAGAGTGTTTGTTTTCGTTTGATCAAAGCAGACAGTTAATGAGCTGGCCTTTGCTTAGGAGTTGAAGAGGAGGACAGACGGTCTTGTCCGAGACTGTCTGGACTTGGATTTCATATTCATATTTTCATATTGGCCCTCATGCGTGCATAGTGCACATAGTCTTTCATTAGAGAGTAGTGCCGTCAGATGAAGGCCAGATAATGGCCTTCATTTGGTCACCTAATGAGCCGCGGCGATGCATTGGCGCCCAGTGGACTTTAATGAACTTCTCGGATGTGGAAAAAGAAAAAGAAATGCTCCAAAGCAACCGCAACACTTGTACTTACATGTTATCAGTCAGACAAACTGGAGCGTGCCTAATGTCCAGCTCCAGAGCTTTGCTCACGTTCGTCCCATGCTGATTGGAGGCCTCGCAAGTGTAAGCGCCCGATTGGTGTCGAGTGACTTTGCGCAACACGAGCGACTGGTTGGTGATGACAAATGCAGCCGAATGGGCAGCTCCAGAGCTCGACTCCTGCTCTGCACTGCCAGCAGAGTGTAGCTGTTGCCTGTCACTTGCTGCTTGGACATTTTGCTGCTGCTGCTGCTGCATTGGTTTCCCATTGAAGCGCCAGAGCACTGGTTTGGCCGGTTTTGGGTTCGCCTCCATCTGGCAGCTCATGTAGATGTCATTGCCCTCCTGGATGTTCTGCTGGCGACTCCTCAACTCTAGTGGCTGGCTGCCCGCCGGTGAGGAAGTGGCGGCGGAAGTGTTTGAGTCAATTCGGAGCGGATCATCATCACTGTTCGTCTGGCTGGGAGCATTGCCGCTCGGCCCATCGAGTTTTATGTACAGTTGTGGAGGGTCTGCGGGGGCGAGGTTTGCAATTGGAGAGTTTGGTGTTGCAATTTGCAAGTTTGGCGGTTAGATTTTGGCGGCCAAAGTTGCTCAGAAGCAGCGGAAACTGCTTGGCCAACTGCATACAAATTCTAAACAAATTCAATCAGGTTCGAATTGTTTTGGGGCGAGGCAAAAAATAGTTGAGAAAAGGGCCAAGCCTTAAGGTTTGCCCTAAGGTTCAGCTGAAGACTACTGCTTGTAGTACTCTGCTGTCCAGAGCAATCACATCACAGGCAATCACATAGGCACAATGATTAATGAAGCTTGTGTGCTCTCGCTCGAGCTGAGCAAGAGCAGACTTGCCCAGTAAGCAGAGGCTCGAACGAGAGAGAGAGAGAGAGACGAAGCAAGGGGCGAAAAGAGCAAAAACGGAATTCCTTTTTCTCCGCTTCTGGCTCGAGATTTCCGTCCGTGGCATAAGCCAAGAAGGTAGTTCTTGGCCGAGAGCTGGCTGGCTGAGAGAGGGACTAGAGTCTGTCTTGTTCCTGGCCTTTTTCTCCCTTTTTTGCGCCCTTCTTCGTGGCATTGAACTCGAGCCGGCCGGCTTTTTCTCGAGCCCATTCCATTCTGGCGGCGAGCAAATCGAGGGGCCAAATTGAATTGAGTCTGGAGCTGGAGTAAAATAAAAGAACGAGAAGAAGAAGAAGAAATAAACTCTCCACTTACAATGAACATCCAACTTGATAGTTTGGCTCAATGAGGCCGAACCGGATGGAATTCTGGGATTTTGGGCCACACAAGTGAGCGCTTGCTGATTGTGAGAGCGCTGAATTGTGAGCTGCAATCGGGAGGAAGTTTGCTGCTGGTCCACTGTTTTGATTTGTGTTTTCAAGAGTTCGGGCCGAAAAACGGTCCAATGTTGTTGTTGTTGTTGTTGTGGTTGCGGTGTCCAGGCCGGATATGGATTGGGTGTAATTTAATTTGGAGCCATTTTTTTTTTGATAAATGGTCTGGATTAGATTATGGACTGCTGATATTGAGCGTACAACTGAACCTTTTGGTTGGATATCACCATCAGATCCGATCGAGCTTGAGTGAGGCAAGCGCAAAAGAGGAACCACAGTCTGAGGCCAGTTGTGGTTCCTGAAAAACAAGGATTGCTGTGGCAAAAAAGGCTGTACTTACCGTCAATTGGGGGCTCGTACTTTTGGCCCTGGAAGATCCAGTGGATGGTGGCCTGAGGTCTGGAGCCATGAGTGACACACTCGAAGGTGGCCACTTGGCCGGCGAGCAGTTGTTGGCCACTGTTTGCCCCACTGGACTGCTCGTGTCTGCCCATTGGGCCGGCCGTTTGCGTGGAATGGGGGACCACGTGCACCTGTTTGAGGGAAATCTCCTCGGGTTTCACTGTTGTAGTTTGCATCAGTGTTTTGGGCGTATTTTAATACACAAGAATAGGGATTTCTTGTCAATAAGATGCGGTTGCGAAATGTGAATTGAACGATAGACTTCGGTCTTGAGAGATTCAAGTCTGGAAAGTTCAAGTCTATTCAGTTCATCAAGATTCAGAGTGCATCGCTCAACACTTACGATTCAGATCCAATGTGATGGAGCTTTGCAGGGTGCTTGAGCTTAGGTTGCTATTGGTTGCTTGGCAAGTGAAAATGGACAGCAAGTGGGACTTGTTCAGAGTTGGAATCTTGAGCGTGACACTCGTGCCTGAAGATTGCGTGTTTCGTGATGGAGCAAATTTTTAATTGAAGTCCAACATTTGAGATTTCGTTAATTTGTTGCTCAAAAATTGCAAATTTTATAGACGCAATCCATTCAGTAAGACCGAAAAAAGGAAATCCGTTTGGGAGTAGATCTGGCAGATCTGTATTGGTTTTCAAGAACAAATTAGACAATTAAAGAAATTCGCACTGACCTTCTTTATCGACATTCTGCTCGGCAGACTCAATCAGGTTGAAGTCGCGCCTCCACGTGAGCTGAGGTCTCGGTTTGCCCCCATGGGCGAGACAGACGAGCTGCAACTCGTCGCCCTCGTTGAACGGCCCAATGAGGCCGGACAACTTGCGCTGACCTGAAAGACTTGTTGACGTGAGCAGCAGAGATTTGTTGGCCGCCAACTGGCCGGAAGCGGAAGCTGAGGAAGAGGAGGAGGCGCCCAGGAAGATGCTCAGATCGTCTGGGGGCACAACTACGCGCAGGGAGATTATCGTGTTCACCGTTCGGCCGCGCTGGAAGTCCACTCGACACCTGTAGTCGCCCTCGTCCTCCTGGCGCACGTCTGCCAGCTCCAAGTAGGCGGGCCTCGTGCGATGGTTGAAGCTTATGCGGGCTGCATTTCCGGTGGCGACATTTGACAAGTTGTTTTGGGCGCGTCGTTCGCACACGAAGCGAGCCGAAAAGATTTCAGTTTGTTTTTAGACACCAATTCGAGGGTCGTTCAGTTCGGGGGCTGGTTAGTTTTGAGCTTGGGAGTGTGTGTGGCAGCAGCCTGAGCAGAGTGAGCACTTTCAGGCCCGTCGGCTCGTGCCTGTCCGCCTGTGTGTGTCGAGTTGCTCAAATCGAGACAGATGAGCACGCAGACAGAGGCCGGCGAGCTACAGTCACGCCCGCCAGTCTGTCTCTGCCGCCAGCCGCTCCAAATGGCTAACAGACAGACATACAGACAGACAGACGGGCGGACAGTGGCAGACAGTTGCAGATAGTGGCAGACAGTGTTTGCACTGTTTGCACTGTTTGCAGGCGACTGTATTTGGGGCTGGCTCGAGTGTGCTGCTTGTTTGCTGTTTGTGCTTTTGAGCCAGTTGGCAGCTCTGAGGATGAAGTCTGAACGATTTACTTACACGAATATTGCTCATCGAATGTATTTTTTGCTCGATCGAGCGAGCCCACTGGTTTGTTGTTGTTGTTGTTGTAATATATGTGCGTTTGTCGTTGGGCGTCGAGTGGCGAGTGGCGAGATAAGGAGCAGCTCGACGAGGGCCGTCACATTTGGACACCCAGAGGCACACAGCGAGAGACGTGGGGCCGCATTTTTGAGCACAGTTTGCAGATGTTTTATTTTGTTGCCAGTGGCGCCATTTTCCAGAGAGGCAGAGGCAAAAGAAGTGGAGAAGATTTCCGATTGGTTGTTGTATTTCGACGTTTGGCATTTGCCAGTTTTGGTGTTTGCATTGTGTGTCGAAGAAGAGGAAGAAGAGTGTGTGTATTTTGCAGCCGGCGCCCAGAGGCAAGTGCAGAGGGAGACTTGGTTAGTTGGGTGCGCTCTTGGATGTGGCCCCTTCGAGTCCGTTTCAAGGAGAGTCAAAAAACAAATCGACCAAACTGGAGCTAAGGCGCCCTGGCAGAGCTAAGGGGCGCCAAAGACCAACAAAAACAGGCCGCCCCATTCAGAGACGAGCCGCCGTTGTGTTGTGGAAATTGGATTTTCCAATTTGAGCCAAAACAGGCCCATTCAGAGGCAAGTGTGTGTGCGCTTTGTGTTTGCCTTTGCCTCAGTGTCTGTGTCTGTTCGTGTGGCTCTTGGAGGAGCGAGAGGCAGTTGCAGGCAGCCAGTCACATCTGTTAAGCTCATCAATGCAAATTGAGCACTTGCAGCTGTCTTCGTGGCGGCCGTTTGTTTGTTGGCTCGCTTTCCAAGTCAAGTACATGCAGGCGCCTCTCGATTTGCGGGCCTGCCAAATGTCTGCTGCCTGTCCTAAGGAGTGGGGGCAACTTTCAGCCCACAAATTTGGCTAAATTTGGCCCCTTTTTCGCTAAAAAAAGGGCCGAATTTGGCGAAGGAAACAGACAAAATACAGAACAAAACAAGAGAAGAAACTGGACCTCTTCTCTGGCCCGGAAGCTCACCTTTTCTCGCGTCCACCGTGTAGATGGGCGCCAAGGAATCATCTTTGTACCACAGAATAAGCGCCACCGAATCGTCCGCACTGGGCGCCACAATATCACAGACCAGATTTGCCTTGCCATTAACTTGAGCGTGATTCACCATGGAGGCTAAGGTTTCGGAGGGTTGCAGGTTTTCCCGAGGAGGATTTTCCATTTCCCATTGGCAAAATTGGTGGTGGTCGGTCGTTTTATTTCATTTTTTGCAAATATTTTGCCCAAAAAGGAGCCCAAATCGGAGCCAATCCGAAGTGTTCATTGGCGGGACAAATATAATGGTGGTAATGGAGGTTGTAGTTGTTGTTGAAGGAGCGAGATTTTCAGTACCAAGCAGTGGGGGAGGAGAAGATTTGGCCACCATGATGAGAGTTGTTTGTTGGATGGGAGATCGATTTGATTGATTAGTATTGGGCGAAGATGGTTGTTGGTGCGCTTGGCTGGCGGGAGGAAAAAGTGGAGAGAGTTTAGGCGCGCTCCACGAAGCAGCAACGCCACTCGTTCGCCGGCAAGCCCGGCCGGAAGCGGAAGCCGAACCATCCAGCGCACAGGCGTGCCATGCGGAGCTGAGCAGCACCCGCAGCTTGTCTGCCGGAGGGGCGCCCCTGGCGCCTAGGTGGTCGCGGGCTGAACAGAGTGCCAACTAAGCTCGTTGGCGGCGGGGAATTTTCTTTAGATCCCCGTCCAGATCGGGCTTGGCAGGACTGCAAGATGGCCACACGAATGGGCCGGCGGCCAGTCCATGGGAGTGAGCAAGTGAGCGAGTGAGCGTGGGGCCCAAAAGAGGAAAGGGCCACCAATTCGGCCCGCCCGACAAGCTCGAGCGGCTTTATTATGGATGAGCTTATCTGATTGGATGAGATCGATTTCCTCTCCTCTCTTCTCTCCTTTCCTTTTCTGCCCCTCTTTGCCTCCCGCTGGCGCGCCTCTCGAGCTAGCTGCGCGCGCCCACCGACGTTGGTGGGCCCCTCCTCTGCACACAGCTCGCCCTCGACAGTCCAACGTCGGCCGAGCTTGGCGGCGAGCTTGGCAGCGAGCTTGAGAAAGTCTGGGAAAGTCTGAGAAAGCCCAGTGATACACTTGGAGGGGCAGTGAGAAATTTTAGCAACTTCTCATTACGACCAGAGGCGAGCTAAGGCTGAGCTGAGCCTGAGCTGTGGCCGAGCTTGGCGAGCTCCAAGAGGCCGCCACTGAGAGGCAGCCAAGACGACAACGAGCAAGACGACAGCAAGGACGATGTTTATTGGCCTCCTTTGCTCAAGCTGCGCCTTAGCTACGCCTTAGCTACGCCTTGGCTCTGCTTTGAGCTCGACGCTTGGCGGCCGGCATACAAGTTGCGGCGCCACTCTGGCCGCCCGTGGGCAGTCTTTTTGTTTGAAATGATTTATATGAAACGAGCAAATAATTTCTCCCCCGCGCGCGTCCACTCGCCGTCCATTGGGCCTTGCCGGCCGGGCGCAAATTTGGGCTCCGAAACAAGTCTGGTCGAGTTGTTTCGGTTCTAAGCTGGCAGCACTTAGCCAGCGTAGGCCGGAAGACTCTCCTTGCGGGCCAGAGACTCGCGAGGGACAGGCGCCGGGGCGGAAGTGGCGCCCAGTTGGCAGCTAGTTCTTGGCCCGTCTTCTACGAGACTCGTGTGTGTCCGAGGTTAATTAGTTGGCCGCCCAAAGAGCTGGCGAGAGTCTTGCCACGACGAGCCGAGCGGAAGTTCGGCCCGCCCACAAGACGGCCTCGCCAGAGGGGCCCGGAAGTGGCCGGGCGCAAACTGGGCCGCCGCTCTGTCGCCGAGGGCGAGGTGTGGCCGCATTTTGGCGCTTCTCAGAGGCGCACACTTGGCGTCTGGAGTTTAACTTGGGTGTTTGCGCGCCCACAGCTCCAGTGGGGCGCCCATCACGCGGCCACACTGTCACCAATTGATTGAATTTTTGCGCCTCCTCCCTGCCAACTGGGCCAGTCTCTGGCCGCAGCAGCGCCCAATGGCCAGCTATTGGGCGCTGGTCTGCGAGGCGGCGCAATGCTGGGCCGTTGGGCGAGAAAAAATGGCCATTTCTGGCTCGCTTGAGTGGTTCCGAGCGGGGACGAGCCGGCCCAAATGCCGCCGGAAAGCCTCGAGCGGCCGAGCTAAATGGCTCGTTGCGGGCCCACCGGCGGCCGCATCTTAGCCAGCGAGCGGTGTTTGCAGCGGCCAGTGGACGCCCCGGGCGCAGGTCTCGAAAAGGGGCCCAAAAAGAGGCCAAAATTAGCCAGGCCCACTCGGCAAGGGGCAGATAACAAGCGGCCAACTGGCGCACAACAGACGCTCGCCACTTTGGCCATGGAACAGGCCCACTTGCAGGCCTGCACGCACACCAAGCGGACTGCATTGGACGGCTAACTTGTTGTGCTTTGGGGGCGGCACACAAAGCGAGCGCCTGCACTTTGGGCCCTTTGTTGCAGCTCGTCTGCGGCTCGCCGGCGCCTCACTGGGGCACAAAAGTGGCCTCGAATGGAGCACAAAAGTGGCCCCAAACGGAGCTCACTCACTCGGACACAAAAGAGCCACTAAAAGGCCACCAAAAGGCTGCTAAAGAGCAAGCAAAGGACAGCCGAAGAGTGCCCCTTTTTCGCTTGGGCGCCAAATCTGAATCAATCTCACTCCCATTTGGGCCGGCCAGCCACCTGCAGAGCACTAACTAAGCGGCTGGCAAACGAGCCGGCCGAGCGGCAGTCCAAAAAAGGGATGTGAGAAAAGTTGCTGATTAATCTGCAACTTGCAACTGGCAACTGGCGAGCGCCACTCGCAACTCGCAACTAGCTGCTCACAACTCGCTACTTGCAACTTGCAACTGGCCCCCAAGCACAAAGGGCGCCCTCTGGCCATTGATCGCCGGCCCATCATCATCACCATTCTGTTATTGTCCGCCGCTCTGCGTGTGTCATTTGGTGTTTGTTGTTGCCCTCCAACTGGGCTGAGCTCTCCTGCTCTGTGTTTGTGTGTTCGTGTGCAAGGCTGATGCTTAGAGCTGCATTGCCACACGCAAGAGCACCCAAATGGCGCCGCTTGCGTGCGGCGCTTTCTGCTTGCCAAGCAGCCCTTCTGAGCGCCTTTGGGCCCCCAATTGGACACTCTGGCCCAAGTTGGCAAGCTCGCCGAGCTCGCCAATCATTAGCGAACGGCAAGGCGGCCAAACCGGCGACATGGGCGAACCGTTTACTTTGCACCCAGGCGGCCAACTTGGCCGAACAAATTCACCTGAATCCCGTCCGGATGGGCGCCCCTTCCGCTCTTTCTCTCTCTCTCTCCAACAGAACTCGCGCCAATTTGCCACCGCCGAGGGTCGCAATCCGCCAATTGGGCCGGAAAGCGGCCGCCCGCTAATGATCTCTGCTCAGTGCGTCCATGTCTGTGTGTCTGTGTCTGTGTTTGGGCAAACTTGTGCTCGTGTGTGTGCCACAGACAGTGTCTGGCAGCCAGACACAAGGAGGACCAGCAGCAGCAGCAAGCAGCTCGGCGCCCCAAAGCCCAAAGCCTGAAGTCTGGAGCCTAAAGCGGCCCAGTGGGCGCAATGACCGAGAGAAGAATGGGCCCAGCGAAAGAATTTCAAACAAAAAGGCAAACACGCTTGCAATTCGCGGCCCATTATCTTGCATCGATCTGCGCTCCTTTGGCGCCTGTCTGCCACTAGCTTGCCTCTTTCCAGCCACTGTTACTGCTGCTGCTTTGCGCGCGCCCCCAACTTTGCTCCTCCAACTTGCAAACTCGGCTGATTTGTTCGATCTTTCCAGAGGGCCGCCCAGACAGCGCGTCTGAAGAGCGCCAGCAGAGCGGCCGCATCAAGCAACTGGGAGCAAACATCGAACACAACGAGTGTGTCCAGAAGGGGCGGAGGTCGCCCTCTAGCTTGGCTGTTTGTGCGCCCTCTTTGTGGGCCCTCCTCGCAGGCTGCATTCAGGGCGCCAGTGCTAGTCTGCAGCATCAGAAGGGCCACAGACTAGCACCGCCTTCTTGCCAGTTTGGGCAAATTTGTTCGGCCGCCCTTCGAGAGAATCAAGAATATTCGCGACTTGTTTGTCTGATGCAGTTCCGGCCGCCAAGACACACTCAGCACTGGCAGTCACTGGCCGCCTGCTTCTGCTTCTTGCGTCTGGCGCTCTGAATTGCAAGCCAGCGCCCAATTGCAGGGGTTTGGGCTCAAGAAAGGAGCCAAGAAAAGAGAAGAAGAGGCGAGTGGGGGGCAAAAAATAGCTGCAAATTCAAGTTAATTTGCAGCACTTGCCGCCCGCCCTTAGCTCTGCCTCTGGATTGCGGCCACTTTTTGCCAGCAGCCCCGAAGCTAAGGGCGCCTCCTCTGCATGGCGCCGCCCTCCTGCCGCTGTCACATTCGCCCTCTACTCTTGGGGCTCTACCCTCGAGCGCGCCTCCAAAGGGCGCCCCAAGCGGAAGCCGAGGGCGAGCTGGCCAGCCTTCTCTGTTGGGCTTCATTTGATGCGCACTTGGGCGGCGGAAGAACGTCGACGTGGGGGGCCAAATCAGGACTTGCATGGCCCCCGAGCGAGCGGAGAACAGGCGCTCGCAAGTGGCCGCCGTCCCTTAGCTGCCCCCAGGCGAGAGGCGTCTTCTTCTGGGGGCCCAATATCATGACAGACCTTGGGGGAGGCGCCGCTGGTTAGCCGCCGGTGTGCTGCCAGTGTGCTGCCGGTGTGCTGCCCGAGGACTGCGTTCCGGTGGGCGCCAATTAACTGGCCGGGCAACTCTTTGGCCCCTCTTTCGGGCTGCTCTTTTGGCGGCCGAGAGAAAAAGGGCGCCCCTCTGGAGCTGCAGTTGGACGAGGGCGGCCACAGACGCGCACAGCCCAAGACAACGAGCGGCCGACGGACAACAAATCAGCCAATCAATCTCCCGGCTCTGAGCAGCAGCCTAAGGAGGAGTGTTCTCGGCCGCGCATGCTAATGCTGCCCCACGCAGGCTCGCCGAGCGCAAACAAACGCGCCTTATCTCTCCAACAATGGCCCCTCGCCGGCCGGCAAGCTCGGCCTGGCAAGCTCGGCGAGCTCAGGCCGGCAAGCTTGGCGAGTTCAGGACGGCAAGCTCGGCAAGCTCAGGCCAGCAAGCTCGGCCTGGCAAGCTCGGCCAGCGGGCGGCCTGCCCTAGACACTCGCGCACGCAGACCGTCGGAGAGTGCAGCGCCCAGCCAGCAGCGTAATCGTATTAATTCCCGGCGCCACACGGCGAGCCGCCGGCGACACACCTGCGCCACTCGCGCACTCGGCCGCCCAAATGGACGCGCTTCCGGTGCGCTTGAGCGAACAACTCGGCGGCCAGCGAGCAGCCAGCGAGAAGAGCTTCTTGCGGGCCTCTTGGCGCCTGAGGGGCGGCCGGTGTTTTGGGCGTCGGGAAGGTGGGCGAAAACATGGCGCGTGGGGGCGAAGAGCGAGTGCGAGCGCGAGTGCGAGTGACACATCTGTGCTGGGGACTAGCTGGCGAGGCCGCACGTGTGCAGCTAGCAGCCAGCGGCGAGCTCGCCGCCAACAGACCGTCGAGGCTCCATTTCCGGTGGCACTTTTGAATTGGGCGGCCGAAATTTGTTTGTCGCCTGAGCGTGTTGCGGGGCGCCAAATTAGCCATTTGGGTCGGGGGAGCAAGACACTGCCACTGCAGGCAGTGGGCGGCCACCTGAGAGCCAAGGTGGCGGCGCGAGGAAATGATGAAGGGTGGCCGTGGGTCTGCGGCAGAGAGTCTGCGGGCGGCCGGATTGCGTGCGGTCGCGGCAAGACAGTCTGCGGCCGCCAAATGGGCCCCTTTGGATTCAGAACGCGTGCTGGCCGGCGCTAATGAAGCGCCGGTGGCTCTGCGGCGGCGCACTCGCTGGCCAGGTAATGGCGGCGCGCGTGTGGCCCGGCCGGAGGGGCTACACCGGCGAGTGGCCAGCTGGCGGCACTTGGCGGCGAGCTGAACGAGGCTCGCCGCCCATTTGCCGGCGGGGCGCCCGAGCAGAGCTGCAGGGGCCAGTCTGGGGCGCCTTTGGGACGCGAGTCGGTTGCTCAATTTGTGGCCGCTTATCTCGTTCTGTTGGAGCAAAGGGCGCCCAAGTCGCGGGCGCCCAAAGCGAGCGGAACTGGAGCCGCGTGGCCAGAGGGCGACGCTCGTTATTGATTAGCGCTCCAGTGATCAGGCGGACCATTAATATTCAGGGGCTGCCAGTGACACTGGCCCGAAGGCGAGCAGTGAGCACTGAACGGCAGACAGTGAACGGCGAGCATTGGACAGAAAGCAGTGAGCATTGAGGGGAAAGCGGCGAGGTGGCTGGGAGCCAAGTGGGCGCCTAAACTGCGCCAGAACTGGGCCCGAATTTGTCCCCCGACCACTGTCTGCGAGCGGCCGCCAGAGAGCGCCCACTGCGCCCACTGCGCCCACTGCGCCCACTGCGCCCACTGCGCCCACTGCGCCCACTGCGCCCCCAGCACTCATGACTAATGACTCATGCTCGTCCCCCGCCGCTGCTCGAGGGCGCCTCTTCCTCTTCCTTTTCCGCTGCCGCCAGCACGCCGCCCAAGTGTCGCCCCCACCGAAAGCAGTTCTAAAATTGCTCCCACTCGCCCGCGCCAAAGGTGCCCGGGCGCCGCTTCCGTCCGGCGACTCGAGGGCGCCCGTTCGCCGTATATCGAAAGTAAAGGTGCCCCCAAGCTCGGGAGCGAGCCACATGCAAATTTGCTCGTCGCCTCTTCCTTCCCGGAAGGCCACCCTCCGGCTGAGGGTGGCTAACCTGCGAGCACTGCGCGGCCGCTCTATTAGCTGCGGCGAACACCAGCGCGCCAACCGGGCCCATTTAACTCAATCAAGATCCGCCGGAAGCGTTCATTTTGTATTCACGAGCCGCGCGCGCAGCTCTGCCGGGCGGCCACGCATGAGTCGGCCAGTCGGGGGCGCGAACTGTGCCCCAAATGCCTGCCCTTAGCTGGGGCGCCGAGGGGCCCTTGTCGCCCTTTTCGCGCCCTTTTCGCGCCCTCTTTGCGCCGCTTTGCTCGTCGGCCGCCGCCCAGGTGCGGCCTCAACTTAAGGGAGCGAGCATGCGGGCGCAGGGCGACTCTGGCGGCGGAGCTGGGGCCCAACTTGCCGCCACTGCTCAGACGGAAGCGGCCGGACAGCAGACCTAAGCTTGGCGACGAGTGGCGGCCGGCGGGAGAGAGACGCCGCGCTGGATTAGCGGACCTTAGGGCGGGCGGCCGCAAACGGATTACTGCGCGCCGGCCGCCCGCTGGAACTGGAGGGCCACGTCTTGGCCCACCGGCGCTCATGCGGCCGCGCACAGTGGCAATCGTATTAATTATTCGCCCATCGATCATCGCTTGCCGTTTACAAGCGGCGGCGAGCTGCCCAACCGCTGTCAGAGTCTCGCCGAGCGCCGCCCTCCCTTGCTCCATAATCAATCAAGACGGGGCTCAGTTGGGCGCGCCAGATCGGCCGCCGCTCCTCGTCCTCCGACTAAAGCTCGCCCATCGCCCATTGCACACTGCACACTGTCTCGCTGTCTTACTGTCTTACTGCTTCTCTGTCTCTCTGTCTCGCCCACCAGTTTTGGCCCCAAAACAGACACTCTCAAATGGGCGGCCCAAAACACACTCGAAGGGGCCGCAGATTAGTGCTGGTTATCTTTTGCTCTTCTGGGCTCCTCTCCTCTCGCAGTGCACGAGTCTGGCCGCTTGCACCGCCCATTTCCGGCCCAATTCGCTTGAAAATGATAAAAACCGCCGGCGGACAGTCTGCGGCAAAGGTCTGGCTGGCGTAAGGCGCACACGCGAGCTTCAACTAGTCGCAGATTTCTCCCCGGCACCCAATCTCATCCGGGCAGCTCCCCTACGTTTGCGATCCTGCACATTGATTGCAGTCTGCACAGACTGAGCACACCTCAGCCGCACCATAGCCCACCCTCAGCGGCGGCCGATTGTCTTTTCGGGCGGACTTTCTGCCCACTTTCTGCCCACAAAGCGGCCAAAAAAGGGCAGAAAACGGCGCCGGAAGTGGCCAGAAACAGCCCGCCGGCCCTATTGTGTGATTTATGGCCAAGGAGGGGGAGCGAGTGGGTGTGTCTGGGGCTGTTTCTGCAGACCTGCGGGCGGAGACTGAGAATATTTGCTTTGGGCTTTGCCCAGTTTAAGCCCACTGGTAGAGCGAGGGGCCGATTTCCGGCCCGGAATCGAGCGCCTTTTGGCGGATTTGGAGCCTGTGGGGCGTGTTTCGAGGCGCGTCTCTAGTGCTTGTTGTTATTGCGCTGTTCTCGTTGGCTCGACTCACGCTTAATGGCACTTTAATGGCGCCGCTCGAGCGCCAATCTTTCGCTATTAATTATTGATCCGCATTGAGCGAGGGGCTGAAAATTTGAACAAAATTAAAAGCCAGCCACCAAAGCGGATCAAGTTGCGTCCGGACTTGAGCTGGAGTCTTCGGACCTAGTCTGGAGCCTCAAAATTGGGCTTCATGTTTCCCCAAGCGCCAAGCTCGAGCGGAAAGCAAGCTCGCGACCAAGCAGCAGACTGCCTCTGGCTGGCCCGGCACAGTGCGTCCAAAGCATAGCTGCGGGCGCGAGCTTGCCACTGGCTCGCTGGCGGCCGCCAAGCCAAGTGGCAAATGATTGGCCTTGATTGAGTTTTTGCGCCCTCTCCTCCTTTCTGCAAGACTAGCCCCCAAACTAGTTGCTAAATAATTGAGACCCGGGCCACTTGTTTCAAAATTCCCTCTCGCTCCACTGGGCTAAGGTTCCCTCTCGGCTGCAAACTTGGGCTCCTCTAGGCCAAACTTTGCAGCAATAACAACCGTAAGAGGCTTATCAATCATCTCGGGCGGCCGGATCTTGGCGCGAGCTTGGCGCAAGCTTGGCGCACTTGGCCAGCTCGGAACGCCCTCCTCGAGCGAAGCACTCGAGCGCGCCCCTCAAGAGCCGAGGATCTGGATTAGCAGCAGCTCGTCTGGCCCTGAAACTCGGCGAGCTCAGGCTGGTCTCAGGCGAGCGCTCGCTCGGCGCACTTCCTGCACTCTGGCCCTAGACTGCGGCCACCCAGACGCATCAATTCAAAGCCCCAGCTAATCTAAACAACGCTGCTCGCTTGCCAAACTGGCGCGCGCAATTGGCTAGACACTGGCCCCAATTGGGCCAGTCTCTAGGCGTGCTAACTGGCACGCGCTCGTTTCCCTGGCTCGCCGCAAACGACGCGCAACAATCGATCTTATTCGGCTAAATAATCGGCCCCAAATTGCTCGATTATTGTCCCGCCTCCTCAGACTAAAGGCAGACGCACAAGCATTTGGGTGGCGCAACTTCCACTTGCGCCTTCACCTGCCGCCCACCGGCCACTGTGTCTGCTGCTTTCGGCTGGCGACCCTCAGCAACGAGCGTGAGAGTGTAGACTACAGATAGTCTGTGGAAATCCATCTTAGAGCTAGTCTTCCGCATTGGGGCCCTGTGGAGCCACATTGTTGAGTAAAACAGCGACCCAAACTGGCCGGAGATTATTTATCCACTTTGCCAACATTCTAACAAAGAGCAACGAAGACTCTCACAGGCGGCATGTGCTCCGCGTGTCTGTTGCGAGCGCCCCCCGCCGAACGAGACACAGTGGCCCCTTCCTGTTGGCCGATGGAGAAAACAAAGCTGATGAGGCGCGTGTGTCATCAAAGTCATCATCAGAGGCCGGCTGTGTGTGTCTGTGGGGCGTCCCAGTGGCTTGGCGCTGCTCTCGTGTGGAAGCTGGTTGTGAGAGGCTGTTTGGTGCAGTCGCCAGAAGAGAGCAGCCGCAGAGCTGAGAGGAGCCCGCCGGAAGAGGCGCACAACTTTGGCGGCCGAGCTAAAATGCATTGGAGCGTATTCGCGTGCGTCTGTCTCTGTGTGTGGCGTCCGTTTTTCTGTTTGCACAAAGCAAACACAAAACTGCACACAACTGGCCAACTGCAGAGGCCCCACAGACAGTCTCTAGTGCAGACAGTCCGCACTACAGACAGACACACGCAAGAGCCAAACGCATTGGCCAACCATTGGCCGAGGGAAAATTAATTCCACAAAACCAATTCGGCTTATTATTATTATTACTATTATTTGATATTTATTGTCCCCGTCGAATGGCGAGCGGCCCCAATTCGTTTCGTTTCATTTCACTCCATTTTCATTTTCCTTTCCATTTTCCTTTTCATTCTCTTTCTCCTCTCTCAATCGGCCGCCATTTTTCCCTCATCAGCCCCAGTTGTCCACCCACAACCTCTGGCCAAATGCCAGCCAAATGCTAGCCAAATGCTGGCCAAATGCTGGCCAAACGTAGCCCAAGTTCGTGCGTGCGTGCGTGTGCCCGTGTGTCAATCTGTTGCAGCTCAGATCAAAGCAAGAGGATTTCCGGAAATCGTAAATAATAATAATACTTCTCTGCCAAACGGTGCAAAGTGAGGCAACTCACAGACCTCACAGTATCGTGCGTCTGCCTGTGAGAAACTGCACTTTAGGATGCACTTTGGAGTGGAAGTTTCTCTCAATTTCTCTCAATTCCGCCCAATTTCGTCCAATTTTGGCCCAATTTCAGCCCAATGCAAATCCCAAGCACCCAGAATGCGCGCAAGACTCACTGACTCAAGACACGAGCCTCCAAATCGGCGCTCGTGCTCGTATATAATAAGGAGAATAATAATCAAAACTTCAAGTGGCTCCTTGTGGGCCCACGATGGACAGAGATCGGGCCGTAAACTGGGAAGGAAATGGGCCAAGGATGGTGTGTTTCTGGCGAAGGGGGAGGAGCCGGGCGCGAATTAATTCAATTTGTCAGATTGAATTATCAGCCGTCTTTGTGCGCGCAAAAGTGTGCCCCCAAAGTGGACGCCACTTTTCTCTCTATCCTTAGGGCAAAGCACCAAGAGAGAGACACACACATTCAGATGTCAGGCACGTCGATTGTGGTCGTTTGTCGGGCGCGCGTGTGTCATACTTCGGCCGCTTGGCAAGGGCCAGCCGCTCGTCCAAAGCTGCTCCAAAGCTGCTCCAGAGATGGTCCAGAGCTGGTCCAAATCATGCGGGCCGCCCATTGCTGCGGCGGCCCAATTCGAGACTGGCCATCGGACGCACTCTCGAGCGCCCAAAGACGCACTAAAGTCGTGACCAAATGTCGCCAAAGTGGCCAGTTGAGGCAGAATAGAACGCAGACCAGGAAGAGAAAGCAGAGGACGACGCGGAAACAGAGCGCAAATTTGCACCACTCTCGGTGGACCACCGCGCACTTCCGGTGGGCGTGTGTCTCTGCATGTCTTTTCGTGTGTGTGTTCGTGTGTGTTTCTGGGGCGCAGGTGCGAGAGTGGGAGACTTGGAGGAGAAGGAGGGCGAGTGGGCAGAGGCGGGAGTTTTATGGGCGAGCGTGCGAGAGTTAGATTATTCCTGCGCGTGCCGCTTGCCTTTTGCGCGCCAGCCTCTTTATGCGCCGCCACTTAGGCCCATTACTCGTGCACACCGGACGAAGTGGGGCCACTGGAGCGCTCGGACGGCCTTTTGTCGCCTTTGTGTCGCCTCTGCGTCGCCTTAGCGTCGACTCGCTCGGCTGGCTGGCAAGCGAGCAGGCGAGCGAGCAGGCGGCCAGTTGGGCGGCAAGACGAATAGGAGGAAACAAAAGTAGATTGTCGTTTGATTAGTTGCAGATGTTGTTTGCGCCTCCGTGTCCGCTTGGGCTGGCGCGTGCGAGTACGAGCACGAGTGCGCGTCCGGCAGACTAGGTGCGCCCAGCCAGCTAGCTTGGCGCCGACAACCTTGGCCACTGGACGGCAGCAGGCGAGAGAGCTAGAGACTTGCAATGGCGAGCTAGAGACTGGCGCTGGCAAGCTAGAGACTAGAAATGGCAAGCTAGCGACTGGCGCCAAGTGATCGAATGTCCGCCAGCTGATTGTTTCCATTTGCTGGCGCAAAAGTGGCCCGCTTAAGAGCCCCGAGCACGCAAACAAAGGCAAAGGAGCAACCTTTATTTGCCCTCCTCGAGCGCGAGCGTCTCTCTGTTTTTTGCCCACCTCCTTTCTGTTCGTTTGCGCTTAGGGGCGGCCCACGAGCGGCGAGCGAGCGAGCTTGGCGCCGAGCTCGCCAGCAGACCAGCAGCCCAATGAGCGACTCTTGGCGGCCAACTCTTGGCCGGAAAAGGCCAACGAGCGGGGGAGGAACAAAGGAAGTGGCGGAAGAAGAAGGAGGCTAAGGAGGCACGAGAAGCGAACGAGAAGAGAACAATGGCAATAATGATGACGACCATCATCGAGCGGGCACAAAGCGTGGGGGAGAAAAGTGGCCCGATTAAAATAGGCTAATGCGCGCAAGTCTCTCCGCCGAGCCAAAAGGCGCCCGCTCAGCAGAAGGACGAAGCCCAAGCGGCCACCGCGAAACAGGAAGTGGCCCAAAGTGGCGCCGGGGCCAAGTTATGGGCGCTAATTTGGGGCCGCCGACTGTGTGTGGGCCTTTTTGGAGGGTGGCCCAAGCGAAAAAGCAGCCACAGACTGGGCGCGGCCCCCTTTTGCACCCCCGAGAGCTGGCCAAAACTCGCTAACGGGCCCCAACGGAAGCTCCCCCTGCCCCTTTCGGCCACCGGAACTGAGAGCAGGCCTGGTGGGCGCGCGCGCTCAGGGGCCTTGGCGGCGCGAGCACGAGCACGAGCCGCAAGCTGGCCAGCTTATCGATCGATCGGCCCCTCCTAACTGGCAATCTGGCGGCGGGCAGCCTGCGGGACGACTGGCTTTCCGTTTCGTGGCCGCTTCCGTTTGGCCTCGGACTTTGGACTTTGGTTGGGCTTTGGGGGCGTGCACGTGACGAGCAATTTGGCCAGTGTTTCGCGGCCGCAAAGCTCGAGCGAGACTGGCTGCGGCCGAAGGTTTGGTACTTTTGGCCCGCCAGAGGTCCAAAAGTGCGGCGAGTCTGCCCGAAAGGCGCCCCTCAGCAGCCCTAAGGGTGGGGGCGCAGAGCACACAGAGAGGCCACACACGCAGAGGGCCAATGTGTCGCCTAAACGAGCGCAAATTATAACTTTAATGAGCGGGCGTTTGGCTGGCTGGCTGGCTGGCTGGCTGGCTAGCTCGCCTCTTTGGCTGGGCGTGCACTGGTCTGGCTGCGCGAGTGCGCCAATGGGCCGCTTTGGGGTTTAGTTTCAAGTTTGGCTGGCGGAAGGGGCGGCGGAAGCGGCTCGGCGCGCGCGCGGCAGGCCAGTTGATTTGGGCGCCTTTGAGTGGCTTCTGGCCGGCCGGCAGAGATAAGCAATGTTGTTTGCGGGCCCAGTTCGTGTGGGCCAATGTGCGTGAGGCGCCAAACAGGCCAAATGGCACGTGCGCGCCTCCCAGTCGCCGTCTCGCTCTAGCTTGGCCGCACTCGCTCGCCACACTCTGTCTCCAAGCCTCTCGTCAAGTGCCATTGGCCACTGGCCATTTGCCACCAAGACCTGGCCTCTCGGGCGAGCCAGCGAGTGGGTGGCCCAACTGGCAAGGCGGCCAGCAAGACCGGCGCCTTGCTGGCTCGCTGGTAGCCTGCCGAGGTGGCCGCCGAGCGCCACTTCGGCTCGAGTGCTCCTCTGCGGCGCCACTTCCGGGTCCTTTGTGGCCCTTTGTGTCCAGCAGTGGAGGGCACAGTTGAAGGCAATGTGGGCCGCCCTTAGGACTAGTGCAGTTTGTTGTCCAGTCCTAAGGGTTGCCAGTGCGGGCGAGCACAACACAGCACAACAATGCGGCGCTACTTTTCAGCGATATTTCAGCGAATATTTCCAATTGTTTCCCTGGGCGGCGCTTGTTTGTAGTCGGGCCCACTTGGGGCCCACTTTGTGGCGCCGCGCGACGGGCCACCAGCGAGCAGGAAGCGGCGCGAAGAAGTCAGCTTGGGAAGGGCGCCAGTGATTTCCAGCACTGAATGGGCGGCCATTCAGTGCGCCGCTTTCATAGCAAACATCAATCTGGCTTGGCGCTGATCGAATAACTGCCAGATGAGTGGGGCCCTGTGGACAAGTCTGGCCGTGAAGTGAAGTGAAGTGGCCAGAAGGGCGCTGCGAGTGGGGCCGCGAGTCTGGCAAGCTCGCCCGAGACTAGCCCCGCCCGCATGCTCGCGTCTGGGCGGCTCTCTCGCTTCCGCCCCCGAAGACCGGCCAATGGTCGCGTCCGATGCATTGCTCCGTTGGGGCCGCCGTCTGGGCTTTCTTCTCGGAGCAAAAGAGCCGCTTGGAGCAGGAGGAAGAGCTAAGCAGGAGGAGCTAAGCAGGAGGAGCTAAGCATGAGAAATGGAGAGCTAGACGTTGGGCGGCCGAAGCCAAACAAAGGCAAAGATCAAGCGTCCAGTCTGGCGAGGCCCCTTTTGCCTCTTTTCACTTTCGTTTCCAGTTCCCTTTTCCACTTCCGCCTGGCTGATTTGAAAGCGAGCCCCATCGAGCTCGCCGGCCGGAGAACAAACGGCGCCGCTCGGACAAAAACAGCGCACACGCCACTAACTCGCGCCAACACTGCAACAACAACTACAACAACCACTGCCTCAAATGCTACACAACAAGCGCCGTTTCCAACTCCAACAAGCCGCACAGACCAAACAGAGAGCAGCTTGTGAGAGAG
>Ga0058701_10000026_pt1 | contig 103985 bp, 109 predicted proteins | sample AgamicOrMae_FD_97039 | JGI IMG/M metagenome (GOLD analysis project Ga0058701, IMG submission 97039) | Agave microbial communities from Guanajuato, Mexico - Or.Ma.e | ecosystem: Host-associated > Plants > Phyllosphere > Phylloplane/Leaf | place: Guanajuato, Mexico | collected 2012-06-04
TTCTTCTTCTTCTTATTTTCGCCCATTTCTTTTTTCTTCAAAACCATTTCCCCCCAACTTCTTGTGTGGCAACCTTTCGTCCACCATTTCAACACACACACAGATCCACCCAGAACAATTCCACCATAGCCCCCGGGGGGAGCACCATTTTCCTCCTTCCTTTTGCCCCAAAAAGTTGCTCCACCAACTCGAACTCGGTGCGCCGAACAAGCGTCCTCCTTTGTGCTCGGAATGCTCGTGGCTCCAACTCTCGCTCGCTTTGGACCGGCCGGCCAAGCAACACTGATAGATGATTTAAGACAGTCGCCCAGTTGGATACTCCCTTTTGCTCAATTCCAATACTGAATACAAATGAGCTGCACACACAGTCACAGGAGGAGAAAAAATTCTATTTCCCCCTCTCTCTCGATGACTACATTGGTGGTGGCCTTCCTCGCCTCTGATATGGCTTAATCTTGCATTCAATCTTCCACTCCGACCACTAATGGTCTATAGGAAGTCCAGATTCCATGCCCAATTGTCGCCTCCCAATTGTCTCCTGCGGCGCTGGTGGTCCCAATTCGGGCCACCGCGCGTTACCCTAGGTGAAATGACATCACCAACCTAGCAGGAGTTTAATAGGCGTTAATTTTCTATTGTTGAACCAGACCAATTGAAGCAATCAATTTGCATACATATAGAGTCTGCTCGAAGTGTTCTCCTCCAACGTGCAGATTGCCCTTGCGAATGGCACTTCCGATGATCATTATTTAGCCAAACTTATTTGTCACAAGCCCCCACCAATATCAAACGAGGAGCAGGGCTCTCTCATTCATCTAAACCATCCTTCGTCTGCGTCTCTTTGTTAGTGTTCACGTTCAGTTGAACAAAAACATTGCAACAACTGAGCTCTCTTCTGGCCAAAAACTGGAAATTTTTTTTTCTTCGTCCATCTCCAACTCGGTCGGAACAAAATTTGAACTCGATTCACAGCCAGAGCCACTCGCCCAGATGTTATGATTTGGAATCGGGCGTTTTGTTGGACTTGCAAATCAAAGGCACCATCTTCTTCTCCTTCGCTTAACACTTGGCCCAAGTTCCACTTTCAACTGCTGCTATATGCCCAACTTTGCCTAGGAGAATATGGTTGCTCGGCCGCAGTTGCTCACAGCTTGTGGTCTTAGTGACATTGAAATTGCGAGTTCAAAGATTAAATTAGCATTGCAGCAGAGGCGAAATTTGTCGCTTCGTTCGCCACTTCTGACGAGCTGCTGCAGTGGCAGCAGCCAGCTCGACAATTGATTGCCGTCGGCCCATAGGGAGCGCGCATCAGCTGGAGATGTGAGTTACCATCGTGCCTTCGTTGAACGTCGACCATGAAAGAAAAGGTTTCGAGTGCACTTTCGCGAAGGTTTCATTCTGAGAGACGCTCAATTCCCATTGGCCGCGTGAAGATAGAGAATGCGAGCTGAAATTATCGCGCCTAAATTGATTACCATAGACGAGCCTGCTGCTGTTGCTGCCCCTACAGACTGAGAGCTATGCCGAAAAATCTCTTGCTGTGAGATTGACCACTGGAACGGCGCTCATGGGCTCCATAGGGCGACATTGGCGCCAATTGGGCTGCTCTCCATAATGATGGTCAATTTGGTGCAGCCACACTGCCCACTGCCCACTGAAGCCCCTCTCATTCTGGGAGCACAAATCAACGGTAACAATGTATAGGGTCAACGAATCGCCCCGACAGATAATTGATTGTTGCATGTTCCGGTGGTGGGATGAGATTTAAATAATTCCTGGGCGGGAACGCTGGGCTGGGGCCCACACTCAGCCGCCACGCGCATACGGCAAATTGCTTTTCGAAAGGCTTTCTTTCGGCGGCCTGTGAATGGGTGGGTCGAATTTACGGCAGCGTGAAGGGAGACCCATTCCACCTCTGGGTCACGATTGGCGACAGTTCTCGTCACCCATTTGAGCACTTCTTTTCGATGGCCAAAATGAGTACTGCACGCTGCCGCCAGCCATTTGGCGGCCCTATTTTTCATGGGCAACCGTAAATCCTAAGCGTAATTAGAGATGGTATGCAGGATTCCTTATCTTCGAGCAAGGATTCTGAGCACACCAACTTGGAGTGGTTTTCATCTCAAGGCGCAGGCCAACTTGCAGCGCCAACTGGAAGAAAGTTGCCCGTTTCGGCCGCCTCTCCTTCGTGTTGCATCGCCGCCACCGCCAATTATTGTCTTTGCCGGAGGAACAACCTTTTCAAGGCAATGAGCGCCGAAAGCAAAGACAGATAAATTTCCCCAAGAGCGCATGACATAAATATAAAAGGTGCACATGCTTGGGCACAAACTGGCGCCCCGCGTCGACGTGTTGGCTAATGTAGCCGCCGTTGCCTCTTCCATGGGGTTGCTTTGAAAATTTTCAGCGCGCAATAAACAAATCCTCACCTCCACCTGGGCTGGGGGCTGATTGGCTCGCGCGCCGCTCGTCAATCCGCCTCGGCCGGCGGGTTATAATAAAGTTATCTACGTTCGTCAATGTAGCGTGCTGAGCAAAGCGCACCCCCAACAGGTTGGCGGCGTTCACTTTAGGTGCGCAAATGTCCACCGCCGAATTACCTTATTTTGACTTGAAGAATTCACATAACCACAAAAGTTATCTCGTGTGATTTACGGGCGCTTTCTTCTCTCCCTCGTTGAGCTTTTGCCTACCTTCTCCCCGTCCCTCTGTCATTCTTGCCCCCAGATCTCTGCCAAGGAGACAGTCTCCCGGGGGGAATATCTTCGCCGAAGAATTTCTTTTCTCCATGCCCGCCTATTCTGCACAGGCTGCTCCAATGGGCTCTGGGGGCAAACTGAAGACTTTCATCTTAATTGTTTGTCTCTGATATATGTCTATTCGCTCATTACACTCACCAACTGAAGGCACCTTGAGGTGAATCGATCCGCGGCAGCATTTGAGCAAAGAAATAGCTTGCAATTGGTTCAGTTTTGTGCAGCATCACAATGGCAATGCTCCTGAAGCAATCAAACCTCTTGAACGGTCACCTGTTGCGGGGCAAAGAATTTTAAGAATTTGCGCCTGACCCAATGTAATATACACCTCGTGAAATTTTATCGGGACCACAATGACGTCTCTATTCTGATTTCAACATCCTCGAATCTGGCCTTTTTCTCACAAGCATCACTGTTGAACCATTCCTGTGGCAATTATCTAACCCAATAACTATAAAATGATCCAATCCCGTTATTGCTTCCAATTCTGCAGAGATACATAAAAGACAGGAAGCTCTACGAGAGGCTCAAGCTAGAGGCAGAATGTTGTGCACATGTCTCAATCATTTACTCATCGCCGGTCAGCACTTACTTGATGACCGAACCAAAATATACCCGCCAAGATATGGTGACGATAATCAGTGGTAACATTGAGGCATGGCTTGGTATATCGGCCGTTCATATTTACCTGTTTCTCGAACAGTTCTACGAAGCGCTGGTTGAGGCTCGCATCATCCGTCAAACTAGAGGCTCAAGATCAGCAAGAGGATGGAGCCTGTTGATGCACTCGGGGACTTTTGTGGCCCACGTTGGGCGCTCGCTTTCAAAGTGGCCTCAAAGCGTGATAGTGGGGCGCCGAAGTCGCACAGTTAATCCGGCCGGACTTCAATCCACAGGCAATGTCTTTGGTGCTGATCACGCTTTTGGTGGCCCCGATGGCGCTGGTGGTCGACATGTTGGTGGCGCTAGAGCAATTGGTTCAAGTTTTATAACTGGAATTCTTGTTTCAATATTGACAAAACTGAAACTTAAATTCGTTTCGTTGTTTACTTATCTCTCGTCAAGAAGTTGAACTGATTTCGTATTGCTGGTAATGGCGATGGCAATTCTTCATTTTGTGGCATGCTCTATTTTTGGTTTGGGATTTTTCCTCTCTGGCCCTCCTCTCGACTGATGGGCCAACACTAACCTAAATAAACATAACCAAAACAACTCATGAGGCTAAAACTGTTTTCACCCTTACCACCAGGGAGAATTTGGACTACTCAAGACCCAACACTGAGGCGACTGTGTGGTGCATCGGGTCTATCTCGAAATATATGAAAAAAATAATACTTTGGGGAGTATGAAATGATAAGTCGCGTATTGTTGATTGAAAGTGGGATTCGGAGGGAGGAGGAATCGAACGGTTCCGCTAGCTCAAGTGAGACCGTTGGTCGCGCGAACTACTCTCTCTGCACGCAGCAATTGTTGAGCGTGGATTCGCTCCTGTTGAGCGAATCCAGAAATGTTCGCTCATTGTCCTCTGCACTAAAATCAATCCGAGGCAGTGGTCCGGTGCAGATTTTGGCGTAAGCTGACCCAATGGTGCTGAAAACAAATTAGGTAAGATAGAAGAGCACCAAAGGTTCATAGGAAAGATTAAACTGAAAAATTCATTAAGCACTCCATACTTAAGACTTTAAACTTCCGTCTTAGATTCTACTACAGCTCGAAGTCAAGGCGATCCCGAGGATTCAAGATGGTGAATGATCGCCCAGTCGGATTTTTCACCCAGGATTTTTCATTAAATCGGGTTTGCCTGATTTGTTTGCCTAGAGATCAAAAATCCAACTTCCAATGTTCATAGATCACCCACCTCGAGCGGGCTATTTACTCAACTGGCGCCATAACAGTATATCTGAAAGCTGCCTGCGAATATATATTTGATTGCGAAACACAGTGGAGGGGGAATATATTCCTGACTCAAGCGTAAACAATGATGGTCAACAAAGCCCCCGTAATATAACTCAGAAGAGAAGAGGGACGAGGAAGGAAGGAAGAATTGAATTTGCTTTCCTAGTTGACTCTACGAAGCAGACAGAGAGACAGAGAGGCAGAGAGCAGTAGTTGACCGCCACCAATGGAGAAGCTGTTTGAGCACTTAAACGCGTGAGTCTCGGCTGAGTGTTTGCTCACTATTAGGGGAATGGGAGTTTTTGTCTGGCGCGTGAGCTTGAAAAGTTTTCAAAATTCTAAAAGCAGCTCCAGACCTCGAAACGTCAAAGCCGATGGAAATTAGATGCGGGAGGCAAATTGAATGGGCGACGGGGAGTAGACATAAGGGGAATCTATCAATAGATGTGGATTGAGAATGAATTTTAGAGAGAATTTTCGGCGACCAACGTGTTGATTCAGGCCAATCCAATGTTGGCCCGAAATCAATGGCACTATTTGGTCAAAAAGTAGGCATCGCTTCAATTGGATGGGCACCATTTTGGGCCCATTTGCGGGGGCCCAGAACCACTTTGACTATGAGGGATGGGACCACCTTCAAAGAGTGAGTGACAAGCAGCTATGCCCCCAACAAAGGGGGCCGTATCATTTTTCAAGGCTAAAATTGGGCCCGAATTGAAGTCTGGCAATGAGAGAAAGGAGGGCCAAATTGAGAGGTAACAATGCACATTGTGGCCACAATCTCTGCCTAAGTCCCCACATCTAGCACCTAGGTTCCAAACGAGATTCGGCCCGTGCAGTGTGTGGATGTAAACCATGCGATAAGCTGTAAAGCCAACAGTGATAGCGGATAGCAATGATGGCAAATCAAGGCGCCCACAAATTCAATGGCAATAGAATAGTCACTTGCTGCTTGAAAGCCAACCAGGCTCGTTGGACACTAACGAAATGGGCTGCGGCTGATTTTCGAAGCAAAGCCGATAAAACAAGGCTGTTAGCTGGCTCCCCTGTAGCAGCAGCAGCATTTGTATCCCTCTGCTCTGTGGGTGCGCCATTCGATTGGTGTAGGGAGAAGACAGTGGAGTAGGTGGTTGGGCGTTTAGTTTATGCTGCCGATGGTAGAAAAGATACAAGGCGAGAGGCAATTGAGAGGCACCCAAGCTTTCAAGTTCTTAACTGGCCCCAGCAGTACCAGGCCAGGGGCTTGAGCATGGTGGTATCATTGTTACTGCCGTTAATATCCCCCTCTGTGGGTTTGCATGCCGCCCAGCGCGTGGATTAAGTTCTTATTCGCGTCCAGCATACCTCTGGCCACTACTACCACTCTACAGGTATTGCTTTTGGACGAAGAGTCTGGCAGAGCATTGGTGGCGAGAATTCCATGGAAAGCGGAGGTTGAATATCAGATGGACAGCAGGGGAGGAGGTGGATGGGGAGATGGGGAGATGGGGAATCTCTGAGATGGGGTGGTCTCCCAGGGAGGAAGATTGATTCTTCTGCGAGAGCGAGAGGCTGACGCCAAAGGCACAATGGAGCAAAGTGGCAATTGAAAATCCAGCATCGTGGAGGGCCCAGCCCCGGCCAGCAGGGAGCGTCTGGGAAAGAATTTTTTCACCACTACTATCAACAAAAACATCATCATCATTTGGGGTGCCTTGGGTGCGCAAATTGAGACATCCACTGCGAGCGGCCCGGGACGATGCCAGGGGCTCAGGATTTAGGCGGAGAACACTGGCAGGCGCCTGGACGACAGGCTGAGCGGTGTTCAGGTGAAGAGGAGGAGGAGCAGACAAAGCAATTGTGTTGTCTTGCGCCCGTGGGCGAGGGCACCAACATGTCGTTAGTTTATTTGTGTGTGTGTGCAATTTCGGCTGCAAGACACCAGCAGCAGCAGAAGGAGGAGAAGAGCCATTTAGTGTGTCGGCCCAGGGGCAGCGAGCAGGGAGAGAGAGAGAGAGAGAGGAGGGCAACAGTTGGAGAGGAAACTGCTGGTCACGCTAGCAGCCAGTGTATCTGTGGGCCAGTGGTGCTGGTGGAAGAGGAGATGGAGCAAAGGAGGCGAGCGAGAATGAGTGTGCGGCGCCCCTCGCGTGCCACTAACGACCACCACTACAAGTTCAGATGTCCATCGAGCAGAGCGTGATTTGGGTCTGAAATTGCCCGTAGGAGAGCGAGCCAGTGGCGGCCGGCCAAACAACTCTATTGCCGCCACCGCCACCGCCGCCGCCGTTTCCCCACAGACACAATGGGCTCCCCATTCTTTTCATCTTAATTTTGTTTGCAGCCGAGCACACACACACACACGGGCCCAAGCACGGCCAAAGGCACTCAGAAGGGAACGCGAATTGGCCACACGCAGACGCCGCTCGCCGGCTGCTGCCCAATAATGAGGGGGCCGCGCCTTGAGCCTCGGCAGCAAAACGAAAACGCTCCGAACAGCCACCCCCCATTTGTCTTGGGTGGGCAGTTCCTTTCGGACAATCTGGACGCGCGCCCCTCTTATCGAGAGGGCACGAAAAAGTGGTCCCTTAGGGGCGGCCAAAAAGGAAGCAACTCGGCTACAAGAGGACCTCTCCTCTGAGTGCCTTGGCCACATATGAATGAGGAAAGGCGCCCACTTTCGAGCTGACCAGCGCGAGCAGAAGGCCTCGTTCTGCGCGGATCAACAAGTGAATCGCGGCGGTTATGATCCAAACGTTGACAGTGGGCAGCCCTTGGAATGACATTTTCGTTACAGTCTGAGAGGGAGACGCAAAAGGAAAAGGAAAAGGAGGCGCCTCATGGAGCGGCCGGAATTGGTTTATATCGACGGTTATGCTCGCTTGAGGGAGGCCTCGCTGGTTTGCCTGTCAGGCTGAACAGATTGCGAGTGGACAGGATGTTTGTGCACACGTCCATGAGTGGCAAAGAGTGGTCAAAAGTGGGCAAAAAGGCCACCAAAAGCACCAACAGCCGTCGCTTAATTGGACTCTGCGGCCTCCCAGTTGTGTGTGGCGCTTCCTCCGCGTCTGTGCGCCTCTCTCTCGGCCGAGGATGAATGGGCAGCCAGGCGGCTGGACCCATTTCCAGATTAGCCACCAAGGGGCAAACGAGAGCCCGCCCCCTCCCGGCGCTCTGTAATGATAAGCTTCACCTAAAGGAGAAAGGCCGGCCAGCCAGCCGAGAACTACCGACCACTGACCACCACTGGCATGGGAGCCATGCAGGAGGAGGGGGCGAAGCAGATGAGCAGTCAATTTGCTGCGCCTTTTTAGCGTATCAGAGCAGAGGGGAGAATAAATGGCAGTGGTGGGCAGCTTAAACTTGAACGTGGACCCTCCTGGCCGCTGTGGTGGAGAATTTTGGCCAGTCGTCTCCCTGAGGGGGAAGCCGTGACTAACCGGCATCGATGGCGGCGTCCTTTTTTGTGCTCTCTCCCTCTGCCTCTGCCTGTGGCTGTCTCTCGGCTGCAGCGGGCAGGCTGGCGGCTGGCTTTCTGGCCAAAAGGAGCGCAGCATTGTGGAAAAAATGGTTGCAATGGGCGCAAACAACTGAGCGGGCACTCATTTTCGGCGTACATCTCAATCTGATGTGCCACCCAGGGCGAAGGTGAGTCGTCGGCGTGGCTGTCTGGCTGGGCGGCCGGCTCTCTCTACCTTTGGCTCTATCAGTCTTTCGGCGCTGCTGGCCGATCCTGATAAAGTTGTCTGCAAAGTTGGCGCCGACGGGCCACCATGACCGTCCCATGGCAAACATCACGAGCGAGGCGCACACCAAGCAGAGGTGATGTTTTGCTGTAGGCGCTCGCGCATGCGCAGCAAGCAGGCAAAACGCCCGGGAGACTGTCTGCCGCTGCCGCTGCTGCTGCTGCCGGTGGTGGTGGTGGCGGTGTTGGTGGCGTGCGTGAGCGGACGCGGGCGCGTGTGTGCTCTTGGCGCTCCAAAGGCGGCTCATCAGCTGGGAGAGCGGGGCGGCCAGGGCGGCGTTGGGCCGCCAACGAGCGTCGCCAGCCAGCACCAATGGTGCGCGCAGCGGTACGCTAGCCAATGCTGACGATGCTGGTGCCAGCGGTTGGCTTGTGGCGCAGTGCGCGCAGGGTGGCCAAGCAGACATCTCTGTCTCTCTCTCATCCCTAACTTCTGCCTCTCCTTCTTCTTCCTCCTCTCTGCTCCTCCGCCTCATCCCCCAGTGCTGTGCTCGACAATTGACGCCGCGCCGACTTGTTGAATACAGAACTGTGTGCTGCCAGAAGGAGACGAACGAGCACAGGGAGCAGACGGCCAGCCAGACAAGAAGAGGGCAGAGGCCAGACACAGCTCCACACGGCCACCACTCGCTCTCATTGGCCATTTCGCAATCGGCCAGCGCCAACACCAATAAGTCGATGCCGGGCGAAAATTCAAAACTCAACCACCTTACTCATCACACCATATAGACATCCAAAAGCACCACCACCAGCCCGACAGCACCAATAGCACCAATCTTCCAGCCATCGCAACACCAAAGAGACACCAATATCGACTAGCAACCAGCAGCATTCTACACTCATAAGCCTTCATAAGCGGACACGCGTTCACAAATTCGCCCCAACTTGCCGCAAGCACACCGCCCAAAGTTCGCTCCACTTTGTCGCACGTGATTCCACCGCCCTAGTGGTGAATCGCATCATCAACTTCACCAGCCGCGTTGCCTGGACCGCAAGCTTTCCCCACAGACAGCCTCTCATGACACTAGAGATTGAATACTCATTGTAGAACAAATACAAGTTATACTTATCCAAGAGAAAGAAACAAACACCAACACAACCACACTACTCTCATTCATATAGGTGGCTAATTAATCATTCAAAATTACTCAATCAATAAGTCCAGCTTCGGCGCTCGCAGACGAGCAGCAGCTCAGTGCTGCTGCCGCTGCAGCGGCCGCCTATAATGCGCACCTAAACCATTATCACCACCATCATCACCACCAATCGCATCATCACCTCGGCTCAGAGTCGCCAACCAACTCAAACTCGATGGGCAAATTTATATGCAATTTTTGTGATAGAGAGTTCAAGCACAAAAGAAGCCGAGATAGGCACGTCAAATTGCATACCGGTGACAAGCGATACAAATGCCAACATTGCACTTGTGCCTTCTCGCGAAGCGATCATTTGAAGATCCATCTCAAGACTCATGATTATAGGAAACCATTCCAATGCACGGTCTGTAATCGTGGCTATAACACTCCCGCCGCCTTGACATCCCATATGCAAAGCCACAAGAGGCCAAGCCACTTGTTGACGGGACCAGGCGGGCTGCTCACCACTGCCACAAACCCAGTTGGGTCCTCTGAGCACAATCCCTTGTCTGCACAGAACCCAGACCATCATCAGCATCTCAACCATTTAGCAACTCATTTGAATCAACAGCACCCGCACCATCCGATGCATCATTTTGTTAATCCGCATTTAAATCACCAGCTTCACGCAGCAGCTGCTGCCTCAATGCATCTCCCACCTTTGTCGCTGAACATAAATCAGCAACAACAACACTTTAGTCAATTGATGTCCCAATTGCCTCAATCAATACAGTCTCATTTATCGTCACCACATGCACAAGCACAAGCACAAGCACAAGCTCAAGCCCAGGCACAAGCCCAAGCACAAGCCCAACATCAGCAGCCATCGTCAGCGGCTTTGGCTGCCGCAGCAGCAGCTTTAGGCTATCCATTCCCACCACAGCACCTTGCGCATCTGCCACCCTTACCGCAAGCGCCGGCAACCTCTTCAAGCTCAACGGACGCCACAGCAACCACAAGCCCCATTTCCAACAATACACCCACGAGCAAAGGCGCCAATCTCAATTCGGCAGCCCAAAGTAGTCCAACTGCTAACCAACTCATCAATGCGTCTACAAACCAGGGACCAGCTGGTTTCCTGCAATCGCTCGGAATTGATGGAGCTACTGCCGCTGCGGCGGCAGCAGCAGCTGGAGCCGCTGGTGGTCCCACTGGCCCGAACGACTCACAATCGGCTGCCGCATCACAGTACATGTGGCTCTACCTATGTCTTCAGACTCAGAGATTTCTCCAGACAAATGGACTGTATAGGTGAATTTGCCTAGATAAACAAAGAAATTAATAAATGTTGTGATACATGCCCATATCCTAGAACTCTTTACAACAATGTATCATCATTGTACACCCGTATAGAGGTAGTTCCCCTTGATATTGATCAAGGGTAGTTTTATTTCATAGACCTAGTTCATGCTTGGGTTTTCTTCGTCTCAGCTTTTTCGGTGTTGCTGAAGCGAGAAGACGCCTAACTAGAGACTTCTTGGGAGTTGGTTTGAATTTTGACATTGCAACAAGAGTCAGTTTGCTTGGAGCAGTCTTTGGGGTCGTGTTCGTGGATTCATGTAATCTCCGCAAGTATGAGGGTGGTGTTCGAGGTGTTTTGGGAGTATTTGTGACCGTCAGAAAACGAGCTCTCTTATTGGGACTCGCATTAAGTTGATGATACGTGATAGTTGGTGTCGCGGGGTGCTTCTGAGGCCTCTGCTGTAATGTGACCACGGGCCTAGAGACCTTTGGCTCGCGATTGTTATCTAAAGAATTATTGTTCAAACTCTCTGGGACCCGTTTCACAGCCAAACTCCTTGGTGGGCATTTGGCATGCAACAAGTGATAGGCGGTGGAATAATAGTTGAAATCTAGTCTGATGAAGTCTCTCAGCTTCGCCTCCGGCAGATGGGGGAATCGCTCGTTGACCTTTCTCACCACAAGATCGTCCAGTTCAGATGAATTGTAATCCAGTCTCCTTGTAATTCGGCTTACATTGATTGTTCTGTTCCTCAGCCAAGGATGAGTTAGGACGTCCCGGACCGTTATACGGTGTTTTGGATCTACAGTGAGCATCTTCTTCAAAAGATCACATGAGTCTGGGGTCAAAAACGATGGTAGATTTAGTATTCCAGACTGTATTTTTTGATATAGTTTTGATATGCTATTGTCGTTGAATGGCAGTTGGCCGACCAAGCAAGCGTACATCATAACCCCAGCCGACCATACGTCAACGGCTGTCCCTGAATACATTCCTCCAGCGATAACCTCTGGAGCGGCATAAGTGATACTACCACAACACGTACTCAGTTGCCCCAATGGTGCTTGATTTTTGTTGACAGCCATGTTATCGGGAGAGCAATTAGCAGCAAGGCCAAAGTCAATGAGTTTGATTTGATGCTTGTCATCGAACAGAACGTTCTCCGGTTTGAGATCACGATGAGCGAATCCATTGATGTGGATGAAGTCCAGTACCTTCATGAGATCATAAACAATTTGAGCAGCTTCAGATTCATCTAGTCTCGATTTCTTTACAATGTAGTCAAATAACTCACCTCCAGAGCAAAACTCTAGAACAAGGTAGATAACTGATGGTGTTTCAAAAACTTGGTACAATCTAGCAATATTCTTGTGCCTCAGTTTCTTCAAACATTTGATTTCGTTATATATCCTTGGCAATTCGGGGCCCAACTTGATTTTGTCTAGAACCTTAACAGCAACCAGTTGCTTGGTGACTAAGTGCGTTGCTAAGCGAACTTTGGCGAAACCACCCTCGCCAAGTTTCTTGTCATGTATGTGATAGAATTTGCAAATGTCATCCTCGTTATGAAAAACATGTGCCATCTCAAGAGGACTTATGGATAGTTGCTACGTCTTTCTGGTAGGAGCCGCAAGGAGTAGCAGCTGATATGTGAACTGTGTTGATGTACAGGATTTCAGGTAATATAATATATAAGTTCTAGGGAGATTTGACAATTTGAGTGCCTAGATAATAGTTACAACCAACAATTGTTGAATCCCGGGTACAAACCCGATGTCTATCACCCTTGGTTTGCGAGAGTTTTGGTCCAACGGTTCTGTGAGAGGCTGCTGCGAGTTGCCGGTTCTTCGCGTGCGACCGTTGAGTTTCTGGGCCTGAAAATGCCGGCCGATTGCAACACGCGCAGAAATCTTGAACTGTTTGTTGACTGTAAATTTCACCTTCTTGAAGAGCTTTCATGATGCTCAGATTTCAACGACAGGTGTCCAGTCACACCATGACGCATAAAGTATTGTTTTATTTGTTTATTTATTCGTCGTGAATATTCCGGATTGCCAGTTTAGGTGCAATAGATACAAAATTTGCCCACCATGAAAGGCAAGACAAAGACTGAGGAGTCATGGGACGATCTTCTCGGCACAGGCACTGTACTTAAGCAAGTGATCGATCCTGGACGAAGACCACAAGAGGAGGACGAAGAGATAAGCATGGAGGCTCCGAGGAAATTCTTTGCCTTGATAGATATAGAAACATTATATGAGGGTAACATGGTAAAAGGTGAATCCCATGAGAATTTTTTAATCAATTGTGATGCAGATCTGTTTGCGGGAGCTCACCTAGTGATACCATTGATGGATCTAGATGAGAAATCTCGTTATATTTTCGATCCCAAATTTGTCTACGGTCCATTAGGCAATGCTGAATCGGGAATCCCCGCCAATGCGAAGCTCGAGTGTATCATAACTCTCAAGTTTCGTGCTCATTATGATGACTTTCTAGCCGATCTAAATACACATGAGAGAATCTTTTTGGCCAAGCGTAAAAATGAGCGTGGAAAATTTTGGTTCAAACGAGAAGACTATCATAATGCAATATCAATCTATCAAACGATAACAGATTTATGTGTTCCTTCGAATGTCTCAACTGACGGCGACGCTTTTTAAATTAATCGGTGGGCTTGATGGTGCAGCCTCATGATATCTGGTCATCTTAGGCTCTCTCCCTCTGTCTCTCTTTCTTGAAGATAGGGGTCATTATAAATGATATGATCAACACAACAGGAGCACTATTCCTGATCCACAAACGTTGATGCCTTTTTTGTTCCCTAGTATGTCCCTATAAAACAGAGTATATTACAGATTTTGTATTGCCATCTTTTACGGCTTAATGTGTTGAATTTGAATAAAATAAATTAACTACACCATCTGGATGAAGGACCTATATCATGATTATGTCGAAGGCTTCAGGATGGCCCTTTGGTCGTCCATTCTACGCCCCTGCAAAAGTGCAATGAAATCGAAAAGTTTCTCTCTCGTATGGGCATCCTGGTTGTTATTTGTTGTGGAGGTTCTATCATTTGTTGTAGATTCATTATTGCTATCAGCATCACTAGTCTTGTTACTCTTCTCTTGGTCATTTCCGTCTGACGTCGTCATTCTGTTGTTATTCTGATCTGTCTCGTCTCCGGGACGACAAGTAGTTGTGTCGCCCATCCCTCAGGTTGATGATTTCCAATAACAGACGCTGGATTTCTATCCTGAAATTCTCTCTACTTGTGAAGGTGAAAGTTGAGTTGATGGATAAAATAGATGTGTAGAAAATTATTTATTTATTCATATTATGAACTTTATGACTTTAACCCCAACTAATGGCTTCTCTGGTGAACTTTCCAATGCAATCTGAACTAAATATGACTGCCACTCACTGGTTTTCGCCTAAGATTTTCCTCCTTTTTCTTGCTCGGTCAAGATTTGCTGATGTCAAAAATAATATCAATATTCGAGATGGTTTATTTGGTGGTGAGAGAAATTGGCGCAAAATAAAAGTTCACTGTGGTGCGAGTTTATATGAATGCGAGCTTATATGAATGGGAAGGCAAAATATTTATACTCGTCTTTATACTAATCTGACGTTAGTAGGCTAAAGCCGGAGCGAGAATGTGGGAATGGGCAAAATGCACCTAGTGCTCCCCTTTGCACACCACTGGGACCCCTGGCGGCTGCTGGCCTGCTGCTGCGTGTGCCCAATGGTCCCCTATGCGCACTACTGCTACTCAATGGGCGCGGGCAGCCAGCTCGCCAACTGAAGCCCCAAGCGAGTGAGCGCCTTTCAGACTTCACGCTCACTTCACCTAATAATTGCCCATTTCGACGCTTCCGTTTCCGCCTTGAAAGCTAGCTGTCTTGTTCTGATGAACTTGCACTAATGTAGCCTGGCGCTGAGCTTGGGCTTTTGGCTTTTGGCTTTCGGCTGGTGGCTGGTGGCGCTCCTTTTCGTGTGTGTGTGTGTGGCCCGTCTGAGTGGGAGAAAAACAAAGCGGAATACAAATTGAATTTAGGTGCTGCTTTTTTCCACCCCAGTCCATTCCAGTTTAGGAGGCTTCAGGCCCAATTCGTGCGAATTCCCCCTTGGCCCTCCAGAACCACCGTCTGGGCCTGGCGAGCTGAGTTTAGCCCTTCGAGGTGGGGGCAGAAAAATAAGACGCTCTCCAATCGAGAGCTGGCCCCCAAGTGGAGTTAGCAGATTGTGGGCCTCAGCTGACGTGGTGGCGGCCAATTCTGTTGACAGGACAACGGAATTGGCGTTCGCGTGACCTTTGCTGCAAACAGTTTTCCCACTTTAAGCTGAGTGCAGCAGCAGCAAGAGCCAAGTGTGTTTGCTCGCCGGTCCAATCGAGCGCCACCTCTGCTGTGACTTGTTTATTTTCATCTCGTTTTATACAAACTAAAGCAAGTACACACTGCCGCTGCTGCTGCTGCACTAACGTCACACGCAACCAACGAGGCACACAGCTTGACGAGAGCCCCAAGCCAAAGGGTGGCCAAGACTGCAACCACTGAGCAATGGCCAGAGCCCAGGATCAACACTTGGCTCGCTTGGCAAGTGACTCCATTGCATAGGAGGCGCCTTTGGCCTTTTACTGGAGTGCAATTGGGCCTGTTATGTGGCCAGAGAGTCACTTGTTTTGCACAAAACGAGCTGCTCGCTCGGCCGGCCGGCAGACAGTCTGCGGCCTCCTCTGGGCGGACGTCTGCCGGTGTGCTCGCCTAATGTCGCTGGCCGTAATGTGGCTGCGCCCCTACACGCCAAATGTCCAACAGCTCGCAGACGGAGACGCAGAGGCAAATCCTATTCGGGAGAGAAGGGTTGCCCTCATGGAGAGTTGCCCTCATGGAGAGAGACACTTGTTTATGCTTGTTATCATGAGCTAGCCTGCAACCAGCTAGCTGGCCAGCGCCGACCACTGTCATTTGGGGGGCCAGCAAGCCGGTTCCGGTGTCCTTCTCAGCCGAGTGGAAGCACCAACGGCAGCAAAGAGCACGCTGTCTGGCCAGCGCTTAGGAGGCGCCTCAATGTTTCCACTCGAGTGTGGCCTCCAGAAAGTGGCCAGCAAGTGGCCAGCAAAAGGCCAGCAGTCAAGCGGCCAGCCAAATGCATGCGCGTGGCCCGCATGTGCGCCTGGCCGGCCGAGCGTGCCTCTGTGGTCGGTCCTAAGGGTCGGCGGCGGTGGAGCTTGGAAAGAGTGGCGAAGAGTGGCCCCAGTTGGCCGTGCGCAGCCAACTTCATGGGCGACGGAGCGAGCCCATGAAGCAGGCAGCACGCGCCACGTCCGCAGGAAGTCACCCTGACGCACTGATCCAAGCCGGCCTGGCAAGCTCGCTCGCTCGCTTGCTGCTGGTCCTCAGTCGCCCGCCGTGGCCTCGCTCGGCCTCCATGCGAGACTGAGGCCGCCCGCATGCCAGCGCGCCACCTCCAAGCGAGCCACAGGCGTCCAAGCATAATAGTTGCAAAAGTGGCGCCAGTGGCCGCCCGCCGACCAGTAATTTAGGCAGCTCCCCGCACACTAGCACACTGACTCTCACGCTCAGCCCGGCCAGGCTGCTCTCTGAGAGCAGCTCCCTCCACTCGCCAAACTCCCCACACACAAACACACTCTTTCATTCTCTTTCTCTCCCGCCAAGCTGGGCCCCAATTGGCCGCACACAAGCCAGACACAATCTCTGCCCGCAGCTCCACAGTGCAGCCTCTCAGTGGGCCGGCCAGACCTCTTCTGGCCTCGCTCGCCAAGAGAGCCCAGCAAAGCAAAGGAACAGCCAGAGGGGCCGAGTGAGAACTATTTATCTTGGCTGGAAAATGTTGAATCACCATGAACAACCGGCCGGCCACCTGACTCTATGGCTTCCGCTACGTGTCCGCAGCCTCTCCTTCTCCTCCTCTCACTTATCTCATCATTTGCACTGCGCCGCTTTGGGCTGGCAGCACGAGCGCTGGCCTAACGCACCCAAAGCGGCCCCCAATGCACCGCCCAAAGACGCGCAAACAAACTCCCCGCCCGCTTGAAAATTAATAAATCGATCTCCCTCCTCGGCGGCACCACAGCCAGCCAGCCAGCTAGCTAGCCAGCCAGCCAGGCGGCCAATAACGCGCATTAAACGGCGCAGCCTTTCCTTCCGCGCCTGCCCCTCGCGGCCGACTCGTTCCCCGGCGTTTCTCTTGGGCCGTCAACTCTTATTGGACCCCACGGGCCACTCGCTTATTGCTCGCTTCCCAATGGGAAACTCCCATTCAGCTGAGGACGCCCCGGCGAGCTGGCCTCTGGGCGCTCCCAGTCGGCCCCAAAGCAAAGGGCGCAGAAACTGCGCGCGCAGCGCCATCTGGTGAGCGCAACTGGAGGCAGGCTCGCCCTTCGCGAAAGACTAGGGCCCTACTCTTGCAGGGCCGAAATTGGGCTCCAAAGAGTGAGATGATTCTGCGGATCAGCGATGACTTTTGCCGCAAGCAAGAGCAGAGGGCCCACAGGCAGACGTCTGCTCGTCTGTCGGCTCGTTATCCTCGTGATTCCAGAGGCCCAACGCTTCTCCTGGTCGCTAGGTGGCCAATCATCGTCCTTGGCCCCAAGCCGCTGACCACTGGGAAGTAAAATCAAGCCAGAGCAGCGCCAACGAGAAGGAGAACAGTTCCGATTTGCTCCAGTTGCCGCGGTTATGATTTGTGTAGAAGAACCGGAAATTGGCAGTCAATAATCTGGCCTTATTATTGAGCCTTGCGGATTGTCTGCTGCGGTGAGTGCATGGACTGCAGAGTGCAGTGCAGGCCATAGACATAGCACAGACGGTGTGTGGGAAAGTGTGGGGTGCCACAGTCGCTAGCTCAAAGTGCACGAGCGAGCATCGTTTGGGCCAGAGGCGCGCGGGGGCGCCACCGAGGCCGCCCCTCCGCAGGCTCGCTCGGCGCTCGCCAGAGGGCGCCCTCGCGGGCCCAAAGTGGCCCCAAAGCGGCCGTCTTGCCGCCTTGCTGAGAGACTGGCCAGAGAGAGTGCGCCGTTTGGACGAGGATGATTTCAGTAAACAGTCTCAATGATGTTGGAGCCATGTGGGGGCGTCTCACTTTCGGCCGCTGGTCATTGTTTCATTCTTGCCGCCGAGGCGCAAGTGTTTCGTGTTGACATCAAGCCAGCGCGCCTGGAACAGGTGTCGGCCCAAGTGTTTGATTGCATCAGTTGGATGCGCTCCTCAAGTGCAAGCTAGAGATTGAGGCGAGCTAGAGATCAGCTTTTGGGTGTACCAGTTGAGGGAGATTGCAATAGATTGCAATAGAAGTGCATTAGTGTCTGGAGTGAGCGCTGAGGATTGGGTGCAATTGGTGGCAATTGGTTAGGTCATGGCGGCTTTTGTGTTTGTCTTTGCGAGAAGAAATTTGCAAGAAACATGAGACGAGGAGGAAGAGAAGCAGGCCCGCAAATGAGAACAACGAAGGACAGCCCGAAAAGAGTTGAGCAAAGAGTGAACGAAAGCAGCAAGAAGGTTCACGGCAGATCCAAGCGAACGAGAAGGAAGAAAATGGCCCCCAAGCTCGCAAAGTCTTGCCATCTCAGCGGCCCCTCCAGGTGGGGCCCCAGAGGCAGTCTGTGGCTGAGTGGAGCGTGGAAAGTTTTCCTAATTGGCCACCTGGTTTGCGTGGCGCCCTTGCATCAAGTGGCAGCGAGCTCAAGCCAACCTCTGGCCCCACAACCAAGTGCCAACCAGACGAGCAACGAACAACTGCAGTTCGGCCTGCCCGACGGTTCGTTTGCCGCCGACAGCTCGTCGTCGGCAGAGTTCGGCCCGGTCGCACTTCCGTCTGGCCCACAGGAAGACGCCCGGAAGCTGAGGCGGCGACAGAGCCCCTTTTATGGAGCTCAAAGCTCGTTCGACGAGCAGCCTCAGAGCGCCGAGCTGAGGGGCGAGGTTGATTTACGGCCAAGAGGCGGCCACCGGACGTGGCCATTTGTCGCCCGGCCAGACCACAGCTTGGCAACAGGCTCAAGTTTGCAGCGCTCGCTCAGAGCAGACCAGCAGCTCACTTTGCAGCAAACACCACAAGCACAACTACAACCTCAACCATCCAACAACTTCGCCCTTTGGCCTCCAAGCGGCCCCGAAGAGGCCCACTCAAGCCAAGCTCAGCAGCAGCAGCAGCAAACGGCGGCCGCCCCAAAGGCTGGCCCGCAATTCACGAGGGAACCGCCCAGCTTTATCCACTACATGAACTCCTCCGACTTGGTGATTCCCTGTGCAGCAAGTGGAAATCCAGCGCCCACAATTGTAAGTAGTCCTACTTGAGAATTCAGCAGCCATCTTTCATGTGTTTTCCTTTACTTTTTGGCCCTTTTTTGCAGCTTTTTCGGCAACCTTTTGGCAACCTTCTCGCCCTTAGCACTGTCTGGACACTAGTCCTCGAGGGCGGCGGCTTTTCTCAACTTTGCACCCAAAACGCGCGCCTCATGCCGCCCACCAGCCGCCCAGCTGAGGGCCACCTAAGGTCCGCCGGGGCCCATGAACCACCTGCTGATTTTCTGAAATATAACACCCGCTCGCTAACGCTCTGACTGTCCAACGAAAACCCTCTGCTGCAAACTGCAAACTGGCGACTGGCAACTGCCAAATGGGCAAACGGAACTGGCCCAATGGGGGAAAAATGAAAACAAAAAATGAAAACAAAAACGAAAAACGAAAACAAAATATCAAATGAAAACAAAAATATAAACACTCAGACTTGGTGGCACAAGTCCAGAGCTTTGGACGTTGGCTCGTTGCTAGACAAACGCTACGTTCGCTATGATAATTCGCTCGTGATCTCTTCCTTCAGAGCTCACGAGTTTGAGCAAGAAATCCATTCGACAAGTTACAAGTGCCAGGCCTCAAGCCCGCTCGGAAGCATCGTAAGCCGCGAGGTTGTGATAAGCGCAGGTGAGTATTACTTTGCTTTTCTTTGCTTTCTCCCTTTTTCTATCACTGTTTTCCTTCTGCTTTTCGTTGGTTCCTCCTCTCTTTTCTCGCCTCCTTTTTCTTTTCCTGCTCCAAGGCAATTCTGCAATTCTCCTCTGCAGATTTCTGCCAGCTTGCCGACGAACTGGCCCTCGCTTAGCTTCGGCCCACCCTTAGCTCTGGGGCGCCGCTGCTCGTCTGAGGGAAGGATCTTTCGAGGGGGAAAGATCTTTCGAAACAATTGAGCTCCAAACGGAATCACTGCGAATCTCAGGAGAGCTATGCTGCGCCAATCCAATGCACTGCGGCCCAGTTTCCGCGTGGAGCCACCTCGGCGCACTTCCGGTACACTTGGAACACAATAACCTGCGAGCGGCGCGTCTGCGGACAGTCTGCGGGCTGGGCGAGCATTTCGTCAGCCCAGTTCAGCGCTCGTTTGGGGCTGAGATTGGAGCTTGAAGCTCGAAGTTCTAAGCTTGGAGCTTGGAGGTGGCTGCACAGGAGAGAGCTGCAATCGGCAATCGCTGGCCGAGGGAGCAAATAAACGAGCGCTTTTGTTTCAGAATTGGAGCAATCAAAGGGCCAGCACAGTGGCCGGCTAGCTTGGCGGCGAGCTAGCTTGGCGGGCAGCTTGGTGGCGAGCTCGACGTTGGCTAGGCAGTAGTAGTCTGCGCTCGACGCACCTGCACACTGGCTGCTGCTCTGGGCGGCGAGCTGGCGAGCTGGCGAGTTAACCTTAAGCTAAGGTTAACTGGTTCGAGGGGGCCCATAAATCAGCGAGGAAAACTTTCATCGAGTTGATTTCTTTCCGCTTGGTGTGACATTTGGGCGCAGAGCTCCATTGGCGAGCTTGGTTGCTCCGAAGGGCGAGCTTGGGAGCTCTGAACGGTGCCTAAAACGGCGCCCAAACGGCGCCCAAAGCTCGGCGAGCTTCCAGAGACTGGGGTGGGCGCCATGCGCGCGCGAACATTCATTTCCTGTTTATTCAATTGGCCTCCTTTGGCGCCGCTCCAGCGCCGCTCTGCAGCAGCGAGGCAGCTCCACGCGGCTCCACGCGGCTCGACGTGGGCGCCGGATGGGCGAGGGGGCGCCCTCGGTGACAGACAGCCGCTGGTTGTGCGCGCGCCGCTGATTTGGGCGCGGCACAGCGCAGCCAAAGGGCGGCCGGCGAGCAAAGGAGGGCTGGAGACTGGGGCCGTTTGATTTGGGCTCAGCTTGGGGTGGGAGATCGATTTCGGCGCCTCCTCGTCAGCCGGCGGCGTCCAATTGGAGCGGCGGCAAAGGAGGCAGAGGCGGCGAGGGAAACCGCCGACGAACAAGAGCACACCTGAGTGAGTGTGGCCGCCTTGTTGGTGGCGCCTCTGAGCGAGCGAGCAGACCAAAGACGCTTGTCGCCGGCGAACCAATGAAGCGCAGTGGCTCGGGCGGCGCGCCCAAACACGCCACCAATGAAGCCGGATGCTCTGGGCGCGCCATTGCGCCATTGGGCCATTGCGTCATTCATCCGCCGGGCCGCACACAGTCTGCGGGCGTGCACTGGTCTGTGGGCCCACTTCCAGTTAGGCAGCTGGCGAGCTGCTGCAGTGACAAACGTCGCCCAACGAACGAAAAGGGGCACCAGTTTGCAATCGGGGAATTGGACGAAGAGGCGCGCGAACTCGCTGGGCGCCAAGCAAATCTCCTTATCTCGCCACTCATTTTGCCGCCAGCCAATTTGAATATCAATGGTGCGGGTTAACACAATGGCAGGAGAGTGGCCCGCTAACTCGACGTGCGCCCAAGAGACACACACCGGCGAGCCAGCCGGACAGAGACAAAGAGGGCCACTCGCCGGCGGTTTGCGGCGCCCACACTGAGCTCCGGGCTGAGCTGGAGAGTGGCGAGTGGCGAGCAACTGGCGAGCTACTGGAGAGCATTGGATTGGATTGGATTGGATTGGATTGGGGGCCAAATGGGGGCCAATTGTTGGCTTTGAGCGCGGCCCGCTGGCAGCAGAGACAGTTCAAAGTGAGCGCCCGCAGCACAACACAGGCCGGGAATCAGTTAACCTGGCCGGCGGACTGCAAATGGGCACCCACGTGCCCATTTTGGGCGCCCCACTGATGAGTGCCGGTCGTCAGTTGTCGTGTTCCGGGCGGGCCGTTATTTGAAAAGCTGGCCTCCCGAGCGAGTGGCGAGACTTTAGGTCCACTGCGGACTTGTAGTCAGACTGGTCGAGTGGCTGGCTAGCTTGGTGACTAGCTTGGCGGCTAGCACTAAGTAATGTGAAACACATAGCGCCCATTATTTGCCATCGACATGGAGCAGCTTGCACTTTTGGGCCGTACACTCTGCATCGTGCACATTGCGCAGTGTTCAATGTGCAGTGTGCACTGTTCTGCACTGTGCGCTGCCTGTGCGCTGTGCCCGCCCAGAGACTGTGTGCGGCGGCCGCAGACTGTCTATGGCGCCCGCAGACTGTGTATGGCGCCCACTGGGCGGCCACAGGCAGCAAGCGCGTGCGCCCGCTCCGGGTCATTACTTTGGGCTCCAAAGCGGCCGACAAGTAATGGAAAACTCATTACACGAGTCAGCGGGCGACAACAGTTAATAGCGGCCAACTGGCCGCCCCCAACGAGGAATCCGCCCGCCCGCCCGGGCCACATTGTTTCCCTCGCGCCCGCGCTCACCTGGCCCCTGGCCACTCTCGCTGGGCGTCTCTCTGGGCCTCTTTGAAGCTCGTCGCTTGGGCTCCAGACTACTAATGCACAGGCACTTCCAGCGAGCGAGCGAGCGAGTCCAATTGCGACTGCCAATTGCCAGCGCCAGTTGCAAGCCCCGCCAGCTGCCAGTGCGCCGCCCAGTTCCGATTGGCGTTTTATTTATGCGACTTTATTGGTTCGCTTTTTCACCAATCCAGCCAGATTTCTCGCCCCATCTGCTCCCTATCTCGCAACCACTGTGCTGTCCAATTCGAGCTTGACACTGTCTGGCAACTCGGAGCTCACCAGAGAGTGTCTATTTCGGTCTCTGTGCTCGCTGCTGCCCAACAGTGCAGGTAACAAGTGTCTGCGGCACTTCCGGCAGACTAGCAAGCTAGCAAGCTCGCCTGCTGCTCGCCTGGTGCTGCTCGTCGAGCTCTCGGCTGGCCCAAATCGCTGGAACTGAGAGATTTTGCACCAAGCGGCGAGCGATAATTAAACGTCAGGCACGAGCGGCCGCGTTGCCCTAGAGACGAAGCGCCAAGAGGAGGCCAGTTTGTTTGTCGAAAAATATAATGATCAAGCCGGAGCTGTATCGTCGCTCGTCCGCTCGGCTGGAGCCAGGCGAACTGGGCGCGCTCCTCTGCCACAGTGGTCAGCCACTCGTGGCGACTGGCCACCAGTCAAGCTGACTCGTCCAGCTCGCCGAGGGCGCCCAAGAGGCACGAGAAGAACGAGAGGAACGAGAAGAACGAGAGGCGGGCCACTCGAGCTAGCCGGCGGGATCTCTGTCTCTGTCTGGGCGACTGTCTTTTCAGGCGTCTGGGCAGGGCAGACAGTGCATGGCGGCGACTTTGGGCGCCCTTTGCGGCGGGCGAACATTAATGGTAATAATAATTTACACTTGGCGTGTAGCTGGCCAGTTTGGCGGCACACAAGCGGCAGACTGTGGGCCGCACACTGCACACTGCACTGTGCACACTGCACTGTGCTCAGTGCGCAATGCAGTGAAGGCTGAGCGCAGCCTTCGAAGGGGCAGCACAGCGCCCCTTTGAGGCTTGGCTGAGTTATGGCCACTTTGTGCGGCTCGCTTTCCGGGCCCAAAATTTGAATACTCTTTTGTTGTTGTTTGTTGCCCGCCCTGCTCGTCCGGCCGCAGGTCAGCCCCGCTCGCCGAGGGGCTCACTTCTCGCGCTCGCTCGCCACCGCTCGGCCGGCCAGCCACGTTTAATGGGGCGCCAAATTTGCACTAAAAGCGGTTATCCAATCCAATCTAGTCGAACCCGGCCGGCCAGCTCGGCCAGCTTGCCGCACTGGTGCAACTGCTCGCCCGGCCGGACATTAGAGGCGGCCGAGCTTCCGCCAGCCGCCCCAAAAGGCCCAGTTAACCCTTAGGGCTGCACGGGGAACGCACGGGGGCACCACTGCGCCGGGGGCTGCTCGGCTGGCGCGCCCACCAAAATGAATGACTAAATGATGGATTTTAATATAGCGGCTCGATGGATCCGCTCCGATTCGAGCCGGCGGACTGCGATCGGACGTTTGAGGGCGCCTTTCAGCGCCTTTCCGGCACCACTTGGCCCCCCTCGCACGGGGGCGCCTCAATTACTTTGCCTGTGTGCTTGGGCGGCGACTTGTGCGCGCTCGTGCACTGGCTCGCAGCACGCACGACACTCTCTGACACGCGGCCGCACATTCTCCATTGCCAAGTGCGCGCCCCGCAGACTACCAGCAGTCCGGCTCACAGGCAGCCAGGCGTCGCGTGCTCGCCGGGCCACATTCTCGCCTGTTGGCCGGCCAAATGATTAATTGATTAATGGCCCCATATTGTTCCTGCGGCTCTCCTGTGGGTCCCGAGCGGGCGGAAGTGGCGCCCGTTCAAGAGGCTGCCTTTGGGCGGCTCGAGACTGTGTGCGGCGCTACTGGCTGGGACAAAAAAGGGTCGCCAGTTGCTTGCTGTTCCACACACAGTGGCCACTGGCCAGTATCGATTGCAGCAAACTCGCCCTCAGGATGCCCGCCGACTGGAAGGAGCTGGCTGCTGGAAGAGTGCCCTCCGTCTCGCCCACTTGATGCCGACTCTTTTCGGCACCTTTTCTCGCTGGCGTAGAAGCGCGAGGGCGTTTCACAGGCGCGCCAAGGCCAAGCGGGCCAAGTGGTTGGGAGCTCGAGGGGCGTCTGCAAGAGCACCTGCAAGAGCTAGCCTCTGGCCAACAGACGAGGGGCGCTAAGTTGCCACTTGGGAATCTCTGCCGGCGCTTGATGGTTGCCCGCTCGATGCTTGCTCGCCGCCCGGGCTCCTTCCGGCCGGCCCACTGCACTACAGCACTGCCCCTCTGCTGCTCTGCTGCTCTGCTGCAAGACCGAGCCACTGCCGCCCGGCCAGAATGAAAGGGAAGCGCCAAAGCGGAAGATCATTAGGCTCCCATTCAGGGGCAATCATGATGATTGCATTTCTCCCATTGCAGCTTTCCACTGGAGTTTTCCATTGCAGTTTTCCCATTGCTCGACTGAGGCGCAACAACACTTGGGCGCGAGGCACTGTGGCGCGCACACAACTCGCAGACTGCAGTGCGCGGGCCCAATGGACCTGCCGCGCGGCGTCCCTTAGCTGCGGGCGTCCCTTAGGTCTGGGCCTGCGCTCAGCTCCATGCCATTCAGAGGCCGCGAGAGCTGAAAAGGCGAGTCAATTTGAATTGTTGTTTCTCCGTTTCTCGTTCTCCTTTTTGCGCGCGGCCAATGAAGTGGAGAGGCGGCCTGAGACCGGGCCAAACTGGGGGGCATTTGGCCCACCCAGAGACGTATACTCGAACACGAACTGGAACACACACTGGAACACACTGGAACACAGACAGAGAGAGAGACAGAGAGAGAGAGAAGGAGAACACGGAAAAGATTTCAACGCTTAAATAGATGTGAAAAGCACTTACCAGCCAGCCAGAAGTGCACCTCAGTTGCAGTTCAAGGCGGCCAGTTCCTCTTCCTCCTCCTCTTCCTCTTCTGCTTCTGCTTCTTGCGGGCCCACAAAAAGGGCTTGCAAGCGGCAGGAAATCGATTTCCATAGACACCTATTGGGAGTTGTGGCCGCTCGAGCGGCTTCCTGTTTGAGTGTGCGTCTGCTCGCCACTTGCAGCTCGCAGTTCGCCATTTCACAAACTCCAAACTTGCCACTCCAGTCTGGCTGTTTGGCGTCTGCCCCGTTCGCCAGCGGAAGGGCCACACACGAAGCGCGCCGGAAACTGGCGAAACATGAAAAAGCACAGAAATGGACCTTAAATGCCGGCCCAGTTTGTGTGTGTCGGTTTCTCTGTTGTGCCTGTTTGTGTGTTGCGTGGGGCGTGTGTCAGCGGGCGAATGGGGTCAGCGTGTTGGTGGGCTGTTTTTTATTCAAAATTGCTCGGCATTCTTCTCCTCTGAAGCTGCTCACTTGGCCAATGCTTAGGCAATGCTCGGGCAATGCTTAGGCGCCGCCTGCCACTGTCTCGGCGGGCGGCGAACAATGATAAATGCGACTCCCATGCAGTTCAAGTGTCAGTCAATTGTCTTGCCGCACTCTTTCCGGCCTCCAGCAAGACCCTTTTGGAAGTGTCTTGCCGCCTCGACCAATCACTGGCCCTGCTCCTTTGTTTTGGCCCGTCTTATGCGGCCCTCGAGGCGCCACATCGAGCGCCGCATCTCCGCTCGGCCCTAAGGAGCGGCAAGCTTTTCAATCTATCGCACACTGCTGCTGATGAGCGGCGGCCAACTTTTGACGGCGCCACTTCCGGAAGGTTCGCCCCAAAGGGAGCGGAAATGGTGCAAATGGTGGAAGAGAAAGTTGGAAATAGTGCACAGGAAGAGAGCTTGAAGTGGGGGCGAAATTTGGAAAATTTCCAAAACTTGGCCCACTTGGAACTTCACGCTTCTCTTGCCGCCTTGTAGTTCGCCGGCCGAGCAAAACTCGCGCAGACAAACTACAACAATGCGCCAACGCCGCCAAGACACATTCCTCAAGATCATTTCTTCGCGCCCATCGATCTCGCCGGCCCGCAGACAGTCCTCCTCCTCTTGGAGCTCTTTTGGGCCGGCTCTTTGAGCTTTTGGGCGAGCTTTTTTCGGCCATCATTTTGGGCCGAAAAGTGTGGCCCAAAGGCGAATTGCAAAAATTGGTCAACTCGAATCAGCGTCAATTTTCGACTCCTGGCCTATTTTGGGCCGCAGCTAGGCCGCAGCTCGTCTGTCGAGGCGCCTTCCAAGCGCCAATGGACGAGCCAGGACGCCAAGACGCAGCTGAAGGGCGAGCGAGAATCTGGAATGGCCGCCCAAATGGCCCCCCACTCTTGTTCGCCGGCAAGCTAGCTCCAAATGGGGCAGCCAAATTCGAGGCCGATTCCACGGGCGGAATCTCGCGAGTGTTTTTAACCAGCGTGATCGATGGCCAACAATTGAGCCTCCTCCAGCCCGAGCTAAATGCTTCAAAGGCACACACACACAGACAGCCAGCAGGCCGCCAAGCTAAGGGAAGCCGAGGGACAACAAGCCAAGTGGAAAGGCGACAAAAGGGGCCCCATTTCGCTCGTCTCGCTCGTTCGCTATTTTTTCCCTCGCTCGCCGCTTGGCTCCACTTCTGGCTCCTGCTTGGCCTCTTCCGTCGCCCTTTGGGCTCCCCACCGTAAGGGCGCCCAACTGGCCCGCAGAGTTCCCCCTGGGCCGCTCTCTGTGTGCGGCCACTTCGCCCAAGATCGCCATAGGCACTCCAGAGCGAGAGAGAGAGAGAGGCCCTCTGACGCCGCCCGCTGATCATTGGGCGCCCATTACATTAATTACATGCACCCGTTGACGCTTTGCTGAAAGGCAACACCAGGCCAATGGGTGGCCCTCTCTTCTGCTGGGCCCGAAACAGAGATCGATGATAGAGGAAGGAGGAGCAAGCGGGCGCCCCTTAGGTGCCCCTGCAATGTCAGCAGCCTCGCCCCAGAGAGGAACTGGGGAGGCCAAATTGGCAGTCTCCTGCTCATTTTGACATCATTTTGCGCCCAACCACCTCGCCTTTCTCCTTCGCCGCTCGCTATCATGCCAAAAGGCGCACGCCAAGCCGCCCGAGTGGCGCCCACCCTCAGCCAATGCTCGTCTGCCGCTCACCGCCCGCCGACCCTCGTCTGTCGCCCGCCGCCCATTAGCCCCTTTTGGCCCATTTTTGGCCCCGCCCAAAGGCAGCCGCACGCCAAGCCTCAGCCTAATGCGCGTCCCTCTCTGCCTTTGGTTGCAGAGACCAAAGGCAAAAAGCGAAAAGCGAAAAGCTCCCTCGAAGGCTCGCTTTCCAATCGGCTAGATTAAAAAATTCTCCGCCGCACGAGGCCGCTTAATTGTCGCATCAAGACTGCGTTCGGCGAGCCAAAGGGCAGCCTTTCAGTCGGCCAGAGTGAAAGGCCGCCCTTTGGACAAATCTGGCACTCTCTGCAGTCTCGCTCCTTAGGGCTCCTTAGTGTTCACATTTGTCCTCAGCGCCGCCGTCTGTCTGCGGCCACTTTGTTCCAACTCTGCGCCAACCTCAGACCAAGACTCAGCGACTCTTTCCGGCGGCCGCCCCTCCGCAAGACGCTCCTCGGCTGGCCCATTTCGGCCGCCATTTTGAGCCTCCCTTGCACCTTCAACAGTACACAGTCTTGCAGTCGCAATTCTGCACACAGTCTATCCAAAGACAGACGCTTGCCGCTGGCCAGCGTCTCGCCGAGCTGGCCCGACGAATGAGCGATGGCCCTTATCTGGCCCGTCTGCTGATTGTTGATCAAAAACGGCGCCGCTCCTGCCCCTGCGCCTGGCCCAAAAGTTGGCCGATTAATCTTGATTTGCACACAGGCACGGCCGCCGACAAACAGGCTCAGCTTGGGGCGCAAATGAAAAGCAATAATAATTCTGCTCCGGCAGCTTGCGAGCCGCATGTGTCGCAAGCTCGTCTGGAGGCAAAGCTGGGCATTTGGAGCTCCTTGTCGAGCTGCAAATGTGCGCGAGACTGTCTCCGCTTGGCCTCCTTGTCTTGTTTGGCGCAAATTGGCGCCAAACAAGCTCGCTTGTAACCGCTCTCCATTGTCAGCAACTCGGCCAGGAAGCGGCCTAACCAACAACAGCTGCCCAGCAACACGCTCTGCTCGCGCTCGTTGGGCCTCCCTGTGAAGCTTGCAAGAAACTAAGCCGGCAAGACGACAGGAACAAATTGTCCATTTGGCGACGTGCGAGAAGCCAAAAAGAAGAGGCCGCACACATGCAACACTGCATAGACAGACACACGCACACACACAGCACAGACACACACTAGCTCATGCAAGCTAGATGCAACTGGCGAGATAATTTTGCGCCTCGCGGCTCAACCGGAAGTGGCCGGAAGTGGCTGGTGGTGGTGGGCTGGCTGGCTGTTGGGAAAGCAGATGGGCTGTTGTTTGGCTCGTTTGGGGGCGACTGTGGCTGGTGGTTTGCGGGCTGGGGTTTGTCTTGCGGTGTGTGTGTGTGTGTGTGTGGGCGTTTGCATTGGAATTGGCCCCACTGGTTGGCGGCCAATTGCGAGCTCGGCGCCGAGCTTGCCAGGAAGAGGAGGCCGCGCGGCCAGAGGAGAGCTCAGCTAGCCAGTTAGCCAGCTAGCTAGCTTGGCGTCGGCGGTGCAAATTATGTCATGTCTCGCTGGTTTGTGTGGGCCAGTTTTGGGCGGGCTAATGATGCGAGATGGTCGCCTTGAGGCAGCTCGTTTGCAGCGTTCGAGGCGGCCGCTGCGAGTGGGCTGGTCTCTTGCGGCGGGCAAACAAGCGAGGGGAAACAACAAGAAGAAGAGCAGCGACAACGTGCTCTTTCGTGTTGGCGACTTGCGGGAGACAGTTGCCCAAGCTAAGGGCAAGCCTGTCTGGCTCTTTGGCATGCAGGCCGCGCACTGTTGGCATGCAGGCGGAGAGATATTTTATTTCCTCTTCCCACTCGGCCACTCAGCAGCAGCTTAGCAAAGGGGACCAGAAGATGGCCCAATGAGCCAGACGGACGAGCGCAGGATCCATTTAATTAAAGTTGACTCTCGCCGGCCAGTTGGCGGCACTCTTCGCGCCTCAGTTACTTGTTGGCCTAGAAACTGGGCAAAGTGCTGGCAAGCTAGTCTCTGGCGAGCTGGTCTCTAGCAAGCTTGGTGGCTTGTTGGCTAGCTGGCCACGAGCTCGCCAACTACCAACAGCCAACCGCTGGCCAACTTGGGATGATTGTCATTGTTTTAATCACGCGAATGCATTCAAATTGAATTAAACGCCCACCTTCATTAGTGGGCCAGCAGCTCGCGAGCAATATTTCCATGCCGGCCGCTCATTACCACTTTTGCTCCGTCTCGGCCAGTCCGCAGAGACTGGCTGTAAAATAGCCGACTGGCTTCGGGCGGTTTGCCAGTGGAAAAGATGGAATGAAAGAAGTGGAAAAAGAAGTGGAAAAAGAGGAGAGAGAAACTGCCCCAAATGGCAAGCTAGCCCAACCCAATCCACAGGTACAGAGTTGCTTCTCTGTATGCGTGGAAGTGGGCCACCTGCACGTTCCAGAGCTGTGCAATTGCCAGTTCCTCATACACACAGACAGTCTGCCGCAGACTGTCCACCGTGCAAAGGCCACAAGAGTCTCCCAATACAGCACAGTCTGCAGTGCATTTGGGACGGAAAGCACGCGAGATTGAGTGCCCCGTTAATCATCGGCCATTTAGGCTCGCCGTCCAGAGGAGCAGCCCAATCACGTAATTGGATGTCCACCTGAACGAGACCAAGCGGTCCCCTTGGAATGGCGGCAAATCGTCACAGAAGAGAGCAGCAGAAGAGGAGAGTTGCTGCACTGGAACATGGAACAACTTTGTCCATCCTCCAGTGTAATTACCTCTAATTGTGTTTGGCGTGCTGCTGGCTCCAGTGCTTAGGTGGTGGCCCTCTGGAGGTTGCTCCTTTCGTGCAGTCGAGCTGAGCTCGCCAGCAAGCTCGGCAAGCTCGGCAAGGGCAACAACAACAACAACAACTGCAACTACAAGTTCACCAAAAGCCCACCACAAAGGGCAAAATGGGGGCCAGTGTTTTGCCTTGGCTAACAAGTCGCTCGTTGGCGGCCCAAAGAATAATGACAAATTTACTTTGGGCGTCGGCCCGTTTTATTTGGTTCCGGCTTGCGGGGTGCAGATGGACGCCGGAAGAGGCTTGGCAGTGCGCCAGTGAGAGACAGTCTCAAGCTGAGTCTGAGTCTCAGTCTGAGTTTTGGACTCTCATGGGCAGACGCTAAGCATTTGGGACTGCGACTGGAACTGCAGTTCCAAATGCTAGAGACTGAGAGTGGCAGCAAAGAGGAAAGCTACACATTTCGGCGCCAGATCACATCTCGGCCCGGGAAAAAGCATGTTACAAAACGCAGAATCAGGAAGTGGCGCATTCCTCTCTCTCTTTGGCCTCACTTCTGGCCCCTCGAGGCACTGTGGCCCAGTTCGGTTCATTTGCCGCCGCACCTAGTCCGTCGTTGTCCACTGATTTGCATCTCCCTTCCGACTGGCGACCATTTGGGGCCTCTTTGGGCCCATTTGGGAAACCAGTTGGCAAAGATCCACTGCGAAGGCTCGCTCGCCAGCTCGACTCGCCGAGCTTGGCAGAAAGGCGCACCTCTGGCTTGATGCTGGCCCAAAAGTTGGGGGCCAAAAAGTGGGCCGGAAGTGCGCGCGGCCCCAGAAGGCAGGCGACACATTTGGCCATTTCCATTGTCTTCAGGGACTGTCTGGAAGGTTAGCGTTGGAGTTTTGGGTGCCAGTGGCTGGTTTTCACTTTTCTGCCGCCGGAAACTGTGCGAGTTTCGTTTCATGGCGGCGGAAAATATCACATCTTCTCCCTTCCAGCTTCAGGGGGCAGAGTTGCGGCGGCGGCGGCGGCAGTTCTGGGCGAGAGTAGGGCGAGAAAATTCGTATAAATTCATCTAAATCGCCCTCCGTTGGGCTATTTATATTTTATATTTTCACAGGGAAACACAGAATTGGGCCAGGCGAGTGTTTGAAGCAATAGTTTGTCCCCACTGAGAGGCGCCCGCAAGTTATCACAAGCGCGGCCGACGATTGATTGATTGTGCCACTTGGACGGGCCAAGAGTGGGGCTGCGAGTCGCTTTGGGTGCCAAGTGGGCAGAGTGGAAGTAAAAGTCGCCCACGCGGCCAGCCCGCAAGACAAAGCGCCCACCTTGGGACCCACTTGGTGTTTCCGTCCCCGCGGACTAGCCCAGACGGTGTGCAAGAGGAAGGCGAGCTGGCCGCTTTCCTCTCGCACTGGCGGCCTTCTCGTGCAATCGGCAATTTCGAGCCCACTTTTCAGCATTTGGCGGGCGGGAAAAAAGTAATAATAACGCCCCAAATGGGCCGTCTCACCGTGGCGACCAGGGAATTGGCGCCACAGTCTCGCCCCGCTTTTATCGTCCTAGAAGGCGGCCACGGCGGCCTCGTCCAGGCCCAGTCGAGGCCCAGTGGAGGAGCTGGCTTGCAGAGAGGAGGAGCGTCTTCCGCTGGGCGACGCGCGAGACAGTGTGCAATTGTTTAGCCAATTGCTTGCGGGCGCCTCTTCGGGGCGCCTCTGTGCTCTGTGGGTGGCCCAAACGAGAGCAGCTCCAGACGAGATCATTTCGCGCCGGTCTTGGCGGCTGGCAAGCGAGCGAGGCCTGCGACTAGAGCTGGTCTTGCCGTTCGGGTCTAAGCACTGTCGCTGCTTGGGAGCAGACTCTCTCTGCTTCAAGAGCGAGCCCCCAACGAGGCGCCCCGATCGGCCTGTCTGGCGCCCAATGGGCAGACAGCGGCGGTCAATAAATCAATTGATCGCCCGCGAATTGGACACTGCTGGCGAGTGGCGCCACTTGGCGCTCCAGTTGCTCCTTGGGCGCCGCCTGGCCACTGCTGCGCGCGAGTGATCCTCTCTCTCTCTCTCTTGAACTGGCTGGTGTTCTCTGAGTTGATTGTTGTTGTTGCTCTTTTTGTTGGCGCCCCAAGTGTTTCCTGGCGGCTCGTTCCGCCAGGCGAGCCACTGTTTTGCCTGTCCGGCCGGCCGAAAGTGGGGCCCTCATTCGGCCGGCCAGAGACAGTCTTTGGACTCGCAAGACTCCTCGCCAAAAGTGGCCAAAAATGGGCCTGAAACCTACAATTTGGGCCAGTCTGTAAGTGACCACTGCTGGCAAAGTGGCGGCGAATTTGTGCAAAGCCAAAGTTGCCGAATGGCCGCTCGAGCTGGCCCGCCGCACACAGTGTCTGGCGGACGCTAAGGCAGCGCTGCCTTGGCGGAGCTGCCTCGACGGAGCTGTCTTGCCGGCGCTACTTTGGCGGAGCCTCTACTCAAGTGCCGTCCGAGGGAGCTCGAAGGGAGGGGAAAAATTAAGCCGTTGGAATTTGCAGAAAGCGAGCTCTGAGCTCTGGCGTCTGATGGCTCCACTGACTGAGCGTCCAGTCTGCGTGGAGCGCCATGCAGAACTCGGGCCGGAAGTGGCGGGCGAGGAGCCGCCAGGCCAGAGCTAAGGAGTGGCCAGAGTGCGCTCCATCGGACGCGCAGGATGCAAGGCCGATGATTGAATTGCCATCCAATCGTGTCGGAGGGAATGAGCGCCGACGGAGAGGAGGCAATCATTTGCATCTGCCACTTACCATCGTTGTCCATCTTTGGCTTTCAAGGGGGATTGAATAAATTCCATTATTTTACAAACAAGATCCGATAGACAGCCCATCGGGCGGGCCAAATCTCAGCTCGGGCCGCTCGCGCGATCTCCTCGCAAGCGGCCGCCCAAGCAGCCAAGCTAAGCGCGCGGGGGAGCCTCGCCTTTTCCGCGCCTGAGCTTCCGCTTGTCGACGGCGTCCAAGCTCTGGTCTGTGCGCGTCCGCTCGGCCACTTGGCGCTCTTCTGGGCTGCATGCACAACTTGGCGGCCACTTCAGCTCGCCAGCCTCAAGCCTCAATCTCAAGCCTCAATCCCAAGCCTCAAGCTCGGCCAGGAAGTGGCGGCGGCCAAAGTGGGGGGCCCATTTGGGCGGCGCGTGGGCCAGTGGGCGGCAAGTGGAGCGAGCTGGAAAAAGGCGAGCTCGATGGGCGACGATCGATCGCTTGGTGTGGCCGAATCCGAAGCACTCGATCCCACCAAGATCCAATGGTAACGGATCGAGTGGTATCGGATGGAATGGTATCGAATCGAATGGGATAAATAAATAAACATTGGGTCCTGCGCTCTGCTTGTGTGCTTGTGTGCTCCTGTGCTGCACTTGCGGGCTCCTGTGCTGTGCTCGTGAGTCTTTGCGCCTTTCTCTGTGTGTCTCTGTGTGTCTCTGTGTGCCTCCGTGTTGCGCTACATTGGCAAAGGCCCAGCGGGGAGCAAGTGCAAAATCCTTTCCACAAACAACCGGCGGCCAAAGCTATAACTGTCGCCCGTCGCGCCAACGTCTTGCCGCCAACGTCTTGCCGCCAACGTCTTGCCGCCCAAGTCGCCCCCACTCGGCCCGCTCGGCCCGCTCGGCAAGACGTCGCGCTTGGCTGGAGCTTAGGGCCGCCCACTTGGCCGAGGAGGCGGCCTTTTAAATTCAAATAAGCGGCCGAGCGAGCCAGCTGAGCTAAAGAGCAGAGAACAGACCAGAGAATAACAGACACTTACCGGCGGACAAACTCGCCTAAGGGCCGCCACTCGCAAGGTGCGCCCCTAGGTGGCCGCTTGAATGTCTCAGCCGCCGCTGCTGCTCGCCAGACAATTGAATTGGTGCAAATTAAAATTTAATGTAGCGCAAAGTCGGCGCGTTTCCAGGGCCACTCGAGCTGGCCACTAGAGGCTGGCCAGGGGAGCTAAGGTTCGAGCTGGGCCCAGTGGAGCCAGTTTGCCGGAAACGATCTTTCCATTGTCTGGCTCAGACTGTCTTGCTCAGACTGTCTGGCTCAGGACACCTGTTAGTCTGCTCGCTGTTATAAAAATACCCTCAGCTCCGCTGGTCAGACGACATCTGAGACCGAGTTGTTTGAGCCTCGAGCGAAGAGCCGCAGACTGTCGCCGGAAGTCGATCGGTCTCGATTAGACGGGCGTCCAGCGAGCCAGCCGGATGGCAGTCTAGCAATGGGCCAGCTCAAAAGGCCTGCAATTAGCAAATTAATCAATAGTAATGACCCGCTTGTCCCGCTTGCTTCCGCTTGGCGAGACCATAGCTCACAGGCGACCGAAGGGCAGTCTCGGCGGGCAGTTTGCCGAGACTGCCGAGTGGACTTTGTGGACTCCTTCACTTGGAGCTCTCCGACTAGAGCAGATTGGCCTATTTATATTGATTAGCATCGGCGCTGGGCCAGTTTTAGGTGAGCTTGGGGAGGGGAAAAACATTGGGCCGGCCCTTAGCTTAGGGTGGCGAGTGGGGCCAAAGTTGATTGCCGTTGAGCAGAAGTGGCCCTCTGGAGCGCAGTGCAGTGTTGCCCCTTGGCCAGCGAGCGGCGAGCTTGGCCGCGTGGCTTCGCTTGAGACTTGGCCCGATGACAAGGGCGCCTCGCTGGCAGTGGTCGGGCTCTAACTAACTCGATTGGATGCCGCCTCTTCTCGACCGGCCGGCTGCTAATGGGCGGGCCCAGTTTGGCCCACAGAGAGCAGAGAGCAGAGAGCAAAGAGCAGAGAGTCTCTCTGTTGTTTGGGCCCAAAGTGGCGCCGCTGGACTGCAACAATGCTTTCGGCCAAGTTGGGCCCAAGCAGAAGCACAAGCAGAGGCAGAAGCAGAAGCAGAAGCACAAGCAGAAGCAGAGACAGTCCCCCACTCTGATCCGCGCAAGCCAGTGATGCGTTGCCTGCTTGCTGCTAGAGACTGCTGCTAGCTGGCTGCCCGATGGCTGCTTACTGCTTGCTAGCTGACTGCTTACTCGATGGCTGCTCGCTGGCTGGCTGGCTGGCTCGCTGTCGTCGAGTTGCCACCATTTCCGGTTCAATTGTCAGCCAGAAGGCCCGGCCGACTTGGACTAGATTTTCGAGGGCCGAGTGAAATTGGCAGCGGCTGACGAGCAGCATCGAGCCGCGAACCCAAATCAAAAGCATGGGGGCTGCCCTCTGGCTGTGGGGCTAGTCTCGAGCTGCTCGTGGGGCCTCGTCGGTGTCGCGCGTTGAGGGCGCCCTGCTTGCAGCGCTCAGAGCGTGGTGGTCGGCCGGCTGGCCAGAGACAGACAGAGAGGCAGACAGAGAGGCAGAAAAGGGCCAGAGGCACGGCGGAAGTGCCGGCGGAGACGGAAGCTCGAATTAAAAGTGTTTTAGAGTGAACGGACGCGCTTTGATGTCATTGCGCTTCTCTCTGGCTGCACTCTGGCTCTGCTGCAGTCGCCCTAAGAGTCGGCCGCCCTTTTGAGATTTTTCATTAAGTTTTCAATTTTGGTCGCAACACGCAGCCCAATGCACACAAACGCACACACACGAACAACAACAAACAACAACTGGCCCCCCAAAATTTGCTCTTAGCCCTTTTCTTTTCGTTCTCTCTCTCAATTGATCCGCTTGAGCGAACAGTCGATTTGCTTAAACTCACGGCAACCAAACTTGGGCCCAAATCCAAATCTAAAACCAGCTGAGCTTGAAGGTTGGCCTTCTCTTGGCGTTTGGCTCGCCGAGCTCGCCATTTAAACCCACTTGATATCACACACAGAGATTGGCGCCTCCGAAGGGAGCTCTTCTCTCCTCTGCTTGGACTCCACTCTCTTGGCCACTGATTGCCCATTTTGGTCCTATTCCTCCGCTCAGCTTGCCAAGCGAGTCTCTGCACTCAATTTGGGGCGCCTAAGCTGCGTGTCTTGAGCCGTGGGGGATTGGGCGCCCACTTTTGGGCCGACTTTTGGGCTCGCCAATTGCGTGTGTTGGCAATTTTTAGACAAAGCGAGACGAGCACTTTCAACACTTGGCAGCCAACTTTGAGCTTGGCGGCGAATTTGGGGCGGCCAAAGTGGCGCCGAATAGGCAAGATTTCACGCTCGGCTTGAAATTGACAAATTAGCTCTGCACGCTCTGCGCTAAGGGCAAGCAGTGGGCCCAATTTGGCGCCTCCATTTCGCCGCCATGAGACGCCCTTAGGTGTGGGCGGGTGTTGAGGCCTTTTAGAGTTAGAGAGTGGCTCAAACTGGGCTACTTGGCGCAATATTTGCACGAAAATTCCGGAAAGAATTCCGAAAAGAATTCCAAAAAAGAATTTCGGAAAGAATTCCAAACAAATCCATTGCAAAAGCTAACAGTCATAACTTGAACCCCAATGCAAAATCCCACGCTAATTGCCAAACGATGGACTCTCTTTGGCACAAAAATGGGCACACAAATGGGCACGAAAATGGGCATCAAAATGGACATAAAAACCATCAGTCATCGACCAGGATTACGAGATCAGCGTGGCCGACCAGTTCGTGTCGGTGGACAATGACGCGCTCTTCAAGTGCCAACTGAACGCCCCCCAAGTGCGCGACTTATTCCAGGTGATCGGCTGGCTTGAGGATGGACAACCTCTGGCCAATTTGCAGCAGCTCCAGCCGCAAACTAGCGCCCCTCTGGCGTTGGCGCAACACGCAAACAGACGCCGCCTAGTCCAGCAGCACTTTGGGCCGTCGGGCGGCCCTCAAGTGACGCGCGTCTTCATGCTGCCTGAGGGCCACCTGTACATCCGGCGCGTGCAGCTGCGCGACGCAAACAAGTCCTACAGGTGCCAGATGCGCAACACTCTCACCGGCCGCGTCAGCACCTCGTCCATAAGCGGCCGCTTGTTCGTCACAGGTGAGTGCTTCATTATATTTGCGAGTCAACGGAATCTCTTGTTTATTTTATCACCGCTCTTGAGGTGTTCTTGCCGTGGTAGCCGCTTAACATGAGGAGGAACGCCTGCATCATGCTTCACCTCGGAGCCAGCTCAGGAGCCGGCTTCATCCTAGATGGAGCCTCAGGAGCTCCAAGTAAGATTTTCACTCAGAAAGTTCGGATCTCAGCCGAGTGCATAACCCATATTGGTCCATCAGTCTGAGATCTTTTGCCTTTTCCATGAGCTCTTGACATACCCGAGAGTTCCTAACCGTATCCAACCAACTGAATTCAACCAGCCCTCCGAGTTTTATCGAGCTGTATTTGACATGCTTTGAGAGCTCATCGAAGATTGACCCCCGCCCTTTTGGGTCCTTTTTAGTCCATTGGACAAATTTTTCGGATAACACTTTTTCGACATCTTCTGGGCGGGTCTTCTCTGGCCAGATCATGAGCCAATGTAGTTCGCTAATGTTGTCGAATTCCGACTTCTTCATAATCTCTTCAAGATTTTTGGCTACAAACTTGGCGGCAGACTCGCCTAAGTTTGGTAGTTTGTACTTGTCGGATATGTCGATGAGATGAAGGCAATTGGATACATTCATACGTGTAGAAAAGTACTCGACACAGACGCCGAGCAAGAGTTTCATACAAAATCTTGAGGCTGCCAACAAAACGTCAAGATGATTTCCCTCGTTCAGAGAGATACGCTGTGTGTAACAGAAGTCTAGCAATAGTTTCATGATGTATGGATCTATATCATCAATTGTGACCTCATTTTCTTCGGCCTGTTTCATCTTGTTCAAGAACATTGCTCTGAAATAGTCTGAATTGGCGGCTAAGACAACTTTGTGCACCGGAGGCACGCTCTCCGATCAAAATTTTGAAGTCAAACAACTGTTGATTCGTTCTCAAGTCGTTGACTCTCGAGCATAATTTTAGTCCTGTCATAATTTTAGTTTGTTGGTCTTCCGTTATTTTCGGCTGAAGAATTCGTGTAGCTTTGCGATATTTTCAAGAACAAAGCTGGCAACCGGACTCCGTCCCGGTTTGACTCTTCGGTTGTCGGTGTGAGTTGATTTCGCCCGCCTCAAAATGGGGAAGAAGGAGAGAGAGCGGTTTTGTCTTTGTTGATGCGATTCTGCACAAAGAGAGGGTAGAAAGACAGAGTGACGCACAGAGAGACACAGAGGCAGAGGGGGAGGAGAGGCGAGCTTTGTTTGTTGACGTTTTTCGACTTTTGCACTTTCTGCAATTATTTATTTAGAGGAGATTCTCCATTCTCACTTCATTCTTCTTTTTATTGCCCTTTTCTTTTCTTGCGCCTCAATCGGCGCTTCCGGTTCTCCCGCCGCAGACTGGCCGCAGATTGGCTGTAGATTAGCTGCAGATTTTTCCGAACACAAACAGATACTACGTTCTCAATTCCCGAGGATAATCTCGACTGAAAAGGCCACTCTCTTGAGGCCTTTTCTCTGGGCCGCCTCGACTTCCGCTTCCGCTTGAGGGCGGCGATGAGAAATCGATCGGCCGATTTTTCGCGCGAGAAAATATTCGACTCGCGTCTTGCTAGACAACTCAGTTGCGACTTGCTAGACTGGCGAGCACGTGCGCCTCGTTGAAGCCAGAAAAAGTATCAAAAGTGGCCGCATCAAAAGCCGGCCAAGCAGAGGGAGGCTTGCCAGAGACTGGGCGCGGCTGCGAGCGTCAAGCGCGCTTGGCAAGGCCGGTCTGCGTCGAGCGGCAAAGTGGCCCCGCAGACAGTCTGTGGCCCCATTGCGTCTCGGTGGGCGCAATGGGCGCAAAGTGGGCTCCAGATGATTGAGTTGCGCGGCTTGCGGCCGTTCGGGCGCGAGACTGGGCCCAGCGAGAGACTGTGGGCGGAGGCTCGATGCTGGCGGCCGATCGCGCGCCGCCGACAACTCAGCGCCGGGCGCCAAAATTATCACATCTCATCGCGCGGGCCAGCAGATATCTGGCCGCTGCTCGTCCTTTGGGTGCGGGCGCTCCCAGTCTCTAGCTGTGGGTGGCGGCCTCTCGAGCCAAGTGAGTGGTTGGTTCGAATAAAAATGCAACTCGCGTCTCGAGTTTCTTTTCTCTTTGGCTTGGGCCAGTCGAGCTGAGCAGCGTGGCTCTCGAGGCGTCGCTGCTTAGCTCAAGCCGACGAGCAGCGCCCCATAGCCAGACGATTCAATCTAAGCCGACGGATTGGGCCCCAGCGGAGCAAAAGAGGGAGGAAAGAGAAAAGAGGCCAAATTGGCGTCCAACTGGCCGGCCAATTTGCCTGGCGGCCAAATCTGGCTCGCTGATGTCCATTCATCACTCGAGCTGGCCAGTGCGCGAGACTACAGTGCAAGACTAGCCTCCTTGGTCCCGCCGCTAAGGGCAAACCGGCGGCTCATTGTGGGCCGCGCGAGCCTTTCCAGCGGCTGGAAAGGCGCACCGGAAGAGGCGCCCGCTGAAAAGGCGGCTCGCATTGTACATCATTGTCATCCGATTGGCGCCCGCTCAGCGCACGATGATTGAGCACGGGCGGGGCAATTTGTTTGACCTCGCCGCTAGGTGACTCTTGGCGGGCGCAAAAATTGGCCCAAGTGGTCTCGAAGTGGAGGGCCGATTTGGTTTGAAATTAGGCCCAAGCAGGAGCGGCGTTTGGGCGCGCAGGCCGCCATGTAGAGGGTTTAATTTGCTTGTCGGCTTGCAGGAACTGCCGCCGGACGACTGCCGAAGGTTGCAGTGTATTGCAGCTCCAATGCAGCTCCAGTAAGGCGCAGTGGCAAGGCGTCTGGGCTCGCAGAAGGGGGCCAATCTCGGCCGCTGGTGGCCAGTCTTGCCGAGCTTGTCTTGCCTCAGCCGACGGGGATTTGTCGCCGGCAAGCTCGGGCGGGAACCTAAGCGAAAGTGACGCCCCGCGTGGACCCTAAGCGTCGGCGGCTGGTCTGCTCGCGAACTGGGCGGGAAAATAATAAAATAAAATAAAACAAAATAACGCGCTTCCAGGAGCACTGGACACTGTGAGCCCGCTTTATGTGCTCAACTTGGACCCGCAGAGCTGCCCAGTGGCCAGTGGGAGTCTTGGGCGTCCAGTGGGCCGCCTGCCAGTGCGTTAAATTGATTGAGACGCGCCTCTCCACAGGCCGCCTCTACACACTGTCTGCGCGCTCCCAGCAGCCCCAGTTGCCAGCTCCTCGCGGCCCCACAAAGCGCCGGCCTGCCCACCAGGATCAGGGCTTGTCAATGATGGTCAGCGTTAGTGGCCAGATTGGCCGGCCGGCCGCCGGAAGTCAGCCGAAGCGGGCGGCCTAATCCGCGGCCGGCCAAATGGTGGCGCCCGCATCTCGCGCACAGGCGAGCTCCTTGCTTCTTGCCGCTTGCTTCTTGCTGCTTGCTGGCTGCTTGCTGGCGGGTGGCCCGTAATCTGGGCAACAGTGTTCCGACAACAGTCTCTGGCGGTGGCCTCGTGTGTCCATTCGCGCGCCCGCACCAGTTTGCTCCTTATGGGCCGCTCGAGACTGAGCACTGAGGCGCCCTCGTCCGACGCAGACCAGCCTCCGCGGGGGCGCCCTAAGAGGCGGCCAGAAACCAATAACAATATACAACGCCGAGCGGCCGGCGGGCCAAATGGGGGTTCTCTGGAACAATGAGGTGAGCTTGGCGGCCAGTTTAGTTTGTCATCATCTCGCTTCTTGGTTCGCTTCCAAGCCCAAGCTCAATTCCAAGCCCAAGCTCAGGCCCAAGCTCCAAGCAGCTTGACGCTGCTAATAAGAGCGAGCTGAATAAATCTCGCGCCACATCCAATTGAGCGCCCACGTCTAGCCAGGCCCGCATTTGGCCAGGCAATTTCTGCGCTCGGCGTGCCAAACAGGCCAGCCAGAAGGCCGCTCTCAGGCCGGCCGGCAAGCTCGCTTGCCAAGCTCGCTCGCCAAACCCGAGCGCCAAACCCAAGCGCCAAGCCCAAGCCGGCGAGCTGACCGGCAAGCCAACGAAGTGCCGCCGCCGCCGACGATGAGCGAGCCGGCCGGCGCGGATTAACTGCGGCCGACCACAAGCGGCCGCTTCTATCGCCCAGCTCCCTTTTGGCGCAATATTGATGACGTTTGTCCGCCACATCGGCACCTTCGTGTTGGCGCCGCCTGATTGGGCTCGCCGCAGTGGCGCTTGTAATCCGCGCTGGCCACAGTCTCCGGCGGCTAATCAATACTCTGATCACACGGCCAAGTGGCGCCCCTCCAGGACGATGCACTTTCAGTTTGGCTCGCCGCTCGAGCGCCGCCAACTCGCCGCCAACTCGCCGAGCTGCTCATAAAACGAGCTTGCCCAAGCTCAGCTCTCTGGCCGCAATCTTCGTTGCTTAGAGAACGCCAACCACTGACCGCTGGCCACTTGGAGACTGGCCAACTGGCCAACTTGGCGCCCATCTCGGCGGCCATTTCGCTCTTCTAGGGCGGATGTGAAAAATTCTCATTAACTTGTGGGCAAGGATTGCGTTCGGCGTGCACTCTTGGCCTGAAATGGAGCCCCCCAAACTGGCGCCCAAGTGCACCCACAGCGCCACCTAGACGCCGGCCGAGTGTCCCAGTTGGATGGGGCAGCAGTGTGGCGCGCGGAAATTGCAGACTAGCCGGCCCAGCAGGACGGCCTTGGGAGTGGCCAAGCAGCCGAAAGGGCAGGAGCGGCTCTCTCGGGCGACCACTTGGGCGGCGAAATGGGCGGCCGCTTAATTAGCCGCCGGCCGGCCACCACTCGTGCGGCTTCCCCCAACTGCTGGCCACTACTAGAGGGCCGCCCGGATGAGGCCATGCCGCTGCACTGCATTCCATCTTTTCGCCCCAATCAGGGCCCAATTTGGCCCCTTGGCCGTCGAGCCTTAGGGGCAGGAAATTGATCCGCGGCCACTTATTCCTCGGCCGCTCGGCCGCTCGTCCCTCGCTCGCCTTTGAATGGAGGGCCAGGCGAGAAGGCGGCTCCATTCGGGAAGGCGCCCCCTCGCGCCGGACACAAATGATGCCGGCCGGCCCATTGCAGTGAGGGCGCTGAGGGCGAAACAAAAGGCAGCAACGAGCCGCAGACAGTCCCTATTATTCTGGCCCCACTTGGCCCCCCTCTTGGCTCTTATCTTTTTCGATCTCGCCCCTTCTCATCCGGCGGCTCATTGTGGCCGGCCAAATCTGGGCCCCCAAATCTGGCCCTCTTCTTGCCCGCCGAGCGCGAGGGGCCTCCTCTCGCACTTCCTCGTCCATGCGCTTGGCAGACCAGCTTGGGACCAGCTTGGGACTAGCTTGAGGCCAGCTTGAAGCTAGCTTGGGACTAGCTTGCTAGCGAAAGGCCCGCCGCCTCGCCAACTGGCCGACCACTCGAGCAAAGGCAAACAAGGCAATTTCTCATCTAGACTGAGACGAACCAAAAACTAAATTGACAAAACGCCAACCAAGTCCAACTCAAAGTCCAACTGCAAGTCTAAGTCCAAGTCTAACCACCTCAACCTCAATCCCAATCCCAATCTCAATCCCCAACTGGAAACGGCAAAACGTCGCCGCCAACTGGGAACACAAACACAAAACCAAACACACACATAAACTGGCGCCCAATGGAACGCAATGGACAACACTGGCTGAAAAACAACAACAACAACAACTCAAACCCGAAACACCGAACGCCAATTTCTCATCTGGCGGCCAAATCGGGGCGCCAACTCGCAACTCAACGGCGGACTGTCTGCAACTGTGTGCTGGAAACAATGCAACTCGCGTTGTGGAACTCGCCTTGTGGAACTTGGCTCGTCGTGAAACTCGCACTCTGCCACTCGCGTTCTGCAACTGCGCACAAACTGCGCCCCCAAACTCGCCACACTCTTCCGCCCCCACTCTTGTGCGTCCCCTTCTCGTGTGGAAACAAACCAAACGACGGCCAACCCAACGGACGAATGGAAACAAAAACAAAAACAACAACAAACCAAAACAAAACGAAACGGAACGAAACAAAACGGAAACTCCCCCGCCACTGCTCTTGACCGCGCCCCTCGGCGACGTGCAGACGCCAGCGAGAGTGGCGCCGCGCCGCGGATTGTCGAGTCTTCGGGCGAGCTCGCGCTGGCCAGTCTCAACGAGCAGCTGCTGCTCGTCTGCGTGGCCCAAGCCTCCCCAAGGCCCACCCTTCGCTGGTTCCGCCAGAACAACCTGCAGACAGGCGCCCCCAACGAGCTCGAGCCAGCCGCACAACAGTGGCTCGAGCTCACAGCCCAACAACAACAACAGTCCATGGCGCTCCTCCTGCACGGGGACAACGCCACTTCCGGCGCCACTTCCGCCCCGGGCAGTTCCAATCAAAAGTATCACATTTCCCCTGACGGCAACCTGCTGCTCGTGCGCTCAGTGCAGCTGCAGGACCACGGGGCCCGCTTCAAGTGTCTGGCCAACAACTCGTTCGGCGCCGCCCAAACGGAGACCCAACTGCTGCTCGACTCCTTCTGGCCTTCGGGCGCGCGGCCTCTCCTCGAGCTCGAGCCCCAGACTGTCCACATCTCGCCCACCCACGAGCCCCACCCCGCCGGCCAGCAACAAGCTTCGACGGGCTCCACTTCCGCGTCCACTTCCGCTTCCAATTCAGGTTCAGTGGCCGGCCGGCAACAGTATGTGACGCTGAACTGCACAGTGCGGCGCTTGGCCAGCCAGCCGCTGGTGGCGCTCGAGTGGCTGCACAATGGGCGGCTGCTCTTCGCCGTCCAGCTGGCCCAGCCCAGCCAGCAGCTCGGCGGCGCCGGAAGCAACCAGCTCGCCGGAAACAGCAACAACAACCTGCAGGAGCCCTTCCAGGCCAGCGCGGCCGGAAGTGGTCTGGGCGGCCATCACAGCCAGTTGCTGGCCAACTTCTCGGCCGGCGGACTGCTCAGGTGGCCCAGTCTGTTCGACGAGCAGCTGGAGCTGCAGGTGCTCGAGAACCAGGCGGCAATTAGCGCGGCAAGCGAGCAGGAGCTTGGCGAGCAGTTTGGCCGCACAGACCGCGCCCCAATGGCTGGCGATCTTGCCAGCTCGAGCTCGGCGGACGCGGACAACCAGCTGGCCAACGGGCTCAGTGTGAGCAGCTCCACGCTGGCCAAGCTGGCCAGTGCATCAACGAGCGACTCGCCAGTCGCCTCCTTCGGCCGGAAATTGGCCCACAGACCGCCCATGGTGCAGAGTTTGCGCCCCGTGGCCCAGCAGCAGGCGCTGCTCTACCAGTTGCACTTGCCGGCGCCCTTGCGGCGCGCCCAACGCGGCTCGTATCAGTGTCGCGCGCGCTCGACACGCAGCACCGAGCAGGCGGCCAGCACGCTGCTGTTGCGCGACTCGGCGCCCCAATTTGTGGACGCCTTCGCGGGCCAACTGCTCGCCCCAAGCTCCATCGGATCCCAATCCAGTCTGCTGGCTGTCTCCAACCGCCACAGTAGTCAGACCTCGACGGGCCAGCAACAGGCCAGCCTCAAGTGTGTGGCCAGCGGCGCGCCCCTGCCCGAAATCAGCTGGACTCTGAGCGGATTTCCGGTGCCCGAGTCGGCCCGTTTCCGGGTAGGCGACTACGTGACGCGAGACGGACTCATCGTCAGCTTCGTCAACATAACCAACGTCCAGCCAGAGGGTGAGTAGGGCTAGAAAGCGAATGAGAACTCTCAATTTTCTCAACGAAGATTGAGAAATTATTTTCAATCTTCAAATATCAATTCGCCAAAATTACATATAAAAATATTAATCTCCTCATCGACCACTGGAATGTGAATATCTCCTCGTCTGCAAACCTCTCGTCTTAAATCCTAAATCCCACGTCTCCCTAAACCACAGACGGCGGCCTCTACGAGTGCACGGCCACCAACGACGTGGGCCAACTGCGCCACTCGGCCTGGTTCAACGTCACTGGCCCGCCGGTGGTCAGACCGATGCCAAACGTGAGCGCAATCGCCGGCCAATCGCTCAGTCTCATGTGTCCAGTGGGCGGCTGGCCCATCGAGCAAATCTCCTGGTTTCAAAGTGAGTTTAGCTGCAAGAATTGGCAATTTTTGCAAATTTTGGCCAAAATCCGGCCAAATTTCGGCCGTTTTGACCGAGATTTGGTCGAAAAATGCAACAGAATTGCAAGAAAATTGCAAAAATTGCACCAATTACAGTCCTAAAAAGTGAGGACTGTTACTTCTAAATCCAATGCAATAGTTCACACATAGTTCTAACCTGAAAACCTGTGAAAATCTTCTAAAAATTCACCCAAACATCACAAAAAATATCACAAATATTACAACATTTTCGCATTCTCTCCACCTCTTCCCAAACTCAGACTCCACCAAGTTGCCGCTCAACCACAGACAGAAACTCTTCGCCAATGGAACGCTCATAGTGAACGACCTGAACGAGATCACAGACAGCGGCCAGTACTCGTGCCAAGCCAAAGGTGCCGCCAGTGACAGTGTTGCAGTGGAGCACGTGCACGTGTCCATCAAAGGTGAGTCTTCGAGCTGCTCTCTTGGCAAATGCTCGAGCAATTTTCTACCACACTTGCGTCCATCTTCCGCCCATTTTCCTCCAAAATCGAGTGGCCTCCAGTTCATTGGATCGCCCAGACCAGAACTACACTTGATCGAGCTACTGTTTCTGTTCGGCGGCAAAACTGGCACCAAATTCCCGCCGGAGCTTAGCTCCCGCTCGCTCGCCAGTCTCGACCAATGTCCAGCAGTGGCACCAAATTAGAGAGACACTAACATATGCAAAAACCCTGCAAATTTGTCCCACCCAAATTGGGCCCAATTTGGACGTGAAATTTGTCGAAAAAAACGCAACCACCGAGCGCAGTGCCTCCAGTGGTGGAGCCCTTCTCCTTCGCCAAGTCGTTGCACCGCGGCCAAAGGTACAACATCATGTGCACGGTGACTCGCGGCGACCTGCCAGTCACCATCCGCTGGTTCAAGGACGGCCGCCTGCTCGCAAACGGCGGCCAGCAGTACTTGTCTGCGGACTTGGCCGAGCGCACCTCTTCGAGTGGGCTGGCCGAGCAGCAGCAGCAGCAACTGGAACTGCAACAGCAACTTCAACAGCAACTGTCTGACCAGCAACACTCCGCCGAGCTAGCCGCACAACAACAACAACTGCAACAGCAACAACTGCAACTGCAACTGCAACCGGCCGGAATTGCCGTCAAACAATTGGACCCATATAGCTCCACGTTGACATTCGCCTCTCTGCAGGCGCACCACAGGGGCCAGTACTCGTGCGAGGCGGCCAACGAAGCGGGCCAGGCCAACCAGAGCTCCACGCTGATGATCCACGGTGAGTATTGGCGCCGGCCAGTGGTCAGTACTGTGGACTGTCCAGCAGCGCTGACCACTGGCGGCGGGGAAATCGGATTAGTGAGCGCGGCTGGTGGCCAAAGAGAGACTGCGGCCAGACTGCAGAAAGGCCGCAGAGAGCCTGCAGAAATGCTCCAGTGCAGAGGCGCCGCATCCAATGCTGCAGTGCGCAAATTGCACTGCATTGTCATAGGCAGCACACCGACTTGCTAGTGCTCCAACTTGGCCGCCTGCAAATCTAATTGCGCCCCTGCAGTCGTCTCCCAACACTAGTCTCTAGCTAGCTCTAGCTGGCTCCCCATTGTTCTCCTCGGCCCCCATTCTTCTGACCCCCAACTTCCTCCTTGTGCAATTCAATTTCCAATCATAGTGCCGCCCGAGTGGCGAATTGAGCCCAGGGATCTCAGTGTAACAGTTGGCAAGACCGCCGTCATCGACTGCCAGGCGGACGGATTTCCTGCCACCCGTGTCGAGTGGCGCCTGTCTCAAGGTAAGTGGCTCTAATTTCATTATAAAAACATCCAACTCCACTCTTCCAATACTCTCTCCTTTATTCCCTTTATTTCCCTTGTCTTCTCTTTGCACTCTTTCTCCCTCTCTTCTCTCTTTCTCTTTCTGCTTATCCTTAGCCTCCGCCCCAAAAAGCCATTCTTCCTCTTCTCGTGAACCGCTCAAAATGCCTCCCAACCACTGGCGCTGACCCCTCCAAATTTGGGCCCACTGACGCTCGTTTGCGGCACCTCAGCGGACTCATTGTGTGTCGGCAAATGGGCCCACGAGACGAGCCAGTTTGTTCCGCTGCTCGCTTGCACTGGCGCTTAGTCGCCACTCGCTCAGTGCTCACTACACACTGTCTAGCACACACTGCACTGTATGTATGCATTTGGCTGCCTGGCTCACTGTGGTTTGGGTGGGGAAAAACTGGCCCAAAACTATGCACTATTAGCGACAAATTAAGATTATTAATGACATATAATAAGATTTTCATCTCGTCGTTTGGGCACGCCACACTGGAGCCATTTTAATCTCTCCCCTGCGCCTCAGTGTCCGCCGCCTCTAATGCTTGCCAAAATTGCCGCCCAAGCGCGCCAAAGTGTGGCCGGCCGCCACAGAGAGGCCCAAATAATGGCTGCTTGGCGTCCCTCCAAACTTGGCCACACTGCTGACTCATCGGCCGCACGAGCCGGCCTCTCGTTGTGCAGCCTTCTCGTGCAGACCACTCGGCTTGCAGCAAAACTTTTGCAACCTCGCTCGCCAAGTGGACGCTCCACAGCCGAGCGGCTCTGGCCGGCCGGAAAGTCTAATAAGTGTGCACATCTAAGCACTACACTTACAAGCACACAGAGAGATCCATGTAAACACGAGTATAAAGTGATATTAACGTGAATTTGATTTATCTCCTCGCATTATTCTTCGCCCCAGAAGGGGGCCCATTTTCCAGCTCTGGGCCGTAAACTCCCACTCGATGGAGTGCCCAAAGCTAAGGAGTGGCTAAGGAGTGGCGCCCGCTCGCTTTTGGAGCCATGGCGGCATGAACAAACGGGCGCTGACAAGACACAAGCAATGAGAATTACTTGCAGCTTGCTCCACCAGAACTGCACTGGCCGCGCGCAATCAAACCAGGAAACTTTCTATCTCTTTTCCTCTTGGCCATCTCTGTGCTGCATTATAAATTCAAATGTTTATACTTTGGCTCCCCCTTTTGATGGGCCTGTTTGCAAATTGCTCAGACTTTACGAGCCCTGATCTATGGGCCAAATGTTCTGTCCACTGTGCAAGAACTGTGCAAGAGAGGGCCACAGCTAAGCTTTGCGCTTTGGGCGGCCAAAAAGGAGAAATTTCACTGCCGAGGCTCTTCCTCTGCAGTCAAATTGCAGTCGAGTTGCAAACTGCAACTCGCTGTTGACGTTTCCTTTCGGCCGAAAATGTTGCCAAGTCGAACTCGAATGGCGACATTTTTGCGTCCACTTTTTCTCCCCCAAGTTCAAGTTACACCAACGAGCAAGTCATGCTCGCGAATAAGATCTGCCCATTATTTATACATTCTCCGCTGGAGAGTAGCACAGGAAAATAATGCACTCGCCTCTTCCTCTGTCTCCGCCAAACTGACCTTCTCTCCCGCAACTCTTGCCTGACAATCGATCTGGCGCATTGGATTGGGCCAATGTGGAATTTGCAACCCGGAAACCGCCCACCACGAACATGAACCATGACGAACGACCAAAAATGAACCCAAAACGACGAAATGCCCAAAACGGCGGAGCACAAACAATGGCGGAACACAAAAAACGACCAAAACTGGCCCCAAACACACACAAAAATACACGAAAAAACACACAATATAACACACAAAATATAACAGACTTGTTCAGAGAGCCGCCCACCGAGTTCAAGCCCATCATCTCGTCGCTCTACATGCGCGTCTTCGAGAACGGCTCGCTCATAATCTACAACACGCAACGCAGCGACGCCGGCTACTACTTGTGCCAAGCGTCCAATGGCATTGGGCCGGCCATCTCGCGCGTCATAAAGCTGACCGTGCACGGTGAGTATGCGGCCCAAGGCAGTCCCAAAGGCATCCTTGCCACTTTTATACTATATAAAGCGTACTTTCCTGTGCTTTATTCTATTTTCTATGCCCTCTGGCGTGAAAATGGAGCATCTGTTGCCCTTTTTCTCGCCATCATTCCATAATTTCACCATTCTTCCATTCGAGTCTCCCCCGACAAGACAGCACAAACATTAGCACTAATACTGAACGTCCACTCCACTTCCGCCGCCCCCCAGTGGCCGCCCACTTCAAGACCAAGATCCGCACCGAGCTGGTGAGGCGCGGCCAGCCCGCCCGGCTGCGCTGCGAGGCCATCGGCGACCCGCCGCTCGAGATCAGCTGGCTCAAGGACAAGGTGCCGCTGGTGGTCTCCTCCGGCGAGCCTGGTCTCTCTGGGCTGGGCCCTCTGCTGCTGGACAGTGGCCAGTTGGGCGAAACAGCAAGCCAGCTGGGTCAGCAGGCGGCCAGTCTAGCTCGCTACGCGTTCACCAGAGTCCAGCTGCAGGACGGCCTCGTGTCCGAGTTGACCATTTCGGAGAGCGAGCGCGCCGACTCAGCTCTGTTCACCTGCATAAGCCAGAACAACTTCGGAAACGACGACACGAACATCCAGCTCATCGTGCAGGCGCCCCCCGAGCCGCCCAGTGACATCCGCGTCCAAGAGTACGAGGCGCGCTCCGTCAAGCTCGCCTGGACGGCCGGCCACTCGGGCAACGCGCCCCTCCTGCGCCACGTGCTCATGTACGCCCCACTTGGCCACCACAGCCAGTCCGCGGCCGCCCACCAGTCCCAGTCCCAGTCTGCGGCCGCCCAGCTGGCGGCCAGTCTGGCGGGCTCCTTCGCGTCTTCAAACGCTGCTGCGAGCGCAGCCGCGGCTGGAAGTGGTGCCGGAAGCGCCGAGGGGCCGTCGGGCGCGGAGGGGCGACCGCCGGGCGGCTTCCTGAACGCCACAGTGGCGGGCAACGACTCCTCGTGTGTGCTGCAGAACCTCACTCCGCTCACCGAGTACCAGCTCTACTTGGTGGCCGTGAACTCGCTGGGCGCCTCGCGTCTCCAAGATGAGCCTCTGCGCTTCAAGACGGACGACGAGGCGCCCAGCTCGCCGCCGCTCTACGTCAAGGCGCAGGCACTTTCGTCGCGAGCCTTGCGCGTGAGTTGGCGCGCCCCCGAACGCGCCTGGCAACACTACGGCCAAATCACCGGCTTCTATGTGGGCTACAAGCCGCACCTAAGGTCGCCCTCCGGCACACAGTCCTCCAGCCCCCTGGACGCGCCAGCCGCCACTTCCGGCGCCCTACAAGGTCCACTGCAAAACTCTGGCCAGGCGGCCGCTTCCGCTTCCGGGGGCTCAGTAGAGCAGACAAGTGAGGGGCGCGCACCAAACGCAGACGCCACCTTCGTCTACAAGACGGTGGAGTTCCAGCGGCGCCAAAGCTCGCCATCCGCAGCAACTAGTAGTCAGCCTCCAAGCGGCAACAAGTCCCACCAGGCCGGAAGTGGCGCCGGAAGTGCCACCGGCGTGCAGCTGGTGGAGCAGGAGTGCCAGCTGAGTGGGCTGAGCAGGGGCCAGAAGTACCTGGTGACTGTGCAGGCGTTCAATGGGCGGGGCGCGGGGCCCGCCTCTGAGCCGGTGGTGGCGGAAACGTGGCGCGTGGACGTGCCCGAGACGCCCCTCCTGCGCCTGGTGGGCCGCAGCAGCCGCTCCATCCAGCTGGCCTGGCGGCTGCCCTTGGGCCAAGGGGCGCCACTTCCTCTCGCTTCTCGCGCCGAGCTTGGCGGGCCGAACGCGAGCTCGAGCCCGAGTTTGAGCTTAAGCTCGAGCTCGAGCTCGAGGGCCAGATTAGCTGAGGACTCGGCGCAGGCCAACGAGCCCCTGCTCGGCTTCATCCTCACCCACCGGCAACACTTGGCCGCCCTCGACCAGTCGGCGGAAGCGGGCGCCCTCCTTGGCCCCTCGCACGAGCTGCGCCTGCCCGCCGACCAGCTCACCCACGTGCTGCACAACCTCACCTGCGGCACGCGCTACTCCTTCACCATTGCGGCGCTCAACTCGGTGGGCGTGTCCCAGGCAAGCGAACCTCTAATTGCCAAGACGGAGGGCTCGCCGCCCGTCGCTCCAGACAAGAGCTCGCTGCTGACGCTGAACTCGAGCAGCTCGGTGCTGATCAATTTGGGCGCCTGGCACAATGGAGCGTGCGCCATGCGCGCCTTCGAGCTCGCCTTCAAGCCGGCCCGCTCGAAGAAGTGGACCCAGCTGGCCAGCTTCAAGGTGGGCGGCCCCCAAAACGGAAGCCAGACTGTTGTGGGCCAAAGGCAAGCTGCGGGCCCCATGGACTCGCGCTCGATGCTCGGCGGCCCGCAGACAGTCGTGGAGGCGCGCCCAGAGCTAAGCGGCGGCCCCCCAACCGAACAGCAACATCAGCAGCAGCAACAGGCGCTCGCCAACGGAACCATCCTGCTCGAGAGTCTCTCGGCCAGCCTGCAGTACGAGCTGAAGATCGCGGCCACCAACGAGGCCGGAACCACCGAACAGCTGTACTCCTTCTCCACCAACCCGAGCTCCTTCGCCCAACACCAGCGCCAAGAGCCGCTGGACTCGTGGGCGGCGAGCACGGGCGGCGAGCTGCAGTTCCCCGGCGACAGTGGCAACCCCCTGGGCTTGGACCTGCTCGCCGGCTCCTCCGCAAGCCTCGCAAGCTTAGGCAGCCTGCTCCCTCTCCTGCTGCTGCTCCTCTTCCTGTCGCTGCTCCTCTCCACTGGCTGCATCCTGCTGGCTCGCCGCCGCCACCACGCCCACCAGGAGGCGCCCTCCAGCTGTTCGCTCTCGAGCCGCTCGAACCAGTCGCCGCAGGAAGTGGCTGGGGGCCAGCAGGCGCACTCGAGCACCGCTCTGTTGCACTCGCTGGCCCACCAGCAGGCAGGCCACCACGCCGCCCTCATGGACATGCAGATGGAGCTGCAGCTCGATGCGCCCACCAAGAGCGAGCCCAACGCCCTGCTGATGCAACGCCAGCAGCAACACCACAACCAGCGCCTCCTCGACGGCCAGCTCGAGGGCCACTACCAGGCGGGCGTTGGCGGCGCCTCCGTGCGCCTCAGCGAAATCTACGGCGCCCTCCAGACGGCCGCCCACACGCTGCCCAGCGGCTCCTCCTCGAGCGGCTCGGCAGCGAACACGAGCGCCTCCAGCGCCTCGCTGGTGCGCCAGCGCCAAGCCAGCCACCAGCACCCGAGCGGAAGTGGCCAGGCAAACGAGCTCAACAGCAACTACAACTCCTACGCGGGCCCTCTGCTCGCCAGCCAGCCCAGCTCGTCCAACTCGGCCAACCACGACACCTACGCCCACCTGGTCCAGCAGCAGCAGCAGCAGCAGCAGGCGAGTCCCATGCGCGCGCCACATCCGCCGGAAGCCGCCCAGGGCGAGATGTGTCTGGGGGCCTCGGCGCTGAACCTGGGCCAGGAGGCGCGCGAGCAGAGCCACGCGGGCACCCTGAGGGCCGGCCTGGCCAAGCGGGCCCACCAGCTCGAGCTGTACGGCTGCGCGGCGGCCGCACAGCTCAACGGCCAGCAGGCTGGCCAGACGCACCAGCTTGCCACTGGCCAGACACACCAGCTTGCCAGCGGCCAGACCATGAACAAGTCGGCCACCCAGATGAACCTGCAGCAGCTCCGCTCGGCCACCTTGCCGTCGGGCGGCTGCCAGCAGCAGTTGCTGCTCGACTCGCTGGCGGCGGCCAGCGCGCAGCTGCAGCACGCCGAGGCCGCCGAGGTGGCGGCCACCTACGAGGCGGCCCTCCAGGCGGCTCTCCAGCAGCAGCAACACTTCGGCTCGCCCAACAGCCACAACCAGCAGCAGCACCAGTTCTCCAGCCAGCTGGCCAGCTTCATCGACCAGCACGTCCAGCAGCAGGTGTACGCCACCGTCAAGCGAGGCTGCCCCCGGCCGGCGCGTCTCTGCGACCACTCGGCTCTGGGCCTTGGTCTGGCTTCCGGCTCGAGTCCAGTGGGCCCGGTGGGAGCCAGTCTGTACCAGTGCGCCCAGTCGCAGCCGCTCAGCCAGTCCCAGTCCCAATCGCAGGCCCAAACTCAGTCGCAGGCTCAGCAGCAGCAGACTGAGTGCTGCAGCGGCGACCTTTGCTACGCGCACGAGTTGCCCTCCGACCAGGCGCAACTGTTGGCCTGCGCTCAGCAGCACCAAGTCAACGGCGACTACCAGCAGCTCAGACCCAGCACTCAGTTGGGCGCCAACAACAACAACAACCTGAACTAGTCTCTGTGATCATCCTCAATCCATACAAACCCAGAGCGACGCCACCGAGAACCTTGTTTTCCAATTCAAAGTGCTTTCAAAAACCTATGTGATTTACAATTATTATTATTATTATTACTATTATCAACATAACGCCCCGTCACAACAAGCAAACCACCACACGAACCACACTAGTTGGCACACCAGTTCAAACCAATGACAAATGGTAGATTGTCTCTCGGGGATAATCTGCTTGAATGAATAAAATCAAACACTGTCTGTTCTTGTCCTGCTCAAACTCTGCCATTGGATGGGGCATTTTGCTTCCTCTCTGAATTTCTCAAATTTCATTCATTCTCCCAAATTCCACCAAATTCCCCAAATTAATGTGCCAAGATTTCCATCGCCCAATTCACGGTCATAATAATCACAATGCAATGGTGGCCGCATCCAAACCAGTAGACGTAAGCATGGGGAGTTTGCTGGCGCCATCAGCATGATTCATGCTGCATAAACATGGGCACAAAAAATTAAATAAAAAGCATAAGCGGCAACATAAACAATCCATCGCGACACTAATGATCCTCAGCAATCGGCGCCATTATTATGATCAATTGTTTGCCGCCTCCCCATTCCTCAATGGTTGCCGAGTTCCACATTGCACCTGTGTAATTATCATATCAAACTTTGAGGCAAACTTACAAGCAAACCTTCAGAGTCTCACTAACTGGCAGGCTTTTCCTCCTTCTAAGGCTGCTTTGTCTTAGCCGTTCCTCTTAATTCAAAGGCGAGAATCAGCAAAGAAGACAGGCGACGAAAAGGGGAGGAAACCAGAGAGAGAGAGAGAGAGAGAGTGAGAAAGGAATTGCTTATCTTTCTCTCTTTCTCGATCATTAGCGTAAATTAGAGGCAACTTTTCTCTTGCGCCCTTGCCAGCCCGCCGCTTGCCCACCAAGGCTACACACTAGATTTGATAATTTGCCTGCCAGCTAGACAGGCGGCAAATTGTTGTCCTTTGCATACAGTCTGCATACAGTATCTGCTGGCAGTATGGGCTGCTGCCTTTCCCCTCTTAACAGTGCTTCTTTTCCCTGCAAACTTCTGTCACTGCCGGCTCCTTATCCTCACCTCTCTGTCGCCCGACGATCTCCCAATACCGCAACCTGTTGGACCCGGCTCTGCTTTTCGTAATAATAATCTCCGCCTCTCGATGATGATGAATTTTCCTCTCCAATTTGTCTGCCTCGGATACATCATCTTGCAGTCAGTGATATTGTGTGCATTTGTCTCTGTTGTTGTTGTTGTTTATTTTACACGACTCACTGTGTCTGCCTAAGTTGCCCTCTGGATTTGCGTATTGGAGCCCAATGCAGAGCCCAGCGAACCAGCCAGAGCAAAGGCCATGCGGTTTGCGTGCAAAGTATGCATAGTGAGCAACAGGCGACGTGCGACGCGCAACACAACTGGCTGCCTATTGCATCATTTTGTGCCTCAGATATTACAAAAGTAAACAGATTTCCCAAGCTCGTGCACTGCAAAGTGTGGCCGCTCTCAGTCAATGAAACGAGTGGCACCAATTTGCCTCGAGCAGAGGTCTCGATGAGAGAGAGCCAGACACATCAGCGACCCTCTTTCCTTCAAGATCAAGTGCTCTAGAACGGACGGAGAGAATGAAAAGTTTTAACATTTTCAAATTCACCCTGGCCCTTGTGGCCGTCCTCTGCCTGGTCCAGAGGCAGTGTGTGGCCGGCCGATTGGAGGCCAGAGAGGACAGAGTTAAGCGTCAGGCTTCGGACGACCGAGAGCCTGTGAGAAGGCGGCCCGCATCGAGAGACGACCGAGACGATGGTCCAGTGGCCATCTCGCTGGCCAGTTCGTCATCGGTGGCCTCGAGTGGGACAGTCAATCGGCCGTTGGAAAATCTGGCACCTGATTCAAGGGTGACTAGCAGGCCAGCTCGACCATTGCAGCAAGGCTCCAGTACGACCAAGGCGCCACTCATCGAGCCGGAAGATGAAGAAACGTTCGAGGGCGAGCCCGCCGAGTCGAGGCCGCCCAGAAGACCCAATCGCAAGAGGCCCAAGGCGGCAAGACCCGCGCCGAACGCCAGGCCAAAGCAGTCAAGACCGCCCAACGGAGACGAGGACGAAGATTATGAGCAGTCGGACGGTGACTGTCTCGAGTCCTTAGGGTGGGCCGATCACGACTACTCCTTCACCCGGCCAATGCGCGAGTTTGGTCGCGTGATGGGCGACATGGTGCGCATGGCTTCAGGAGGTAAGTTTATGATTAGTCATTGAATAAGTGATTGGAAAAAGGCACATCTTTTTCGCCCCCACGCTCTCAAAACAACCCACTCCTAACCTTGAAGTATCGATGAGGATACTTCAAATCCTCATCGAAATTCTAATTGATACCACAGATTATGACTCGTATCCGGATGGTGCAAACGTGGCGATGGCTTCGTCGTCGTCCTTTGATGATCGCAATTCGAGAACCTCGTCCATTGTGAGAAATAATGGCCGCCTCAGAGGATTTGTCAGCGAGACAAGAAATGGACGGACGAAAGTAAGGAAAATCGGCGACGATGGAGCAGAATCAGATGACGAGTATTAGAGGCGGCCAGAAGTTGTCCTGATCAGATGATTGGCAAACACCTTGATGCTCGGCATCTTTGTCGATTCGTTGGAGGTTTTATCTATCATTATTCATCATTAAAATAAACACAGTCTACAGGTCCGACTAATTATTATTATCATCTAAATAGAGTAGGATACTAATGCAGAATCTCACTCCCGGCGCGGCCGTCATTCACAGAGCTGCCATCTATCTGTGATGCCAGGCACCTTGATTTTTCTTCACATCGTCTTGTGTCGTTTTGTTCTCGGACGGATTAACTCTTTCGATGAGCGCCACTAATTTCCCTCTTCCCCCTTGAGGTAGTGGTCATCTTCGCTGGCTTCGAAGTCAGCAGTCTTTGTGGCCAATCTTATCACACGACTCGCCGCATGAAGTCTGAAGTGGACGATTGTCTCGAGTAGATAGTTTGTATATTCGGAGCGGGTGGATTTGATCAAAACACGCGCCTCTTCGTACTGCATCTGGTCCAATTTCAACAAGGTTAACTCCATGGCAGCGTGTGGCACCAAGAATCGTTCCTGTTTCTCCATGATCTTTTCCCTATTGTCAATCACTTCTTGGAAGCACCTCTCAGCCAGCTCAAACTGGCACAAATGCTTATGGCACATCCCCTTCAGCAGACTAATTATGCACAAATCTTCTGGGTTATAGGAAGCATGAGAATCTCCAACTGGTCTAGGTTCTGATTCGTCTGGTTTGAGTGTTCCATCGTTGTCTTGTTCAAATTTCCCCCCAGTGCATTTATCCGAACGATTATTACCCACTGTAAGCCGGTTCGACTGGCCGACTGGGTTGGTTGTGCCCAAAATTTGGTCTCGTCTCTGATCGATAAATTTCAATATCTTTTCCACTTGTGGTTTGTTATTCTTCAATATGCAAAATATGTTCCAAATATATAGAAATTCCATTGCCGGCATGGTGAGCCCATTGTTTTGGTTGCAGAACCTAATCGAACGTTCGATGGCGAACTTGTCGGCTGGTATGGTTTTTCCCGCGTAGCGTATCCTAAGCGAGGGCACACTCTTCATCAATTCCCCTATTTCAGCCAACCTCTTTTCATACTCCTCATCCGAAACTTTGGCCTCTTGTTGGTCTTGGAGTAATTGTTCATACAAGAATGCAGCATATTGATATGTGTAACTGGCCGGCGACCATTTGGAATGGGCCCTGAGCAAGTTGGCATAGTGAGCCGCCTTCAGCCAGTCCATACGAACACTGTAGCACCACATCATTTCCCAATGGCAGATTGAGTGGAACTGTTTCCAATCATTTTGGGCATCAATGCAACGCTGGAAGCTCACCAAAGCCTCGTCCAAGTTTCCTATCATCTGATTGTAGCGCCCTTTGAACAACAAAAAGAAGGCACTATCCTTGAAGGTGGCTAGGAATTTTTCATTCAAATAGCGAACCTTCTCCTCGTCGTAGAGTCCCAAACCGAACAGATTCTCCACATAACTATGATAAGTTAGAATAACCAAGGCCGACAAGACAGAGCGAAGACCATCAGCCAATTCAATGGAGCTCTCGAGCTCGCTAATGGCAGTTGAGCGTGAACCAGAGAAGCCAACGTATTCGAGGAAACGCAAAACCCTTCTGGGCAAATAGCTCATCAGCAGATTGAATATTCCATTGCCCATTCTAACGCCCGACTCGAAGTGGCGCCTCGCCTCTTGGGAGCCCCAATTTTGGCGCGAGCTCAGTATCTGTATGCACTCCTTGTAGCGCTGGTGGCAGGTCCTGATCCTGAAGGCTCCCTTGATGAGACAGATGACCGATTGGTCGGCGAGAAAGCTGATCAAAGTGTGCAACAGCATGGATTCGGCGTTGACCAATTCGGCGTGAATTTGTGAATCTGTGTAACAATCGTAGTCGGTGGTCCTCGAATAGGGGCTCAGGAATCTGGCCAACATGGCGGCAGTGGACACCTGGCGGCGCATACGGTTGCTGACGGCCATTGAATTTTGCACCGACTCTTGGGCAGCCCTTAGGTCTGCCTGCTCCAGTGTGAGGGCGGCGCGCAAGAACGACAGAGTGGCATGTGCCAGGCCGGCATACAACTCTTGGGAGGCTCTTTTGTTGGATCCAGGCGATTGGTTATCATCAAGGACATTATCCAGATTTATTTTCCAGCATCGATTGGGAAGGCATAATTATTGGTCAGCATTTATTGGGCGTGGTTCACTGTCAGTTTTGACTTGAAGTTGGAAGGTTTCGAGCTCACATCAAAGCTCGACCTAAACTTGAGTGACATCGTCCTCTACTCACCTGGGCTCGCATATTTCGACCGCCCTGATGAACTCGTTGCTCAGTGCCAGTCTGAGAATGTGTGCCGTCTCGCTGAGACTGGCGCCCAATTCTTGGTCGTCGCCCGAGACACCAGAGGTCTGGCGCTCTGGCGACTCATGTTGCAAGTGTTTCTGGTCTTGGCAAGTGATCTGCCCGTGCAAGACTTGTGCGTCCTCTTGGGCCAGCAGAACGTCCGAGGCGTCGACGAAACAATCGTCAGAAGGTTGCTGGTGATTTTGAAACAGATGGTTCGGATTAATTTGGTCAGTTAGAGGCGACACAACGAGCTCGCTGGTGATGGTTATGGTGCTCATTGTCAGCCCCGAATTTGCAATTGACAGCAGAGAATGTTGCCCAGCTGGCTGCTGAACGACTGGCAGTTCAGCCTAATTTGAGACAAATGGTCAAAAAATTGGTGACACAAAGTCAAGTGCACTGCACACACTTGTCAGTTTTAGATCTTGGCCCAATTGACAACTGTTGTCGAGGGCTAGAATGTGAAACGAGGGAACGTGAGTGGGGCGCAAGATTTGTTCACTACCCGACAAAAGTAAGTACTACACTTCGCGCGCGCGCAGCCATGAACACTTCTAAAACGGCACACAGAACAGGGACTGATGCACCCTGGCGGACAAATCTTGCTTTCCACCCTGTGCGCCATTCTCAGGCTGTAGTATTTAATTTTGTCGGGCAGTGTTCCAAGTGTTGTTGCGTGTGCCTCAGTGTCTCTGGCAGGTCAAAGCTGCACTGGAGGCACACACACAGGCTGGCAACAAAGGAGAGTTTGTGAGTGAGCTGAGCAAACAGACAGTAAGAGAAAGTTTGCCGGCGGAGCAGAATGTTATTGTGGCGCTCGATTGGGGCAAATACAGCACTTTGGGGGGCGGGCAAACTGAAGCGCCCAGCAAGCAGAAAATTGGAGCGCCTGAGAGATCGGCCCATCCGACTCTGCTGTTTGCGGCTCTTGGCCTGAAGCGTGCAAGCAAGACACAGAGCGGCCTTAATGTAGAGGCGAAATGGCAAGCTAAACAATATTTGTTGCTCGCAGCAGGCAAAGCGCCACCGAGCGACCGCTAAGAGTTGGCAGGACCAGCTTGGCAGAGTCGGCAGAATGGTTCAAGCGCGCAAGGCTGCAGAGAGCACGAGCAAAGCCATCTGAGAGAGTTTGTGTTGGCGCCACAAGTGGCAATTCTTATCGGCAGAAGAGAGGGAAAAAAGGGGGAGAATTTTCACCCTCTCATTCTCGTTGGACAACTGCCAGTTTCTTGCACGCGCCCCACCAAGACCGGAGAGCAAGGTTCGGTCTTGGTGCCGAAGCTGAGCCGCACCAAACGTCACCTGAGTGAGAGAGGGCGACGTCTGGCGAGGCGCCTTTGGTGGGCAGCCTCTTGGTGAGTGGCCAGTTGGGGGGGAGAAACACGATGAAAATGGACAAATGTTTGCAAAATCACAACAACCAGAGAGAGAGCACAAAAAATTCGCCCACAATTTCCGCCACCGCATCCACTTGAGACTCTCATCCTGCCGGCTTGCCGATTGAGCAACGAGAAACTTCCGCATCCTAAGGGGACGACTGGCTTCGATTGGATGCAATTGAAAACGGCAGTTTTGGAAGTGCGGGCCAACTCTTTGCCAGCTGGTGGCGCATTTTCCTCTCCAAGTTTCGTTCTCTCTCTCTCTCTCCTTAGCTAGTGTCTTGGACATGGACTTGGGCACACATGGAGTGCGCGGACCACATTTTGCCAACCACTAGGCAAGGGAACAAAGCTGTTCATTAGTAGCGCCAGAAAACAGCTGACTGACTGACTGTTCGGCTTGGAGGGGAAATTATTGATGAATGTTGGTCGCTGGTAGTCCGGAAAAAGGAAAAACAGACACGCGACAAACGCAAACACAATCACAACTAACAAGAGACTAAGCCTAACTAACTTGCAGAGTGCCCGAGTGGGTGGCGGCCCTTCCACAGACCATTGTCTTGGGTCGCTGGTAGTGGGCAACAATTTTCCAGCAATTTCCACTCGCCTTCCACACTCAATTTCTCTCTCTCTCTCTCTCCAAGTCCAACTGGTTGACTGGAAGTGCTTTTGTGTGGCACCAGTTGCAGCCAGTTCGTGTGCTTTGTGCTCTCTCGCCAGTTTTCCCAAATCGCCGGGCATCACAAGTGGCGGCCAACAAAAGCGCGCCTGCCCATTTGTGGCCAAACTCTAGAGACTAGAGTGAGCTCAATGGAATGCACTCGGACAGATAGGCTTGATTTTGTCCCTATTTGTCGCACACTGCCATACAGTAAGCCGATCTCGTGCACACAAACTGGCCAATCGCCGATCGGCTCGACAGATAAGAATTGTTTGCCCAGCTCGGGGCGGCCAGAGCCGAGCTTTGCGGGGTGCCTTTGGCCGCCGATAACTCGAAAGGGGTCACTCACCTTGATTGCATCCTCGCTGTCCGACGCACAGGCCGAGCTACTGCTGTCCGACGTCTGACCGTGGCCGCTGTCCGAATCCGTGTTGGAGCAGACCACTTTGGGCTCAAGAGCGCAGGACGAGCCCAGCTTGTCCAGATTGTTCTGGTCGACCACCAACTCGGCCATTCTCACAGATTGATGATAGCCGCTTGTCTTGGGGGATTCTAATTCTGAGGCCAAACAGATCTCTGACTTTCGTTCAGCGGCGAGACATTGTGCCAGAAGCTGAGAAACTTTCACTTGTGGATTCCCGCGTGTTTGGAAGATTTGTGGCGACTCTAAACTCTCGACAGTTGCAACAAGGTAACTTCTAAACTCTTGATACGAAGCCTGCACTGATGAAGTAAAATGACTATTTTACTTGGTTTCTTTCGTTGCAGTTGATTGTGTATCAATGCGGCAATGGAGTTTCCACTTGAAGGTGTCTTCAGATGCGCCCAATAAATTAGAGAAAAATATCACTTCGCCGATGAAATTGGGCACGAATCTTTCGCAGGGATAACTAATTTCTTGCCGATAAATATCACAATAAAAGCATGGCTGCCAATCGTGATGATGAATGGAAATGATTTCTCCTCGTCTCAGGAAAAGCTCTCTCGCGAGAAACTTTACTCGCTCACTGGCGAGACTTGAAGAGTGAAAGTTATTTGTTTCTCTTTCCGACGACCAACGAGGCGTTCTCTCAAGGCAAAAGGCTAACCATGGTCTCGGTCCATGAGCAGCGCCATACAAACGACGAGAGACCTGTGTTGGGCTCTGCCAGTGCCAGTTCACAACGGCGAGCAGCACTCTCGCCAGAAGCCCAACGCTAAGCTAGATGCTCTGGCGCACAATAGGCAACAGCTAGCTAGCTAACAAGCTAGCTGGCTGGCTGGCTGGCTGGCTTTCTGGCTGGCTAGCCAGCAGACTCCCACATGAATTCTCGCGCATGTGTCCAATCACGAAACACACACACATGCAACTGGCGGCCAAACGGCTCCTTTGAACGAGCAAGGCTTCAACCGTTGCAAGTTTAGCCGCAAGAGAACGAGATGGGGGGCAAAAGCGGCAAGCTTCTTGTTGCTCGTACGCTGGACTGCTCTTCGACCATCAAGGATAGCGAGAAAGTTGAGGATGCATAGTTACACGCAGTCCAGGAGGATGCCAAGAGACTTTAGCAGATAATAATTACGACCAGAGCTCCTTCGTTAATCATCTGCCTTCTTAGATCCCCCAACGGGCGGCTTTTATGCTCCCTCTTTGAACATCCTCACATACAAACAAGTGAAAGTATCTGCGACAGAGAGGAACTCGGCAGGCATCTCTCTTCCCAAGAATGGGACAGTAGTTGATTTCGGTGGTGGATTTTATCATCGATAACATCGAGCGACTCCGGTAAACTCCAAGAGAGAACTACCGGAGTGTTCTTCGCCCCCATGGGGAGCTCGTTATAAACTGAGGATTTATTCTATCAACTTGATTCTACTCCAGCCAATTCCGAGGCAATCTGCGGCAAACCCCCATTCATAGTTGCAATTTCTTCACACTCGTCCGAATCGGGGTTATCTAAATCACTTGCGTCTGACGCACTGTCAAGGTCTCGTGCATAGTCCAATTTATCTAGGTCAATATTTCCACGGACAATCTCTTTCGCTAGCGTGCTATGGAAACGTTTTCCGGCCATAGGGAAATCGCTAGATGACTTGCCCTTTGGATAGGGCTCCAGTGGGCGCAGTTTACTATGCACCGGGTCGTAGACAATATGGTGCTTGAATGTTAATTCTGCCTTTATGAAACCATCAATGTAATGCTGGGTTATTTTGCCCTTTAAAGATGGAGCCTTCAAGTAGGTGGATATTTTGGGTAACAGGGTATCTAGATTATCTTGCTTTGTCATGAGAAAGAATCGCTTTGCTTTCTGGAGCCCAATCGTGGGTATATTCTTCAAGTAGTCACAGCCGGACATTATACAAATTCTACGGAATTTTTGAAAGTCAATCTCCTCACGGGTACCCAGGCAACTGCTTAGCTTTGAGATTTCGAATAGGACACATGCTCCGTTGAGGTCTAACTTGTAAATGATTTTCCTACAACCATACAGTATGAGATCCGTATCCTCAGTGATAACAAAATCACAGATGTTGTTGAGATTTAAGAAAGCCAACTGAGCATCAGCTTCGTATGGCGAGACGATATAGTCTATGTGCTCCCTCTTGCAATAGGCGATAATTTGTTGCACAATGTCGAACTTGACCTCCACGCAGCGAAACATTTGTTTTCTTGCTTCTTGTTGGTTGCCTTCCGCTAGATACTTTTCAACCATCCTTCTGGCCTCCGCCTTTCTGGATGCCCTCTCATCGTGGGTGACCTTTTTGGCTGGAACTTTGAGACCGTCGAAGACGAAAGTCAACTTGACATTGTGTTGACGCAACATCCTGACATAATTGTGGATATAATTGATGATGGTCGTATAAACCTGATTCATATTGTTTCTGTGGTACATGGCCTCCGGACAGGCATAGCTGGCCTTGTAAATCCAGTGACTTATATCTACAGCGGCAGTGGAATTGGGCAGTTGAGCTTCAGTGATGTTTGTTTGTTTGGTTGCATTCTTGATGAAATTCAACAGGTTGTCGACACCCATGGTGGTGTTTAGGTGTTGGTGAAAGTTCTAAAATCAATGAGGAGTTGGAGGTGAATGGAATAATGTCTTAAAAGGTTCAATGGCGATTAGGGGAACCAGTCTTGTGGGTTTGAGCTATTTATGTGACAACACCAGAGACACCACATGGACTCAAGATTGGACGAGGGCAGAACAAAAGCTGGTGGGCGCGAAAATGACCGATCTCGTACATGTTCTTACAAGTTCTCGCGCGCATCACTTCACTGGAGCATGGCCAGACTTGATGCATGATGCACTGACAGACTGCGTTAGAGACAACTTGAAACTCTCTCTGGAAAAGAGCTATCAGACTTGAAAGTGACAGGTTATAGTCCAGACCTTTTTTTGCATTCAGACTGAATTTTCTTTAAAATTGATCTACACGTAAATTGGGCAAGATTTCGAGAAGAACTTCCCGATTGTTCACCTGTTGCCGGGCAATCCAGGGGACGGTCTGCAATCTGGACCGACTGCTCATTCGTATCCCCAATGTTTCTGTTCTCGAAGTTCTTTTTTCCGCCCGAAGTTCATCTTCAATATCGCTTGTTATCTGTTCAAGGCGCCTTCGAAGTTCGACCACCCAACTAGAGTCTTCTCTGCAATCGGAGTTTATCTCGGTCGCACTCCCCCCTTGCTGTGCGGCCTGCAGCGCACTATGCTCAGCACGCATCTAGGCGTATCGGAAGTTCCTCTCTCTGTTCCTTCTCATCGGTCCCAAAACAATAGAGGCGCTCTGATCTTTAGTGTTCATCGATCATTGAGATCAGAGCGACAAAATGAGATCTCAAACTCGAAATTCCATAATGGAAGTTTCGAGTTATCATCGATTTACTACAACCGATGCTCTACTAAGACCATGCATTAATAATTGACAATGATGGATCCTGGCGACGAAATAGCGACGAAAAAAGGCCCACAGAGGAAATCTGAAAATTGTAAAGAAGCATGAACATAGAAGACACGTGTTTTCAAGAGTAAACTGTATCACAGTCGTGTATTTAATCATTCAACAAGCATAATAAGCTAAGTCACGCTCCATTGCCAGGCTCATGGTACATTGTTGCCTGCTGGAGATTGACCGATGGGCGTCTGGCTGGAGCTGTGCAACCTTTTCTAACACAATGGTTCACCGAAGTTTCAAGCAACCTCAAGGACTCATCAAGATTGACCATATTTGACCGACTCCGAGCTGGCATAGTGTGAAGAGGCCCAAGGTGGTTGCTTTGTTGGTGTGGTGAGGGCGAGACTGTCGCAGATTCATATTGCTGAATTGGCCAGCGTTTCTTGTTTTGGGCGATGAGTGTCTTGGGGTTTGCACTTATCGTGTTCACGCTGGCCGATGAATTGGACGTCACTCCAGGCGAGGTGATGGACGACGAGCACTGAGCACCAATGGGAAGGAGTGTCTGTTGAGGAGGAGTTGGGTGGAGCTCGTTTCGCAGCAATCGGCCCGTGTTGTTTACATTTAGATTCGGCTGGATTGGATTATTATTATCGCCGTGTTGCTGGCGCCGCTGTGCCTGGTGGTCCAACACTACAGAGTAGGATGGCGACGAGCTGGAGGGCATCTCGAAGGAGACGCGCTGGTGGCCCAGCAATGGTTCGGGAAAGAGACAGAGCTCGTCCTGCGTCGATTGGGCCGGCGAGAGATCGGCAAAGGTTGGCGAGGCGGAGAACTCCTGCAAGTATCTGAGAGTGGGCGCGATCAGATACAGGGGCTGCTCGTCGTGTGGGCCACTCTGTTCGTGGTCGCCAAGCATCGAGAAGGAGGCGCAAATGTTGGGCTTGGCATAGTTGTCGGCTGGCAAGGCGGTGGAGCGTTGGCTGAAGGTCGAGGAGGAGGCTGAGGAGTCCATGAATTTGGCCTGATTAAATGAATCTGTCGGATTAATATATTGACCTTGCATGCATTGGAGCCTGTTGAGTCTATTTAAACTGGCCAGAGTGTTGGAATTGTTGCCCGTCTGCAGCCTCGAGCCTCTCAAGTCGCGACCCAAAGTTGCCGCCCCTCTGGAGCCAATGAGCGTCCTCTGGCTGGCCGCCTGGTACACACTGTCTGCGGCTGCCGTCGAGCAGCGGCTCGTGCCGCTGGCCCCACTCGAGCCACTCGGCCCGGCCACGCAACTCTCAACGGTCTCTCGTGGACTGTCCTCGTCGTGGGCGCCCCCGGAACTGCCCTTGGCCGCTTGTCCAGCCTCTTCCGGCGCCCCACCAGTGCAGGTGTCCGACTGCTCGTCGTCCGCCTGCTCGTCGGCCGCCCCCAAGGCCTCCAGCTTCTTCCTGGCCTTGGCCGAGAGCGCCGACGAGTCGCCCACCCGCCGGCCTGGGCGCCCTCTCCTTCCGGTGGGCCCTCCACTCGGCTGGCCCATTTCAGCGGCCGAGTGTGCAGCCGAACGCTTGAACCTGAGCAGCAGAGCCGAGCTGATCAGACAGCCCACGAGGAGGCCACACAGCGTGGCCACAATCAGCATGGCCTGGCCGTTCCTCACCAAGCTCGACAGTCTGGCCACCACGAAGCCATGATACACAGTCCTCAGCTTGGCCTCCAGCGGCAGATCGGCGCTCGCCACAATGGACCACAAGTCAACGAGGGCCAAATTGGCCCCACCTTGTCTATAGGCTGCCTCTGGGCTGTTGGCGGCGGCGGTGGGCGAGCTCTCGGCCAGGACGAGCTCGATTTCGTTGGGCGCCCGCACGGAGTCCAGATGGTTGCTGGTGAAACGGGCCACCAATTGGCCCGCCGAGTCGGCCAATTTCCGCAACCACAACGAGCTCGCCACCGGCCGCTCGCCACTCTCGGTCGCCTGTTTCCGGCTCTTCGACAACTGGCCACTGGCCGCCACTAACTGCACACTGCTCGCCGCCGGCCGCAGTTCCTCCACTCTGTCCGCCTCCGCCAAGCTCTGATCCGCCGCCAAGCTTTGATCCAGCGCCGCCGAGCTCTGGCCTGCCGCCAACTCGCTGCCGGCGGCCACCAGCGAGTTGCTCCTCTGGCCAGCGGCCTGTCTCAAGCTCGTGGGCCGGGCCACACTTCTGGCCAGCGAGCTCGCGTTCGGCCCAGAGACTGTTGCTGGCGGCGGCCCCGTGGCAGCGCCCAGGCCGCTCGCTGGGGGCGTCTGCAGTTCATCAGCCAGACTGGCCTCAAGCTCGGCCAGTCTGGCCAGCTCGTTGGCGAGCGGCGCCTGGATTGCCAGCTCGGCCGGCTCCACCGCCAGCGCCACGAAAAGGGCGCCCCCACTCGAGCTGTTCCCCTCGGCGAGCTCGCGGCCAATCAGACTCTTGGCGCGCTCCAGCTGGCCGCCCGTCTGCCCTAGTCTATGGCCCTCGTTGCTGTTGTTATGATTGTGGGCCGAGTGGGCGCGTCTCGAGTGGGCCCATTTGTTGTGCAGGAAGTGGCGCGTGCGGGCCGCCCGCTCGGCCTGCTCGCGGGCGCCCTGCGCGTCTTGCTGCAGCTCCCCCTGGCCCTTCCGGCTTGGCACCAGCACCACCGGCTGGCGCAGCTCGAGCTGGCCGGCCGCGTTGCGCAGCACGCACACGAACTGCAACTCCGCCACCTTGTCTCTGGGCGACTCAGACAAGGTGCTCGCCCGCCGCCGCTCACTGTCCAGGGGCGCCGCATCCAGACCCACGATCAAGTGGACCACGCGCACCACTTTGGCGCCGGCACTTCCGCCAGTCCAGTTGGCTCGGGTTACGTAATCGATTACGGCAAACTTGTGCTCGCCCCTCCACAGACTGTCCCCCACGCGGGAGGCCCAATATTCCCAACTGGGCGCACTGCTGGCCGCATTGCTATTCAATGATCGATCTTGGCCCGCGGACAACTTGGCGCCGGCTCGACCACTGTTGTTGTTGTTGTTGTTGTTGTTGCCATTTGAGCGCCACAAGAGCACACGCTTGAATAGTTCAGAATTCTCCTCCTTGTCGCTTATCCTGCTCGTTTGTTCCCTCCTTTTCGCTCTTCTTCTTCCTTCTCCTCCTTGTCTCTGTCTCTGGCCCCCTTCTGCTCCCTGTCTCTTGCTCCTCCTCGAGCTCTCGCTCCTCGTCTCTAGCCCGAGCTCGCCCACAGACAAGGGCTCCTTGTGCGCCGCTTCCACTTCCGGCACACTCTTGGCGCCATCTCGTGTCCCTTTTCCAGTGGCCAAGCTCGAACTAGATCCAGTCCCAAACACTTGCCACCATTCCACTTTGGTCAGCTCCAAGTCCAGCTCATCGGATTGCAATTCATGGGCGCAAGTCAACTCGATTGGCTCATCAACAAAGTAATACTCTTTATCTAAACTCATCATTTTGCGCCTCCAATTTCTTCCTCCTTCTCTTTCTCTTGCCCACCACTGTTCATCTTTCGCCTCCTCGTTCTCCTTCTGCTCCTGCTGATCACTATCGCCGCTCGAACTCGTCCAATCTGGCCGGCCGGCTGCATGCGAGAAAGCCTCATCGTAATTCCGGCCGCTCTCATTTTTGCCTCCCCCGTCAAGCTCATTATTCCATTGTTGTTGCCGCTTCTCCTCCAACAGCTCATCGTGCTCCACTTGCTCTGGATTCCTTTGGGCCGCCGCAGTCCAAAGTGGGCGCAGGTTTGCCAGTTTGGGCGCGCACTCGAAATCGGCCAATTCTGTGCGCGCAGGCCAGTGCATTGTTGTCGCGTTGTTGTTGTTGTTGTTGTTGTCGAATGGACGATGATTTAAAGGTTAGCAAATGGTCTTTGGGCGCCGCATTGGTGTCTGTTTGTGGCTCTGCACCCACAATGGTCACCCGCAATGGCCCCGAGCGAGGCAGCTGCGGCCTGCAACTGTGTGTGGGCCCAAAGTGCAGCAGGACCCAAGCTCCAAAGAGGAGCTGTAGTGCGGCTCCACCACCACAGCCAAAATGGGCCAAAAGTTATGATAACGAGCAGGCGGGACCTCAATCATGGCGCCACCTTTTTGCCGGCGGCCACTCGCAGCCCAGTTCACAGTTGGAAGGCGAGTGCTTTGGTGCGGCGACGAAGAGAAAAGTGGACAGGAAACAACAATGTGGACGCATCATTAGGCCTCAGGTGTTCGCAAGTTCGAACTACAGTCGGCCTGTGGTCCAGCTGGAAGTCCAAGTGGGCGGCCGGCGGCAAATTGAATGCGAGCCGAGGGATCGTTGGCGCCAATGGGCCCAGTTGGTGTGCATGTCTGCCCCTTCCACTGGCCACTAGTCGCCGGCTCTGGCCACTGGTCCAGCTGGCCGAGAGGACTGGGCGCCAAATTGATCCGCGCCGGCGGAAGAGAGCCCGGCCGCTCGGTCGAGAGAGAGCAGGTCCGGCCGGAAGGAGCCCAAAGTGGTGCATACGGCGAGCAGAGGAGCTGCAGAGGAGCCAGTGCAGTGCGGTGCATTGGCATTGCGCCACTGCAGGACAGAGTGTGCAGAGCGCCCAGTTGGGGCCGGCTGCAGAGAGAGACTAGCGCATACAGTTGCAAGTTGCAAGTCGTGCGTGTGCGTGCTCGTGTGCAGCAGCGGCGGAACGAGCGGCGCGCATAGAGGCGAGCGCAAAACATTGCCTGACACAATGACAAATGATTCCATCAACTGGCCGCGCCTGCACACTGGTTGCTCCCAAACTGGCCCTCTCGAGCTGGCTGGCTGGCTGGCTTGCTAGCTTGCTGGCCGCCCGGAGACAGTCCGCCGAGGCAGAGGGGCGGCCGGAGAAAATCATGACACACTCAGTTCATCTTTGGGCCGTCTGGGTGGAGAGGGAAGAAAAAGGCAAGGAGGAGGCAAGAAGGGGGCTTGGAAATCGGCCAGACAGAGTTAGAGACAGAGAAATGGAGACACTCGTGCTCACTTATTTGCACGGCCAACATCTCGGGAGCTGCTTGACGTTGGGCTGGGGTTCGTTTGGAGCAGTGGAGAGAGTGTGGAATTGGCTTGACTTGGTTGGACTTGGCTTGATGGTAGCTTGCATTGCTCGCCAGCAAGCAAGTGAGCAATGCGGGCCGAGACAGAGAGAGACTGAAGAAGAAGAGTAGAAATGAGGCCAGTTGCTTGGCCGGCTAGATTGTCGTGGCCGCTTTTTCGTAATGAAATTTGCACACACGAGCGCACCAAGAGCACACTCGATTGGACGGCCAGCTCGCCAGGCTGGACAGAGTGGAGCCAGTGCAGAGTATGGCACTCCAGAAAGAGAGAGAGAGAGACTGTCTCGGAGACTGTTGGCGGCCGGCCTCTCAGTGCGCAGAGGAAGCAGAGGACGAGGAGAGACAGTCGTCTGGCGGGAGCTGCAGGAAGAGAAAATGAATGATATGCTCCACTTGATGCAGATATGATTGGACTGGCAGTGTTCTCGAGTTGGCCGAGCAAAAGGAGGGCCAGTCCTGCGCGTCTTTTTCTCCAAAAACCATCAGCTGCCCGTGGCCGCTCATGGATAAAGGAGCAAGAGTTAGCCCAAGAGAGAGAGAGTGGGCGGCCAGTGGAGAAGACAAAGGACGTCACGTCGGCGGCGAGCTGGCGCCTCGCAGACAAGCTTGTTGCTAATCGCGCAGCTCGATCTCGATCTCCAGGCGCCACTGGCAAGACTGCTGGCGAGACTGGTGGCGAGCTTGGCGTGATGGGCGCACAAGGCTCGTCAGCCTGGGGGGCCGGCCAGCCAGTGGACGGGTCAAAAGGAGGAGGAAGCAGCGGGCGGAACTCTTTCTGCTCTGGACCGAGACGCGCTCAGTGTGTGGCAGTGAGTGTGTGAAGTGCATTGGGGGCCGTGTTTGTGCTTTGCTGCGGGGCTTTGCTGCGATGGCGCATTGGGCCCATTTGGTGGGTTCGCGCGTGATTGATTGGCAAGTGGTTGTTGAGTTGGCCAATGCAAGTCCGTGGCGAGTCCGTGAATGCAAATTTGGGCTTGAGCAGCTCGCCAGCAAACTTGCGCCGAGCTCGCCGGCGAACTTGCTCGCTTGCCAAGCTCGCGTGGGGCGCCAAGCGAGACTGGTGGAGCCGCTTGGAGAGACTGCAAGCAGCTCGGCTGCAGACTGGAGGCAGTCCTGCGGGCGCGATGATGGCGGCGATGATGCAGAAGCGACAACAATGGAACCAGCTCCAACCGTTGCTCAGTGCTCGCTGCTCGCTGCTCGCCAGCCTAATGGAGGCCCCACAACAAAGGCCAGTCTCCCGCCGGGCCAAGTTCCGCCTGATTGGATTGGATGCAGTTGGGCCAAGCAAGTCGGCCAGCCAGCTCCACGCTCGCACACTTGGGCGCCAACTCAAGTGACCCGCGCGCACTCGAGAGCCACTTGGCCAGCCAGGCCGGCTGGCAAAAAGAGCACAACTGCACAAGCAACAAAGTCCGGCCCCAAGCTGATCTGCGGCCCAATATTGCGCCCAAGTGCCCAGCTCGCCGCCACATACTGCCACTTCCAGAGACTGTCTGCAATAGTGGCAGCGGACGGCCAACGCCAAGCTCGTTCCAGTGGCGAGCTTAGGGTTCCTAAGCTCGCCCACATGAATGAGAGGGCCGCCCAAATCAATCAATGTTCTCGCCGCTCGACGCTGGGCAGAAAAATAGAATAAAATAAAATTCTCCTCTCGGCGCCGCACACTGTCTTGGCCCCTATCACTTGGGGCGGCCGCGAGGGCGACTGCCCCAAGAGCCCCAAGAGCGTGCACTCGATTTGGGAGATTGCATTTCGGGGCGGCTGCTTTGTTGCTTGTGAACAGTGAAAAGGAAGAAGAACTCCTTCCGGCGGGAGAAAAACAGTCTGCTTGATGGGCTTGCCAGAGACAAGGCGTCCGATTGGGCCACAGCATCAGCATCTACTTCAACATGTGTCAGACAGTCTCGCCAGCTTTTCCTTCTCGCCCGCAGCTAAGCTCCGCCCGCATGTGCATCCAGCGGCCACATGGGCCACTCTCAATGGCCGGAAGTGTTTCTGCCCGGTCCATGTGACAGACAGTCTGTGGAGCAGAGGATGGCACTTTCAAGGCGCGAGTGCTTTGCTGCCGCAGACAAGGTGCGGCAAGGCAGCGCACGAGCTCGGGGGGCCAATTGGAAAATGGTTCGAAGTGGCGCCACTTCTATGGACTGGCCGCGGTGCTTTGGCAAGGCGGCGCTTTGGCGAGGTGGTGCTTTGGCAAGGCGGCCCTTTGGAGCAGCGGCGAGACAAATTGATTGCTCGGCCGGCCACTCGAACTGGCCACTTGGAAGCCAATGGCGCAGCACACGCGCAGACTAATGCGCGCCTGGCGCTCCACTTAAAAGTTTGCCCTTTTTCCAGCTCTGTGTGCTCTTCTCTCTTTCATTTTCTCTTTCTCTTTGCGCCAAGCTAGTTTGCCTGATGATTAGTTGCACTCCACTTGTGCCGCCCCCAAGCTTTGGGAGCTCCGAGCTGGTGGGCGCCTCTTGCTTTTTGGCCGGCTTTGCTGCGCGCAGACCACACGCAGCCCTGCCCGCTTGGCCCCCAGACGGCGGGCGACTGCTCTTTTGGGGCCCCAAAGAGTTCGCTCGGGCCGGCCGGCGATTAATCTTGGCCCGGCGAGCGGCTGGTGGGCGTGAGTCGTGCTGTGGGGCAGACGGCCGGCTGGCTTCGGGGGACTGTGGTCGGCCGGCCCAGTGGAGAGAAATGGGCACAGAGGAACAGCTTTCTGCCAGCCAGCTGATCATCCTGCCAAGCCAGCTCACTGTTCCTCCTATTCCTCTTTTTCCATCCCTCCTCTGCCCTTAGCTCTCTAGCTCCCTAGCTTCTCTAGCTCTTAGCTCCCACTGAGCAAGTGGAACTCGCAAGCCCAAATCCGGCCCACTTTCTGCTGTGCCGAAAGCGCGCAAGCGGAAGTTCGCTCGACAACTATTTTGGCCAGCCTTTGTTGACTAACTCTGGCCAGTGGGCGACTTTTGGCGACTTTTGGGCCCCAATTGTAAGCACTCTCATTCTGCAACTGCCGCTGGCTCAGCTTAGCCCAGCCAGCCAGCCAGCCAGCCAGTTTTCCACAAGCTACAAAAGCAGCCACCACCAACCAAAAGTCTCCAACCAACAAGCCAGCCAGTAATTTGCGCCCAATTAGCACTCTCATTCTCTAGCCACCATTGTGTGTCTCCTCCTCCTCCTCTGGCCACTTCCGCCTCACCGGAAGTGCTTGTCGTCTGCTCGAGTGGTGTTTTCTGGCGCTAAGAGTTGGGCGCTAAGAGTTGGGCGCTAAGAGTTGGGGCCAGTGGTTGGGCTTGGCTCCAATGACTGGGCGTCTGTCTGGCGGCACTTAGCTGGTTTTAAATTTAATTTGTCTCTCCTCTGGACGCTTCTGGACGCCTCTGGACGCTTTTGGGTAGCCCAAACAATGAGAACTGAGAACAGACACACTGAGCAGAAAGAGAAGTCCATCTTGGGCCCATTTTGAGTGGCCATATTGTGCCCATTTGCTCTCGTCTGCGCCCCTATGCTTTGGCGCTCGCTCTTGCCGCTGATCGTCTCGGTGGGACTTTTTGCTCGTGATAAAAATGCGACCGCCTGCAGCAAGAGACTGTCTGTGGCTCGTGCACAAAACTCTAGCGCGCTCAAAATAGACCCAAGCTATGGGCCGCCGCCAAGCTAAGGAACGCCCGCAAGCTCGGCCCAGATTGAGAGGAAAAACTGAAAAGATCATTAGTCTGGCCGGCGCGCTCTTGGCAATTGGGCGGCCGTTTTGTTCGCGGTCTTGGCAAATCCATCGAGCCAGCGGCATGGAAATTCAACGGAGGCAAGCGAAAAGCTGAGAGAGGAAGTCTTGCCAAGAAGATGGAACTTTGGTGGCCACCAAAAGCGCGTGGCTGGCGGCCAAATTGAAGAATCCGCTCAAGCGGCTCCAAGCGAATGGAGAAAAGAGGGCGACAAATCTCCTGCTCATTCCCATTCGCACTCTCTCATTGGCGAGCTCGTTGGGGCGAACGAGCTCGCCATGGTCAGAGAACCCTCCAGGCAGTCTTCTGGCTTGGTGGGCGCACTCTTGGCGGCGCTCAGTGGGCGGCCCTCGCCAACTGAGCGGCCAAAACAAATCCAAACTCTTTCTATCTCTATCTCAATGTCAAACTACTTACTCATGCTGGACCAGGAGGGCAAAGTGGCGCCCGTTCGACTTGGCTGCTTCGGTTTCTCCACTTCCGCCTTGTCTCCCATTTGCTGCTGTCCAGAGGCCAAAAGGGAAAACTGTTCTCCTCTGGCGTCGGACCTAAGCTCGCCCTCGAGCTCGCGCAAAGCCAAACTCGGCCGAGCCTCAACTCCGAACGAGTGACACTGCGGCTCGTCCTGCAAAATCCTCGACTTCCAGCCCGAAGCGGAACCGGAACCGGAAAGGGCCCGGCCAGACCTTAGGGAGCGCACTAGGGCACGTAGGTGGCAATCACAGTTCCAGGCGTTCGATTGGCCAGCTAATTGGATGGCATAAAGTTGCGGCATTTGGTGGAGAATTCGCCCATCCAAGTGGGTGAGCTTGTTTCCGCTGGGAAATTTGTCAGATTTTCCAATTTTTCGTCATTTTTCGCCATTTTTCGTGATTTTTCGTCATTTCACGCGATCCAGATTGTGTTTTTTTGGGTTCATTTTTTTGTTTTTGTTTACATTTTTTCATTTCAGTTTGTTAGTTTTGGCATTAGAGATTAGGTCCAGAAAGTTTTCCGACTCGATCGGAGAGAAAAGACGAAAAAACGTGACGGAAAAAAGAGAAAGTTCGAATGAGAAAGAATAGGCACTGCATTATGCACTCGAGTTTGCATTGTGTTCGCGATTAGTGCCCTTTTTCTCCACTTGGGCCGCTCCACTTGAGGTGTGGAGAAGAGCGAGGAGCAAGAAGTATTGAAGTAATCCTGTTTTCTTTGGCGTTCTCTTCTCCTTTTCTGCTCCCCTTTGGCGACAGTCTTCCCTGAGCAAAGCTTTGTGCTTCAAGTTGCTCCCAAGCGTAAGCGAGAGCGAAAGGGAAAACGAAGGCAAATCTGGCAAGCTTTCTTGGCTTGCTTTTGGGCGAGCAATTCCAGTCCCAGTCTCTGGGCGGAGTTTGCAAATTTGTGCAATTTTTAGTTTATGCGCCAGGAGAACATTAGTGCACAAGTTGGGACAATTTATCAAATATAATTTATTCTCCCACTTGAGCAAAAGGGGCAAGCTTAAAAGTGGGGCCACTTTTAAGCCTGCACAGAATGGGGCAAGTTTTGAAAAGTTGGCTGCGCTCGCTTTTTGAACTTGGCCGCCAATTCCAATTGGGGCGAAATAAATCTTTCGCCCGCCCTCCAAATGGACCCAAATGGTTGCCGCTGAGAACACTGCGGCCACTTAGAGTTTGCCAAAATTAGCCCTCAGCCAAATGGATGCTTCTGACTAGGAACAGGAAGCCAATTCATCGGCGTTCTGCTGCCCTCCTGGAAGTGCACCAGAATCAGAACTAGCTTGGTGGGTCTCCCAAGACAGTCTTTGGGGAAAGGGAAGAAATCTGGCCGCTGGAATATTTCGCTCGAGTTCATTTTGGGAGGGCAAATTCGGGCAAATTTGGAGAAATCTGTCCAAATTTGGCCCCACAATTCGGCCCAACATTGCAAGGCAAAGCAACGACGACAAAGGAGGACAACTTGGCTATTTATCATCATCTCGATTTGTATTGCATTTGTATGCCGTTTGAAAGTGGCATTGGGCGGCCACTTATTGTCAGTGTGCGCCGTTCGAGTGGGCGGCCTGATTAAGCAGCCGAACGATTTGAACATTTCCCACTGGCTCAAGTCGAATTGTCGAGCCGAACTGGCGCCAAGTGCTCGAGTTGCTGCTCAACTCAAGCTCAAGAGTTGCAGAGTGTGTGTGTGGCTTTGAGGAGCGGCCCTCGAGTTGTCCTAAGGAGCGGCCGAAGACTGAGCAGCCTTTGAGGTAACACTCGAGCACAATTGTCTCGAGTGGTCGCAGAAGGCTGCCAATTCTGCGCTTCCTGTTCGGCGGCTCTTGGCGAGCTAGTCTCTGGCTGCTCTTTGCCATGCGCTCTTCTGCTCCAGAGAGTCCGCAACGAGCGAGCGGCACACTCTCATTTTCTGGCCGCAATGCAGACGCGCAAGTGAGCAGCTCGCGAGCAGCGCCATGCTGCTGCAATTGTTGCCCCAAATTGGGTCACCAATTTGGGGCTCCAGTCGCACAAGCAGAAGCCGATGGGCCCAAAGCGGAAGTAGAGGAGAGACAGACGAGGGAGAGATTCGCCGAACTCGCTCGCTGTGTGGCCTCGAACTCGCTTGCTGCTGGCCTGAATAAACACGCAAACACCTATTCCACAGAGACAGAGACTGGCCGACGACAAGGCGCCCAAATGTTTGGGGGGCCAAATAGTTGTCCTTTCGAGTGTTCGCCGGCTTGTTTGTTGGCGTCTGAGCAATGTTGGCGCCGACAAGCATTGGGCAATTAGCATAATGCGCAGTCTCAGTGCTGCCAGCCAGCCAGCCAGTCGGCCTGTACACAGACAGTTGTAAGCAACTGTCTGTGCTCGCTTTTGGCGCTCAAATGGGCCTCGCACGAATCGTGCATTTGACCTGCTCTGCGGGACTCTGATTCACAGTCTCGCCTCCTCTGGCAGCGTCTAATTGGCGCAGACAGCCGCCGGAAACGCCACAAACAGGCTCGCCCCAAGCTCGGCCAGACAGGCCGACGGTGGGCGGCCGGAAAAGAGTGGCCCCCGCAGCTCGAGGGCGCCGCAGACGCGCTCCTCGAATGAGCACAGGTGGCGGTCGCGGCCAAGTGCTAATTGATTCGGACTTGATGTCTGGCTGAACCGGAAGTGCCGGCCCCAGTCTTGCTGAATGCACTTTGACGCGCTGGATGAGGCGGCGGGCGAGGAGGAGAGAGAAGAAGAAGAGGAGGAGGAAGAGGCGTGCGAGGAGAGATGATAATGAAGATGAATAAAAACACGCTGGCAACAAGATTAGGGTGCGCGTGTGGCGAACAAAGAGCAGCGAGCAGAGAGCAGCGAGGCCCAAGTGGCGCCAGCAGGTGGTCCTCGTTGGTGGCCTTTGGAGGCGTCACAATCCGTTTTGGGCCTAATTGGATTTGGCCGCCTTCTTTGGCCTTTGCTTGGCCTGTTTGAGCTCGCCCTTTGAGCCTTTGGGCCTGCGTCTTGGCTGGTCCTTAGAGCTGGCCCAAAGCTGAGGCCCAAAGCTCAAAGGACAAGCGCACAACAACTGGCGCTGAGGACAGGCTGCAGTTTGCTCCTTCCCGTTTCATCATATAGCACCAAATGGCAGGCAAATTGGGCTCAAGCAGCGGCCAAGTGGCTGCAGCTTGCTGATTAAAGATCGACAGGCGAACAGGCCGAGTCGCCAGTTCGATTAGCTAATAAGTTTTGGCTGCCCCAAAAGCGAGCAAGCAGCTGGCTTTGCTTAGGGCTTTTGCTCAGGGCTTTTGCTGAGAGAAGAGAAGGACAGAGGCGCCTTCTGTTCGCCAGGCACAAGTGTCACTGAGTGAGTGCGCCCATTCCCATTTGCCATTTCCCCTCGGCCGCCGGCCCTTAGCTTCGCCCGATTGGGCCGCCCAATCGAATTGCGCCTAAGCTCTGCGGCGGCTTTGCAAGATTTAGCATTCGCGTTTGGGCCATTCTTGCCGCAAACTGGCAAGACGGGCCCACTTTGCCCCCTCGCCTTGGGCAAGAGGCCAACCCTCGTCTTCGGGCGGCCCAAAGCGGCCAAAGAACGCCACTCGAGGCAGACCAGAGACAGTCCCTCGGCGGGACAGGAAGCTGGAACAAATTAGGCTGATTTGCTGCAATCGGGACGTCTTTTTGCCTCCTTCTCTGGCGCAACCAACAAAGCTGGCACATTGAATCCGAGATGCTAAGTAGCAGAAACGGGCAGAGAGACTGTCTGGCTGGCTCGACAAAGTTGCACAACCGCAACTACATGAATGAGCGAACTGGCGCCGCTGGTGAGCCAATTCCGGACCAAGCCAATGGCTTGCCAATGGGCCAAATCCAATCGATTAGTTGGCCAACATGGGCAAACTAATGTGACCACCGAGAGAGGCAAATCAGGCGGCCATTTTTACTGCCCCACCACTACTTCTTCTTCTTCTTCTTGTGTCTGTCTGCCTGCTTGCTCCCTTCCTTGCTTGTCTCTCTTCTCTCTCTCTTCTCTGCTCGCGCCCACTCGCGACTGCCATTTGCCCAGGGGAGCCAATTGTGGGCCGTCTGGCGGCCAGAGCCAGTCTCTGGCAAACTGGCAACTCTGCCACAAATTTCCCTCCCCCTTTGGCCCCTTTTTGGCCACATAAAATGCGCCAATTGGCTGCCCGTGTTTGTCCCAGTCTGTCTTTGAGTCTGTGAGGCGCCCAACTCGCAGCTCAAGTGCACAACTTGGCGCACAAGCACGCAACTCGGGCGCTACAGTCTGCAGCAGCTCAAAACAGTGTGCAGTATCTGCCAAAAATATGGTGATAAATTTCCTGGCAAAGCTGCGTAGAAATGTAACCTTATTTTTGTCGCGCACTCTGCAGGCGCGCACGCACTGCAGTCTGCGGCCCGCCAGCCGCGCCCCAAAACCAGAGGTCGCCCAATGCGTCCAAGCCGAATGCCTGCAAGCCGGGTGGGTGGTTACCAACTGGCCCACCCACTCGGATGCAGCCAGACATTCGATACGCGTCCGCCGGCAGCAGACCAAAAAGGGCCAAAAAGACAACGACGTTGAGCGGCCACTTGTTTGCACGGAAACTCGAGCGCTTTCTCGGGCGCACAAAGAGGAAACCCGGAAGGCGACGTGGAGGAGCTCGTTGTTTGCGCATGATTGCCCAACAGACGCCCACAGTAGTTCAGACTAGAGCTCACCTGCTTTGGTGGCAGTGTGGCTAGACTCTGGGAGTGGACGGTCTCGTTGCAGCCTAGTGGAGGCGAACCGACGTGGAGCCGGACGATAAGGAGCGAGAGCGAAAGAGGAGGAGAAAAACAGCGGAAAGTAAAGTAAAGCGGAAGACTAGGCAGAGCTACGGGCTGGCCGCTCGACTCGAGTCCTGTTTCGCGGCTGCATTTGGGCTAAATTTGGGCTACATTTGGGCCGAAATGAAGTGTCCCTCTTTCGAGCTTCAGATGCACGAGCTTAGGTCTGGTTGGCCGCAGACAAGCAGGAGCGCGCCACGAGCGTGGCCAGTTCTCTGTGGGCTCGTTTATGCTCTGGACTTGCTGCTGCTTAGGGCGCGCGATGTTGCCCCGCTCGTGCTCGAGCCTGAAACTTGGGGCCCAATGTTTTGACGCTGATCATTTGGGCCAATTGGGCGGCCGGAGGATGTTTGCGTGCGCTCCTGTTTCTCTAATTGAAATTGTGCCCCTCTTGCTCTTTACTTTCTGCTCTTCCAGAAAGGCCTCAAGGCGGACTGTCTGCGGCAGAGTGTCTCTCGTTTGCTGCGAACAGCCACAGTCGAGCGGCCGGACGATAAAAAGCGAGCCCAATTTGGCCAGCCAGCACAGAGGCCGCCCTAAAGCAAAGAGTAAACACCACTGGCCAATGGAACTGGAGCTTGCCCTTAGGAGTGGCCGCTGGAACTGGCCACTGGCCAACATCAACAATGGAAAGCGAGCACCATTCAGTCCAGTCGGCTAAGCTCACGCAACGCCAATTGGCCCGCAAAGAGGCCCCTCCTTGCAGCTCTCCAGCAACTCTTAGCTCTTAGCTCTTAGCCCCAGTCTCTAGCTCTCTCTCTCTCCCTCTCTTTCTCTGCCCAAAAAAGCACACTCCACAAGCTCCACGCGCTCCACAAGGCGCCACAAACGAACCGGAAGTGGCACTTGGCCAGCAGTTTGGAGCGTTGCGAGTGTTGCTTTGGCTTGGCTTGGCTTGCTTGCCAGTTGGGCTCGTCTGGAGGAGTTGTGGCACGCGAGGAGGCGAGACTGTGATGCGAGGAGCGCACACAGTCTGGCGAACAATAAACAGTAAACTGGACCGGCGAACAGATAACAGCAGGAGCTGGTATCTGAGGGAGGAGATCTTTGGCTTTATTGGTGCGAAATTGAGCTCCCCTGAGGGAGGAGGATTGGGGCTGGCAAGGCGGCAAGAGGCGAGGAGGCAGAGCTGGGCCGGAAGTGGGGCAAATAAATAAGAAGAAAGATGGAGAGAGAGAGAAAAAAATGAAAATGAAAAGCAACTCTTTGAGTGCATATTTAGCCAGTGACGAGTGTGTGTCTGGGGGGCGACGAAAAGAGTGGCCGAAAAGGGCGGCGAGTTTGGAGAGAAAGTTGAGGGTTGGCAGAAGAGGAAGAGGAAGAGCGGACAACAATGGGCCGAGGACAGTGGCAAATGTGGCACACTCAATTGGGAGTTCTGGGCCGCTGGAGACTGCTGCTGGCCAATGGCAGCAGTGTGTTCAGTCGGAGGCAAACAAGGCTCGTTTGCGCCTTGTTTGGGCTGCGTGCCCTTCGCACTCTGCTCGCTCGTCAGCGCTTCTGCAGAGTGCGCGCCAATTCGCGTGCGTGTCTGCCTGAGCTTGTCTGCCTCTGCGGGAGCTTGTCTGTGGAACCCCGAGAGATAAGCTGCCGCTGGCATGCGAGCGCCGAGCAGCGAGAAGCTTCAAATGGCGAGACACAAGAACGGCGAGACTGCTCCAAACGGCGAGACTGCTTCAAACGGCGAGACACAAGAACGGTGAGACGGCCACGGTTGCCCCAGCTGAGCCCAGCGAGCGGCAGATAAGCATCGCGGCGGCCGAGCTGCGGCGCCCAAGCTCTGGGGGCTGGTGGGCGCCCCTTTTGCGCCTCTGGCCGCACAGGAAGCCGCGCAGGTTCGATGGCGAGCCAGTTTAAATAATAGCGCCCAATGGGAGCTCTTGGGCGGCCCGCTTGCACCTCGTCCGATCGGGCGCCTAACGAGCGAGCGAGGCGAGATTGGCAGCCGGGCGGCCGAGCGGGCACCTTGGCGGCTCACTAGGGCGCGCCAGTGTTCAAGCGGGCACGTTGGCGAGCGCGCAAACTGGAGCTCGCCAACTTGCTCGCAAGCGGCGTGTCTCTGCTGGCTGGCGGCCCAAACTTGGCGGAACACGAGCGGCCGCTTCCGGAGACGCGCGGGCGGAAGTGTAAAGCGGAAGCACTCTGGGCGAGCTGCTGGCGGGGACTCCTTTTTGGGCTGCGGTGCTGCTGGAGAGCTACGGCGGCAGACTGGGACTGGGTGGATATTGGCGCAGTTTGGAGGGCCAGTGTTTGGGCGCAGCACTTGGGCGTTGAGTTGGCAGTTTGGGCGCCGCTTGGACAAGTCTCTGTCAATATTTGCGAGCGCGAGTGTGCGAGCTGTGCGCCTGTGGGGCCGCGCACACAGCACGCCCGCGGCAGACAGTGTCTAGTGGTGGTGGCTCTGCACTTGCTGCTGCTTGCTGCACGCGCTTGTGTGCGGCAACCTTTGGGCAAAACTGCCTCTGCGCACAACAACCTCTGCAAGCGCCAGACCAAAGGAGCCTCACTCCTTAATGATTCGGACGGGTAGATGCTGGCCAAGATGATGATCAAATGTCGGCGCCTGCCAGACGGCGCCCTGCTCGCTGCTTGCGTGTGCAAAATCACGCCCTCTTGGAGGCCAAAAAGCGGCCCGAAGCGCCGCCGCAGAGCTAAGGAGGCGCCCACCTGTCTGCGCCTGAGGTGCTCGCACTCGCGCTCGGCTGGTCCTCGAGTAATGGGGGATAAAGAGGGGGACTTTTGGGGGCGTTCGGGTCGAAAAAAGGGCTCCTTTTGGCAAAATTCCGCCCGAGAGGCCGCAAAATTGGGCCAGAAATGAGAGCGACAACGCGCAGACAAACAGCCCTTAGCCCGATCGCACCAAAAGGGATAATTCAATTCAATTCCAGAACGCCACACCTCCGGCGTCCAGCTCACCTGGCCGAGCTAGCCGTCCGGAAGCTCGCCAGCAAAGTTGGCCTATTCTGAACTCGTTTTGGCCCCTTTTGGCTAGAGAATAAGAGAGACAGACACTTGCTCGCTCGCTCGCTCGTGTTGCTCGCGTTGCTCGAGTCGCCCGATTCCAGCGAGCCGTGTGGGGGCGAATTTGCGAATTCGCCGCCAGGCAGTTGGCGCAAAAAAGCGCTGCAAAAAAGCCGATAAAAGACGAGCAGCTCGGCCTTGGCCCGCGCGCCCTTGTCTTCCGCTCGAGTGGACGCGCTGGAGCTCGCCTGTGCAATGCTCGCGCTTTGAGTCGCGCGCCTTTGCCGCAGCCAGTCCGCCGGGATTTGCATTGTGCGCGCGCTGTGTGCTCGGCTTGTGGCAGCCAACGTCTTGGCAAGCCGCCCGCGCGCTCGCTCGCCAAACGTCTCGCCAGGCTGCCAATGGGCAATTGGGCAACCCATTGGACGGCCGCTCGGCTGGGCCCGCAGGTGGGCCGCTTTATGGCCGTTGGTTGCAGTGTGCAGCTGTAAGTGAGCTGCAGACTATGAGCGGCGGCGGGAAACGAGCGCCTAATGAGACCAGCCACGAGCGAGCTGCCCAGCCGGACATTGCCCAATACTTTGTGTGCGGCCACTCTGCCGCCGGCGCACTCCAGCCGCCCCTTAGGTGTGCCCCCTTTTGGGCCACATGAGAGCCCAACTCGCGGCCGCCAACACTCCACTTTTGCCCACTAAATAATCTCAAATTTGCCCCTCGGCAGAGAATTTAATTTGCCGACCTGTTCCTTTTTTCGCCCCCCAAAACGGCGCCCCCAAAGGCAACCCTTGGCCCTATCGTGCGACTTTCTCTCCGGCTGGGCCAAAAAAGCCTCTGCCCTTTTGCAGCCAAAAAAGTTGGACCTAATGTTTGCGTTTGCTCTCGTGGAGGCGGCAGAGCGCGCGACTAAATTGCTTGCCGGCCTCTTGTTCACCTTAGAGCCTGTTCACCTTAGTGCTAGTTCACCTTAGGCCGCCCATTGGCCCGCACGCACTGGCCGACGCACTGCTTCAGCGCAGAGTTGTGCCCAGTCTGCCGCACACAGTGGCTGGCGCGCTGGGTGACAGCGCGCGCCTGCAGCTCGGCGGATGCGCCAGAAGAGGAACGCAAAGGGCGGCCTTGTGCGAGCCAGAGAAAAAGGGGAGGGCAAAAAGGAGGCGAGGGGAGAGCTTAGGAGGAGAAATGGAATGAAGCCGAGACGAGATTTGGCCACGCTTGTCGCCCGAGCGAGCATCTCGCCCACTCCCAAGCCGGCCCGCTGCAGCTGCTCAACATCCGGCCAGCTGGACAGGTGTCAGCGCGCAGCGAGGGCGCACCTTAGGGCCGGCAATAAGCAGCAACCTTGTAGCTCGATGACAATGGCCCGCGAGCTGCTCCAGCCGGGCGCCCTCACCTGGCGGAAGCAAACAGGACTTCTGGCCAGCTTCCTGCCCCCCACGCGTCTCCTCTGGATCCTTAGGGCGCCCACTTGGGCCTGGCGAGCTTCCGCCGCTTGCGAGCAGCGGTGGGCGCTCCAGCTGGACGCCAAAGCGGCCAAGATCTGGGCGCTCTTGGGGGCGCTCCTAAGGGCTGGCTGGCGGCGACAGGAAACGTGAGACTTGATCTTAATTTTATGTACATTTAATTCAATAAGCCGCCAGGGGCCGGCCGGAGTGTGGCGCACGTGCGCGACAAGCAATCGCACTGATTGGCCCTGGCCAGTGGCCAGCTAGCCGCAAGCACTGGCCGAGCTTTGGGCTGAGCTTGGGGCAAGCGAGCCGCACACAAGCTCGCCCACAAGCTCGCCAAGAGGCTCGCCCAGCTCGCCAGCTCGTGTTGCGGCCAATTCCGGCCGGCTTAGTGCCACTAGGGCTGATTGCTGAACAATTGTGCGCCCTCGCCTGCACACAAATGTCTTGCCAGCAGCCGTCTGGGCGCAAGGAACGTGGCCCGCCGACGTCTAGCCCAGCCGACTGGCCCCCGCTCAACACCCCTCGTCTGGCATTGTAAACACTAACGAGCGGCCGCAGTGCCTCTGGAGGCGCTTTGGGCCACGCTGCACGCCCAAAGCGCCAAGACGACGGGCCAATAAGTGGAAAAAATTACACACAAGCCGCACGGGCCTGCTCCACTGGCAAGCCTGCTGCCTCTAGCTTGCCACTCGCCCCCGCTTGGCCCATTTCTGGCCTGCTGTATTTTTTCAATCGCCGCAATCTGGCCCCGAATGGGCCGGCGCCTTGGGGCCAACCTCAGCTCCAAAGCTCGCAATCCTGCTGATCGTCCAAGCGGCAACCGCGCGCGCCGCCCAGAGACGCCCTTCCGCCCAGGCGGGCCACACGCAGCCGAGCTGCACTGGCCCCTCGCGAGCAAAACTGGCCGCCTAATGACACTGGCGGGCGCCCAAACCAGAGCAACGGAAGCGACCAAACCGCCAACGCCAAGATATGAGCCAGTCTCCAGCCCCAGTCTCTGGACCCAGTCTCTAGACCCAGCCACTAGCCCCAGTCTCTGGTGGCCGCGGGCGCTGCACCGCTGCACCAGAGGCGCGCCCAAGTGTTCTGGGCGGGCAAATCCGAATCTCGTTAATTGAACTTTGCTCGGGGTCAGATTTCCGACTTTCTGCGCCAGTTTGCTCTGCAATTCAGCCCCAAGCTGCCTGGCACCTCCGAGGGGCCCACACGGCGCCTCTCGCGGCCCACACGCAACTGCTGGCCAACTCTTTGCCCTCTCAGCTCGCCGGCCGGCGACATATGACACCTCGGCGGCCTTCGCTTGCCAATGGGCGCACATTCGGCGCTCCGATTCAATATTTGGCAATATCGGCCCAAGAGAGAGAGAGAGAGAGAGAAGAAGGGCGAAGTTTGCCTCCTTTTGGCCACCCTTAGGTCTTCCTCTGGCCTCCCTTAGGTCGAGTTTTGGCCGCCCTCAGGCCAACTTTAACTCGTGTTGGAACGTGCGCCCAAATTGGCGGTTGGACCACCGAGAGAGAGAGAGAGAGAAAGAGAAAGAGCCAAAGGGGGACATTTTATATGACACTTTTGTGCTGTGCGTTGCATTTGGAATTGTCGTTTGAAGACTGGCCTGTTTTTGGCCCAGACGGCCGAGAGAGTCTGGCCCCCGTTTGGCCGCAATCGTAAAGAGTTTGCTCGGATTTTGTTGCTCTGTGGCGGCCATAAAAGTTGACTGAGGGCCACAAAAGAGACTTCACCAAGTTGTTGGCGTCCACTTCTCTTCACTGTTGGGCCAAATTTTTTCACTTCGCCCTAAGACAGAGAACGGCTCGAGAATGAGAGGGTGCAATAAATTTGAGCCATTCCAAATTGACTCGTTCCGTCGGATTGGCTTTGGAATCTGATCAATTGGGCCGGCAACTCTGGAATTCAACAACTGGAACCTATTTGGCCAATTGTCCAATACAAATAAGTGCCAACTTCACGAGCTTGCCAACTTGAGTAGAGTTCAATTTGTTCAAACTTGGCGACAACCTTGAGCGAGGCCGCAAATATGGACATGGAATACTTACTCGAGATGCAAAGTGTTTAGCCATTTCAGACCATCGAAGGCTCGCTTATCGACAAACTTGATTTGGTTTCTATATTCCGTAGTTGCAATTTGGGTGCAACAACATTTGGTGAGACAATGGACAACAATTTGGAATTGTTGTTCATTTAGATTGGTCAGTTTTGGTTCTACTTTCTTCTTCTTGATAAGCCTTTTCTTCCATAGAAATAAAGCCAAACACACTTACCTGGACAAGAATAATTGACGCAATTGGCTCAACGGAGAGAAACAATTCTCGCCCAAACTGGTGAACTGGTTCGAGTTCAAGTTCAACTGACGCAATTGGACCAAATGATGCAGAAAGCTCTTGGCTGATTTGTTGCTCCTTTCTTCAGGTGAGCCTTCATTTCTGGACGTCTCTTGGTGCTCTTCTGAATGTTTCTCGTCTCTGAAACTTGCCTCTTCTTCCACTTCTTCTTCTCTTGACTCGAACTGCTCGTCGAAACGAGAGAGCAAATTTTCACTCAGATCCAACTCGATCAAACCGGTCAACTTGAAAAAGGCAGCCTCGTGCACTCGAGCCAACTGGTTCGAGTTGAGGAATAACTTTTGCAAATTTCTGTAATTTTTCCTCCAAAATTCTTGCCTCCTCAAAATTGTCAGATTATTTCGAGCCAAATCCAACAATTGGATGTCTCTGTTCAGGGTGGACATTTGGTTGTCGCCCGAACTGTTTTGCAACAGCTCGAAATAATCATTCTGATGAATGATTATTTGGGCAGAAGAACGATCGATCGGTATTAGTTGTGCGCTCTCCTTGATTAGTATAACTTTGCCTGCATAAATTAGAAGTAATCTCTTCTATTTCTATTCTAATATCTCAAAACAAACTGAAATGTCCTAATTGTGAATTCTCCACAAATGCTCAATCAACTCTCCCCCAAGCACTTACCTTTGGCACTTGGTAGAGAGATCTTGCAGAACAACTGGCGACAAACTTGCCGCCTCTCCAAAGGCAACTGCAATTGGGCGCCGATTTCAGGCAATCTGATCTGAGTAGAAACAGACTGTTGGCCGGCTTGTTTGCAGCTAAGATTAGGCTTAGGGTGATGAAAAAACTTGCAACTAGTAACATCATTTGTCGCTTCAACGGTTTGAATCTTGTTCTGGTTGTTGGCTCATCAGGCTCGCCAATCACTCGAGCTGAGAGCTCTGCTGGCCGCTTGATAGGAGCCTCGCATTTGGCGGCCGCTCGAGGTCGAGCCTTTTTCACTTTTCGTCGCTTTCTCATCGCGCCTTCTCTAAATTTCCACTCAACTTTTCCTCCCTAATCATCGGTACTTTAAACAATGGGACTTTCACTCCCAAATACAATCCCACTCGATCAACGCGACCACCTTCACGAGCGTCCACAAGCTCGAGCGTGAAGAAAGTCGGTGGAGAGCATTTTGGAATGATTTTGCGCGAAAAGATCCAAATCTAAAACTGACTGGCCCGAACTCTCGAGCCAAGTTCAAGTCTGTTGGAAATGGCCAAGAGCTGGCCGCCTAGTGCACCCTCCAGAGGCAATGGCATATTGTGAGATGATGATGATCATTTTGCGCTTGCGCCTTGACAAACGACAATGGATTTTCCCTTTGGCTCGTGAGCGCCCCCTCGCCGCAGGCCGACCACAGAGCCAACTGGCGTCTCATACGTCAGGCTTTGTTCCTCCTCCTCCTCCTAGGCCCAAAGTCTTATCAAAACAACACACAACACTATCTCATCGGGAGCCAAGCCAATCGAATTGAAACTCGAGCAAGGCGGCAAACCGATCTCCCCACTTGGACTCCTTCAGATCTCGGGCCATGATCTATGCATGGCTGTCAAACGGGTGATTCAAGGCTCTCTTCTCACGGCTAGTCCATTCTATTTCCGAGATAAAGCTCATTAACTTTCGGCAACGACACACAACGCGGCTCCTATCGTCTAGTATCAATCGACCAGTATCAGTTGGACATTGTTTCTGCTGGGCAAGAAGGATATTCCATTTGACGGGGTTGATGGGAAAATTCGAACAGAAGCCATTAGGGAATCATAAGATCATATGGTGAGAATGAGCAAACTGACATGAGCCGGTGCGTGCAACTTTCCGTATGGTTCTCTGCATGGTTTTGCAATTTCTGCGCCAATGTAACTGCGCGACCGCATTGGCAGAAAAATAAATATTCTCCATCCTCAACTTTTATTCTCATCTAACTATATATAAAATATTCACATAATTGCGGCCCAAACCGCCTGTAACCTTATTAGCCCCTTTTACGTACTACCTGAAAGTTCAACAAAATGATGGCCTCCAATATAGGGGCCGCCGAAGCCGGCGGCTACTCAGAACAACAACCACCGCCTGACAACTGGTGGATAGCAAAGTATTCCAGCTGGTTGGCAAGTATGGGAGCCGTGGCACTTGGATTTGTAGGAGTATTAGCGATAGCGTTCAATATTATCACATTCAGTTTGTACAGCGCCATAGCCGGAGGTTTGCAAGTGTAAGTATCTGACCGATTGAGTTAACAATACGACCATTCTCGATCTATGCCAAGAAGTGACCATTAACACAGGTGAAAAAAACTCTATCCATGAAAAACTAAACGTCAACTTATGAATATTATAGAGCTGCCGCTGCCATCATACTAGCCATCGAAGGCTCCTCAGTGGTATCATTCCTAACGTTTGCCAAGCCAATCGGAATGTTCTTCGAGGGTAAACCGCTTTACATCAAAACGGCTACTTATGCAGGCCTGACAATATTGCCAATGTTGCTGAGTCCAAGCGGTCTGGCCGTTATGCTTGGTTTTTTCATTTCAGCTGCAATCACGGCGTTATACGGAATGATTCTGATCGGACGCAAGGGTGATCTCGAAGATATGCGGGCTGCAGCGGAACAGCAGCCAAAAATCTAGATGAGAAACACAAGATCATAATCAAAGAGAAATGAACTATAAAAAATCTCGAACACTAGCACATTGATTAAATCGAAACAAGTCAATTAAATGATTTTATGATATTAAAGATTTTACAGGCACTCGGAAACAAACAAAGTTTACAGTGCAGACCATTATCCAGGTTGAAGCTGGGGCGTATTGAGTGGAGATCTCAAGCTCCTGATACGCTGATCTAGCGCGCTGATTTCTTTCCCTATCATCGCCCAAGCTTCTCAATGAACACGAATGGCACCTAGAAACCAACACTTTCTTCACTATTGAATCCCTAAACAAATGACTAATCATTTTGTGCACGCTCAGACAAAGGATTTAGTCTAGCACAGTCAGATTGTCCTTAAGAATCCTAAATTTACCTCTATCGTCAGACATAATGGTCCTAAGGCGGGAAACTTTTGATTATTAATATAATTGCCTATGGCTCAAAGCTGATAGATGAACTCAAACAACAGACCAATCCAAATCGATTCCAAATGAACTTAATTTCAAAATGAGTGTAAATCATCAATTTGTAGATCTCACTAATCACATGAGCTATGAGGCATCTGTTGCTGTCATACTGCTCTGTTGTAAGAAAAGAATCTTATATCCATATCTGAGACTGATTTCCATACTTGGTTGGCGGCCGTTGTTTTTCTCGGCCGTTGAACCCCCAATTTCAATAAGATGCTCCAATATAATGTATTTAGGATTTATCATTATGATCCTGTTGACAGGTCACTTCCTAGAATACGCTGCTTGTCATAGTGAAATATTATTGGGCAATGAGGCGCCAAAATTTTTGCATATGCTACCTAGCTTATTCCATATCAGCGCCTACTTGCTGGTGTTATATTACTCAAGAAAACCGGAGAGCGAACGATTGGAAACTTTGATGGAGAGAGTCTTTCTGCAGAGTAGCCGAAATGCTGGATGGCTAATTTGTCACCAGAAATTGATGAAACAATTGAGAAACTTCTTTATTTTTTGCATCATATGGGTCTTTATATCATTCGCAATGAGATTGACACACTACCTTTGGTATGAGACTGTCTACAAACATGCCTGGATGTGCAACTACGATTGGCCGCCCACTTCCGGAAATCTGGTGCTAACTATAATCAGATTAGCCTGTTCAATATGGAACGATTTAGTGTGTGCAGCGATAGTGACCACCTACTCAGTTCATTGTCAGCTCAATATCTCATATATAAAGAATCTTTGCACAATATTGCGTGAGCGCAGGATTCCGATACAAGTAAGTGTTGTTGACACCTTAGCCTCGCCATCATCATCTCGAAGTCCAATGAACAATTTCTAACTATTCGCATTTCCAAACTCAAAATGCGATACAATCTTTTAAGGAATTTTTCGAGCGTGTCGAAGAATCGAGAAACTTTATCGATTACCTTAATAGCGATCAAGCTGTGGGCGTCTCTCTTCTGATGATGAACCTCTTCTGTCGGACTGGTGTCTCACTTATAGCATTGATACATCCTCCGGTTGGTATCGCCTTCACTTGGAAGGCTTCCTTCGTGTTAGCATTATCCAGTGCATCATGCATGAGTCTCATAGCTATAAATCTGAAACAGTCTCTCGCTCTGACTAACGCTTGCAGGGAGTTGCGTAACATCGGACACGAACTGAAGGCAATGTATAAGCCGTTAACCATTGGAATAGAAACTGAGAGTCGTGATCTGGACAGTTTGCTGTTGTATACTAGCACACTGGATATGGAGGCCAAACTGCTGCAGATACCAATCAGAGCTTCCTCACTGTCACCCGTACTGATCTCATTAACCATAATTATGTTGCTGTTGGCGCAATTTGGGTACATAAACTTTTAGCAGGCTAGTTGAGCGGGTCTCCAGCGGAAGAAATGAACGTTGATGAAGATAGTTGCTCTTGTCTGAATCTGGCATGCTCCACAATCAGCCTGTTGATTCTGATTCGTCAATCCTTTATCACATTGATCTGTGTAATGAAAATTAGAATAGATCCTAGCTTTGGCAATTCTTATCAATCAGCGAGATTTTTGTTGGCTTGATGTAGTAGACGGGTGCGAATACATCATCCGAGTGGCATATCACTTCGTGTTGCTCAAGAGACAGACGTTTCTTGTACATGGGACAGTCGAGAACTAGAGTCTCGTACTCCCCTCCCTCGCCACATATATTTGTCTCGTACTCCTTGTGCAACTTCCTTAGGTAAGGTTGCATCTCTCTGATCGATTTGCCCAAATGCTCTTTCGATAATCCCATGCATGCCACCTTGATGAGTATCGCCTCAAACCCGTTGTCAATCATATCTTGTAGAAGTTGGTCCTGTTCCCTATTCCACAATTTTGCCAGAACCGCTAGATTCAATCGGCGACACACATGTTCTACCCGAGAATTCTGATAAGAAGATGCGATGGCACCTACAGACACTGCATCAAAGTGTATATTGTTGATGTCGCGTATATCTCTCAGAAGTGCAAACAACTCCTCCACTTCATCCACTTCTGAATCGGTTTGACTTTTATTTGTATATTCGAGGTCCTTATTCTTCGACGTGCCCATTATGTTAGCTCTAAATATAGGAATGTCTAGCGCCTTGGCCACGAAGTCCAAGGCCTGGTGCCCAACTGTCTGGTACATGTATGAGTCTAATTCGTCTCCGGAGGCGCGTTTTTCCTCTGGGGGTCTAAGGTTCGCGATCGCGACGATTTCGTGTCCTTCTTTTTTGCACAAGTACATGTTATAGAGGCTGTCCTTGCCACCACTAAGAAGTGCCACAACCTTCATGATTGGGTGCTTGATTGTTCGAGTCAAATTGACTGAAGCAAGTTGTGAGAGCACGTGGATTTTGTTTATACACGTGAGGGACCCTTGACATGAATGGCTGCGCGCCGCTCGGTCTGCGCCCATCTCCACCATTTGTTAACTCCTATGGATGATGCTCTGATTGCAAAGTTGGGTGATCGGCGATGGCATTCAATTCGTGCAAACAGCCAATCACATCAATCAGTAAACTGATTGATCTCTTGACTAACTCGAACTGCTCAAAATCTTACTGTAACGCGACTGACTCGCAAACATCGTTGCTCATCGTATCATTTCAGTGGCGCACCGAAGGAAACTGCTCACCTGATGACTAACTTGAGGGTATGCAATTCTTCTGCAGTCGCGGCTAGTAGCAGCGATTGCACGACTTCTCTCGACCGGTGACCGATTGGCTTCGAACCTACTGCAGACTATCAAACTCATCTCGAGACACAACGATGTGAAGGATACTAGAATTTATCACGTATCTATTAGGTGAGCTAGTTCCCGTCATTAGATCTTTCGATGGACGCCAGTATTCGAACACAGTCTTGTTTCTTGTCAAGTCGAATGGGCTATCTTTTAATCCACCCTCTGATTATTGACACATGGTCGTCTCGTCGATACTCGTACTTTCACGCTGATTGGCTGGCAGCGGTCGTTAAGAAACCATAGGCTAATGTCCTGTGGGTGATCTCAAAGCTTCGAAGAGGCTTCAAGTCGTAAAAAACTGGAAGCAAATTTCCGCGTTTCCCTCTTTCCGAGAAAGGCTTCGAAGAGAGCCCGAAACTAACTGTCCAGACGAAGTGTAAGGAACACATTTGCAGACGACCATTCGGCCGGTGAAGAATTGTTGAGCTCTTCCTGGTGCTGAAAGTGACTCTGAATATGATTCCGATGATCGTAAATTCATGAACATAAAATGCCTCAGGAAATTCCTCGGGAAAAGACATTTGTAACCCATTTTATTGGTTCTTTCTTTGCTCATCGTGCCCTCAGAGACGATGGTCTTTCCCGAAAACAAATTGGTCGAAACTGGTGGAGCGTGGAACTGATTTCTCCCCTGTTTTTGGCAAACAAGACTAGTCTGAAGTCAGATGCGCGTTTCTGTCCCCCGGCAAGAGAGCCGACTAGTCTAGACACTCCGGCTCAAGTGGTTGGGCCGAATCCTCGTTCTGTCTAAGCATCGAGGTGGCCGCTAACAAGCCGGCCAAGAAGTTCCGCGTTCGAAGAGAGGGCTAAGTTTGAACAGTTGGCCAGATAGCTAATTGTTTTCACGCAATACTGGACAAAAAGAACTGCAGAACAGGTAGCGGTAGCAGTCGAAGACCAGTGATTTCGTACGAAGAAAAGATGATTGGCCTGGCAAGGCACAGGCAGACTTTGGGCGGTAATGAGCCGATGCAAACGAGGGGAGTTTTTTGCCCTAAAATAGCAACGAAAAGATGTACAAAGTATTGTTTGTCGGCGAAAAACTTGTCGGCCATTGTAATTACTAGGCTGTCTGGGCGAGAGTAACAAATCATGGGAGGACTAATTTCACTTTAGTGCTCAAGATTGGGGGTTTAACTCTTTTCTCCAACTCCTCCTTTTTCGAAAGAAACCCAACCTGTCGGGGTTCTCAAATGATGGACTTTCTCCACATTCGAGGATGGCGGCACTTGTAGTTCCTTCTGCTCGATTTTAGCTTTGATGATGCTACTTAGTCCTCATCATCAGTGATTCAGCTCAGAATTTGTTTATAGAATTTTGGTGATAGCATCAGTGTGAAGAGGATGTGCTCTCTAGGCATCGAGATAGTCAGTGATGAAACGCAAAAAATTCGACAAACACCAGCTAGCTGTAATTATTACTACAATTCTGGTAAGTTATTTCGACCTAATAGCCGCCTGGGGGCCCTTTCACGATCAGGAGGCACTCAGTGATGGAAGAGCAAGTGAGAATGATATGCTATTCGATATTCCAGTTACTTCAAGTGCGAACTACCTGGAGAAAACTAATCAAGAGTGGGACCAATCTGAATATGTGATGCGAAATTCGCAGCTTGACTACGAAGACTTTCATAATAATCATGCGCGGGAGCAAGAAACTAAAAGCCAAACTCAAGTCGCGCGTCCATCTGAGCCTCAGACTAGTCTTGGTAGATCAGTCTTGAAACGGCCACCTGCTCAGAGGCGTAATCCTCTCCTATTGCCCTTCATGATCTTAGCCGCCCTGCTTCGCATCCTGCTGCTTCCACTGAGAATCCTTCTAGCACCTCTAATCATCTTAATCAGGATACTGCTCATTATCCTGAGGTTGTTGCTAAGGTTCCTCTTGTTCTTCATCAATCCAGTGGTGCTGATTGGCGGTCCTCTACAAGTGCTCAACATACTCGCACAGATAGCGAGAATGATACTTATGATCATCGCCAGAATACTTGAACGCCTGCGGGAGGAAATAGAGAAAGATGAGCATGAGGAAATAGAAGTGGTCACAATCGATGAAAGACTTGCTCATCATAAAGAACCTAAGCATCGTCATCATCACCATCCGAGGAAGAGAAAGATCTCCAAACGCAATGACAGGCAAGCGCGTGTCTTAATGGAGGATCTTGGCGAAGTGCTTTTAGCAGGTGGAAGATTGATGAAGAAGATAGATTTATTGAGGCTGAGTTTTCAATCCCGATGGGACTGTAGTCTCAAATGGGCGACACATCAACTCCCTGTGGCCGCTTCACAGGGACCATGTTCCTATCTTGACTCATTGGCGATGAGCCAAATGAAATTATCCTGACGAGCTCAAATCTCCAAACTCCTATCCTGTCGAAGGAGCGAAATGTCTCAAAGACAAACCATCATCTCTGAGGTGTCCAACTGTCAAGCACCTCTGGTGGTGCCACTTGTTCTGTCTGTCTCTGCAGGGGCAGAAACCAAACCAAATAAAACAATATCATCTAAACAGCTATCATTCTTGAGTTTCAGGCAAAAGTCTATCAGAAACCCCTGCGTCGGATATGATTAGCAGTTAGCGCTGGGTGGAACATCGCCTGAGGACTTTACAGCTCTGGTTGGTTTAGTTTTCCCTCTTCAACTGGCATGTAGATAGTTTGAGCCACCATTGTGACTCAGTTGGAGGTCGGCGGCCGGGACCTGGTCTTGGTGCTTGCAGGATAGTTGAGGTGACGCTAGACTGAATGAGCTGATGATAAGTGTCTCATGCCAGTCTTCAGTAGAGACGTCTTTTCGTCTTGAGCATATCTAGATCTGTATTAGTGTGGAGGCTAGCTTCCTCTGTGAATACTAGTAAGTCTCTGAAACACCTTAGATTCAGCATAACTTGTTTGTGCAATCGCAAACAGCAAATCGACGAATCCATCGGTATTTTCCTCGCGATTTTACTGTGGACTGGCCGAAGGCCAACTTTTGTGCGGTTACATCGTTCCAAAACTCTGAATCGTAGTCTGATCCGTCTTTCAAAAAGTGGTACGGTTCATCAGGACTAGAGGCCACCAACTTTCGATTCAAAGAGTCCACGCGATTTTTATATTCAGATTTCCTTTGACGGTATTCCGCTGCGATCCACCTGACTATAGTTGTATGAAGTGAATCGTACATGGACTGCGAAGATTCCCCACGCATACATGATATCAGGTCAGTTAGTACAGATGCACTGAAATCGTATGATTCCTCATAGCCCAAGACTAGATCGAGGTTTTCCTTGCAGTAGTTAATGAAGGCAGTTTTGGTTAGAGCGCGGATGTCCCAGGAACAGGCTTCTATCAGCTCTAGAATTTCTATATATGTTGACGGATTGATATCATTCGACAATGAATTTAGGCATCGCGTCGCGCAGTTGTCCATTCTCAAGAACATCAAGGCGTACAAGTCATCTAAGGAGTCGCACTTCAGCTCTGGATTATTTGGCGAATAGCATAGAGCGATCATTTTACCCATAGTTTCACCGTCGATTGTATCTATACGCAACCTGTCACAACTCGCATTATGCTGTGCTTCAAACAGTAATTTGAAGAAACGAGACTGACTCTTCAAAACAGTTTTTTCTGCTCGATAGATGTAATTTCCGGCTTCTATCTGGCAATCAGAGTTGAGGATCATTCCTTGCCATGGGCTTGGTGGGCTCTCTTTTGGACCCTCCATCGTCTTTGCGCGATCGTTGACGACTGAAACCTTCGAGAAGCAGATTGATAAATGGATTGGATAGCTGTTACGATGAATTTGGTTTTCAATGTATTTTTGATGTGTGACGTGAGTGTGTTTCCAGTTGGGAGGGGCACGAATGAGGATTGGATTGTTTGCTCGATACAATATGAACGGAACTGAAAAGTTTTAGGGGTGACAAAGTTTCGAACGAAGGATTGTGGAAGTCAAGCCGTCCCTTGGGTTGAACCAGCAAGCTGACCAGCGAAGGATGGAGGGACCGTTTCGCGTGCAACATGATCTCCTTCAGCGCGCGCGGGCGAAGCTCGTGAAACCCTGATGAAATGTACCACTGCTCGGCTCTGCTTGCACAACGGGCAGTTAGAATAGCGAAATGGCTAGGGATGTGTCCGCAAATGTGAAACACTATCATCGAGATCCACGTGTTGCAATTGGTTGCCACCGTGCCAAGTGCCGGCTGCCTGAAGAGGCTGTTCAGAAGAGCATCAAGTGAAATGGTCGCTATCCAGTTTCCAGCACACGAGCCCTATTCAATATTCCGTCGCCTCTTTCCTGGCGAGTGTGTTACTTTTAACTCGCCTTCATGTGGTCCGCCGCTCGAGAACTGACCAGTCGAAACATTTTAGACTCCAAACATTCGTTGCCGAACCAAAGCGGCGACCGACTTCTCGGAGAAGAGAGCCCCACCCTAGTTTAATCGGATATCAGCTGACTCCATAATCCAGAATGCCCAAATGGTCATCCCTCATCGGTAGAGCCTCTTATCCAGCATCCTAAGCCTTCGGCTTCTTGAGCTGGTCTTGCGAAGGTTGGGTCACATTGCCATCATTGAAGTGCATCAATTTGTTTTGGTTAAAAAGCAGACGGACATCGACAAAGTTGGTTCTTAGTCAGAACAACAAGCGGTCGACACGATGTTCTCTTGGTTTCCGGAATAGTATTAGCACGTTCCTACAAGAGCCAGCTAAAATTCAACTTCCCTCGACGTTCCTGAACAAATCTATTAACTAGAGAATCAAAACGGTGTCCATTCGAGAGCTTGAATCTAGACAAATTTGACTTCTGCTTTCAGTTCAAAATTTTCGAACACTCGAAAACCTCTTAGAGAACTAAACGTTCAATCTCCAGGAGAAATTTCACGGCCATAATGGGTCTTAATCTGTTGAGCTACTCCAAGTTCGCTTTGCCGAACTATTTCCTATGAGAGATTTTATCTTATTGGAGAACCATGATGTTTGTCCAATGACCAATTGTGGGACCAATTATGGGTTCTCAACTGAGAATCAAAAGTTCCAACTCTCGAACTGCTTTTCCACCGACAGAAAATAATGTATCGGCGGAAGACTCATTGGATTCCACTCACTGGGAAGACAGATTTATTGAGGCTGAGTTTTCAATCCCGATGGGACTGTAGTCTCAAATGGGCGACACATCAACTCTCTGTGATAGTCTCACAGGGACCATGTTCTTATCTTGACTCATTGGCGATAAGCCAAATGAAATTATCCTGATGAGCTCAAATCTCCAAACTCCTATCCTGTCGAAGGAGCGAAATGTCTCAAAGACAAACAATCACCTCTGAGGTGTCCAATTGTTAGGCACCTCTGGTGATGCCACCTGTTCTGTCTCTCTCTGCTGGCGCAGAAACCAAACCTCATAAAACACCATCGGCGGCGAGGACCTGGTCTTGGTGCTTGCGGGATAGTTGAGGTGACGCTAGACTGAATGAGTTGATCTTGTGTGTCTCACATCCCAGCCTTCGGTCGAGACGTATTTTCGTCTTGAGCATATCAAGATCCATACTTGCGTGAGGGCTGGCTTCCCCTCTGGATACTAGTAACTCTCTGAAACAATCAGTTTCAGTCGTACGCAGTGAATAACTGCTTTGTGCAATTGCAAACAGCAAATCGAGGAATCCACTGGTACTTCCCTCGCGATTTTACTGTGGTCCGGGCGAAGAACAACTTTTGTGCGGTTGCATCATTCCAAAACTCTGAATCGTAGTCTGATCCGTCTTTCAAAAAGTGGTACGGTTCATCAGGACGAGAGGCCACCAACTTTTGATTCAAAGAGTCCACGAGTTTTTTATATTCAGATTTCCTCCGACGGTAGTCCGCCGCAACCCATCTGACTATAGTTGTATGAAGGGATTCATACATGGACTGCGAAGATTCTCCATCCATACATGACAGCAAGTCAATTAGTACCTCTCGACTGAAATCGTATGATTCCTCATAGCTCAAGACTAGATCGAGGTTTTGCTTGCAGTAGTCAATGAAGGCAGTTTTGCTTTCTGAGCCAAAGTCCTCATCATAGCGGTGAGAGACTAGCAGCTCTAGGATATCCAGTATTGTCGACGGATCCATATTTTTTGACAGTGAAGTTAGGCATCGCCTCGCGCAGTCATCCATCCCCAAGATCACCGAGGCGTACAAGTCATTTAGGGAGTCGCACTTCAAGTCCGGATTATTTGGCAAATAGCAGAGAGCAATCATTTTACCCATAGTTTCACCGTCAATTGCATCAACACGGAACCTGTTACAAGTTTGATACGATTTAGAGTGATCAGCTTCGAAAAGTTTCCGGAAGAAAAGGGAGTGACTTCGCAGGATAGCTTTTTCCGCTCGAAAGATGTGATTTCCGGCTTCTATTTGGCAATCAGAGTGAGGTGTCATTCCTTGCCATGGGTTTGGTGGGCTTACTTTTGGACCATCCATCGTCTTTGTGTGATCGCTGACGACTGAGACCTTTGAGAAGCAGACTAATACTTTGGATCGGGTAGTTGACGTGATGGTTTTGGTTTTCGAATTATGTTTGGTCTGAGGCGTGAGTATGGGTTTCCAGTCCTGAGAGGTACAGGTGACGATTGGATCGTTTCCTCGCTACAGCCTGGTCAATAATGAGAATCTTTGAAGGTTACAAAGATGGAAGGGAGGATAGTGAAAGTCAAGCTGTTTCCTCGGGTCGAGGGAGGGATTTCACCAGAGAAAGATTAGATCGAGGAAAAACTTCGCGTGTCACATGATCTCCTTCGGCACGTGCAGGCGAACATCGCGAGAGACCCTGATGAAATGCACCAGTGGTAGCCACAACAAGACGATGTTAGAATAGCGAAGTAGAAATTGGTGGTCGTGGATGCGTCGGCATATGTGAAAGAGTATCATCGAGATCCACATGTTGCAACTGGTTGCGGGCGGGGCAATTGCCGCCTGCCTGAAGAGGCTGTTCAGAGGAGCATCAAGTGAAATGCTATCCAATTAACAGCACTCAAGACCCGTTCAATGTTCCTTCTCTTCTGGCGAATGTGTAGCTCGTCTAGAGAACCAAAATTGTGTCCATTTATGAGCTTGAATCTAGACCAATTCGACCTCTGCTTCCGCTTCTAAATCTTCTAGCCACCTAATGCCTCTTCGAAAATGGAAGGTTCGGGCTGCAGGAGAAAAATCACGAGCCCAATGGGTCTCAATCTATTGAGGTACTCCCAGTTCGCTTGGCCCAAGTATTTCCTATGAGAGTTTCCATTTTATTGAAGAACCTTGATGTATCTCTGATGACCAATTGTCGAACTTAATAGATGGGTTCTCCACTGAAAATCAAAAGTTCCAACTTTCGAACTTCTTTCTCACCCGAAGAGAAGAATGTATAGGCAGAAAACTCATTGGGTTCCACTTCGCAAGAGCAAGAAATTGGACACTGACCACTTGAGAGAATTAGAGTTCGTGTCAAGTTCACACTAGCGACTCACTCTGAGCATGTACACCCTCGCATGTCGGATACTGTCTCCAGCTAGTCCCAGTTTGTCGTCCAACGAGGACGAAAAAGTGATAGCGTGTCTAGCTGCCAGCTTCTGATCCAACAAGGAGATCGCATGGAGCTCGTCTCCATAAATCACACGCTCGGCCCTCATCCTTCGTTCTGTCTAGCCAATGGAGTGAAAAGCGTTCGATTTGGGGTCCACTTCAGCTCGAGGCAAAATGGTTTCCCCTCGCAAGGAACAATCGTCAAGTGTGCCTCTTGGATGGCACGCAACTTGTGTCTCGATGATGCGGCAAAAGAACCATTGGTGGAAATGGCCGCTCTCATTCTGCTGATCGAGACGTGGGTCCAAAATTAAACTTGATGCCATCAGACAGGCACTTAGCAGCCAGACTGTTTAGAGCTTAGGTCAACTGCAGACGCCTACTTTTCCCGTCCAACCTGGCGCGAGCAAATGGCTCGCCTAAGGTCAGCTGATGCCGGCCTGATAGCGCCAGTGCAGAGGGCAGAGCTCCTAAGCTTAGGTGTACATGAGTGGCGCCATGCGAGTTGCCACTCGAGCATATTTTGGGCCCCAGCTGGGCGGCCGAATTTGGGAGCTGAGGAAGCGTTTCGGTTTTTGTTTTTTCTTATCGCCTCATTTTTAACAAATTCAACAAAATCTCTGCTTCCATGGAAGCCAGCAGGCCCCATGGTGATGGCCGCCACACAGTCTCTAGTGAGTTAACTCTTTCACCAGCAATCAGACCAGCCTGAGCGTGACCTTGTGGCTGTGTGTGGTCCACACAAAGCCCAGCTCTCAACCAGTGTCGCCCGGTGACACCTCGTGGCCCAGCGAGGCACTAGAGACTGTGTGCCGCGTGGCTTGCCAAGGGGCCTCTCACATGCTGGCGGGCGGCAAGCTTGGGCGACTGCGCAGAAGGGAGCTGCAGACAGTGTTGCGCAGTCGCCCGGCGGCAAATCAAAGAGCGATGACACTGGCCCAGCGAGGCAACTTAATCGGCTGGCCAAAGATGAATGGAGCACCGGTGGGGGAGTGGAATTCCGGCGAAATCGACTTTCATTTGACTGAACGAGCGCTAATGGAATTAGGCTACTTTTTGGCCGCCATCTAAAGAGCGAGGCAAGAGGGGGCCCAGATTAGCAGAAGCGGCAAGCAAGACGAGAAAAAGTCAGAAGAGTCTTTGGGGCGAAACAGTTGCAGCCCAGCGGCTCAATGAAAACAGAAACTCACACTTCTCAAGCAAACACAAGCGGAAGCTGGACCACCGTTCAAGAAGCGGCAAGGAGCAACCAGAGCTAAGGTTGTCGAGCTTGAGGGAGTAATGAATGAATGAATCTGTTTGAGAGAGAGAGAGATTTTTTTGTGTCCAAATAGTTCTCGAAGCTGAATTAGCTGAAGTTGATGAATCAAAAGCGATCTGTGCGATTGAGACAAGCCGTAAAACTCCCTTAGGAGCGCCACCATTTGCACGCCTCCATCAAATCGCAACCCCTGCCAGCTCGCCTGTCCCACTCGAGCGCGAGTGGTGGGCCACAAAGAAGAGCAAGACGCCGCCGGAAGCGAGAAGGTAAGTTTATCATGAGCATAGAGAATGATCTAAGCTGTCGGGCTGCTAAGCCAGCGGCAAGCCAGTGGTGGGAAAGAATGTCTGAGGGAGGAGAAAAACAGGTGGTGGCGACGTGCAGGAATTTGGCCGCCGAGCAATTAGCGTGTTTTTCCATTTTAATCTGGCCCCATTGGGCCGATGGGCGAAGATTAAGGAGCTGAGGGCGGCAAAGTGGCTCGTGTTTTTGACTGTCAATGAAGTGGCCCTCCATTTCAGTGGCCCAGTGGGCCAATTAAAAATCCCTCCCGCTGCTATTCATCAGCCGAAATGGGGGCGCCACTTTGCACTTTTGCTTGTGTTGTTGTCGTTGTTGTTGTTGTTGTTGTTGTTGTTGCCGTTTCTGGTGCGCCTAATGTGCGTCTCGAAATCAGCGGCCGTCAAAAAGAGACAAGCCTTGGGGCCAGCGGCCTGCTGGGCGCCGCTCGCGAGCTCGCCACTTGTGCCTGGAGCGCGCCGGCCAATCAGCTCGAACTTGGCTCGGGGCCCAAAAGGAGCCGGCGAGACGAGGGGCCAAATTGCGAGATGGCGCCCCACAGGAAGGACGGCGAGCGAGCAGGAGGAGGAGGCGGAAGGTGGAAAAGTGGGCGGAGAAATTATTATAACTCACTTGTTTTGCGCCAAGCTAGAAGGTAGACGAAGAGGTAGGCTCGCCTGTTTTGCGTGTGCCAGACACTGGCTCTTGCGCGTGGCAGCCCGAAGAGTTGGCGAAAAATTAGGAACCATTGTCGGCCAGTTGTGTTTGGCACCCTCGGCTGAGGAGCTAGCTTAGCTGAGGTGCAGCTCACTTCAGTCCTGAGCTTGAGGAAGAACTTTCGCCTTTCCTTTTTTTACCCTTCTCCTCCTTGTCTTGCCAGTTCGGTTTAGCCAGTCTCAGCTCAGCCTGTGTTTCAGTCCAGCTCCACTCTGAACTTCAGCTCACTTCGCGGGGAGACTCAAAAAAGGCGAACGTGTGGACTGGACTGGGCCCAGTTTGGCTTGTTAGTAGTTGTTATTGTTTCGGCTGGACGATTTCTCTAAGCCCACACGCGAGCCCCAAATGCAAACTCCTCTGCGGCTTGTTGTCGTCTAATCAAAACAAATAGCAACTGCAGTCGACGCGCTCCAAAAGGGCCCCCCAAAAGCAGCTAAGCGCGCGCGGCAAGCTAGCTCGCCAGCTCCGCCTCGCTCACCCCTTTGGCTCACTGACACACCGACCGTTGGGGAAGAGTGTGGGCTACAAAGCGGCGAGATAGAGACAAAGACTCGTGCTCCTTTTCAGCAGCCCCAAAGTCGCACGAGCACGAAGACAACAGAACCGCAAAGGAGAAGTGAACGAGGGGAGAGGCCAAATTGATGCACTGCTGTTGTGGAAAAGGGGCCACAAGCATCGAGAGACAAACTAAATTGCCCATTGCCCATTCTCAATTGGCGGCCTCTTAGCCAGACCTTAGCCAGTCTGGCTTGCTGCTGTCAGTCAGTCTGGCCACAGGCATCATAAGGATATCTTCTTATGATGAACACGAGCATCACGCCGAGCCACACGCACAGCCAGGCCCCCCAACTGGTTCCCCTCCTGAGCTCCTCTCGCCCTCAACTCGTTCGGCCCAATTTGAACTTCCGAACTTGTTCCCCTTCAGGCCCGCACCTAAGCTCTCTCCACTTGAGCCGGGCCAGCGGCGAGCAGAGAGGCTTCCTTTTGGGCGCTTTGTTTGCCCGAACAGAGTCGAAATCATTTCATCTTTGCACATTTGCAAGCGGCGGAAATCCGTCCGGCCTCGAGCGGCCCCACTCGCAACGCACCTACTCGGCGCCACCTTAGCTCGCGCCGCCGGCAAGCTTGCACCGTTGGCAAGCTCGAGCAGCTCCGTTCGCGCGCCGTCCAACTGGAGCTCGACGCGGAACGGAAGCCCGGGGGCCTAGGAGCAGCTAGGCGGCCAAATTGTGTGCGGGGGGCGTTTGTTTTCCGCAAGAGTTGGCGCTAATTCTTGCGACATTCCGAGCGCCGCTCTGCTCGGCCGCCTCGCCCGAAGAGTGTCCCTCCCACGCGGGCCAGAGGGGCCAAGCCCAAGTGGCGCCCAAAGAGCTGCAGACGAGCTTGGGGAACGCCCACTTGGCCGCCCGTCTCGCCTGGCGGCCACTCGATGAGGTGACAATTTTTCACAATTTTTCAATTTCCTGCTCGGCGAGCTGCACTGGAACAAGCCGCTCAACTGGAGCCGGCCAGCTCGAGAGGTCGGCCGAACGTGATGAAAGCGGCGCTGGAGGAGGACTAGCGCCAGAGACTAGCTCAAAGGAGCGCCTCAGACTAGCTTAGAGGGGGCACCTCAGACTAGCCTAAAGGGGGCGCCTTTTCCGCCTCCTCTGGGCTGCCGAAGTCTGCGGCAAGTGGGGGAGCTTTGTCCAGAGGGGCGCCCATTTGGACAAATCGGCCGCCCTCGAAAGCGACGCGCCGGCAAGACGCCTGCAGAGAAGCTCGCCGGGCTGGTCAGAATCATTACGTGCCTCCGACGTCAGCCGGCCGCTCGTCATCAGACACACTCCATCTTGGCCGCCGACTTTGAGGTTGGGCGCGCCGCAAAGAGCGCCAGACTGTCTCGGGCGGCTCGAGTGTGCCTTTCCAGCGGGAGGAGGCGACCAGTTTGGGAGTGTAGCTTGCCAGTGGGCGCTCACCGTTGGGCCCTGAGCGCTGGGCATTGGGCGCAACTAATGAGTCGCTCAAGAGGCTGAACGCTGGGCACTGAGCACGGCACACTGAGCGCTGCCGGCCGGCTGAGAGTTGGCAGTTTGCTTCCGGCGGCTCGGCCGCCGCTTAGGTCTGGCGGCGAGCTCGCGTTCGGGCTTGAGCTTGAGCTTGGGCTTGGGTTTGAAGCTGGCGCAGAGGCACACAAATTAACTGGCGGCAAGCAGCAAATGGGCTGCGCGCGGACTCTTGAGGATTGGGCCACCTTATCTTTGTTGTCGGTGCAATCTGGCGCTTGTTTGCCAGCCAGATTGGCGCCCACTGTTTGTGTGTGCGGGGCGGCCCACGCAGACTGTCTGCAGAGGAAGCAGAGGCACACTTACATGGACACACACAAACACACACTCCACTAATGAGCAGAGACACGGGCGAATTTTCACATTCATTCCAAGTAATAGTCCGTTGCGGCTTCCGCCCGCCAGCCAGCCAGCCACTTGGGCCCCCAAGCACAGTCTCGCCAAGCACAGTCTCGCCAAACACGCCCAGACACTCTCTGGCTGGCCGGCCGCAGCGGCACTTCCAGCCGCCAGACAGCCGGCCCACAACTCAATCGCTAACTGTCTCTGGCGGCCGTCTGGAGGCGGCCGCCAAAGGCCACCAGCGCCGCCAGCCGAGACCCATAATTTGGCGCCGGCTTGCCGACGTTTTCGGCCCTCGAGCGGCGCCTTCACGCGCTCACCTGGGCCGGTCCTTGTGTGCGGCGCGTCTTGTCTGTTGGGCGCGCCGAGAGAGCAGCCAGAAGCTCACAGGCGGCCAGCAAACGAGCCTAAGCACCGGCGCCCGAAGGGACGAGCGAGACGCGGACATGGAGCAGAGGCGGCGAGTCCGCTTCCGGCGCCAGAAACAACACAGCACAACTTCAGTCTGGCCGGCTGAGTGGCTCGTGTTCGGCCGGTTCATTTGGCCAGTTGGCTGCAAGCTTGGGAGGGGGCCCTCTGGCGAACACTTGGGCGCCGCTGCGATCACTTTGGGGGCGCCGAATTATCTGCGGCGAGCTTTTTTTGTCGCCCAGTTCTTGCGAGTTGCAGAGTTTGGCGTTTTTTCCTGTCGCACTTTGAGTTGCTGCTGTTCGAGCTTGCCGCTCGCTGCAGCTCGCCCTAAGCAGCGCCCGCATGAGCGCGGAGAAGCACCCAACTTCCGGTTGGGAGCAAGCTGCAAGGAGGCTTTGGTGTGGGCTAGTGTTCGAGTAAGCGTGCCGTCGGGCAGTGCCGTTTTCGGTCGGGGATTTTTGCGTTTGCCGTGTTTGCCTCGCGGCAAACACGGCAGATTCTGGGGTTTTTTAGGCTGCCCGACGGCAATTTTATCGCCCGACGGCACTCGGGCAGCCGTTTGCCGTTTGGCTGCCTGGCTGCCGTTTTGGATGTCGCACATCCAA